>SESG01025629.1_pt1 | contig 41207 bp, 40 predicted proteins | sample 3171421 | NCBI WGS metagenome assembly SESG01 (sample SAMN10866946, study PRJNA518727) | freshwater metagenome | biome: subpolar coniferous forest; feature: holomictic lake; material: water; isolation source: holomictic Lake 227, 6 m and 8 m depth | place: Canada: near Kenora, Ontario | collected...
TGTTCTCCCTGATCATGTGGAGCGGAACGTGTCCGGGTCCCTCAATCATCACCTGCACCTCATATTTCCATGCAACCTTGGTCAGTTCACCGAGCACCTTGAGTTCACCAAACTGCGCTTCGTCGTTGGCATCAAATATTGAGCCGGGTCGCAGTGCATCGCCCAGCGAAACCGCAACATCGTAGCGCTGCAAGATCTCGCAGATCTCTTCAAACCGGGTGTAGAGAAAGTTCTCCTCCTTGTGGTACTTGCACCATTTTGCCATGATGGAGCCGCCACGAGAGACAATGCCGGTCAGCCGCTTTTCAGCAAAGGGAAGATGCTCTTGCAGGATGCCTGCATGAATGGTAAAGTAGTCAACACCCTGTTCAGCCTGCTCAATCAGGGTATCGCGATAGAGTTCCCAGGTCAGCGCTTCAGCCTTGCCCCCAGCCTTTTCAAGTGCCTGGTAGATAGGCACCGTTCCGATCGGGACAGGGGAGTTTCTCAAAATCCACTGGCGGGTTTGATGGATGTTTGCGCCGGTGCTGAGATCCATGACGGTATCTGCCCCCCAGCGGCACGACCAGATGGCCTTTTCGACCTCTTCCTCAATCGAGGAGCCAAGCGCGGAGTTGCCGATATTGGAATTGATCTTGACACGGAACTTACGGCCGATAATCATCGGCTCAAGTTCAGGATGGTTGATGTTGGCCGGAATGATGGCCCGCCCTTCGGCAATCTCCTTGCGGACAAACTCGGGTGTTATCGGAGAAACCTTTACGCCACCTCTCGAAAACGAGCGGATCCACTCCTCAAGCTGCTGGTTCTCCCTGATGGCGACATATTCCATCTCCGGAGTAATGACTCCTTTCCTGGCAAAATGCATCTGGGTGAGAGCGGAACCCGCTTTCGCTTCGCGCCGAAATCCCCAGCTCTCCCGTATGGGGGGAAGTCCCTTTTCAGGGTCAATGCTGATTGACGGATCAGAAGAGGGGCCGCTGGTATCATAAAGAGGGAAAGAAGAGAATTCCTGACCGTTGCAAATGTAGGTTCGGCTCAGCTTCAGTCTTTTCATGCCCACTTCAATCGGAAAAAGGGAGCCCTTGATGTAGATTTTCTCTGACGGGACGGCGTTACTGCTCTTCTCCGGACAATTCATGTTTTCTAAAATGGTTAAACAGGCAGACGGTATGCGCCAAAGAGAAGCGGGAAGAGTGGGGCGATCCAGGAAACACAGAGCCGGCTTCATCTTTTCTTGCGTCAGCATTACCTGCATCAAGTTACAAGGGTTTATTCTCAGCTTCCTCTTTTCTTCTCCAACAGAGCCAAAAGATTGAGCACCCCCAAGATGAGAAACTATGCTTTACGATACTTAAATTAAGGGGATTATACAAGCGACCCTAACCAAGCTATGCTGCCGGATTTCTGAGCCGGCTGATTAGGCGCATTTCCATTTTTACAAAATATTCGCTATAATTCTACCACAAATGTAGTCACACTCAACTAGGATTCAGAAAATGTCGGCTAGTACTTCAATACGCATCAATCAGGAGCTTTATCAACAAGCGAAGCAAGATGCCCTGCAGGAGCATCGCTCTATTGCTGGTCAGATTGAGTTCTGGGCACGAGTAGGCAGGGCTGCACTTGACAACCCTGATTTACCGGTCAGTTTTATAGCAGAATCACTGGCTTCGCTGTCTGAACCGCGAGAGCAATCTATGCCATTTGTGCCTCGGAGTGCACACCAATGATCTGGTCTGTTCGTCAAACGCGCAGATTTGCCCGACAGTACAAAAAGCTTCACAACAACACTGCTGCTGATGTGGATGCTGCTGTTAAGAAAGTAACGCAAAGTCCCAAAATCGGGGATCGTAAAAGGGGCGATCTGGCAACATTGTACGTCTACAAATTTCATAGTACAGGCCAATTGTATCTGCTTGGGTATACTCTCGACGACAGCGTTCGATTGGTTTATCTCGAAGCCGTTGGGCCACACGAAAATTTCTATCGAGACTTGAAGAGATAAGGGGCTTATTACATCAAACGCTTCATTTGTTCAATGAACTGAAAAATAATCCATGCTGACAAAAATTGAATCACAAGAGCGGGTATTCCGCCTACAGATAATGCTCCAGAGCAAGAGTGTCCAGGCAGCCCTCTTTATCATGCCGATTGATGTTTACTATTTTGCTGGTACCCGCCAGAACGCCATACTCTGGATTCCGTCGGAAGGGGAGCCCCTGCTGCTGGTGCGCAAAAGCCTTTCGCGGGCGAGGGAGGAGAGCCCGATTGCCGATATCCGCACTTTTCCTTCAAGCAAGGAGTTTGCCTCCCTGTTTAGTGAGGATCAGCTCTCTATCGGCATGACTTTTGACGCCGTTCCTGTTCAGCAGCATCTTTTTTACACCAGGGCACTTCCGGGGCGCACGTTTGTGGATATCTCGATGATGCTGCGTGAACTTCGATCAGTCAAGTCGCCCTTTGAGTTTGATCAGCTCTGTTACAGCGCAGGCAAGCTTGCGTCGGTCTTTGCCCAAGTGCCGCAGTTCCTTAAAGCGGGGATGCGGGAGCTTGATGTGTCGGCCGAAATGGAATACCGGCTTCGCAAGGCGGGGCATGAGGGGTATGTGCGCATGAGGGCTTTTAACCAGGAGCTTTTCTTTGGTCTGGCCGTCTCCTCCGGCGGGCTGAATGGCGGTTTTTTTGACGGCCCGGTGACCGGAAAGGGGTTGTCGAGCGCCTCACCGCATGGGGCCTCCTGCAATGAGATTGGGGTGAACCAGCCGATTCTTCTCGATTTTGGAGGGGTGTTCAATGGGTACATTTCAGATATGACCCGCATCTTTGTCATCGGCACACTTGACCCGGAATTGCAGCGGGCCTTTGATGTTGCCCTTGAGATACAGGAGATGGTACGTCAGGGCATGAAACCCGGTGTCATCTGCGAAGAGCTTTTTTTTGCAGCCGCAGCAATGGCCGAGCGTGCCGGGTTTGGCTCCTGCTTTATGGGTATGCCGGGCGAGCAGGCGAAATTTGTCGGTCACGGTGTTGGCCTCGAGCTTGACGAGCTGCCGGTGCTGGCCAAAGGGTTTGCCTTGCCCTTGCAGGCAGGTCAGGTCATTGCAGTCGAGCCCAAGTTTGTGATCCCTGGCAAAGGGGTGATTGGTATCGAAAATACTTTTGTTGTCACTGATGATGGCGGACTCCGGTTGAGTGATCTGCCTGATGCCATTGTGTTTCTGAAGGCTTGAACATTCTGATGGCCGATATGATGCTATTTTTTTTCTTTGTGTTTAGTCTGTATTAAAAAAGTAATCACGTACCATTAACCATTTCATGAACGAGAGCAAGGTTGCCAATGTCGGTGAGGAGCGCATTACCGGTATTGTTGAAAAGGTTAGTTTTTTCAGCGAGTCGTCGGGGTTCACTGTTTTGCGCCTCAACATAAAGGAGGAGCGTGATTTGGTAACGGTTGTGGGCTGTGTTGCCTCCGTTACCACGGGTCAGCATATCGAGGCTGTCGGTGGCTGGCATAACGACAAGACCTGGGGGATCCAGTTCAAGGCAACGCATCTCGTGGTTATCCCTCCCGATACGCTTGAGGGAATTACCAAATACCTCTCCTCTGGTATGGTGAAGGGAGTTGGCCCCCATCTTGCGAAGATGCTGGTGCGGGCTTATGGAATGGAGGTCTTCACGGTCATTGAGGATAATCCTGAACACTTGCTTGGGCTTCCCGGTATTGGCAAGAAAAAGTTGCAGCAGATTGTTGCGGGCTGGTCGGAGCAGAAGGCTATTAAAAAGATCATGCTCTTTCTTCATTCGCACGGGGTGAGCACGTCGAGAATTGCGAGGATTTTTCGGGTCTATGGTGATGATGCGGTGGCGATGGTGAGCGCCAATCCTTATCGCCTGGTTCATGATATTCCCGGAATCGGCTTCAAGAGTGCCGACCAGATTGCTCGGAACATTGGAATACCCATGGATTCACCGTTGCGTGCGCGTGCGGGCATTGGGTATACGCTTCAGGAACTTTCGCTTGAGGGGCACTGCAAGGTGCCTGAGCCAATGCTGCTTGATGCCTGCAAGAAGCTTTTGACTATTCCCGAGCCTGTTCTTGAAGAGGCGCTCCGGCAGGAACTCTCCATTGGTACCATCGTTGCGGCTGAGGAGGAGGGCAAAAAAAGTTACTATATGGTCTCACTTTTTCGTGCCGAGACGGGAGTGGCCAAAAGTATCCACCGTATCATGCAGGGTGCGCTTCCCTGGGGAACGCTTGATCCGGCAACGGTTATTCCTGAAGCGGAAAAGCAGTCAGCCATTGAGCTGTCGGAGTCGCAGCGCAGTGCCGTAGCGCTTGCACTGTCGAGCAAGTTTATGGTTATAACCGGCGGGCCGGGTGTGGGCAAGACAACGATCATCAACACGATTATCAAGATTTTGGGGAGGGACAAGCTCAATATTCTCCTTTGTGCTCCAACGGGCAGAGCGGCTAAACGCCTCTCGGAAGCGACCGGTATGGAGGCGAAAACCATCCACCGTCTGCTTGAATTCGATCCTTTTTTGCGCGACTTCCGACGGGGCAACTCTTACCCGCTTGAAGCTGACCTGGTTATTGTCGATGAGGCTTCCATGATTGATGTGGTGCTGATGAACCGTTTGCTGGCGGCCATCTCCAGCCGTTCAGCCTTGATTTTTGCAGGTGACGTTGACCAGCTTCCTCCGGTTGGCCCCGGGTTTGTGCTTGCTGATATGATCATTTCGGGCCTGCTTCCTGTGGTGCGCCTGACCGAAATTTTCCGTCAGGCAGAAAGCTCCATGATTATTGTCAATGCTCACGGTATCAATCGCGGGGAGTTTACGATTCCTGTTCATGATTCCGCCGCTGGTGCTGAGCTCTCCGATTTTTATGTGGTGCAGTCTGAAAGCACGGCGGATATCCAGCGCAGGCTTCTGTTGGTGGTTGCTGAACGTATTCCCGAACGTTTCGGCATGAATGTGTTGCAGGATATTCAGGTGCTGACTCCCATGAACAAGGGGCCGCTTGGCACCAAAGCGCTGAATACACTGCTGCAGGAACGGCTTAATCCTGGCGCGGCCAGAAAAATTATGCGTTTTGGAACAACCTATGCCGAAGGTGACAAGGTGATCCAGTTGGTCAATAATTATGACAAGGAGGTTTTCAATGGTGATATCGGGCGGATTACGGCTGTTGACGAGGAGGAGAGCTCAATGCGGGTGGTGTATGATGGCCGGGAGGTGATCTATGAGTCGGGCGAGCTTGAAGAAATTGCCCTTGCCTATGCCATTACCATCCACAAGAGTCAGGGGTCGGAGTACCCGGCGGTGGTGATACCGCTCTCCATGCAGCACTATACGCTTCTTGAACGTAACCTTATCTATACGGCTGTGACAAGGGCAAAAAAACTGGTGATGATCATCGGTGACCCCAAGGCGCTTGCCATGGCCATCGGCAACAAACGATCATCACAAAGGCTTACCGGTCTTGCTGCGCTGATTTCGGGTGCAATGGGGGGGTAAGCTGCGGCAATGAGACTTCTGCTTTTTTGTTATATTTCGACCCATGTATCTCAACGGCTAAGGGCATGTTTTGCCTGATCACCCTTTTTATTGCTGTCTTATGAAGAGAATCAATCTCATCCGTCTCTCCCTTTTCCAGATGGGGTTTGGCATCATGCTCGGTTTTCTGCTCGATACCCTCAACCGGGTCATGACGACGGAGCTTCGTATTTCTGCGACCATTGTTTTTGGTCTGATAAGCCTGAAGGAGCTGCTTGCAATTTTTGGTGTCAAGGTATGGGCCGGAAATCTGTCAGATCGGTCTCAGATTTTTGGTCTCAAGCGCACACCCTATATTCTGCTTGGCCTTCTCTGTTGTGTTTTCTCCTTCATGCTTGCTCCGGCGGCAGCCTATGAGGTCAGGGTTGGCGGGATCTCCTTTGCTGAACTGCTCCCGGCCATGATGAAGGATGTCGGCCTTTTAAAACTTTCGCTTATTTTTCTTGTGTTCGGTTTTGGCTTGCAGGTCGCAACAACAGCCTATTATGCCTTGCTGGCCGATACGGTCGGGGAGGAAAATATCGGCAAGGTTACCGGCGCGAGCTGGACTTTGATGGTGCTCACCACCATTGTTTCCACCCGTATTGTTGGTTCCTTTCTTGATGTCTATACACCGGAGCGCCTGATTACGGTGGCTGAAGTTGGCGGCCTGATTGCCCTGGGTATTGGTCTGCTGGCGGTGGTTGGTGTCGAGAAGCGTAATGCTGAAACAAAAGCGGGAGAGAGCAAGCACGCCCTCTCGTTTTCACAGTCGATCAAGCTGCTCTCCTCTTCGCCCAAAACCCTGCTTTTTGCCGCCTATATTTTTATCTCTATTTTTGCACTTTTTGCCAATGAGATTGTGATGGATCCTTTTGGCGCTCACGTTTTTGGCATGCCGGTAGGCACGACGACCAAGCTTTTCAGACCTACTATGGGCGGTACGCAGCTTATTTTCATGCTTATCACCGGTTTTCTGCTCAGCCGTATCGGTCAGAAACGGGGTGCTCTTATCGGCAACATGTTCTGTATTGTTGGCTTTGGTATGCTGATTGCTGCCGGCTTTATTCGTGATGTCCAGTTTTTGCGCATCTCCCTTGTGGTGACCGGCATCGGCCTTGGCGCTTCAAGCGTCTCCAATATCTCCATGATGATGTCGATGACGGCTGGTCGCAGCGGTGTCTATATTGGCCTCTGGGGTACTGCGCAGAGCCTTGCCATTTTTCTCGGCCATCTTGGTGCGGGCATTATCATTGATTTGGTCTACCATTTTTCCGGTCAGTATGTCTGGGCCTACGCGGCTATTTTTGCGATTGAAATTGTCGCCTTCACCATTGCAAGCCTGGTGATTCCGCATATTTCAAAAGAGGCGTTTGAGGCCGAAAGCGAAGCCAAAATGGCGGAACTTGCCCTTGCACGGAAAGTCTGAATGATCCATAATGCTCTTGAAAAAATGAAATATGTTTTTGGACCGGTCTCATCAAAACGGCTTGGTCAGTCGCTTGGTGTTGACCTGCTTCCTCCGAAGAGCTGTACCTGGAACTGCCTTTACTGCCAGCTTGGAAAGACAAGGCAGTTTGTTACCGAAAGGCAGGAGTTTTTTCCGCGTGAAGAGATTCTCAAGGAGATTCGTGAGGCTTTGACGGTCAATACAGGGCTCGACTGGATCACCTTTGTCGGTTCCGGTGAAACCATGCTTTACCAGGGTATCGGCTGGCTTATTGCTGAGGTGAAAAAACTGACCGCAGTGCCTGTTGCGGTCATTACCAACGGTTCACTGCTCTATCTGCCGGAAGTCCGCGAGGAGCTGCTTCAGGCTGACGCTGTGCTTCCGTCGCTTAATGCCGGGTCTGAGGCCCTGCATGCAGAGATCGGTCGTCCTGCCGAAGGGTTGACCTACCGGCAGCATGTTGAAGGGCTTGTGGCTTTCCGCAGGGAGTATACCGGGCAGTTCTGGATTGAGGTGATGCTGCTTGGCGGCATCAATGACTCTGATGAAGCGCTGCGCGATCTTGCTGCGGTACTTAAAGAGATAAATCCCGACACGGTGCATATCGTGCTGCCCACCCGGCCAGCCCCCGAGCATGAGATTCGTCTTCCATCAAACGAGCGTATCGAGCGGGCAATTGCCATCCTTTCAGAAGTAACAACCGTTGTTCATCCGCTCAAAGGCAACATGGATCTTCGCAGTGCTCCCGACCTGCTTAAGGCGGTCACGGCCATCATCTCCCGTCACCCGGTGCAGCAGCGTGAATTGCAGAAAGCTATTGCTGACTGTTTTGGCGGTGAGAGCGAAATGGAGGCGGCGTTCATGCAGGAGTTGCTTGCAACGGGCCAGTTCAAACTGGTCGAGCATGGAGGAGAGCCCTACTGGGTGATGGTGCATGATGATCCGGTTCAGCCGTAAAAAAGGGGCCTCAACAGTTAACTTCCTCGGCAGGGCAGGTCAGGAAAAACGTTGTTCCTCTGTTTGCTTCGCTTGTTACCGTTACCTTGATGTGTTGAAGATCAGCAAGTTTTTTAACGATCGACAATCCCAGACCAAACCCTCCTGTGCTTGAGTTTCTCGATTCATCGACCCGGTAGAAGCGCTCAAAAATCGCGGGCAGTTTTTCCTTGGGAATTCCGATGCCATGATCGGTTATGCTGCAGACAATCGTATTGGCCACACGTTTTACGGCTATTGTTATCGAAGAGCCGGTCGGTGAGTATTTGATGGCATTGGTGAGGATGTTTTCGAAAATCATGTCAAGCATTCCGGAATCCGCCCTAATCAGGTCGCTTTCGGTGTTATCTATGGATATCGCAATATCTTTTGTGCTGGCCGATTGCTGCATTCTTTCAACAACGCTCTCAATATGCTGGGAAAGCACTATAGTTTCAATATGTGCATTCATTTTATTGCTCTCATATCGGGCAAGCATCAGTAACTGGTCGATCAGTCGTGCCATACGGTTCAACTCCTTCAGGCAGAACTGAATTCTCGTTTCGTAGTGTTCCCTCTCCCTTGGCTTGCGAACCAGTACTTCAAGGGTCCCTTTGACAATGGCAAGCGGTGTTTTCAGTTCGTGCGAAGCATTGGCCGTAAAGTGTTTTTCACGCTGAAATGCATCCTCCATTCTGTTGAGCAGCGCATTAAACGTTGCTGACAGGCGATATAATTCGTCATGATGATAGGGCAGGGGAATGCGTTGATCGAGATTTGCCTGTGTCATCTTCTCTGCAGTAGCAATAACCTTTTCAATAGGGCGTATGCTTTTTCCGGCAATCAAACGGGTCAGAATAAACAGTGTCAGAATAATAACAGGAAATGAAAAGAAAAAGATATCCTGCAGATCGTGAAGGACGATCATGGCGTTTTTCAGTGGCACAGCAACAATAAGGTACCCTTCGGTTACGCCGCTGCTATTGATAAGAGGTACCTGTGCCTGGCGGACCATGACGCCCCCGAAATTGCTGTTGAAGGAGGTTGTACCTGTCTGGTTAGGATTAAATGCCAGAACGCACCAGGAAAGACTTGAGGATTTGTTGACGACCTGTCCGGTATTGTCAACCACTTGAATAAATTCAGTATCAACATTTATCTTTTTTTTCTTCTTCGACTCATTGTCGTTATCATTGTCATTGTCTTGAACTGCGGCATCGATATCCTGATTCTGAAAGCTTGCAAAGCCTTTAAAATCATGAGTTGATATTTTTGCATCTGAAAGGATTTCCGAAATTTCTTTTTTTATTTCTTCATCGAATTGCCTGTAGACGATGCGTTCAACGGTAAAGTAGATGACAGCAAATACAAGGGCGATTAAAAACGCTGTCATGAAGGTATAATAGAATGCGATTCTGTTTCGCAAACTCATGACCGACCAACCTTTAAAGAAAGAGTGGCTCTCCTTGACAGAATTTTTTGCCTTGATAATCATGATATCCCTGGTTCACGAACGATATATCCTACACCTCGGATGGTTTGAATGATGTTTCCACATCCTGCGGCTTCAAGTTTTCTGCGCAGAAAAGTAATATAGACATCAATCACCGAGGTGTCGGAATCAAAATGGATGTCCCAGACATGTTCAATAATGCGGCTTCTGGTGCATACCCGGTCTTTATTGCGCACAAGGTATTCAAGCAGGGCAAATTCCTTGGGGGTGAGGGTGATTTCATTTGAAGCGCAGAATACCTGGTGGGTTACCGGATTGATCGTGAGGCTCCCAGCGTTTAACGCATCGTCAATCTGGCTTTTGTTTCTGAGCTGCACTCTGATCCGTGCAAGCAGCTCTTCAAATTCAAAGGGCTTTTTTATGTAATCATTGGCTCCGGCATCAAGACCAAACACCACATCTTCAAAGGTATCTTTGGCTGTCAGAAAGATTATCGGGACGGTAATGCTGGCTTTCCGCACCTGTCGGCAAACTTCAATACCGCTTAGGGCGGGGATCATCCAGTCAATGATGAGCAGGTCATACTCATTGATTAAAGCCATATCAAGTCCGGTTTTGCCATCGTAGGCAATATCGACGGCAAAGTACTCCTCTTCAAGCCCATCCTTGAGGAATCCGGCTATTCCTGGTTCGTCTTCAATAATCAGAAGTCTCATGTGCTGAATATTTTTGGGTATTAATCGTCATCACCATCTTTTGTTTCGGAATCCTTCGCTTGTGCCAAAATGGTTCCGAGAACGGCCTTTTCGTTCTTCCCGCTGCTATTGGCAATTTGCTGAATGGTTAACGATGGATCCTTAACAATAATACCGCTTTTTTCGAGTTGTTCAACAAGCAGCTTTGGCGTAGTTTTTGCAACCAGAGCGATGGTTTCAAGCGATGATGACTCGAGGAGCTGAACAGCAATTTTTCCAGACTTTTCTCTTTCCTCAGTTTTGCCCTCTTTTTCTTCACCAAAGATTGGCAGCATCGATGTTATTGTAACGATGAGTGCGGCCCCAATGATACCTATTGCAGGCTTTTTGGAAAAATATCCGGTGAATTGCTTCCAGTTTGAGGCCAGATGAAGCACAACTCCTGCGACAAAAAGCCAGCTCAACCACTTGTGAACAGGCTCGATGATACCGAGTTCGATTTCAAAAAAAATAAGGAGGCCGGTGATTCCGGAAATAATAAATGCCCCAACGGCAAGCGGTGTAGCCCATGATTTAAGCGTTTGTGCCATAGTATCTTAATTGATTTGTCCGTCGGTTTCTGTTTGCGTATTTGTTTCAACAGCTCTTAATGTAGCTGGCGGATTCTTAAAGAAACCTAAGACAAAGCTTAATTTTTGCTTAAAATAAGGCGTAAGGAGAAAGGTCATGCGCTGGGAAGTTGACGAACGAACTGTTTTTCAAATGAGTTACTTGAAATGTTCCACGCAATTACCATTTTTAAAAGTGGTTATAAAATATGAAGATGCCTTTTGATCATAATGCTCTCTGTATTCGTCAGGGTGAACAGGTTGATCTCGGCAAGCGTCCGACGCTCATTGAGCCGGTATACCGTTCAAAAAATGAGTATAAGGAGATGCTGGCTGATCATGTGGCGCAGTTGAGCAAACTGCAGCAGGTTCATTATGCCGATAACCGCTATGCGGTATTGCTGATTTTTCAGGCAATGGATGCTGCCGGTAAAGACGGTGTTATCCGCCATGTGATGTCCGGCGTGAATCCACAGGGGTGTCAGGTGTTCAGTTTCAAACATCCTTCAGCCCAGGAGCTGGATCATGATTTTCTCTGGAGAAGCAACCATTGCCTGCCACAGCGGGGGCAGATCGGGATCTTTAACCGATCCTATTATGAAGAGGTGCTTATTGTTCGCGTGCATCCGGAAATACTTGTTAAGCAGGGTATTCCGGATGAGCTGATCAATGGTGGGAAAGTATGGGAACATCGTTATCAGTCAATTGTCGATATGGAAAATCATCTCTATCGAAACGGAACAAGAATTGTGAAAATTTTTCTTCATTTGTCGAAAGAAGAGCAGCGTAAACGATTTCTGGACAGGATTGACTCACCGGCCAAGAACTGGAAATTCAGTGTTGCTGATATTGAAGAGCGAAAGTACTGGAAACAATATATGCACGCCTATGAGGCCTGCCTCAGTGCAACAAGCAGCAAACATGCGCCCTGGTACGTTGTGCCCGCCGACGACAAACAAAATGCCCGCCTGGTGGTGTCAAAAATAATTTTTCATACCCTGAGCGCTCTTGATTTGGCCTATCCTGAAGCCACTCAAGAACGCCATAAAGAGTTGACAAATATCCGCAAGCGGCTGATGGAAGATTAAATCCGGACTGGGATTCCTCTTTCTCGCAGGTACTCCTTTGCCTCAAGGATTGAGTGTTGCCGGAAGTGGAAAATTGATGCTGCAAGGGCTGCGTCAGCATGGCCTTTGGTAAATCCTTCGTAAAGGTGCTCTAGAGTTCCTGCTCCCCCGGATGCAATGACGGGAATATGCACTGATGTTGATACTTTGCAGAGAATGTCATTGTCATACCCCTCTTTTGTGCCGTCCCGGTCCATGCTGGTAAGAAGAATTTCTCCAGCGCCGAGCTCCTGTACTTTATGAGCCCATTCAAGCGCTTCGTATGGGGTCGGATTTTTCCCTGAATGGGTATAGACCAAATAATCGTCACCTGTTTTCTTGATATCGATGGCAACGACAACGGCCTGCGAGCCATATTTTTCTGCTATCCTCGAAATCAGGAAGGGGTCGTTGACCGCTGCGGTATTGACGGAGACCTTGTCGGCACCATGCAGAAAGACCTCCCGGGCCCGTTCAACCGAACTGATCCCTCCACCGACCGTGAGGGGAATAAAAACCTCTCCGGAGACTTTCAGAACCTCTTCAAGTGTCGTTTTGCGCGATTCAAGCGATGCTGAAATATCAAGAAAGACAAGCTCGTCGGCCAGTTCATTGTTGTAGAAGCGTGCCTGCTCAAGGATGGAGCCCGCATCTCTCAATCCTTCAAAGTTTATTCCTTTTACCACCCTGCCGTCGCGAACATCGAGACAGGGTATGATCCGCTTCGCTAACATTGATGTATAGAGCTGAAATGCATTGTTAAAAACCGTGACACAAGAAATCAATAAAGTTCGAACTCTACAACAATATTTTTATCGGTTCCGAACTCTGTTCCTTTTTTTCTGAATGCGGAAAATGGCATGATGTCGGGGTGTACTGACATTTCCCTGCTTAAAGTTTACTCTATCATATCCAGCGAAGAGCCCATTTTGGAAAACATGTCCAATATTTGGTCTTTTTTCCACAGATAAAGGGCCCACAAAATCACAAAAAGCTCGAGAAAGCCTTCATCCCATGGGAAATAGTGAGCCAATGTGACCGGCTTATTCATATCAGCAAATGGAGCAAAGATGAGTACATAGCCTGCAATGGTGTCCAACAGGGTGTGAATGAATCCATTGAACGTGAAGATAAAAGCGAGAGCTGTAGCCTGTCCGCGATGAAAGTCAAGAAGCCAAGCGAGGAGCGACAACAATAAGAGAACAAGCCAGACAAGGGGAAAGTGAGTGAAGTATTGGTGATGGTGATGTTTGCCATGATCGACAAAATAATAGATAAAATCAAGGTCAGGAGCAATTGCACCGAACATACCCCAGCTTATAAACGTCTTGGCTCTTACCTTACTTATTTCAAACTTTTTGACAAAGAGTTTCGAAGTAATATAGCCTGCAGGCAGATGGGCGAAATACATTTGCTTTAATGATACTATGTTAGCTTGCCTATCCACGTAAAACGGGATAGAGCTGACCGGTCAGGTCTCAGGTTCGAACCACTTGTATTCTGTTGGATATACATATCTTCGAATGAGAGCAACAAATAGGGGCTGTCTGGAGCCATATATTCCACCACGTGATTGAAGCCGTCAGGGTTTGCCGAGGCGGTGGTAGAGAATACATTCGTTCCGCCATGCATCCCATTAGAAATCAGAAAAAAATTAAGTATTGTGCCTGCCTGCATTGTGCCGAGGTCAACAAAGCTTCCAGGGGATGGTGATTGTGAACTCGGGAAAATGATCTGTGGATTTCCTGAAATAACACTCGTACCACTCGTGTTGATCCCCAGAGTGTTTTGATAACCGCCATAATTGCCGACAAAAAAGACCTGTACATCCTGTGTCGTTCGAAGGGTTAACAGAGATGGATCCAAACTCGTCGTGGTATATTGATTTTGTGCTTGGTATTTCGGCAGATTGGTTTGCAGCCAGGCGTTCAACGTTGGGAGAGTATTGTTCATGAACAGGGCTGCCTGCGGATCTGATGCTGGCGGAGAAATAATCGGTGCAGTTATGTCAAGGGCAGCAAACTGAGGGGCTAATGCGGCAGATGCAGGTGACACACTAAATAATAAAAAAAGAGATGCAAATATGGCAGGAGGAATCAATTTCCGTATACCAATACGCACTAAGGATTGTCTCTTTGAGTGTTTCATGATATCCAATTTAAGGTTACTGTGGATGATGTCCACCTTAGTCCAGTGCTTGCAAAATGTATGCCATATGACTTTTTAATGCAATAATCTTGTATGTTAAGCTGGCAGTGCTTGAGTGTCTCTTTATGCCCAGCCTATTGACTTGCATAATGAGAGGGGAGTTTGTTGAAAGCTTTCATAATAGAGTATAACAATAATCGTTAATGTCTTATTTTTGATCGATCAATTATTTTTTATCGTTTATGTGAGCACGATAATGCTGAAGCAACATTTTTGCTTGTGCCTTTGATGAAAGATGTGTTACAACAAACTCACGTGCGTAAGCGCGCATTGGTAAAAGTTGATCAGGGTTTTTGAGTATAGGCATCAGTATATCAACAAAATCGGTTATGTCAGTTCCACAACAGAACCCGTTTTTTCCTTCAACAATCATCTTTTCTGCTCCACCAGTGCGCGAGCGTATAACAGGCAGGCCTGTTGCCAAGGCTTCAAGAGCCACTAATCCAAAACCTTCATAAAGGCTTGGCATGACAAGTAGGTCTGCGGCAAAGTATGCCTCAAGCGGGTCCATCCATTCGTACAATTTACAGATGTCTTGAACGCCAGCGACCTCAATCTCTCGACGTACCTGTTTTTCAAGTTCGCCATCGCCGACAATCGCAAAACGAATATCATTGAGACCGAAAGCTCTGGCGGATTTAGCAGCGGCAATAAGAGCCGTTGGTTGCTTAGATGGGTGAAGCCTGCCAATGAAGAGTACAAAAGTCTGGTTATCACTAATCTTAAATTGAGCACGTGCTTTTTGCCGTTCTTCGAGGGTCGGCTCACGATAATGATTGCAGTCAACACCATTGTTGATTACTTCAATTTTTGACGGGTTAATTCCCATCGATTGACATAAGTAAGTTTTTGCTTTTTCATCCAAAACAAAAAAACGGCGAGCAGTTGGAGAAAGCATGCGTCGCAATGGGCCGATATCCATAGCTCCAACCTGCCCAGTGAAATGGGTATTATGTAAGGTGAACCAGTCCGGAAAATGGCCTGACAGGTAGCAAAGCAAGGAGGGAGCTCTACCATGGACGTGAATGACATCGGGACGAAATTGACGTATTGCTTTGTTGACAGCAATTGTTCCGCGAAGCACAGAAAAGATTTTTGGAAAAAAATCAGTAACAACGCATTGAATGCCCTGTGAGAGAAGCACGTCAAGATTACCGCCATCACATATGAGCATTACTTCATGCCCTTCTTGATGCAGAGTGGAGCATATTGTCGTAATGGCTGTTGTAACACCACCACGATAAGCAGTTGAACCCATTTGCAAAATTCGCAAGGGTGGATTTTTACTTGCTTCTTGTTGCATAGTCATCTGTTAGATGTCAAATTTAAAAAAACAAGAGATAACGTGTTCTTATTACGTGTATGACTTAATCAAGCGTGATCTCTCCTCAAAAACAGCTTTGCTTGTAAATTGAACTCCATCCTCTAAAGCAGACTTCTTGAGCTTTCTCAGAAGGTCACGGTCCTTGATTACAGATTCTACAGCTTCTACGAGGGCGGCAATATCACCGACTGGAACCAAAATACCACCACCATTTTTGTTTATTAAATCACGAGCAAAATCGCTCTCATAGCCAACAATGGGTACACCAAACCGTAAAGCCTCCAAAAGGCACCTTGGTGATTCAGGAGTGATGTGGGTAAAAAGAAATATATCGGCTGATCGATAGTATTGCGCGACTGTAGTGCGATCATTTATAAAGCCAGGTGTTTTTACAACAGAACGGAGGTTTAATGTTTCTGCCTGCTGTTCAAATTCTTTACGGACATCTCCATCACCTAACCAAATAGCTTGAATATAATAATTATTCATAATGATATTATGAATAACCTTTAACCATTGTAAAGGAGCTTTAGTTGCATCAAACCGGCCAGCATATAAAATTGATAAATCGTTAACTTTATTCGGATTCAGATTTGTATTATCGTGGGTATCAATTGAAGTTTTTGATTCTGAGTGCAGTCCTTCATCATGAATATTGTGGATGCAATAGGCGTGATTTTTATTGCCTTTTTTATTCATCCATTTTTGATAAACATTATAGGTATCCATTCCGTGAAAAAGGCCAAGATTGCAATTCCTGATAATTATCCAATGCCAAGACTTCATCAATTGAGACTCAATTGCTATTCTTGCGCGACGCAGATATCCACTTTCGCGTTCAATTCTTACAATGACTTCGTGCTCCACACGATCAGTATGGATCGCATACTTGCGTTTTTTTATTTGTGCAAGTATAGCCCCGACAGCAGCCCAGTCACCCCACAATCCTCCAATAGCGAATTGTAAATAGTTGCAATCATCAATAAGCTTGTTTAATAAGGACGCTGTTTTCAAAAAATTCCAAATGTATTTGTCGATACGGTATGCCCATGGTAAGGTCACAAATTCTACTCGAGAAGAGAGGTCGTCAACAGGTAACCATGCCATCTCAGTAAGATTTAATGCAATAAATTCCGGAACGACAGCAGCGGCAATAATCAAGCGATCAAAAGAGTCGAGCCATCTTCTTATGCCATGATGTGCCTGAAATTCAACATGAATTTTATCATTTATAATCCTGAATGGGACAGGAAGTACTAACAGCATTTTGTTAACTTCGGGCATTTTTATAAAAGAATTCAAATTATTGGGAGATTTTTTTTGCCGTGTTTTTAGCTTTTCTTATAAATGCTATAAATGGGCTCAGTAGAGGTGATTTATCCCAGTATGACAATGCATGCAAGTCTGTACGTGAACTTCTCTGGTACCCAAGGCTTGGGTTTACAATATAGGTGTTAATATCAGGATTTTGAATTCTGAACGTTGATATCGCTGCATCATAGTGCATTGGCCCACCCAAAGGATCACCGGGTTGTCTTTTAAGCAGTTCTTCTAAAAAAAGTATAAACCTGTCAAATACACATCCATTTACGGCATAACAATGGGCAAGTCTCATGGGCTCAGTTATTTTAATGATTTTATTTGAAGAATTTGCGCTGATGGGATATTCATGGCCGAAGTATATGAAATCCCATTTAGTGCGACTTATTTCCTCTAATACATCATCGCATTTATTATTGATATCTTTTATAAAAGCCACGTCATCTTCCATAATTAGCACGTTCTTTTTGTGCTCCTTTTTGGCCTCACGTATTGCGCTTAAATGGCTTAAAAAACATCCTTTGACCCCTGGGTTCTCAAATCCGGCGGAATCATCCGGACGAATAGCTCTAAAAAAAGCTGTGTTCTCAATAGGCCATTTTTGGCGTTTAAATTCTTTAATTGTTTCGTTTTTTCTATCCAATCTTTCCGGAAGATTGATGATAAGTACTTTATCAAAAAATTCGACTATCTTCATAAAAAATGATTTATATATGAATTATTCAAAATGAAGCCAATAATTACTCATATAACAATGGTTCTATAAGCGAGATTCATTGTTATAAGTGCCCGACTACCTCATTCCAGCCATGTAAGCCCGATGAGCATAATCATTGCTATGCCAGTTAATACAATTCTGATCCAATCAAGCCAAAGGTAATAAGTTATATTATTGCTCGATTTTTCTTATGGCTTTGACACAACTATTATAATTTGTTTTCAATGTGCTTTTGACTCTAATAATTTGCTGTAAATATTTACTATCTTCTCGGCCTTTGCACTCCAAGAGAAATCCCTGGACCGCTGTATAGCATTCATTGACATGCCATTGCGCAGGTCGTCATTCTGAACTAATTTTGCAATACACTCTGTTAATTCTTTAACTACAAAATCTCTCGATATTGGGTCGATTTTAAAGCCCGTCTCTTCGGTAACATATTCTGCAATTCCGCCATTATTAATCACAATGCAAGGGAGGCCATTTGCCATGGCTTCCAATACCACGGCTCCGCCAAATTCACGGACTGAGGGAAAGCAGAATATATCACTATCTCTGTAGTAGCTTACCGTTTCCTGTTGCTCTACCCATCCGGTAAAATTCACTTTATCGTTAAGGCTCAACTTGCTAACCTGATTTTTAAGGGCTTTATGTTCAGGTCCATCCCCAACGATGGTGAGTTTAATTATTTCCTGTATGGATAGGTTCAGATTGCTTATGGCTTCGATGAGAATATCTGCACCTTTATAGGGTACCAGGCGCCCAACAAAGAGAAGATTTATCGTTTTCTTGTAGCTCATATCAATCCGGCTTGTTTTCGTTTCGTGTTTTATAAATAAATCATCAATTCCATTTTCATAAAACAGTTCAATCTTTTTGCTTTTAATCTCAAAGAGGTTTTTAATAAGGTTCATGGTATACGTAGAGCCGGAAAGAATGTAGTCGGCTTTCTCGTAGGTTTCTCTATAGCCCGGGATGATGTATCGGCCAATAAGGCGGAGAAAGTTAAAATACGAGAACTCCTGACGTGCTACAGCTTGAAACCCTTTCGGAAAAGGAACCCCGCCATTTACCGGTCCCAAAATGAATGGCGTGTTTTTACATGCTCTAATAGCCTTTACAGGATAACGGGGCAGAATAGGGGTTAGTGCATGAACAATATCATATTCACCACCAAGAATCGAATTTTTAAACTTAGCGTATACCTGATGATTAAACTCCGCATAAATTGGATAGGTAAGCGTATTGTATAAAGGCCAAATTATCTTCCCCTTTATCTGGCTTAATTTAGCGGCTATTTTGTAGTAGCTCTTGATAAATTTACTTTCGGGGATGTATACAATATCTCTCTCCGGGTGAGCTTTATCCATTGCGGCTTTGTTCCTCTCATGAGTGACCAGTGTTGTGTCTACGAGTTGGCTGATGTGTTTATAGAATGAATATCCTACAAGCGGTACCGATGGCCACTCAGGATTACATTGCTCTATAATTAAGAGTACCTTTACGTTATTCTTCATAATTCCCTGTTTTTTTATCAGCAATTGCTGCTCTTATTGCTGGTTTCCCGAGTCGTTCTGACCCATTCATTGGTTTTGTTTTTCAGCATCATCCCCATATAAATCGGAATTTTCCAAAGCACATAGAGCGGTGCTGTTGCAAGATAGAGCCAGGTGGAGAGTGACGCTCTGCGTTGAATTTGGCCTGATGCCAGATAGACAAGAAGTATTGCCCAGAATGAGGCCGCTAGAAATTGCCAAACGGCATCAAGTGCTATGCTCCCTACTGTTGCAAGAGTAAAGAGCATAACCAGAATTGAGAGGGGTGGTATGGCAAGTTCAGCAAGGGCGTAGAGGTACCTGAAGTCGCGTGACTCTTTAAATAGTCGGAGAAGGGGAAGTGACATATTTTTTACAAGCATGAAGCGCCCACCTTCCCAGCGATTTCTCTGGCTTGAGGCGTTTTTGGCGGAGGTTACCATTTCACTTCGAATAACAGCATCCGGATTGTAGTGTATATTGATACCGTCTTTGAGCAGAATCAGTGTAAATTCTATGTCCTCAACTATAGAGTGTGAGGGCCATCCATAGTGCTCCAGCAGTTCTGTACGAAACCCCATGCCATTGCCCCTCAGAATAGCGCTTCCGGACATGCGGAATGATCCGGCCATCCTCAGATGATTAAAGACATTGAAAGCCGCATCAATGAGTGCCGTGCGCCATCCAGCCTGCGGGTTGCTGACACCGTTAAACGCCTGAACAGCTTCTATTTCAGGGTTGCTGAGCGAAGCACTGATCTCGCGCAGGTAGTTTTTGTCGGGGCAAACATCCGCATCTATGATGGTGATGGCGTTGGTTGCCTGATAGTTTTCCTTGCAGTTTTTGAGAAACCAGTCGAGAGCCTCTCCTTTTCCGCGCTTCAGCTCGTTAAAGCGCTCAAAAACCTGTGCGCCAGCTTCTCGTGCATTTGTTGCTGTAGAGTCAGTGCAGTTATCTGCTATAACAAAGAGCTCAAACCTGTTCGCGGGATAATCACTTGCCAGAATATTTTCAATAGTTCGTTTTATTCCCTCTTCTTCATTATGGGCGGGAATCAGTACTCCTATATTGAGAAATTGGTTACTGATTGGTTCCTCTTTTTTGAAGAAGTATGAGGCTATTGTGCTCATAAGCAGATATCCTGCAGGCAAGGCCAGCAGGATAAGCAGGCTTTTAATGAGAAGAAATCCAACGATCATCATGATTGTGCTGCTGCCTTGTTAAGTAAATCTACCATCTGGAGGTTGTTAACGTGCTGGTTGTAGTTCGCCCTTACTTTATTTCGTCCGGCTTTTCCAAATTGCTGTCGCAACTCTGGATGATTGAGCATGGTCAGTATTTGGCTTGCAAGGTCTTCGGCATCTCCAGGCCTTGCAAGCAGACCGTCCTGGCCGTGCTCAATCAGCTCCGGTATACCGGTGATTCTTGTGGATATGACGGGGATCTCTTTAGCCATTGCTTCCATCAGCACCACAGGAACACCCTCAGCAAAACTAGCAAGCACAAAGAGATCAGCCTTGTCATAATGCTGACGCACCTTATCCTGACCAAGTACTCCGGTAAAGGTGACCATCTCCTTGAGGTTGTTCATAGCGACGAACTTTTCAAGGGATGGCCGATCCGGTCCGTCACCGATCATGGTGAGATGAAACAATATTCCCTCTTTTTTAAGCAGCGAGCAGGCCTCAAGGAGGATGTGCTGTCCTTTAGCAGGTACCAGTCTTCCGACACAGATGATGCTGGGTACCTGGTTGCAAGGGTCAGGCCTCACGACATACAGGTCAGGATCTACACCGCAACGCACAATGTGTTGACGGTTCCAATTTTCTGAATCACTGATACGCATGATTTGGCTTCTGCAGTAGTGGCTTATGCAGCGGACAAAACTTGCTTTTTGGATCTTTTCGGCAAGCAATGCTGAATCGACGACATAAAAAATATCAGGTCCATGGATGGAAGTACTGTAGCTCACGCCACCATAGGTTTTCATCAGCATCGCAACTATTGCAGTGGGATTTCCGAAGTGCTCATGTATATGGGTGATCCCGTTGCGGTGCATCCACTCTAAAAGAATTCCGGCCTCAACAAAATAGGCAATCGCCTTCACAGGACTTTTTGGTCCTTTGAAGAGCAGTTTTGATGCTTCAAAAGCCATTCGAAAGTAACCGGCAGGGTTTTTGAAGAGAGAGTGGAGATGTGCTTTTGCGATCAACGGTGGCGGTGTGGCGAGTACCATCAGAGTTTGAGTGGCCTCATCTTGTTCTGCCGCGGTCATGAACTGAAGGTTCGATGGTTTATGGATAGATGCCGTATGGACCGTCATCCCGGCCTTCCTCAACGACTCAATTTCCCTGTATATAAACGTATGCGAGACTGCCGGGTACTCACTACAGAGATATGCTATGGGTTGTTTGATCATATTTCAGAGACAGAGAGTCCGGTTGTGAGAGTGTTCCGTTTGTTTTTTAATGGGTTATTGGTGATGAGACCCACATAAAAACGGATTAACCCAAAGAGTTGAGGGATTACGACAAGAGAGCAGTGCCAGGCATAGGTCCTGGCCTCTTTCTTATTCAGATTGTTTTCACGCATAAATTTCTTGACCTTAAAGAGGCGGGGATTGAGGAGTAAGGCGGTACCGGGAACTACTGTCAGAAGCGCAAGCGCAATGGTGACTGACGATTGGTTGATCAAGAGTATCAAGAGGGAAAAAATCAGGCAGAAAAAAAATCCCCCCCCCTTAATAACTATTTTCTGAAATTCATATTTCCAGAAATCACTGCCAGCCTCGGCTTCGCGTTTTCGAACGGCGGCAAAACCATACCCTGAACGGAATGCTCTGGCCATGTATTGACGAACTGTCTTCATGGCCAGGTCATGCTGTGTCATCAGAGCATCGAGCCGGATAATTTTCCAGCCTGCCCGTATAATCCGCCTGCTTAGTTCAGGATCTTCTCCACCGACCAGGAGTTCGTCATAGCCAGCCATTTTCTCCAAAACTTTACGTCGCATAAGCACGTCACCGCCAAAACAACTGGACTCACCGACGGGTCCATTCCACTCTATGTTTCCTATCCAGTTATAGATGGTGTGTTCTGGATGCATCTCTTTGCGAAATCCCATCACGGCACCGATTTCCTCTTCATCCATGGCCTTAACTGCAATTTTCAGCCAGTCAGGGTTTAGAATCGTATCAGAATCAAGAAAATGTACTAATTCCGAAGAGCCTTGTTTCCAACCCTGGTTTCTTCCAAGACCAGGCGTAGGATACTCTGGATTGATGGCTATCACCGTAACGGATTCATAACCCTTAGCAACCTCAATGCTCCTGTCTTTGGAACCACCGTCAACGTAATAGAGATGGATTTTTTCTTTTGGGTAATCTGATGCAAAGACAGAATCAATGCACCTGCCAAGTGTTTTGCTGGAGTTAACGCCTATAAGGACGCAATCGATATCTGACAGATGCGACATTCTTAATTTTTCTTAGAATTTGCTAATCCAACTCATCATTTATTTGCAAATTGAATGCCAAAGGCAAGAGAAGATATAAGTTATTTATTTATAGTCGATTGAGTGCGTATGAAGGAAATAGGGTCTCTTTGTGCATAGCATCTAGAGAGGCTTTTTGGAGGCAGGGCTCTCTAATTGATAGAGTCAGGGAGAGGGGTATTATTCAGTGAGGTTGAGGGTTATAACAATATTTCCCTGTTTGTTGATAAATCCACAGGTGTTTTTATTGCCTTCGTTGATCATTACTTTTGCGAGACCTTCAGAAAAACCTTGTGCTGCGCTAAATTGGGGCTTGATGACCATTGCGCCGTATCTATCGATATAACCATAGAGATTTCCTACCTTAACAAATGCCAAACCCTCTGAAAAAGGAGATGCCTCAACAAATTGAGGTTTGATCACCATTCTGCCTTTTTTGTCGATAAACCCATATTGCCCGTCCGTTTTGACTGCAGCCACTCCTTCTGAAAAAGCACTCATGTCATCAAAGGCCAGGTTAAAGACATTTTGACCTCGACTATTGATAAACATAGAGTTCTTTCCGGTTTTTGCTGCCGCAAATCCCTCTGAAAAAATACCTATAGCATCAAAAATCGGGTTGATAACCAGTCTGCCTTGCCTGCCTATTACTCCCCATTTGCCAGTCAGATTATCTCCAAACCTCACAGCAGCAAGACCATCAGCGAACCTGTTGACCGCATCAAACTGAAAGCCAATGACCATTTTTCCCTCGGTGTCAATAAACCCGAACTTGCCGGTACGTTCATCACCCATTCTGACCGCAGCAAGTCCATCAGAAAAGTCCTGCACAACATCAAATTGTGGGAGAACGATCAATCTTCCTTTTCGGTCAACAAATCCGAACTTGCCGGCACTAAATTCCCCAATATCGACTCGGGTCATATTTTTTTTAAAACCAGGTGTTGCGCCAAACTGCTGATTGACAAGAAGTCTGCTATGGTTGTCAACATAAAAGTGATTTTCTCGAGTGTCGCCTATTACTATAGCGGCCCGACCGTTGGAAAAGTCATGTGCAGCAAAAAATTGCGGCACAAAGGCCATGTTCCCCTCTTTATCAATAAATCCATAGCGTCCGCTGATTTTAACGACAGCAACTCCTTCTGAAAAGTCGTGCGCCTCATCGAATTGCGGAGTGATTACAATCTTACCTCGTTTGTCAATAAATCCATAGTGGTTGCCTATCCTTACGGCAGCAAGACTATCAGAAAAGAGATGCGCACGAGTAAACTGCGAAGTGAACCCGTCACCTATCATAGGTTCTGCTGAGCCAATGGCAGGAGCCTCAATAAGCAAGAAAAAAAATAAACCTATAAGGACGTTCAAGATTGTGCGTTTGTGACTAAATTGAGGATTCATTGCCGTAATGCAATTTAATACGAATGATTGCTGCAACAATAATTCCAATAGTGATTCCGATATTGTTGTAGAATGCGTCCAGATTCAGATTTTCGAATCCATCACCGGTAATTGTTCCGTGCAGTATTTCAAAAAGAAAGCCTATCGGTGCTATGGAAATGGTGACCATAAATGCTATGATCCTCTTCCTGAATAAGAGTATGGGCACAAAAGCGAGAATGGAATAGATGGATATATGAAAAAGTATGTTGAATACATTCCCGGCTGAACTCGCTGTGCTTCTTGAAAAACTCGCGGCCACAAGTCCAATAAAGACTATAATCCAGATTATTATCAGTTTTGTGGAAAGTTGCATTTTTAGGCAAAGTTAATAGTTATTAGCGAATAAATGTTGAATTTCGAGAAGGTGAAGCTCCAATGAAACGAGTCCCTTGAGCAATTACTCTCTCTATCATATCTGAAATATTGTTATCTGAAGGAGCTAAAAAAGAGTCTGGGTTTTTTATGAACAACCCGATCAAACCACCAATAATGACCATATAAATGGGATTGAACATCGCATTAAGAAGGTTGTCTATCTGCGTTATGGATGAAAAGACAGCCATAACAGCCGGCGCTCCATAGGTTTCGGTTTTCCATAATTCAGGCTTTAGACGGAAAAGAAAAATTAATACCGGCAACTGAATCATAATAAAAAATACGGACAACCCGTAAATGCCATTGACACCGTAGACTATAATCCAGCCTCCATCAGTTACTGCGATATCTTTTCCTTGATCATCAAAGACTCTTGAACGATTCCAACCTCCTAATCCAAAAAAAGAGCCTTCAAATGCCTTCTTGAGAAGTATGGTTTCATTGTCGAATCTGAATTGTAATGATGCAGCTCGCGATGGACTGAGTTTTTCGGAAATATAGTCAGTAAAATTTCTGCCATCCCATGAATAGCCGATTCTTGCAACCATGTAGAGATAGGGACAGAGCAGTAATATTACAACAAGAATAAAATTCTTATATCTGCTTGAAATATAGAGCACGCCAAGACCAATGAGTAAATATGCAATTGCACCGGCAGACTGCATCATCATGGTCGTAAAGACAAGCATAAGGAGCAGGTAAAGAGAGGGTATCTTTAATATTTTTTGAGGGAGTGCTTTGCAGTAATAGAGCCAACTCCCAAGCAAAGAAGCCAACATCATCCACATGGAAGTCATAAGACCATGGTCCATGTAGACTGATGGCCTGTACCCACCGTTTTCGCGCAAACTCTGAGCAAAGCTTGTTTGGGAAAACCCGTAGGTCAGACGATGCATCTGGGGGCTGATGATCATTTCAATCCAACAAAAGGGCACATAGATAATGCCACCGATAAAAATAGTTAAGGCCAGGGTTTTTAAGGCATCGGTATCAGTAAAATAGATTCTGCCAATATAGTAGGGGAGGCCATATTTTATGCCCGAGTACAAAATTGTCGAAAGACCGTCATAAACCCCTAAACCATTGAACACTGAAGAAAAAAACGAGGCGGAACACCACAGCACAATCAGTATATCGGCGATATGAAACTTGAAGTTTAAAAGTCGTGCTTTATCACAAAAATAGGCTCCGGCAAAAATGCCGAGACCGAGAACAGTTGATTTTGTGTTTTTAAGCAAAAAAATGTCATAATTAGCAACCGGCAGGAACATCCATCCACCCACATAGGCTATGACGGGCACAAGGCGCGCATCAATCTTTTTGTAGAGAAAGATGACGATTGGCGTCCATGCCAAAAAAGCAAGCGGCACCAATATGTTTCCCGGGGCACTCATTGTTGTTTATTATGAACTATAGCGGGTATACCAACGGCTGTAGATGCCTCGGGGACATCATTCAAGACAACAGCGTTAGCCCCAATGCGAGCGTGAGCTCCAATGTGAATATTTCCGATTATTTTGGCTCCCGCTCCGATATCAACATGACCATCAATAACGGGAAGTCCTGGCTTGAATCCCTTTCCGATGGTAACTTGCTGAAAGATAAGGCAGTTTGGGCCGATTTCAGCATCAGGATGAATAACGATACCGTTTGGATGAGGAATCATCAGACCGCCACCTATTTTGGAATTCAAAGGGATATCAGCACCGCTTACAGCACTCCAGAAACGGTGCCGCAAAACAAGAAAAGGAGATATCATTTTTGAAAGAAAGTCATTATTTGCCTTCAGACGTTGGTAACTCCTGATTGTTAATAAAAGGTGTTTTCCTGGATCATATTTTCCCGGGATTATTTTTTCTCGCTTCCAGTCAGGCTGTGTAGATGAAATAATCATCATTCTTTAACTCCAGATTTCAGGATATCTATTTTGGAGGAGTAACGCTCTTTGTTCAGCAACCCTTTCCCAAGTAAATTGTTGCGCTCTTAGCTTTGCGTTCTTACCAAGTTGACTTCTTTTTTCAGGGCTTTCCGAAAGCTCTGTTATTGCTGCAGCCCATGCATCAACATCCTTATCTGAAAGCACCAGGCCATTTATTTTGTCTTGTACGATTGCGCCGCCTCCCATTGCGCTAACAATTGGGGGTATTCCGTGAGCCATTGCTTCGTAGGTGACCATTGGACCACCTTCTTCAATACTTGGAAAGACAAAAACGTCAGCCATGTTGTAAATTTGCCCAATATTATTGGTATAGGTAATGAGCCGTATATTTTTTTTATTCAGATTTTGAGCAAAAACAGTTGCAATATAATTATCAATATTGCCACAAAGAATTAAATCGCCGTCAATATCAGCACGACTCCAAGCCTCAAGAAGAAGAGGAATCCCTTTGCGCATACAGAGTTTTCCTACAAACAAAAATACTGGACGGGAGTTTTTTTTGCGAGGTTCATCTACCAGGGGGAAACGATCAGGTTCCCATCCATAGCTTGAAGAGAGTATTTTGGCTCCAGGAACATTGTTTTCGAGCAATGAACTCTTAACCATCGGACTTGGGGAAAAAATTGCATCGGCAAGTGCAAGTTTTTTGTTTTCCTCAGCAATGTCTTCATCGGTTATTGTGATCACCGGTGTTATACCTAATATATTAGCAGCATCAGTTACTAATCTACGGGAAGTAGCGCGATGACAGTTTATCCGTTCAGTAATAATTTTAACGCCTTTATCACTAAAAAAAATAAAGACATCAAGTGATAATCCTGCCCAGAGGTAAACATGGGAAGAAAGAATTTCTTGTTTGCAAAATCGTTTTTCAGTAATACTTCTTATCTGATTAGTTGTATAAAATTTATAGAAAATTTTTTTATTCAAACCTTTTAACGCTGGTTTGATCCATGTATAAGTTAAAGAGTCATCAGTTCCCGCAACAGAAAGAGTTGCTTTCTTCCCTTTTTTGTTCCAGTATCGACAAAGGGAAATCGGTACATGACTATTGCCAAGATTTGAGGCATGATAACCAAAAAGAACTGGTAATGGGCTCATAAAGAATTTGTGGTGATAAATTTATTGCTGTTTCTTATTCAAAATTATATTATTTAAAGTCTTAAGCAATTTATCAATGTTGTTGTTTTTTGATGTAGGATTCTTTATAAAATTAATAATTCTCTGAGGTAAGACTTTCTTTATAAATTCCGGAGGATTATCAAAAAGTTCTTCAATAGAAAGAGTCTGTCTTACACCGCCAAAGTTCAGAATAGGAGCAATTCCAGGAACTCCAAGACGAATAAGCAGTTCTGCAGAATGCCTCAAGTCTTTGAATTTAGAGCTATCACCAAGACAAACCAATGCGACAATGTCACTGTAAATTGCAAGCTGTTCCGTAAGGTGGCTCTTTAATAATGACGGACTGTCGATACAGATAAAGTCATACTCTTTTTTGACTTCATCAAGCAGGGTTTTTATTAACTGCCGAGGTATAGGATTTGCCGTTATATTGCCTGCATACATCATATCAATATTATCACCCGGGGTGGAAATAATGTAATCTTTCCATGACACGCCATTATAGAGATAATCGCATAGTCCTGGTAAATTAAGCTGAAAATCAGAGTCATTATCAACCACAGGAACCTCAATGTCACCATCTATCATGAGGACTTTTGGAGCAATTCTGGAAAGTGCTTTGGCGCAACTGAATGCAATTGCTGATGAGCCTACACCTTTTTCAATCCCAGTAAAGAGAATTGTTCTTGTATTATCGCGGTCTTTTTCGCGACAGAACTTGATGGCTAGACTGCCTATCTGATGGGCCTTAAAATCATCCGGAGCAATACTCAGATGTTGCTCGTTATCTCTTTGTTTGTCAATATCTGAAATTGTCTGTGTAGGAGGATAACCAAGAGCGTGCTCAACGTCAATCGGTCGACGGATGGTATCATCAAAATATTCATAGAGAAAAAACGCACCGCCGACTACGGCGAACGCGCCGAAAAAGAACATCGTCAAGAGGTTTTTTGTATTTGATTTAAGAGGAGCGCTTGGTGTTCTCGCCAGAGATTCTATGGATATACGTAACGGGGCCTTGTTTTCAATCTCTATCTCCGTTATTCGAGTATCAAGCATATCGAGCACACCACGCTTATGTTTTACAAACTCAGAGAGACTTTCTCCTTTATGAATCCCTATTGAGACGCGTTTTGACTCTTTTAAGTTTTTATCGAGTTCATCCTGAATTTGCAACTCAGTTTTTTTAGTTTTTTCTAAATCAGTTTTTGCATGTACCAATTGTGTATTTATATCAAGATTTCTCTTGCCATTCAGTACTGATTTTGCTGTAGTCCTAATCTCACTGTGCAACTTGGTTGCGTATTTTTTCATGGCATCCATGCGTTGTTCAACATAGATCCGGTCTGGATTCTTCGGCGTCAGTCCATCTGTTGTGCTTCTCATTTCCTGGAGTTGCTGATATGTCCATGAATCTGTTGAATAAAGTGATTGGTTATTCATCACCAACTCATCAATAAGAGGGTCTAATGAAAACGAAGATATTTCTTTGCCTTCAGTTTTTATTTTTTCATAATTTGTTTCTGCTTTTATTCTTTCAAACATGGCATTGTCATATATGCCTAAAAGTGATATGCTGTTTTTGGCTGCAATGTTAAACTCTTCGGAATATGCTGCGGTCGAAATATCCTTAGTAAGACTGTCAAGATTTCGCTCATACATAGACATTTGATCTTCAATAGACTTTTTTTGACCGTAAAGATATTTTAGCTTATCTAAATCGATGGTATTGTTTTTTGTTCGATTGTCGTTAATGTAGACATTCATGAGCTTGTTCACTATTTCTGCAAGCCCCTGTGGTTTGCTTCCGGAAATTATGATCTCCAAGAGATGTGTTCCTGGAAACGGCTTGACCGTAATGATATGATCAAGAATATCAGCGCAAACATCTGGCGATTTGATGCCGGGAAACATCGCGCTTCTTTCGCTGGAACTAAGTTGCTCGACAGTAAGCTTTAGAATATCAAATGATTTTATAGAGTGCGCTTGAGTGTTGGCGTAATCTTTATAATAGTTGACTATAGAGGACTCATCAGATGTTGCAATTAATTTGGATATAACCGGGTCAAGCTTTAGAAACGCGTGGACTTCATAGTATGGGTTTTTTATCAAAAAAATTAACGGCGTTAGCATTGCGAACAGAAACGAGCCTAAAAAAAGAATAAACAGTCCGTATCGCTTTAAAAAACCGATGATATCGAATGATTTAGAACGATTTCCATAAGGGAGTACCTCTCTTACGGCATTTTCTTTAAGCATACGTGGAAACTATTTCTTTATAAAGAGCGATGGAGTTCCGTGTGACTCAACTTTTCCATTCTGGAGATTGTAAACGGTGTCACATTTTTCGATTGTACTTAGTCTGTGGGCAACGATGATGATTGTTTTTGATCCTTGCAGGGCATTTACGGCTTCCATAACCTCTTTTTCAGTTGCGATATCCAGAGCACTTGTTGCTTCGTCAAGCACGAGTATAGAGGGATTGTGATAGAGTGCGCGAGCGATGCCGATCCGTTGACGTTGGCCGCCCGAGAGGCGAACGCCCCTCTCACCCACAATGGTATCAAGTCCTTCCGGGAGTTCCTCCACAAATTCTGTAAGATACGCGGCAGAAATCGCCTTTTTTACAGACTCTTCATCAATATCTTCGGTTGGCAATCCGAATGCTATGTTTTTCCGAAGCGTATCATCAGTCAAATATATTGATTGTGCTACATAACCGATCTGGTTCTGCCATCCACGTATGTTCTCTTGAATATCAAGACCGTCTGCTTCAATAGAACCAGAATCAGGTGTCAGTAATCCCAGAAGGATATCAACAAGCGTGCTTTTGCCAGATCCACTTTTTCCGATAAAACCTACAGAGGTCCCCTGCTTAATGGTAAGAGAGATATTGTTGAGGGCAGGAGAAGGAGCTGTGGGATAGGTATAGGAAATATTTTGAAGGACGAGTTGGTTGTTGAATGATTTCGACGCTGTTTCAGGTTTATTTGTTTCATCAACCGGCAGTGCAAGCTCCTTTTGCAGGATATCAATGACCGGCGAGCAATATTTTAGCGCCTGTGATGCACCGAGAATCCTGTTTATGGATGGTATTAGGCGGAACGCAGCTACAGCAAAAAGGCCCATCTTGGGGATGATGTCTCCAATTGCACCACCCTGAGCTAACGTTGTAATGACAAGCATTGCAAAAGCGGCAATTGTCAGCAACTCCATGAGCAGGCGGGGTAACTGCTGCACGGTTGCGTTTAATTGTACAACACTTGCACGTGCATTGGTATGAACTTTATATCGATGTAAAAATTCAGAATCTCGTCCCAGTAATTTAACATCTTTGGCACCACCAAGCCCTTGCTGGAGGTGAAGGAGCCTCATCCCATCATGTAGCTGACGAATTTCACCCCAGTGGGTCATCCTTTTTTTTGTTAGGCTCATAAATCCAAAACCTGTCAAGCCAAATATGCTGATGATGATAATGCTGCCCACAGGATCGACCAACACGACCATAATGCATATAGCAACAATAACGAGAGACTCCGTAATGAGTTGTAATGTTGGGGTTACAACGTTATTGGTAAACACCCCAACTTCAGTAATCACATTTTGGATTAACAGAGCGGAGTTTTGCTGCAGGTGAAATGCGTATGGCTGACGCAGGTAGATAGTGAAGAGGCGAAGCGAGAGCCTTGCCTCTACATTGGAGATAAAGCGATTTTGGGCCCAGGCCAGCAAGCCTAAATAAACAGCCTTGCAGAGATAGACACAAAACAGCAGCAGGACGCCACCGATCAAGAGTGTATTAGGATCCGGGTTCCCTAAAAATTGGAGCAGCGGACGGATAGCCGGATATTTTTCGGCGATATTATGTGCAGAAAAAATTGCAAGCGTCGGTATCACTAAACCGATACCAAGCGTTTCAAGACAAACACCGATAAGCATTAAAAAAAGCAATATCGTAATGTTTACTCGCTCTTTTGGTAGCAGGAACAGCTTAGCTTTTTTATGTAACGACAGGAAAGAGAGAGTCATCTTTTTGTTTTTTCGATTGTTTATCTATTTGCCGAAGGAGTTGATTATCGTTGAATTTCCTTTGATGAGATTCATATCTCCTATGCCCATACTCATTATTTGCAACGAAGGCATAAGTTTTTCGAGGGTATAGTTGAACTTTGCCATACCTGTTGCGCTGATATAGACAATATCATTAGGCAACAGCGTGAAGTTTTGACTGAAGTCTCCATGGGCGATAAGTTTATTGAGATTAACCGTAATGACGTCGCCCTTCACTTCCTGTTGCCTGACAATAAATACTTTTTCGGGGTTTGCATCTTTGTTCAACCCTCCTGAAAGCATGATTGCTTTCAGGACGTTCATACCATCTTTCAATTGCACGGCGCCTGGATTTTTTACCTCTCCCATCACATAGACAATTTCATCATTCAGTTCAGGAAGGAAAATCACATCATTGTTTCTGATCGGTGCATTCAGGCTCATATTGCCGTTTTTAAGGAGATCCTGAAGATCGATCCATATAACACTGTTATTGCCTCGGATGATCGAGCATCTTGTCATTTTGCCCTGATCAGGAAGTCCCCCAGCAAGAGCAAGGCCTTCAAGCAAGGTCCCATTGCCAGGGAAGTTTATGACACCAGGCTTAGCAACCCGGCCAAGTACAAAAGCCTTGTTGTTATGAAACTCTTTGATCTGTACCGTTACTTCAGGCTCTGTATAGAGTACCTCAAGTTTTGACGTTAACAATTTTTGCACCTCTTCGGAGGTGTAGTTGATGACATTGAGATTGCCTACTCTGGGCATAGCGATAAAGCCGTCAGGTGAGACCAGTATATTCTCCTGCGAAAGCTCAGGCCTCCGCCAAACCTTGATAGTGACTAGATCACCCGGGCCCAAACGATACTGATAGGTCTCCTTGGGTCTTATAGCTTCTAACTGCTCTTTGGTGGCAAACTTCTGGTTTTTTTGGGGAAGTTCAATACTGAAATCTCTCTCAGGAGGAGCAGGGACACGGGTGGGTTTTGGCGAAATGCCACTGCATGCACTTATTATCACTGAGAGCATAATGCCGCATAGTATGGTAATTATATGTTGTTGTAACCTCATGGAGCCATCAAAAAAAAATGTTGCCGAGTGTATTGTTTAAAATAATACAAAAAAATTGCCGATAGCTCGGTTGAATTAAATTTTTATCCTATAGGTGATTATGGTGAATCTCGTTTTTGTTCTGCCAGTCATATAGCACGCTTTAGGGCTCTTCTCTCTGATGTTGTGAGTCAGGCGGTGACCGAAAGGGAGAGACGCTCTTTATGGGGAATAACTTTTGCTGGAATGCCTACGGCAAGGCAGTTGTCGGGGACTGAGGTTATTACTACGGCATTGGCGCCGATATCGACATTGTTGCCGATAGTGATATTGCCGAGGATTTTTGCCCCGGTGCCGATATTGACATTGTTGCCGATTGAGGGGGCGACTTTTTGGTCAATATTTTTCAGGCCGATTGTTACTCCATTTCGGATAATGCAGTTATCGCCGAAACTGGCATAACCGCTGACAATGATATCACCAAAATGCTCAATACGGAAATTTGCTCCAACCGGAACCTCACAGGGAAGTTCTATACCCGTAAGCACCTGTACGATTTTATAGAGAAATTTGTAAAGGAGAGAAAAGGGGCGCCGGATAATCCCGTTTTTTAAGGTGTAACGCCAGCGTCCGAACCTGTAGACGATCATTACCCAAAAGCCTTGTGAGCTCCAGACTCCATTATAGGTTGCTAAATCAGCTCGAATGTTCGAAAAGAGAGTCATAAGTGACAGGTGATTACCAGGGTGTCGGAGGTGAAAGAGTGCCTAAACGGGTATCAGAAAGCGACTGGAGAATCAGCTTGCTTATTGCCATGGCTGCAGCTCGTTTTTTAGCAGCATCTTTTGAGGGCAGCAGATTTTTTATGTATCGGGCGACATACCAGAGCAGTTCGACGCCTGTGGCCAATAACATAGAGATAAGGCCTTTGTTTTTGCGGTAATAGAGGCACTCACCGCGCATCCTGAAGGAGAGAACCTGTGCTGCTCTCACATCAATCGTTTTGTCTTTTCTTGTTTTACTGCTCGCCCCGCCTATGTGTATCACCTCGGCATCCGGAGTGAAATAGACTTTCCATCCTGCTTTTTTGGCACGAAGGCAGAGGTCGGTCTCCTCATAGTAGAGGTAGAAGCGATTGTCGAAAAATCCGATTGCGTCGAGCATCTCCTTACGAACAATGGTATAGGTGCCTGGTACCCAATCGACTTCTATAGGCCTGTCGTGAGCAAATCCGCCGAATTCGTGGTGGTTCAGGATAGGGGATGTTGGGAATTTTCCGCTGATTCCAGAGAGTGTAAGCAGCTTGTAGAGTGCATTAGGAAACCGGCGCGCCGATGGCTCAATATGGCCTTCCGGTGAAATTATTTTGCCTCCGCAAAGGCCGCACTGCGGGGTGCGATCCATAAACTCTATGCAGTGTTGAATTGATGAAGGCCTGATATAGGCATCGGGGTTGAGCAGAATGATATATCGGCCGGTTGCGTGCTCGAACGCCTGATTATTCGCTGCGGCAAAGCCAACGTTTTGAGTGTTTGCAGTCAGGCGCACAGAAGGGAATTCACTCTGCACCATAAGGGCTGAATCGTCGGTGGAGTTGTTGTCGACAACAAAAACCTCAAGATCAATACCCGTACTATGGGTAAAAAGGGCCTGGAGGCAGTTACGGAGGATATCCTTTGTGTTGTAACTGACAATAATTACTGATACCATGTGCATCCTGAGGTAGTTTGGTTGGTTATGAATGTATCGGTCTAGCCACGTCCACCTGTTTGGTCATCAACAGAGTGTTTTTGCCGTTACTTCTGGAGTAGGAGACCTTATCCATAAGGTGATTGATAAGAAACAGTCCGTACCCTCCCTCCGGATAACTGGATATCACAGGGCTGTGTGTTTGAGGGTTGAACTGCGAATTAGAGTCAATCATGGTTGCTGTAAGCTCTTGCTTATTGGTGGTGAAGGTGATTGTGACCTCTTTTGCCTTATTGGAAGGGTCAGCATATCGTACAGAATTTGTAAAAGATTCGCTGATGGAGAGTTCGAACGCATGAGCAAATTCGGAAATGTTGCTGGTAGCGCGTGTTTCATGAGCAAAAATTTCAGCGATATTGCGAGCTATAACCGAAACTAACTTGACATAGATTAAATCGCCCTGCAGGGTAAGGGTGAGTATCTTTTTCATATAAGAGCTATAAAATTTTTGACAGATTACATAGCTGTCGCTGCAACGTCATCATATAAATCAACTGACTCTCCGGTGACTGCTCGATATGGCTAAGAATGCCTTTCATTGAGACAATCGGAACGTTATTGCTGTTTTTTTCAATGACAGTCATACGGTATCTTCTTGATGTATTCTGTTGAAAAGAGCTTTTTGTGTCATTGCTATATCCTTAAAAGGATTGCTGTGAACCGCATAGTAATGATTGACGATATCTGAATCAATATCATTTTGCGGCCAATCTTCAGCTTCGGCATAACTGAAAACGCCAGGTCTGAGATGCGCTTTGCTCTCCTGAGTCACCTCAACCGGTCGGCTTCCGATAAGATCAAGATGGCCACTCAGTACCTTAAAAAGCCACATATAGCGATCCAGGGAAAAAAAAGCAGCCAGAGCACTCAGCATGCCCTTTTTTCTTAGAGTCGTCACTGGCAGAGCCACCTTGCACCGTGGTTTCGCGGAGTGATAGATTGTTTTTTTTGTCGACCAGGAGCCTCGTAACTCAAGTATCGGTCTTAAAAGAAGATAAGGAAGCAATAGAAGAGTAATGAGCGATATCGCAATACAGCCGTGCACTATCCTTAGGAAGAGAGTTGCTGAACCGCCGGTTTGGCTTATGCTACTTAAAAGATGCGGGTCTTCCATTGTTAGCGATTGCCCGCTTTCGGGGTCAATAAGAACATTGCCGGAGGCAATTTTTCTTTCAACTTCAAGCTGTTCACCAATAAAGGTGTTATCCATAACTATGCTTGATGCAACAGTGCTTTTCCTGTCGACAATCACATTGTTGCCAATGATTGCTGCCGGCCCGATTACTGAACCGGCAAGTATCTGGACGTTGTTGCCGATAATGACCGGTTTAACAATTTTCGCGCTTTTTTGAATGACAACATTTCTGCCAATGTAGCATCCCGCCTCATTGTTATACCCCGGTAGCACGTAGTGTAACAATCTGTTGTGCAGCAGATCTTTGGCGAGTTCATAGTACTGCCCTGCAGAGTCAAGAACAACAGTCGATAAGGGAGGAGTCTCGCGGCTGTTTTCTGAAGCGACAGGCGAGCCGGTCAGGCTGAGGGTTTTTTGGTCGAAACCCAAAACATCGCCTGATGGAAGGGACGCAAAAAAAGAGCGGTAGTCAGCATTTTTATTGTAATGAAAAAAAAGAATGTTGTTGATAATCATAATCCGTTCATTCGAACAGAATTTGCTGTTTTTTTCCAGGATTTTATTGAGGCTGTCCGATGGCAGAGAGTTCGCATAACTGATATCAATGCCCCATCTATCGCCCTTTTCGCAAAAGTCTGCAACATCGTTGATTGTTTCATCACTTATAATCCTGATAGCGGTGCTGCCAGCCAGGATAGAAAAATCAATGAAAAACTCGATAAACGGCTTGTTGCACAGGGGAATGAGCAGCGGATGATGGCCGGGCAAGATATCGTGCAACCAGGGATAATCGACCCCTTTTGTGATAATTATTGTTTTCATGGTCCCAGCTTATTGTCCTGCTGTTGCTGCATTGAATGAAGCTACAGCGGAGGCGGCGTCGGGGTATATAGAAAAAAGCTGTTTAGCTTTGGTAAGCTCAAAAATTAAAGAGACCTTTGGCCCAAGAGCAGCAAGCCTGAGATCACCCTTATGCTCAAGCGCCTTGCGCAGACAGGAGACTATAGTACCCAAACCGCTGCTGTCGATAAAGTCCAGAGCGCTGCAGTCAAAAACAATATTGGCACTTTGCTGTAGCCAGAGTGAAAATGCTTTTTGAAGTTCATTGCAGTTACTGGCATCAATGCGGACCTGCAGTAAAGCAATGCCAATTGTTGTATCGGTAGATGTATCGAGTTGAAAGATCATATTGTTATCGTGTTTTAGTATGCACCTTTGCCTGTCAGCACGGCCGGGATAGTTTTTAGAAGCAAAAGAAGATCATTGAGAAAACTTGCGCTTTTGATATACTGCATATCAAGCATAACCTGTTCATTAAAGGGGATATCGCTTCTGCCGCTTACCTGCCAAAGACAGGTAATGCCGGGTATGACGTGCAGTCTTTTACGCTCTTCAAGGGTATATTTTGCCACCTCCGACGGGAGTGGCGGTCTGGGCCCAACAAGACTCATGTCGCCAATGAGGACATTGAGAAGTTGCGGCAGTTCATCGATGCTGAGCTTGCGGATTACCCTTCCAACCCTTGTGATTCTGGGATCTTTTTTAATTTTGAAGATAACACCTGCTGTCGACTCGTTCTTCGCTGCCAGTTCTGCTTTTAAATGGTCGGCATTAAGAATCATCGACCTGAATTTGTAAAACTTGAAATGCTTGCCATTTCGGCCCACCCTTGTCTGGTAATAGAGGATAGGGCCGGGATTTTCAATCCAGATGCAGAGCGCTGTCAAGAGACAGAGAGGAAGAAAAAATAATCCGCCAACTATTGCGACTGTTATATCCAACACTCTTTTCAGGAGATAGGAAAACATTACCGTCACCTCCCATGAAGTGACCTTCACGGAGCGTCTGAAGCGGACCTTTGGATTGATCGACTCGCTGACTTTCTCTATCAGCTCTTTTCGGACTGTTGGATCAAGTTCCATATAAATCTACCGTGTAGAGTGCCGATTAATTGCGTTGGTGGATCTTTCCCGAATCCTTGACGAATAAGCGCTAGAGATCGATTTTGAGATCTCTTTCCATGCTAATGGTATAAATTGGCTGTCCCTTATCAGATAACGCCTCCACATTCGTGTCGGTTCGCTTGCCAGACGCCAGATCCATTCACAGCCTGATCTCTGTATCCACAGGGGAGCCCGATGAATAACACCTGCAGCAAAATCAAACGCTGCGCCAACACAGAGTATAGGACCAACCTGTAGTCGATCACTATGTTTTGCGGCCCATTTTTCCTGTTTTGGAGCCCCAACACCAATAAAAAGGATGTCGATATTTCGGGTGTTTATATCATTAATAATCCAATCGGTCTCTTTCGGCGTATTCTCAAATCCAAAAGGGGGGCAGTAGATACCTGATATTTTCAAGCCAGCAAATTTGCCTTTGAGTTTTGCTGCTGCCTGTTCGGCAATACCAGGATTGCCTCCGAGGAAATAGATATTCAAGTCGGCTTTTGCAGCTTTTTCACACACGGCTATCAAGAGGTCGGCACCGGTTACCCGCTCCGGAAGACTTCCGTCCTTCACTATTTTGCTCAACCAGACAATAGGCATTCCATCAGCATATCTAAAGAGCGCATTGTCATAGATTTGCTTCATGTCGCTATCCTCTTGCAGCATAACGACATGGTCTACATTTGGCGTGACAACAAGGCCCTTTTTCTTTTCCTTGCCCGCGTTAATGATTTGAGTAACCGCTGAGGAGAGTGTTGCCCGTTCAAATGAAATGCCTAAAAGTTCTGTTTGCATTTTTTCTGGTACCTTTGGCTCATGGTTGATTATTTTTTCGGCAACAACTAAAAAGCTTTGATAGCTTCCGAAAAAAATCAGTCCTAACGATCGAAGCAAACGCTCATTCTCTTCATCTTCATTTTTGGAGAGGCAGATGATTTTGCATGGATTGAGATGCTGTTTAATATAGCTGAGCAGTTTTGCATCAGGAGCCTCAGAGAAGCTGTCAGTCATCACAATTAGCTCAAAGTGGTGCCTTTGCGTGCTTATCAATTCAAGTTCTTCAGTGCTCTCGGCCAGGCTAATATGGTAATTGGTATTTTGAAGCAAAGAGCAAAGCGAAGCGACCTCTATTTTTTTTCCTAAAATCAGTGCGTTAATCACTCGGGGGATATGTGTCTTTGTTTTTAAAAGCCCTGTGTTAATCATTTCCGGCCCCGTTTATCGCAGTAGTTTTTTTTAATACACTTTTTATAAATACAATTACAGTGCCAGAACGTGATAGAGTCGAGAACGCTATATGAAAAAATATTTTACGGGTCAATAGGGTGGTCTGGACGCATCGATTGACTGTCACAATGCGAGATATTCTTTTTTCTCTCTCTCATGGCGAGAGAGGGAAGATGCATAGAGGAGGAGAGCTGTGTGAGAAAGGAGACTATAAGTTGTAGATTTTCAGGCGGCGGTAGAGTGTTGCTTCGCTGATACCAAGAAGTTTGGCTGCGGCGCGTCTGTTGCCGGTTGTCTGATTGAGGGCTTTACGGATTGCGTCTTTTTCGTGAGAGGCAATACTTGCTGGTTGTTGGTTGTCAACTCTTTCGTCATTTGTTGCCGGATAGGGGTTGAAAGAGAGGCTATCGCGCTCCATAATATCGCCATGGGAGATGGTTATGGCTCCACGGACGACGTTTTCGAGTTCACGGATATTGCCTGGCCAGTCAAAAGCCATGAGGGCGTTCATGGCACTTTCGGAAAATTGCTTGGCTGGGTATCCTTCCTTGATGAGCTTGTCAATAAAGTAATTGCAAAGAAGAGGGATATCAAGCCGTTGCTCACGCAGTGGCGGGGCAAAAATTGTGATAGCATTCAGGCGGTAGTAGAGGTCCTGGCGAAAGGTTCCTTTTTTGACGGCTTCGGTAAGATTGCAGTTTGTAGCGGCAATGATTCGGATATTAACGGGATAAATTTTTGTTTCTCCAACTGGTTTTACTGCTCGCTCTTGAAGGGTGCGGAGCAATTTAGCCTGCATCGAGAGAGGCAGTTCAGCGATTTCGTCAAGAAAAAGAGTGCCTTTATCCGCAGAGCGTATCATGCCAAGCGTGTTTCGGTCGGCACCGGTAAAGGCACCTTTTGAGTGCCCGAAAAGTTCGCTCTCAATAATGCTGTCGTTGATTGCGGCACAATCGACAGGGATAAAGACTTCGTTGCTTCTTGCGCTTTGAGCGTGTATGGCACGGGCAATAACTTCCTTACCGGTGCCGCTTTCGCCCTGAATGAGAATTGTTGTTCCGGTCGGGGCTATTTTAAGCAGCAGCTTTTTGAGCTTTTGCATTTCAGGTGACTCACCTATAAGGCCCTTAAAATCAAAGGCACCGGAAGGAGAGTGCAGTGCAACAGAAGTTGTCTGTTCCGCAAATTTATAGAGGGATCGGTTTGTCCCGACTAACGGGGTATTTGACGCGAGAATGGATAAGAGCAGTTCTGAAGGTAGTTGAGTTAAGGCGGTTAAGGTGTTGCCTAACTCATCCTGATTGCTGACAAGAATCACTTTTTTTGCCGGGTGCTTTTCGAGATTATGCTGGATAAAACATAGCCCTTCTTGTGCCTTCTCATGCAGTGCCATAAGGATTATGTCGATATCGTCAGCAAGGATATGATGCTCGGCATCGGTAATGTTGTCACAGTTTATGATCTTTAGATGCGGACGTTCCCTGTCTATCAAGCCTTGGTGAGCTCTCTTTTTTTTCTCATTTATTACGAGTATTGTCGAAGACATAAACCTTACCTATTATTTAGTGATGCTTTTTCCTCGACCTATGACCATACGGGCCAAATCGTCATTTAAGGTCTTGCGGGACTGTAAGGAGAGCATGCAAAACTCGGGAAGGCTAATAATATAACGCATTATTACATGTTATTTTTGGTTGTTTTGTCATGGTCAGTATGTTTGAGTCATCTTCCCTTGTGTAAGCAACCTTGTCCATTAGCCGGTGGATCAAAAAAAGTCCATATCCGCCTTCAGGATAACTGTTTATGTCTGGAGCCTCAGTAATCGGGTTGAATTGCGGATTCTTGTCAATGATGTTTACCGTGAGGGTGCCGTTGTCGGACCAGAAGCATATCTTAACCTGTTTTTCCTTTTGTGAAGGTTCCGCATATCGGACCGAGTTTGTAAATGCTTCACTAACGGAGAGCTCATAGGCATGACAGAATTCAGCTACGTTGGCACCATCGGCAAAAATTTCAGCAACATTACCGGCCATAATGGAGACAATCCGGAGATAACGGAGATCAGCCTGCAATGTTAAGGTGGCTATCGGGTTCATAAGTAAGATGATTTGCCTTTTCTTGTGCATCTTTTTTATTATGCCTCAGCCGCAGCCGACACATCATCATAAATATCAAACAGCGTATAGGCCTGTGTGATTTCAAATACTTTTTTTACTCGTTCATTCATTCTTGCCAGTTTGACCACGGCATTGCTTGTCTTTTTTTTCCGGGCAATCCCTACCAGCACTCCGAGACCGCTACTGTCAAGAAATTCAATATTTTCCAGGTCAACGACAATAGATTGCGTATCCGGCAACCCTGCTACGTAGGATTTCAGCATTGGAGCAGAGGAAGCATTGAGGATACCCTGAATCGAGAGAATTATATAGTTGTTGATGGTCTTTTCGCTGATGTTCATGCGGGTTCATTTTTATGTGTTTTGTTGAAAATGGCTTTTTGTGTCATGGAAATATTTCATTGAACTACTCTCTCTTCGTTGATTGCTTGTTGCCAGAAAGCTTCATGACGATGTCACTCCGGGATCCGATACGGATAACAATGCAGGTGGCATCATCATCAAAGGTACGCCTTCCGGTAGCCTCAAAAAGCTGCGTGCATATTTTTTCTATCAACGCATCAGGCTGGAGCCTGTGATGCTCAACAATTAAATTACGCAACCGTTCTGTCCCGAACATGGTATTGTCAGGCA
>SESG01024817.1_pt1 | contig 41022 bp, 39 predicted proteins | sample 3171421 | NCBI WGS metagenome assembly SESG01 (sample SAMN10866946, study PRJNA518727) | freshwater metagenome | biome: subpolar coniferous forest; feature: holomictic lake; material: water; isolation source: holomictic Lake 227, 6 m and 8 m depth | place: Canada: near Kenora, Ontario | collected...
GCCGATGCTGGAACGAACAGTGTTGGGGTTATAGATATCGGTGAGCGGATCGCAGATAATGACCGCATCGAGACGGGCTGCATCAGCTGTGCGGAGAACCGCCCCCAGGTTCCCGGGTTTTTCTACCGACTCCAGAACAAGAATCAAAGGATTTGCCGACAGGGGTAAATCGTCCACACTGAAATGCCGGGGCCGAACAAGCGCGATCACACCTTCGGCATCATTCCTGTATGCAACCCGGTTATAGATCGGAAGAGATATTTCATAAATAAACTGACAGGAAAGAAGACCTGAAATCTTTACCATTTCAGCTGCTGGCAACAACTCAGGGCAAAAGAAAACAGACTCGATTGAGAATCCTGAAGTAATCGCGAGCTTGAATTCACGTACCCCCTCAATAATAAACAGGTCCTGTTTTTTTCTTTCACGGGATTTTTCGGAAAGTAAAACCAGGTTTTTGATTACCGCATTCTGCAGACTTGTTATCGGCCGAATCATTGGCCGAAGGTACAAATATTCCTGTAGAGACGTTTACGGCCGATGTTTCAGTCTGGTTTCAATAAAGATTTTATAAAGAAATTGCATGCCGATTTGAAAAAAATCTCACCTTGAATGTAAATGGGGTTATAAAATTTTTATAAATTTGCGTATTGAAGTACCAAAAATATTCTATGTCAAAAATTTTTGCATTATCAGAAGCCGCGTCAATTGCTATTCACAGCATGGTCCTGATATCCCGTTCAGGGGAAGGGATTAATGCAGTGAAAATAGCAGAATTTACAGGCTTTTCCAAAAATCATATTGCAAAAGTTTTACAAAGGCTGGTAAAAAGCGACCTGCTGAAATCGGTCAGGGGCCCCTCCGGAGGGTTTACAATGAAAAGGGATCCGGCAGGTCTTTCATTGCTTGAAATCTATCAGGCAATTGAAGGTCCGATCGAACTTTCAGATTGCCCTCTTTCCTATGATATCTGCAATTTTGACCGCTGTCTGATGGGTAATGTGATCAACAAACTCACCTCTGAATTCAGGAAGTTTCTGGAGGAGCAGACCCTGAGCGCCTACCTGTAATTTTTTTTAAATAATAAAAGCAAAAACATACCTAAATGCTATAATAAAAATTATGTTAAGAAAAATCATTCAGATTGACGGGGAGAAGTGCAATGGTTGCGGCGTTTGCATACCGGGCTGCGAGGAGGGTGCACTTCAGATTATCGACGGAAAGGCAAGGCTGATCAGTGATTTGTCTTGCGACGGACTGGGTGCATGTATCGGCCATTGTCCGGAGGGTGCAATAGAGATCATTGAACGGGACACAGAGCCTGAACGAGTTGCTGTTCCATCCGAATTGAGGCAATGGCCGGTTCAGATGCACCTGCTCAATCCTCAGGCATCCTATTTCAGGAATGCAGATGTGGTTCTGGCTGCAGATTGTGCAGCCTTTGCGATGGGTGATTTTCATGCCCGTTATCTGAAGGGGAAATCACTGGCAATAGCTTGTCCCAAGCTCGACAGCAACAAGGAATCCTACATCGACAAACTGGCTTCGATGATTGCTGATGCAAAGATTAATTCACTGACAGTGATCATGATGGAGGTTCCCTGTTGCGGGGGATTGCTGCAGCTTGCAAGGACCGCAAGGGAACAGGCAAAGCTGAAGACCCCTGTTAAAAAGGTTTATATAAGCATTCAGGGGGAAGTTCTCAAAGAGGAATGGGATTAAAACCATAACAAAGAATTCTTTTTATATTATTCCTGATGGAGTTTGCGGGGCAACCCTTTGATAGATGTTGTGTTTTACATGCACAATTATCTTTATATTTGCATTTTATTACCATAATTTCAATTCCAATAGTTTATTATTTTCAATTAATTAATCGATTATGAAGAAAGCATTCCCATTTCTCCTGTTGATTTTATTGTCATTTCTGGCTTCATTTGTAAGCGGTCAGACAGGGCACAGTAATATCCGGAAGATCACCTGTCCCGACAATGTTGAGACCACTGTTTGTAAAGCCATCTATTTCGATGTGTCCCCTCCATTGATTGAAATGGCAAAATCAAAATCACCTGTTAAAAAAAGGAAGAATAAAGAACTTTTTGAAAATTTTCAGAATCCGAAATATGATATTTACGGACATTTGCCTTTTATGCTGGCTGAGGATCCGGTTTGGCAGAAGCAGGACGGGACTTACCTCCCGCAAACAACCGGTCCTATCCAGAACTTTGAAGGAGTTGGAGACCTTGATAATGTAATGCCCCCCGACACCCAGGGTGATGTAAGCAATGACAAATATCTCCAGGTAGTCAACTCAAGGTATGCCATCTTTTCAAAGACAGGCACAGTTATTCTTGCCGGAACACCGTTGTCGACGATATGGAGCGGTATTCCTGCACCTTATAATAATACCAATGACGGAGACCCTGTTGTGCTTTGGGACCAGGCTGCACAGCGCTGGATGATCTCACAGTTTTCTCTGCCATCCCCTTCACAAAATGCAGAGCTGGTTGCAATATCAGCCACTTCTGACCCTTCCGGTCAATGGTATCGTTACGTTTTCCAGTTTGGCAACCAGATGCCCGACTATCCCAAGCTTGGGGTTTGGCCCGACGGGTATTATCTGGCGTTCAACCAGTTTACAAATCAAGCCAATCCAAATGGAACCGGGGCTTGTGCCCTGGATCGCGCCAAAATGCTTATAGGCGACCCTAGCGCTCAGATGGTTTATAAAAACCTCGGATCTTCGGCAGACCCCTTCGCCATGCTTCCTTCCGATTGGGATGGAACACTTACTCCTCCTCCAGGAGACCCCAATTATTTTATGTATTTCAATGACTGGTCGGCAGGCGGACCGTATTTAAGGATATGGTCATTCCATGTTGACTGGGTAACCCCAACCAACAGTACTTTTACACAGACCTTCAGTTTGCCTACAGCAACTTTCAACTCAACTTTATGCTCAGCAAGTCGTGGTCGCTGCATTCCTGAACCAGGTGGTACAAGCGCATCGTATAAGCTTGAGGACCTGGCCGATCGTTTGATGTACCGGAACCAGTACCGTAATTTCAGCACTTATCAGACCATGGTTACCTCCCATACGGTTAATGTAGGCACCGGAGTGGCCGGTTGCCGCTGGTATGAACTCCGCAATTCAGGCAGTGGCTGGACCATTTATCAGCAGGGAACGTATTCCCCCGATGGCGTATACCGCTGGGTTCCAAGTGTGGCAATGAACGGAAACGGTGATATCGCATTAGGATATTCAGTATCTGATGCTACTTCGGTATATCCCGGGATCCGTTACACCGGGCGTCGTTCTACAGATCCACTTGGAACAATGACCGTTTCAGAACAATTAATAATAGCAGGAACAGGTTCCCAGAATTATGGAACAGTTGGCCGTTGGGGAGATTATGCAATGATGTCGGTTGATCCGACAGATGATCAGACATTCTGGTTTACATCAGAATATATGACAACAACAGGATCATTTAACTGGCATACCCGTATTGCATCATTCAAATTCAGTAATAATCCAGCGGTTACCACAACGGCAGCTACTGCCATAACCACAGTTTTGGCTACATTGAATGGAACGATCAATCCAAACGGACTTGCAACGACCTATCATTTTGAATGGGGGACAACTACTGCTTACGGAACAAATACTACCACAAACAATGCCGGTTCCGGGTCCGTTACACTACCTGAGAGTGCGAATATAACAGGGCTTACGGCAGGAACAACATATCATTATCGTCTTGTTGGTGTTAACAGCGACGGCACTACGAACGGCAATGATATGACAGTGACACCCGGTGCTGCAACAATAACTACCACGGCCGCCACCGCGATCACAATGACTACCGCAACAGCAGGAGGCAACGTTACAGCCGACGGAGGATCCGCGGTTTCTGCCCGTGGTTTATGTTGGAGTACTTCTGCCAATCCTACTATCACCGGCAGTCATACTACCGATGGCTCAGGCCTGGGTGTGTTCACCAGTAACATGACAGGTTTAACGGCAAACACCCTTTACCATATCAGGGCATATGCAACGAACCCGACAGGCACCTGGTACGGAAGCGACCTTACGTTTAATACACTTTGCGGTGTTTATACACTTCCGTTCAGTGAATCCTTTACAGGAACGACCATACCTAATTGCTGGTCACAGGTTGACCACCAGGGCAGCGGACAAATATGGCAGTTCGGAACAATCACAACCGGAAACCCGAACCCGAACCTTACCGGGAACTACGCTTACCTTGACTCTGATGGTTATGGCAGCGGCGGATCACAGAATGCCGATCTCATATCGCCGGTTCTTGACTGTTCAGCCTTTTCAAATGTGACCCTGCAGTTCAGCCATTATTTCAAGTCCTATACCGGTTCTTCAGGAACTCTTTCTTATACGATTGATGGGGGAACTACATGGACTACCTTGCAGACTTTCACTACCACTTCGGCTACCAATCCGGCAACCTATAACCAGGTCATTACTGCGGCAGCCGGGCAATCCCAGGTTCAGTTCCGCTGGAATTACACAGGAAGCTTTGCATGGTATTGGGCGTTCAATAATGTTCAGGTTACTGGTACTTCGACGAATACATTGAGCGTGACTCCTCCAAACCAGAATGTGCCTGCATCTCCTGCAGGATCAGCCATCTTTAACGTAACTTCCACCACCTCCTGGAGCGCAAGCAGCAACCAGAGCTGGTGTACTGTCACACCTTCAGGCACAGGGAACGGAACAATTACTGCGAATTATACAGTAAACGCCCTGGTAGGAAACAGGGTCGCCACAATTACCGTTACTGCAAGTGGGGCTCCCACTCAAACAGTTACTGTAACACAGGCAGGTATACCTGCCACTTTAAGTGTGACACCACCCAACCAGAATGTTCCGGCTTCGCCCTCGGGGTCCACAGCTTTCACTGTAACTTCCAATACAAGCTGGACGGTGGTTTCAGACAGTGCCTGGTGTATTGTCACACCTTCAGGGTCGGGTAATGGGACGATCACGGCATCTTATCCGGTAAACCCTTACACCATTACCAGGGTTGCGCATATTACTGTTACGGTTGCCGGACTGACTCCGGTTGTTGTCACGGTTACCCAGGATGCATCTCCGCCAAGCCTCTCGGTGGTCCCTCCTAACCAGAATGTTGCCTACCTGCCCGGAAACACTACTTTTACAGTTCTTTCAAATTCTGCCTGGACTGCTAGCAGTGATTCTTCCTGGCTGACCGTAACACCCTCGGGAACAGGAAACGGTTCCATAGATGCAGCTTTCCTTGAAAATCCATATTATACATCAAGAATTGCGACGATCACCGTTGTTGTAGCCGGAATTCCTTCACAGATGGTCACTGTGACCCAGGCCCAGTCAACAGTTTCAGTCACTGAGCATAGTGCCGGATCATTCAGGATCATACCGAATCCTGCAAAGGGAACTTTCCGTGTTGATGTAGGTGACTTGAAATTCAAATCCCTCAACGTCACTATCACCGATGTGAACGGGAAGATCATCCTGTATAAACTCTGCTGGGAAAAGCAGGATATGAAGTTTGATCTTTCAGCTACTCCTGATGGATTGTATGTCGTAAAGGTATCTGGCGAGGATATCGATGTAGACCAGAAACTTATTTTAAAGCACTGACAGTTTTTCAATTTTTGATGATTTCAGCCGGGGCATAGTCATGCTTCGGCTGAAATTTTTTTGGAAAACATGGACGATCCGAGTAGATTTGTATGCTTAGAAACACTTTGAATTATGAACCTGGAAGAAAAAATAAACAACGACATCAAAACCGCCATGCTTTCGAGGGAACAGGAAAAACTCGAAGCAATACGTGCTGTAAAGGCAGCGATACTGCTAGAAAAATCCAAGGAGAGCGGTACCGGTACGATTGATGAAGCGGCTGAAATGAAGATCCTGCAGAAGCTTGTAAAGCAGAGGAAGGAATCGGCAGAGGTTTATTCAGCAGGTAAAAGGGAAGATCTGGCAATAAAAGAGCTCTTTGAAGCTTCCATCATCGAGAAATACCTTCCCCAGCAGATGAACGAAGAAGAAGTTACCACCATTATCGGTAAGATCATAACTTCAAGCGGTGCTTCATCGATGAAAGATATGGGTAAAGTGATGGGCCTGGCCAGCAAGGAATTTGCAGGCAAGGCCGACAATAAAATGATCTCTGAGATCGTCAAACGCCTGCTGGGAGGATGACCATGGATCTTCTGACTCCCAACAACTGGAAGGATTATGAGCTCATTGATACCGGTGGACTGGAAAAGCTGGAGCGTTTCGGGCAGTATATCCTTGCACGCCCTGAACCACAGGCGGTATGGAAGAAAGCCCTCCCTGAAAATGAATGGGAAAAACTTGCTCATGCCAGGTATAGCAGGATGAAAGGCACAGACCCTGCAAAATCTGAAAACCAGGAAAGAGGAGAATGGGTCAGAATTAAGAAAATGCCGGAACAGTGGCAGATCGGGTATGTGTATGACAGAATGAACCTCAGGTTTCGCCTCGGCCTTACATCCTTCGGGCATATCGGGCTGTTCCCCGAGCAGGCGGTGAACTGGGATTTTATGTATGATCATATTTCTGCACATAAAGCCGGGGTTCAGGGGTTCAAAGTCCTCAACCTGTTTGCCTATACAGGCGGTGCCTCACTTGCAGCCAAGGCTGCCGGAGCTGATGTGGTGCATGTTGATTCCTCAAAACCCGCACTCAGCTGGGCCAGGGAGATCATGGAACTCTCGGGACTAAATAACATACGATGGGTTGCCGAAGATGCACTCAAGTTTATCAGGAGGGAAGCAAAAAGGGGAAATAAGTACAATGGCATAGTACTTGATCCTCCGGCCTATGGAAGGGGTCCGGAAGGAGAGAAATGGATGTTGCAGGACAGCATTGACGAAATGATCTCACACTGTTTGGATATCCTGGAGCCATCAGGCAGCTTCCTGATATTCAGCCTCTATTCCATGGGCTTTTCGGCCATGATCGCTGAAAACCTTGTAAAATCAAATGTCACCCTCAATCCCGACATTGAAACCGCTGAACTTTATTTTCAGGACAGAGCCCGAAGAAAACTACCTCTCGGGACCCTGCTGAGAATGATAAGCTAAGGCAGCAGAAGCGGATTGAACAGCAGTTTGAAAGTAGCCTGGGTTGAAGCTCTGAACTGCGGACTGAAACCGTAAAGGAAAAGCTGGCCCTTCCCTTTTCTCAGCCAAACCAGGACTGATTTATCAGCCAGTTTTTCAGGTTTTTCGCAGTAGCCACTTAGCAGGATGTTTTCCTCGGGAAACTTACCAACCACTCGCCTGTCCATATCAAAATCTGGTATGGATGTAGCAAATACCGGCTCACCGCGGAAGAAGATGCCTGTTGAATGCTGCATTCCGGCAGTCATTAGAGTACCCGGCTCGAGTTCCATTTTTACAAATGAACCGGGGCAGAACAAGCCTTCCTTTGAAAGCCGCTTTGAGATATCCCTTACCGGCAGGCGGAACTCCCTGGTCGTATCACCTGCTTTAACTGTAAGCAGACCCGTGAAAAGTTCTGTAGAGCCGCACCATGAAAGTATCCTTCCACCCTGGTTCAGGAAGTCGATGAGTTTCTGCAATCCTTTTTTTCCCATTCCTTTTGTAAATTCAGGTGGATATGTGGTCGGATAGGACTGTCCGTCGGATTCATATTTGCCGTCGATTAAAATGGATTTCTCATTATCGGGAAGAATAACAACATCAAAGTTTTTAATGAAGTCGGTTTTTTCAAATTCACCGGGCCTGACAATTTTATAAGGAATATGATAGGAATCGAAGACGTACCTTGTCCACCCGGCATCCATGTCATGCATCCAGGTTTCAACCAGGGCAATCCTGGCTATTTTTAAAGGATTTGAAGGGATTTCAGCCCCGGTGGAAAGGTATTCAGGAGAGACCGATAAAAGTTTAAGCAGGCTGTCGAGTTTCGGTTGTCCTCCTCCATCTCTTTTAATAATAAAATCACCTGTTGAATTCCGGTTTACCTCAAGTTTTGCTGCAGATGCCATGAATACGGCTTTAAAGCTTTCATTGCTGTTTACAGGGAAACATACTGCGGAATAATTCTCAGGAGGAGGATTGTTCAGGGTGTAAGGTGTATTTACCGGAGTGATACGGGATGCAAGAGCCGGGATGAGGGAGTCTACCTCGATACAGCTGACTCCCCGATGAAGCGGGAGTGACCAGCTGGCAATATCATATGGTTTCATAACTTCGCCTTCGGGAGTATAATGACGCACAGGATACTTTTGTTTTTCCATAATCTCTTTGATGAAGGACCTGAATGGTTGTGCAAGTGGTACGACAATGCTGCCCTTTGCAAAGACCTGCGAATTAACTACTGTTTCTGACTGCAGCTGATAAGAAGATATTCCATGGTCGGAAAGGAGGTTCACCAGTGAAACAAGTTCACTCCTGTCGTGCTGGGCTGCCGGAAGGATGTAATAATACGGGGCCTGGGTGCGGCCTTTGTTCACCTCGCTGCGGCACATGAAATTCCTGAACTTCAGGATTGCCGATCTGTTGTCGGCCGCTGTTTTCAGGATGGAATAGGTTGAGGAAGTCTCCAAATTGATAATATCGCCGAGCCTCCACCACCCACCCTTCCAGGGATCCGGAAAGTTGATGCTTTTTTTATTTTCCGAAAGCCCTTTTCCCCCAGGATCCAGCTCGTTCTCTTCGCAAAAGATGGGTGTTGCAACATGAACGCTTGCCGCTTCGGTGAGGAATGCGATCACATTTTTCCACAGGCAGGTCTCGGTTGATCCGGGCCAGTAATCGTCGAAGAGGTAATTCTGGCTTATCCCCTTAAGTCCATCCGCAGTCATATCCTTCATCAAACCCGAACCGAACACACTGATCCAGTTCCAGATCCCTGCATCCACATTTTCGGCAATAGGATCATGCGGAGGAGGAATGAAATACCTCACCCCGCCTGATCCCATCTGGTGTTTTTCGACCATGACCTGCGGAAACCAGTCTTTGCTGAAAAGTCCGTCAATAGCCCTTGTGTCATCCTGTGTAAGCGAAATGAAATCACGGTTGTTGTCATGCCCGGCATACTTATGGTAGATCCCCGGAAGCGAACAGCCTTCAAATTCGGTGCCCAGGTATTTCAGGTAATTTTCGATCACCATATCCATTCCATCGGGGTTATGGCAGGGAACGGCCATATACACTGCCTCTGTAAGAACATGGAGTTTAACAGGGTCATTTGTGGTGGCCAGTTCATAGGCTATCAAAGGCAGTGATTGTGAGGGGCCAACCTCATTTGAATGCATCGACAATGTGGCAAGAACGAACACTTTTCCTTCTTCGGTAAGTTTGTCCAAAGTCTCGGGCGAAAGATCCGGATCCAGTGCAAGCGTTCGGTTGATCTCTTTAAGCCTTTCAAGATGTTTAATGTTGTCGGCGGATGAGATACACACAACATACATAGGTTTCCCAAGGGGGGATTTTCCTATCTGCTCAACTTTGACCCGGTCAGTGGATTGTTCAAGGAGTTTCAGGTAGTCAACCAGTTTCTCATAGGTAAAGAGTTTGCGGTCGGTCCCTGGTTTAAACCCGAAAAATTCTTCTGGTGTTTTGATGTTTCCTGATATTGCGGGGCCCAGGCCAATGACAATTAAAGCTGAAGCAAGAAAAATAAAACGCAAATTTTTCATGGGATAAAGTTAAGGACCGGCAATATTAAGAAATATCAAGAAACAGATCGGAACTGATTTTATCGGCAAACAGTTTTCCCTGATCGCTCAGGGTATAGATCCCGTTATTTTCGATCATATCCCCGGTAATAATATACGCCCTGGCCCGGATTATGAAATACGAAGCCATATCCTCTCCGAATTCTGTTGCGATATGGTTGATATGTGATCCCCACATTGTTCTCAGAGAGACCATCACGTATTCATTGTATTTCTGTCCCTGACTGAGAACTTCCGATTCGAAAAAGTCCATGCCCTGAGATAACTGCCGGCAATATTTGCTGATCCCGCTCACATTCCACTGCCGCGAGGCACCGTTAAAAGAATGAGCCGATGGGCCAAGGCCAAGGTAGTGCTCAGCTGTCCAGTATGAGGAGTTATGTTTTGAATAATAGCCAGGAAGGCAGAAGTTGGAGATCTCATAATGTTCATAGCCCCTGGAACGCAGGTACTCCATCAGGAAGCTGAACTTCCTTGACTGTTCCTCGTCATCCGGCTCCTGGAGCAGGCCTTTACGTATCATTACAGCCATGGCCGTATCGGGTTCAACAGTCAGGGAGTAAGCTGAGATATGCGGAATTCCCAGGTTGACAGCCCTCTCAAGGTTTATGGCGAAATCATCATCCGACTGACCGGGCAAGCCGAAAATAAAATCCGCAGACAAATCAGAAAAACCTTTTTCAAGGGCCAGCTTCAGGGCCAGTTCACTCTGCTTCCCGCTATGGATGCGGCCCAGGTACTTCAGGTCTTTGTCTGAAAATGACTGAACGCCTATGCTAAGCCTGTTGATCCCGGTATGTAGCCAGGACTCAAGGTTCTGAGCAGTGACATCATCGGGATTGACTTCAATCGTGATCTCAGCATCAGGCGAAATACTGAATGTTTCGTTAAGTTTTGAGAGAATCAGACAGAGTTCGGTGGCTTCCAGCACAGAAGGTGTGCCTCCCCCGAAATAGATCGTGCTGACCAGGCGTCCGCCCAGGTAGTTCCTTTGTAAATCCATTTCAAGAAGAAGGGCTTCAACAAAGGCAGTTTTTGAGCTGAGGGAAGCAACGGAAAAGAAATTGCAATAAGGGCATTTGCTTTTGCAGAAGGGGATATGCAGGTAAATCCCGGCCATCAGATTATTTCTTCAGGATGATACGGAAGGTGGTTCCTTTTCCGATAGTTGAGGATTTTACAAAGATCTTGCCGCTATGGTAATTTTCAACAATCCTTTTCGAAAGAGTAAGTCCCAGTCCCCATCCCCTGGTTTTGCTTGTATATCCCGGGTGGAAAATGGTTTTAAACCTTGATTTGGCAATCCCCTTGCCCGTATCGGCGATGTCAATATGGATATGGTCGATATCGTCGCTTATTTCGATGTTGATAAGCCCGCTGCCTTCCATAGCATCCACGGCATTCTTGCAGAGATTTTCAATGACCCATTCGAAAAGATGAAGGTTTACGGGGATTTCAATCACTTTGACCGGGGGTGGGCTTACTTCAAATTTAATTTTCTGTGAAGTGCGCGAGCTTATATAGCCTACTGCATCATGAACAACCTTCACGATATTCAGTTTTTCAAGTTTGGCGGCAGATCCGATCTTCGAAAAACGGTCGGTAATGGTTTCGAGGCGCTGAACATCTTTTTCTATTTCCAGCACCGTTTCATTATCAAGGCCTTTTAGCTTGAGCAACTCAATCCAGGCTGCCATGGATGAAAGGGGAGTGCCGAGCTGGTGAGCGGTTTCCTTTGCCATTCCTACCCAGACCTGGTTCTGTTCAGATTTCCTTGCATAACTGAATAACAGATATGCGATGGACAGGAAGAGGGAAATGGCTGCAAGCTGAATATAAGGATAATAAAAAAGTTGTTTCAGAAGGAATGAATCTTCAAAGTAAATGAGGTGGACACCGGTATTTGCAAGATTAACCCTGATAGGTGTATTTTCCGACGCCATCGATTTCAGGGTTTCTTCAACAAACCTGGGGTTCTCCATCTTTTTTTTCGGGATGTTGCCGTAACTGGTCCAGTGTTTCCCCGTGCTGTCAGTAACGATCACAGGAACCGAAGCAGAGTTCAGAACCACCTCCGAGAAAAAGGAATCAATCAGTTCGTCAATAACTCTTTTTAATTCAGTAAAGATATTGGAGTCGGTATAATAGAGGTAGATTTTCTCATCCTTATAATACTTCACAATAATCGGTGAATATTTTGTAAACCGCTGTTTAAGTTTTCCTTCCAGTTTTGTCCCAACCAGCCCGAACAGGGAATCCTTTCCCAGTTTGACATTCCTGGCAAAACTTATAGTCCCGTTAACATCCGTAATAATTACCGGTATATTGGTGTTGTTTGAGATTATCTCCAGGAAAAAATTCAGGTCTTCGTTGGAAGTTGCAGTGATTAACCTTCTCTGTGCTTCGGCCAGGGTCACGACCCTCAGCCTTTCTTCGCTCTTGATCTGTTCAAATAGTTTATTGGTAACATTAACAAGATCAGCTTTATGGTGGATGGCATCGGCCCAAATCTCGACATTTTTGCGTTCGTCCTTACGAATCTCATTGACCAGGATGTTGGTGTAATACAGGGAAACTGAAACGATCCCTACTGCAATGGCAAACAAGATCAGCTTCCAGCGTCTTTTCCTGAGGTAGATATCCACAATAAGAGTTTTCATAAATTAACGCCGGAAAACCGTATTTATTTTTTCTTCCGGTTATAAAGAATTGAAAACAAATATATTTACTTTTGTAAGAAGCACTTTAAATGAAGTTACTTATGAGAAAAAAATTCATTTTATCCCTGATCTGTTCAGGGATTCTTGCACTTTCTTTTATTATGGAAGGATGTAAACCCGGAAAACCTGCCCAGGTGAGGCAGATACCACTTGAGGATTTTTTTAAAAATCCTGAAAAATCTCGTTACCAGATCTCTCCCGACGGAAAGTATTTTTCGTTCATGGCACCATACCAGAAGAGGATGAACATTTTTGTACAGGAAATCGGGAAGGACAGCGCAATGAGGCTTACTTCAGAAACCGACCGCGATATCTCCAACTATTTCTGGAAGAACCCCACCAGGATCCTTTTCCTGAAAGATACAGGGGGTGATGAAAATTTCCGATTGTACGGGGTAAATGTCGATGGAAGCAATCTTAAATGTTTTACCGACTTCCCTAAAGTCCGCACTGAACTTTTCGATGAGATGGAAAACTTCCCCGATGAGGTGCTGATCGGGCTTAACAAGAGAAATCCCCAGGTATTTGACCCGTTCCGCCTTAACATTGTCACTGGTGAGATGAAACAGCTCGCCGAGAATCCGGGTAATATACAGGGATGGATGATGGACCATGATGGCAAACTTCGGGTTGCAGTTGCAATCGTCGACGGGGTGAATTCCCAGATCCTATACCGCGAAAAGGAAACCGACAAGTTCAAGCCGGTCCTTACCACGAATTTCAAGGAGAATGTTTCACCGGTATTTTTCACTTTCGACAATAAGAACGTATATGCAATTTCGAACCTCGGAAGGGATAAATCGGTGGTCGTTGAATTTGACATTGCCAATGGGAAGGAGATAAAAACCCTTTATGAGAATCCCAATTTTGACATAAGCTCTCTGAATTATTCCAAAAAACGCAAGGTTCTGACCACGGCCGACTATGAATCGGCTAAGCTCGAGCGTTATTTCTTTGATGAAGAAACAAAGAAGATCTACGACAGGGTACAAAAAGAAGTGGGTAACCTGAATGTGAACATCCCGTGGGCCACAAAAGCTGAAGATAAATTTATCGTACGCGTATACAGTGACAGGTCCCTTGGGGCATATTACATTTACGATAAAACTGCGGATAAGCTCACAAAGATCGCCGACATTGGCCCCTGGCTGAAGACGGAGGAGCTTGCAGAAATGCTGCCGATTGAATATAAGTCACGTGATGGCTTAACAATTAGCGGGTACCTGACCCTTCCGGTTGGTTATACTTTGGAGACTGCTAAAAATCTTCCGCTGGTTGTGAATCCTCATGGCGGTCCGTGGGCACGTGACAGCTGGGGATTTAACCCTGAGATCCAGTTCCTTGCAAACAGGGGCTACGCTGTTTTACAAATGAACTTCAGGGGTTCGACCGGTTACGGGAGAAAATTCTGGGAAGACTCATTCAAACAATGGGGACTGACCATGCAGGACGATGTTTCCGACGGATTGAAATGGCTGGTCGATAAGGGGATTGCCGATCCAAAGCGTGTTGCGATCTATGGCGGAAGCTACGGAGGGTATGCTACCCTGATGGGCATTGTGAAAGATCCCGATCAGTATGCAGCTGCAGTGGATTATGTAGGTGTTTCGAACATGTTCACCTTCATGAACACCATTCCTCCTTACTGGAAACCCATGCTCGACATGTTTCACGAGATGGTTGGAGATCCTAAAAAGGACAGTGCACTTCTTGCTTCAGTTTCACCGGTATTTCATGTTGACAAGATCAAAACCCCCCTGTTCATCGCACAGGGAGCCAATGATCCGAGGGTGAACAAAGCCGAGTCGGACCAGATGGTTGAGGCATTGAAAAAGAAGGGAGTTGTCGTTGAATACATGGTCAAAGACAATGAAGGCCATGGCTTCCACAACGAAGAGAACCGCTTTGATTTTTACAGGGCGATGGAGAAATTCCTGGGGCAGCATCTGAACAAAAAATAATAAAAAAAGGGGGCTGCATTGAAGCCCCCTTTTTTTATACATATTTCTCGCCCTTCTCCAGTCTCACGTCATTGACGAACTGACGGATCTGCTGTTCATCAGCCTTACGGCATACAAGGAGCACATTGTCGGATTCCACAACGATATAATCGTTCAGCCCTTCAAGGACAACAACCTTATCGTTCGGCATATTCACAATGCAATTGTTCGAATCATATAAAATCACATTCTTTCCAACAACGGTATTAGAATGTTTGTCTTTGGGCCTGTTCTCGAATAAAGAACCCCAGGTCCCCAGGTCGGACCATCCGAAATCAGCAGCAAGGATGTATACATTACTTGCCTTTTCCATGACACCATAGTCAATGGAAATACTTTTACAGATGGTATATGTTTCCCTGATAAAAGCTTTCTCTTTTGGTGTCTTGTAAATTTTGATCCCCTTCCTGAAGAGTGCGTCCACTTCGGGCAGATGCTCCTCGAATGCCTTGATAATGCTTTTGACCGACCAGATGAAGATTCCCGAATTCCACAGGAAATCCCCACATTTCAGGAAGGTGATCGCAAGATCGAGGTTTGGCTTTTCGGTGAAAGTTTTTACTCTCATGATGTGAGGGTCTTTCGGGTAAACCGTGCCTTCATTGAACTGTATATAGCCGTAACCGGTATCGGGCCTGCTGGGTTTGATCCCCAGGGTCAGGAGCCAGTCGTTCTCAGAAACCGCTTCAAGAGCAGATTTGATATTGGCAACGAACACATCTTCTTTAAGGATGATATGATCTGACGGGGCCACCACGATACGGGCCTCGGGATCCCGGTCAAGGATGCGGTAGTTGGCATAGGCAATACAGGGAGCAGTATTACGCCTCGAAGGTTCGAGAAGAATCTGGTCGGGCAGCATTTCGGGGACCTGCTGGTGTACGAGGTCAAAGTAAATTTCGTTGGTCACAACGTAAATGTTCTCCTTTGGGCAGATTTTCTTGAATCTCCTGAAAGTTTGCTGGATCAGGGTCTCACCCGTGCCAAGAATATCAATGAATTGTTTGGGATGGCTGGTCCTGCTCATGGGCCAGAAACGGGCGCCTATTCCGCCGGCCATAATAACACAAAAATTATGCTTCGATTTTGCCATGGTACGAACTTTCTATTGCAAACATAATTATTATCCCGACGAATTACAATACTTTTTCTTCCTTCTGAATTTTTATATGTAAAACCATAGCTTCAGGACTAAAAAGATACATCCTGCCAGTCTTAAAACACTGGCAGCGATAGCGTTTCCTGAGTTGGTCTAGCTTGATGAACATTCTTCCGGAACCAATTTTAAACAGCTCTCCTTCAGGCAGTTCACTTATCCTGATATGATCCCCCGGAGGGTCGTGGGCCTGTAAAAGCCTGTTCAGCCGGCTGTCGGCCGAGGAAGAAGCTTTAGGGTCCCTGAAGTATTCGGCAAGAGCCTGTTCAATCTCAGCCGGAAATATATTCATGCTTATGAAAGGCTGCATCAGGCCTGTAAAACGCTTTTTCCACTGAGGCCCGTGGGGTTTGGGACGATGTTTTCGGATAAGGAAAAAATTGGCTTTCTCGGTATCAAGGTATACAAAGAAGTGTGCAATCTCATGGATCAGCGTAAGCAGGAAAGCATACTGATTCAAGTCCCCGTTGACCGTGATCTTCGATGGCTGTCCTTTCCCAGCCTGCCTGAAATCACCTGTTTTGGTAGAGCGCTTTCGGGTGATCCTGCAGTCAAGGTAATGCCCCTGAAGGCAAACGATCAGCATATCCATGGCTGCAGCAGGGATATGCTTCCCGAACATACCTGAAATCTTTTCTGGGGTCAGGAGGTAGCGTTTATCGGGGGAGCGCTCAAATAGCCGAATTGAGGGCAGTTGCAATTTTTCGGGTGTTTGGGTTTGGAACGGGAAGGGTAACGCTGTGAAGAACATGAGGATATCACAAATACCATCATAGATGCAAAAATCAAGAAAATCAGTATCCGCATGAAGGCCTTATGCATATAGTTATTAACAGTAGAATTAAGCTGTTGTTTCATTAAAACGCTAATTTTGATAAAAATGGTATCTTAGCACTGGATTTATGTTAAGACCAATCTCAACAATCGGAAGTTATGTACTGCTGATGCGGCGCGTTTTCACCAGGCCGCAGAAAGGAAGACTTTTTTGGCAGGCTTTATTATTCGAGATCGACCAGCTCGGAGTTGATTCAATTGGCATTGTTGCCTTTATCTCGACGTTTATGGGGGCCGTTGTTGCCATCCAGACTGCTTATAATATCGACAACCCCTTTATTCCTATGTCAATGGTCGGCTGGACAACACGCCAGTCTATTTTCCTTGAGTTTTCCCCTACGGTGATCAGTCTTATCCTGGCAGGAAAAGTGGGATCACGCATAGCTTCACAAATTGGAACTATGAGGGTAACTGAACAAATCGATGCGCTGGAGATCATGGGTGTTAATTCTGCAAATTACCTCATCTTTCCAAAGGTAGTTGCCCTTTTACTCATTAACCCGGTGTTAATTGTTTTCAGCATGTGGCTTGGCATCATTGGAGGATTAGGAGCAATGGTCTTTTCGAAACTAGTTACCATGCATGATTATATTCATGGAATACAGATTGATTTTCAGGCATATGTGATTTTTTATGCCCTGACCAAAACGATTTGTTTTGCGTTTATCATTGCCACAGTATCGGGATTTTTCGGGTACCAGACGGAGGGCGGGGCTCTTGAAGTGGGCCAGGCAAGCACGAAGGCCGTTGTCGTGAGCAGTATCGTGGTCATACTGTTTAACCTTGTCCTCACTCAACTCCTTCTGGGATGATCGAAGCAAGAAATATCAATAAATATTTCGGTGAGAACCATGTGCTCAGGAATGTTTCGTGCAGGTTTCATCCGGGCAAAACAAATCTGATCATAGGCCAGAGTGGTTCAGGCAAGACCGTGCTGATGAAATGTCTGGTTGGCCTTTTTGAGGTTGATGACGGACAAATCCTTTACGATGCAAGGAACTTCTCGGCAATGACCATTGAACAGAGAAAGGAGATAAGGCAGGAACTGGGCATGTTGTTCCAGGGTGCCGCATTGTTTGATTCCATGAATGTTCAGGAAAATGTGATGTTCCCTTTGAACATGTTCACCAATCAGCCCATGGAAGAAAAACTTGAACGGGTGAATTTTGTATTGAAACGGGTGAACCTGGAAAACAGAAACAAGCTTATGACTTCTGAGCTCAGCGGGGGAATGAAAAAGCGTGTTGCCATTGCGAGGGCTATCGTGATGAACCCGAAATATTTATTTTGTGATGAGCCAAATTCTGGATTAGATCCAATTACATCAAATCTCATCGACCTGCTGATCCAGGAACTTACTTATGAATACGGGATCACAACCATTGTCAACACCCATGACATGAATTCAGTGCTTTCGATAGGGGATTCCATCGAATTTATCTATCAGGGCCAGATATGGTGGTCGGGGAACAAAGAAGAGATACTTCATATGGGAAACCAGGAACTTAATGATTTTGTTTTCGGAACTGAATTAACAAAAAGGATCAGGAAATGAATTTTTTCGATGTGCTGGTCCTGGGCTTTATTGCCCTTTTTGTGATCAACGGGTTCCGTAAGGGATTTATCATCAGCCTGGCTTCCCTGATTGCCCTGATCCTGGGGATCTACCTTGCTGTCAATTTCTCGAATTTTGTCCAGGGACTTCTCCAGGATAATTTTCATCCTTCAAAAACCTGGCTGCCAATACTCTCCTTTGTGATAACCTTCCTCGTGGTGGCCATTCTGGTGCTTATTGTTGCCAGGGTCGTCGAAAAGATAGTGGATGTTGTGGGGATGGGGGTCTTTAACAAGCTGGCTGGTGGTTTGCTAGGACTGGTGAAGGGGGTGCTTGTTGCAAGCATTATCCTGTTTATCGTGTATTCGGCCGACAAAAAGCAAAAATGGATTACCCCCGAAGAGAAGAAAGAATCTTTTAGCATGAACACGGTTGAAAGAGTCTTTCCCAGGATAATGACATCCACGGGAACAAGCCTTCATTTCTCTCTTTTCGGGGATGAACAGAAGAAAGCAGATCAGAAGTAAAGCAGGTTAATGGTTTCTGCTTAATCCAGGATGGCTTTAATTCCCGGCAGTTCCTTTCCTTCGATGTACTCAAGCATGGCACCTCCACCGGTGGATACGTAACTGACTTTGTCGCCCAATTCGTACTTGTTAATAGCTGCTACCGAATCCCCTCCGCCTATCAGTGAAAACGAGCCTGCTGCAGTTGCATCGGCAATAGCAAGAGCGATGCTTTTAGTGCCTTCCTCGTAATTATTCATCTCGAACACACCCATAGGACCGTTCCATAGGATTGTGGAAGATTTTTCGATCACATGCCTGAATTTCAGAATTGCGGCAGGACCGATATCGAGGCCCAGCCAGGGCAGGGGAATATCGTAAGCGCTGGAAAGCTTTTTGTTTGCATCATTCGAAAAGGCATCGGCGATGATTGCATCAGGAGGGATATACAGGTTCACTCCCAGTGATTTAGCTCCTTCTATGATATTCTTTGCCAGTTCGATGTATTCGTCTTCAACCAGGGAAGCGCCGGTCTCACCGCCCAGGGCCCTGATAAAGGTGAACATCATGCCCCCGCCAATGATCAGGTTGTCGACCTTGTCCATCAGGTGGTTGATGATCTCGATCTTGGTCGAGACCTTGGCTCCCCCCAGGATTGCAGTGAAAGGCCGTTGTGCATTTTTAACACATTTATCGAGATTCAGGATTTCGCTTCCCATAACATAGCCGAACATCTTTGTTTCGGGAAAGAACATGGCAATGATGGCTGTGGAGGCATGGGCACGGTGGGCTGTTCCGAATGCATCGTTCACATACAGATCTCCAAGTTTGGCCAGCTTCCCGGCAAAGGCCTCGTCACCCTTCTCCTCTTCCTTGTAAAAGCGTAGGTTTTCGAGAAGCAGCACATCTCCCGGCTTCAGGTTGGCGGCCAGGGTTTTTGCTGACTCACCGATGCAGTCATCGGCAAACTGAACAGGGCGGTTAAGTTTTGACGAAAGGTAGGGAACGAGGTGTTTAAGGGAAAATTTATCTTCAGGACCGCCTTTTGGCCTCCCCAGGTGGGACATCAGGATCACTGATCCTCCATCGTTGAGTATTTTGTTTATTGTCGGGATAGTGGCTTCGATCCTTGTGGTATCGGTTATGTTGAACTGGGCATCCAGAGGTACATTAAAATCAACCCTGATAAGCGCCTTTTTACCTGCAAAATTGAAATCATCAATGGTTTTCATAAAATCGAGTTTTAATCAACGGCAAAATTAAAATTTTTACCCACGACAATGCATATCTTTTTAATTTTACCCTGAATTTCAATCATCTCACCATGCAGGATTTAAGAGTAGCGTACATTCAGACAGGGCTTAGCTGGGAAGAAAAAACGGAGAACCTGAAACGGTTTGATGAGCATTTTGCAAAAATACAGGAAGATGCAGACCTGATTATACTTCCAGAAATGTTCAACACAGGGTTTTCTATAAATCCTGAACGGTTTGCCGAAGAGATGGATGGACCGGGTGTGAACTATCTGAAGAGGAAGTCAAAAGAATTCAAAGCTGTGATCATGGCGAGTTTGCTGATAAAAGCCGAAGGAGGGTTCGTCAACAGGCTAATTGCTGCACATCCAAATGGAAAATGCGAGATATACGACAAGAGGCATCTGTTTCGTTTAAGTGAGGAGTACAGGATCATCAACGGGGGCAATGAACGACTTGTGGTTAAGGTGAAAGGGTGGAAGATCAGGCCCCTTGTTTGTTACGACCTCAGGTTCCCGGTCTGGAGCAAGAATACATACTCTGAGGGAAAGTATGAGTATGATGTGATTGTATTCATTGCCAACTGGCCTGCAACCAGGTCAAATGTCTGGAAAACGCTGATCGCGGCCAGGGCGATGGAGAACCAGGTTTATTGTATCGGTGTTAACAGGATAGGCAAAGACGGGAACGGAACCTGGCATTCGGGAGATTCCATGGCAGTTGATGCCAAGGGAAACATATTATCATCAGTCCCCGAAGGTGAAGAGGCTGTGAACATTGTGAATTTGTCAATGAAGGACCTGGAGCTCTACAGGGATTCATTCACCCTGGGGATGGACTGGGACAGGTTTAGTATTGAAGAATAAAATATGCCGGCGATATCAGCAGTGATCATAGCGAAAAACGAAGAGGACAAGATCCTTCGCTGTCTTGATTCCCTTAAATCATTTGCTGCTGACATCGTGGTGGTAGATTCCATGTCGGCCGACCATACGGCCGAGGTATGCCGCAATTATGGCTGCAGGGTGTTTCAGAGGGAATTTGACGGATATGGGAACCAGAAACAATTCGCCGTTGACCAGGCTTCCAGTGACTGGGTTTTGTCTGTTGATGCGGATGAGGTGGTATCAGATGAACTGCAGGCTGAATTGAAAGAAATTTCAACTGCAGACGACCTGCCATTCGACGCGTACATTATCCCGTTTTCTCTTGTTTACATGGGAAAAATATTGAAACACAGCGGAGTGGGACATGAGACTCACCTGAGGCTCTTCAACAGGAAGACCGGAAAATTCACCAACACCCCGGTTCATGAAGGCATTGTCACTTCCGGCTCTACGGGAAGGCTCAGGAACCGCATACTTCATTATTCGTACAGGGATATCCGCCATCATATTGAAAAGATAAATATCTACACTTCCCAGGCAGCAGAAGGACTGGTAAAAAAGGGGAAACATTATTCAGGACTGGAAATTGCACTGAAATTCCCTTTGAGTTTTTTTACGCATTATATCATCAAAGGAGGAATTCTCGACGGTTTCCCGGGCTTCATCTGGTCCTGGCTGTCGGCATTCTACGCCAGCCTGAAACTTGCAAAAACAGCTGAACTTCAGAGAAAAAAATGAACGTTTTAGAGATCCTGATTCCTGTTTTGTTTTTCATTGCAGCTGGTTACCTGACTGTTGAATACAGCTTGCTGATCCCGCCTTCAAAGGGACTGCCGGTGCTCATGTACCATAATATTTCAGATGGACTTGCCGATGGATTAAGCATCCCGGCCGACAGGCTTGACTTTCAGTTTATGTACCTTAAGGAAAAAGGGTATGCATGTATGTCGCTGAAGCAGCTGAGAAACCTGGTGAATGAAGGCGGGAGACTTCCAAAGAAGTCGGTTTTGATTACATTCGATGATGCTTACCAAAGCATTGAAACAAAACTTCTGCCTCTGCTTGAGCGATATGACTTGAACGCAGTTGTGTTTGTTCCCGGGGCGTTCATTGGGAAATCGAATCTTTGGGACGATGGCGGCATCAGTGTGATGACAGCCGAAACTCTGCAAAAGATTTCGAGAAATCAGCATATTGAAATTGCCTTGCATTCTTTTCTTCACCGTTCCTATAATGAAATGGATATTGAGGATATGAAGGAAGACCTTGCCAACTGCAGGCAGACCCTGGAGTTTTACAAAATCCCTTATATAAATGCGCTTGCGTATCCGTATGGCGCATATCCAAGGAAAGACCCCGCACTGAAAAAGGAAATGTTTGAAATGTTTGGTAAGACCGGCCTTGAATTTGCTTTCCGGATTGGGAACAAGGTTAATCCGTTTCCGTTGAGGGAGAAGTTTGAGGTTAAGCGTATTGACATCCGGGGCGGAGATTCATTTTTTATTTTCAAAACAAAGCTGAAGAAAGGCAGGGCAAAGTTCTTTGCCTGAAACGTATGAGAATATCCTTTGTGGATTTTTGCAGGTTCTGGTATTTGTTAGCCCTGGCTGGACTGGTCGCCATGCTTCCGTTTTCGAAATATGTGATCAGCATGTCCCAGATGATTCTGACCGTTACCTGGATCGTTCAGAGGTATGAGTATAAAGAGCTTGGGAGTTTTCTGAAAGGACATTCAGGCTTTGCTGCTGTTTGCCTGGCATTTCCATATTCGGTGTACCTTGTTTTTAAAGGGATTGGAAAGGGATTTCGCGAGCTTTATGAAAATAAGCCTGCCCTGGTTTTTTTATCGATTTACCTTCTGCATGTCGCGGGGCTTATTTTTACAACCGATTTCGATTATGCCATTAAGGATCTCAGGACAAAGGCTCCCATCTTTCTGATCCCTCTTTTTATCGGGACTTCAAAACCCCTGGGGCGGAAGCTTTACAATGCCTATCTTTTTCTTTTCCTCCTGGCGCTCCTGGTTGGAACACTGATGTATTCCTGGAAGATCTACCATCTGAAGTATGTTGACATCAGGGATGTTTCAAGAAATGTTTCACATATTATCCTCGGACTGGAACTTGCGCTTGGACTTTTTATCATGGCCTGGTTTGTTTTGAGGAAGTCATTTCCGTTATGGAGCAAGCTTTTGTTTTTAATGGTATCTGCCTGGTTCGTCATTTATATTTTTTACAGCAGGTCATTTACGGGCCTGGCCGTTTTTGCCATTTCTGCAATGATACTTTTACCGATTCTTGTGTTCAGGCAAAAACGGCCAGGCCTCAAGATGCTCCTGGCTGCGGTGATGATCGTAGTTGCCGCTTGTGCAACATTTTATGTGAACAGGGTCGTCAGGGAGTATTATACGGTAAATCCGATTGATAAAACCCGTCTCGACAGTCTTACTTCCAGTGGCAATCCATACGTACATAACAGGACTTCAGATCTCACCGAAAACGGTAACTACCTTTACATTTACTGCCAGTTCGGGGAGATCAGGGAAGCCTGGAATAAACGGAGCCGGATCTCTTACGACAGCGCAAGCCTCAGCGGTGTAAAGATTGAGCATACGCTGATCCGTTATCTGACATCAAAAAACCTCCGCAAGGATGCTGACGGAGTGAATGCACTCAGAGATGACGAAATACTCGCGGTTGAACGGGGTGTGCCCAACTATCTTTTCCTTGAATCTTTCAGCATGAGGCCAAGGATCTATGAGCTTTTAAGGGGATATGATATGTATAAACGTAACGGGGATCCCACCGGGTATACCCTGATGCAAAGGATAGAATTCTGGAAAGCTTCCGTAGGCATTATCGGTGAGAACTGGCTCACAGGGGTGGGCACAGGCGATATGAATGAAGCATTTCAGCAGGAGTATGTAAAGATGAACTCCAAACTCCCCCCCGATCAGAGATGGAGGTCGCATAACCAGTTTCTTTCAATTTTTGTGGGGTTCGGATTGTTTGGATTCCTCTGGTTCCTGCTAGCTTTGTTTTATCCCGCCTTTAAACTCAGGGGATTTACCGACTACTTCTTCCTGGTGTTTATGATCATTGGAACCTTGTCGATGATGACAGAAGACACCCTGGAATCCCAGATGGGTGTGACATTCTTTTCATTTTTCTACTGCTTTCTGCTCTTCGGACGAAAGGAGTATGACCGGATTTGATTGCCGGGATTAAAAAAATGAAAAGAATGGGATCAGGGGAAGAAGATAGCGATCTTGAAGCCGACAAAACTCAGTCCGGTTTTATTGCTGATAAGACTTCTGACGGTTATTGTAGAATCTCCTTTCTGAGCAGTATAATAATTATAGTAGCTTGAATTCACTGCCTGATATTTGTAAAAAACCTCGTATCCGAATTTAAGTTTTTTACTAACTTTCATTTTATATCCTACTCCAATCATTAAAGCGAAGGCGCCGGTACCCTGAGCGACATATGAAGGATTACTGTCAATACCGCCATAGGAGTACCTCGTCCCCAGTCCGTACCCCATGTAGATATTAGCAAAAAATGTATTATCGGTACGCTTGAAATTATATCCCAGGTAACCATAGATAGGCCAGAATAGTCCGTATCTCCATTTTTCAACTCCTAAACTTACCCCGAGCAGCCAGCGGTTATTATACATAATGCCGTTCACAGTCTGAAGAGTTGCAATTATTTCGTCGTTTTTTACTTTTAAAGTACTGCCGTTGACTATATTATTGGGGAATGAGCCCAGCCCAAAGGACACTCCGAATTCAGTCTTATTAAAGTACTTCAGGGTATTGGAAGTTGTATCGCTTTGCTGGGACAAGGCAAGCTCCGGGAACAGAAAGCAGGCAATAACGATCAATATTAGCCGGTTCAATGGTAACATAGGAATCAATTTAATTGCTAAAATTACTGCAAAAAGATTTATCTTGCCTCGCTATTGTTACAAACATTAACGCCTATGGCTGAATTTTCCCGGAAATGGTTGTTCATAGTCAATCCTAACGCCGGAAGCCGGAAAGGCATCAGGGACTGGCCAAAGATCGAAAAACTCATACTGGAATCCGGAATTGCTCACCAGACTGTTCTGACGAACGGACGGGGACATGCCAGCGAACTTACCATTGAAGGGATAAGCCAGGGATTCAGGCGGATTGCTGTTGTTGGGGGCGACGGTACATTGAATGAAGTGGTCAACGGAATCTTCTCACAAAAGGCTGTCTCCACCACCGACCTTATTGTAGGAATGATCCCGGTAGGCACTGGTAACGACTGGTGCAGGAATTTCAATGTCCCCTTTGATTATCCGGGAGCCCTCGGAGTCCTGATGCAGGAAAAGACAGTTTTGCAGGATGTCGGGAAAGTGGTTCATTTTTACCATGACAAGGATGAACCGCGTTATTTCGTTAATGTAGCCGGGATGGGTTATGATGCCCTGGTGGCCAAGAAAACCAATATGGTTAAAGAAAAGGGCAGGGGAGGTCCGCTCACTTATTTTTATTTTATCTTCACAAGTCTTTTCCAGTACTCCTTTTTGGATGCGGTCATTGAAGTTGACGGCTCCACAGTTTTTAAAGGTGAGATATTTTCGATGAATGTAGGGATCTGCAAATACAGCGGAGGAGGGATGATGCAGGTTCCCTATGCTGTATCTGACGACGGGCTCCTGGATGTCACACTAATTAAGAAAACGAAGAAATACAAGGTTTTTCAGCATGCCCATCGTTTATATGACGGTTCGCTTGTGAACCTTCCCTTTGTAGCCACATTCAGGGGCAAACACATCAGGATACGGTCAACGGGGAAAATTTATATGGAAGCCGACGGTGAATCCCTTGGGCATACTCCTTTTACCTTTGATATTATTCCGCTGGGATTAAGGGTTATTTCGGGCTAAGGTTTACAGGCAGGATCGACCCAATGCCCGTTTTCTTTGATAAGGTTGATGAGTTCCTTCACTGCTTCTTTCTCAGGGATGTTCTTGCACACTGCCTCTCCTCCTTTGTAAAGCATCACTTTCCCCTTTGCTCCTCCAACATATCCGTAATCTGCATCGGCCATTTCCCCAGGGCCGTTGACGATGCATCCCATTACCGCGATCTTGAGTCCTTTGAGATGGGAAGTTGCAGCTTTTACATTTTCCACGGCATCCTGTATGTTGAACAAGGTGCGGGCACATGAAGGACAGGAAATGAATTCGGTCCTGGTGATCCTGACTCCTGTTGCCTGCAATATTCCGTAGGCAACCGGGATCTCGAATTCCGGGTCTTCGGTGATCGAAACCCTGATGGTATCCCCTATGCCGTCGGCAAGCAGGCTGCCAATCCCGATGGCAGATTTAAGCCTCCCATCCTCCCCGGCCCCGGCTTCGGTTACTCCAAGATGCAGGGGAAAATCAAATCCGGCGATCTTCATAGCCTTTACAAGGAGCCGGTTCGACTGTATCATCACCCTGGTGTTGCTGGCCTTAAGCGAAAGAACAAGGTTCCTGAAACCAGAATGATCACAGATTTGGGCGAATTCCATGGCCGATTCGACCATTCCCCGGGCAGTGTCGCCATATCTTGTCCTGATCCTCTCTGACAAAGAGCCATGATTGACCCCGATCCTGAGCGCTGTACCGTTTTCTATGCAAATCCTCAACAAAGGCTCAAGCCGGTTGGCAATAATCTGCAGTTCCCTTTGATAATTGATGTCATCCATCCAGTAACCTGCATCCTGCATCCTTCCTTTTTTATCGATATAGTTCCCTGGATTGATCCTCACTTTTTCAACTAAACGTGCAGCCAGTTCGGCTATTGCAGGGTTAAAATGAACGTCGGCAATAATGGGGGTATTATACCCCTCATTACCGAGTTTCTTCCTGATGTTCCTCAGGTTTTCAGTTTCCTTAATGCCGGGTACTGCTATACGCACATACTCACATCCTGCTTCTATCATCCTGATAGCCTGTGAAACAGTAGCACGGGTATCAAGGGTGTTGGTATTTGTCATCGACTGTACCCTCACCGGGTAATTGCCACCCATAGGCACACCGCCTATATCGACGGTGCGGGTCATGAAACGCTTGTAGGAAGGAGCAGACATGCAGCAAAGGTAAAAAAGGAATGTCGAATATTGAATAACGAATATTGAATTTCGAATTCGTTCAACATTCGACATTCAATGTTCGATATTATTTACGAAATTGTTCATTTTAATGGTGTTCATTACGGCTTCGCCGAACGACATTCATTAATGAAGTCCCCTGACCCTGGGTTTTCCTGCAACAAAATCTTTCAGGTAAAACGGTTCGAAATAAGCCAGGTTCTCAAACCGGGCAGCATTGAATTTTTCCAGGGCCAGTGGGTATAAAAACCTTGCGGAAAGCTTCAGGTCGTCGATAAAAAATGCATGTTTATGATGAGCGATCAGGGTTTTGCATTTGGCAGAACCTTCACCTGCAAAGATTATTTTGGTGTTTGAAAGGTATTCTGCAAAGGAATCTTCCGTAATGATTTCTGCTGTAACCTGGCAGATTTCATTGAGGTTCCAATCAAACAATGCAGTATATACTTCCATCCTGCGGGCATCAAGCATGGGGCATAGAAGGGATTCCCTGTCGCCTGTCATTTCACGCATGCTGTAAGCAAGGGATTTGAGTGTTGAAACTGACATCAGGGGTTTATCGAGGGAGTAGCAGAACCCTTTTGCCGCTGCAACCCCTATTCTTAAACCCGTGTATGAGCCCGGGCCCATACTTATGGCAAACGCATCAATTGCCGGGAGCTCAATCCGGGCTTCGGAAAGGGCAGCTTCTATCAGAGCATTAAGCTGTGAAGAATGGGCATTCTCCTGTTCAGACTCACAACAACTGAGGATAACCCCGTCAAGGCCCACGGCCACAGAACAGGCCCGGGAGGAGGTTTCAAGACAAAGGATGGAGCCCATAGGCTATTTTTCCTTTTCAAAAAGATCTTTCTTGTCGACCTTTTTCACCTTGTCCCCATCCTTGAGAGTTTTGGAAACAAGTGAATAAGGGGCAATGATGACTTCGTCACCGTCCTTCAGTCCTGAAAGGATCTGGATGTTTGTGTTATCCTGTATCCCGGTTTTAACATCAACCTTTTTGGCAACGCCGTCAACATACCTGAAAACACATTCCTTCACCTCATCAGACTTTTTCTTGGTGCTGACGATAATGGTCTTATCATCTCCATCATCCCTGGTTTTCTGGGTTTTCTCATTTAACTTGTCGAGGCTGTCTTTTGCAATCCTTGTTGTAACCGCCTGGATCGGAACCGAAAGCACATTAACAGCAGTTTCGGTCTGTATCTCAACAGTACATGACATGCCAGGGCGGAAAGGAGAAAAGTCAGGCCTTGCAGGGTCAAGCAGATCCTGGTAAGACTCCTTAATCAGATGGATCTTCACATTAAAGTTGGTGACCTGGTCAACGCTCACTCCGGTGGTATTGGCTGAAGTGGCTATTTCGGTAACAAGCCCCTTGAATTTGCGGTTCAGATAAGCGTCAATTTCAATAAGTGCCGTATCTCCCATTCTCACTCTTACGATATCGTTTTCATTGACCTCAACCAGGGCCTGCATTTCATTGAGGTTGGCAATACGCATGATCTCGGTTCCGCTCGAGAACTGGGATGCCCCTGTAACCCGTTCGCCTTTCAGAACACCAAGTTTGGAAACAGTACCGTCGTTGGGGGCGAAGATAGCAGTACGGTTAAGGTCTTCCCTTGATCTTTTAAGTGCAGCCTCGGAATTCTTAACCATGAATTCGTAGGCATTGATGTCCTGCTCTCCTGCATTAACCTGTGCAGTTGCGACCTGGAAAGAAGCTTTTGCCTGGTCATATTCGGCTTTTGAAATGACATTCTGCTGGAACAGCTTTTCCTGGCGTTCGAAGGTAAGCCTTGAGTTTTCAAAGGTAGCCTTCGATTGCGCCAGACGGGCTCTTGAGTTTGCCAGGTTGGCTTTCTGGGTATTCAGAGAAGCTTCACTCTGGTCAAAGGCCGAAATATAGATTTCCGGATCGATTTTTGCCAGTAAGTCGCCTTTCTTAACCTGTTCACCTTCTTTCACGGTAAGTTCAACAACCTCACCTGAAATATACGGGCTTATCTTAATGTCTTTTTCAGGCTGGATCTTGCCGTTTGAAGATACTGTCTGGATGATAGTACGCTTTATTACTTTCTCAGTCGAAATTTTCTGGATGTCGCTGCCTTTCCCTTTTAGTACGGCTATTACCACGATTACTGCGATGACAGCAACGGCGGCAAGTATGATCCATAGTTTTTTGTTGGATTTTTTCGGGCTCATGAAACGGATATTAATATATGATAATCAATCTTTTACTGCACGATCCTGATCGGGTTCCCCATGTAGAAATCAAGAATGGTTGTTTTGAAAATAAAGTCATATTTGGCCTGGAGAAGGTCCGATTCGGCTTTTGTAAGATCCTTTTTACTGTTGTTGTAATCGAAAGATGTCAATAATCCGACATCGAATTTTTGCTGGCTGTACTTAAAGGATTCAGTCTGGGCGTTAACTTTGTCACTGGAAGAGTTGAACTTCTGCAGCGAGGCGACTGCATCTGCATAGGCCTGTTCAATAAGTTTACGCAGGGACCTTTTCTCAATATCAAGGTCGATTTCGGCTTGTGTTTTTGCGATTTTTGCCTGGGTGATGTTTGTCCGGCCCTGCCATCCGTTAAAAATCGGAATACTCAGGCTGAAGCCAACACTCTGGTTATTGTTTGTCTTTAGCTGGTCGCCAAATGACTTTACGCGGGTGGCATAATTAAGCTGGTATCCCAAAACCGTATCCCTTGAAAGCTCTGTTATGCCCATCTTATACGATGATATTGTGGGGTTGACATTGGGGTCGATCTCCCTTGCAGCGCCTGAATAACCTGTTCCCCAGGATCCGCTGACCGACAAGGTGGGAGTGATTACACCCCTGGCGATTGCAAGTTGTTTCTGGGCCGCTTGTACGCGTAGCTCGGCAGCTTTGATCTCGGGCCTGTCTTTAATTGCATGCTCATAAATGATATCGGCAGTAACCGGCTGTTTAGGGGCTTCAACAGGTTTAAGGTTTGGTTTTTCAACATGGAAGTCCTTAGAAACCGGGTAGTCGATCACCTGCTGCAGCGAAAGATAAGAAATGCTGAGCTGGTTGGCGGTCTGAACCTGGGTGAGTTCCTCGGTAGCTTTCTGGGCTGTGATGTTCAGGAGATCTCCCCTGGCTGACGAACCGGCTTCAACCATTTTCTGTATACGTTCAACCTGGAGTTTGGTGATGCGAAGCTGCTCATTGGCTACATCAAGCAATTCCGAATTGAAAAGGATGTCAAGGTAATATCCGGCCACCGCCAGTGAAATATTATTTTTCCTTACGTCAACGTCATACTGGCCTGCCATGACAAGGAGCTGGTTTTGCTTTACAGTATTGAATTTTGTCAGACCATTGAAAAGGACCATATTACTGGCAATATAGAAGTTGTTGGACCTGACCGTTGTAGTGGCAAATGTATTGGTATACTGGTCAATCGTCTGTCCGAAGTTCCAGTAATTCGTTCCGCTGGCATTCAGGTTTGGCAGCATTGAAATCGCACTCTGGGTGAGGTTGGCCTTATAGGATTCAACATAGGTGATCTGTTTCTGGATATCCAGGTTATTCTCAAGGGCATAGTTAATACAGTCTTCAAGTGTCCAGACCTTCTGTGCCCCGGACTGGAAAGAAACCATCAATAGAAAGGTCAGAGCAATCGTGCCCGCCTTAAAGATCTTTGTTACCCGCATTGCGTTTGGTTTTTTTGTTTAGCAAGGTTTGGGAACCTCAAAATTAGTATATTTCATATGATCGGAACATTAAGACGAGGAAATGGGTCAAAGGTTACACAAAAGACTTGCACTTCCTAAAAAAATTTCTACCTTTGCACAAGCATATAAAATATGTATTATTGTAATGGAATTCAATACAATAAACGAATCAAAAAAGTATATAGTATTTTGTTATTTAAATAATCATGTATGCGTAAAAGTTTTTTTGCCATTCTAAGTGCATTAACATTTTCATGGCTGATACTGTTTTCAGGATGTACCTCCAAAAACCCTGAAACCGGCACAATAACGGTCATGGTGGTTGATTATGTGACCAATCTGCCGGTTCCTAACCAATTGACATATATAGCTACGAGCTATCAAAATCTCAGGAATCATATCTGGATTAATTCTTTGTATACCGATGCCAACGGCAAAGCTTTTTTTCATGATCTTGTCCCCATCATAGTTTACTATGACACAGAACAATGGGAAAACTATGGAGCAATGCAGATTTATGCCGGGATTGACCAGACCGCCGTCCTTTATGTAAACAATCCCTTGCGCAAAAAATAGGTATTGCACCAGAAAATTTCTTAAAATTGCAGTTTTGATTACAGGCGAACAATGAGAAGACATTTCCCGGCAATTTCAGGTTTCATACTCAGGTCATTGTTAATCTTTTCCTGTTTTATTCTTTTAACCTCCAGACCGTTATTTGCAAGCTCGCAAGAAGGTGTAAACCTCATTCCTGCAGCTGACAGTGCAGGGGCTGGTAAAGAATCGAAAGAAAAGGGATCAGAGAAATTCAATGCCGGGGACATGATCATGGAGCATGTGGTCGACAATCACGAATGGCATATCCTTGAAATTGGTCATTTTGAGCTGATGATCCCCCTGCCCGTTATTCTTTATTATGACGGAAAGCTGTACACTTTTTGTTCTACAAGGTTCCATAATGAAGGCCGCTCATACCTGGGCTTCAGCCTGCCTCTCGAAGGCCCCCAAAAAGGGAAGATCGTAAGAACTAATCCGGCTCCGGGAGGCCCCAGGGTATATGACTTTTCCATAACGAAAACAGTACTTGCCATAATGATCAGCGCTTTGCTGATGCTGTTTATTTTTATTTCAGTTGCAAGGGCTTATGCCAGGAATATCAATAAAGCTCCCAAAGGAATGCAGTCGGCGCTTGAGCCGCTTATTATTTTCATCAGGGATGACATTGCAAAGAGTTCAATAGGTGAAAAGAAGTACGAGAAGTATATGCCATATCTTCTCACAATATTTTTCTTCATCTTCCTCAACAACATTCTTGGCCTTATTCCGATCTTTCCGGGAGGGGCAAATGTTACAGGAAATATAGCAGTAACCATGGTCATGGCGGTATTTACGTTTGTGTTGACAACCGTAAACGGGAACAAACATTACTGGGTTGATATTATTAACACACCCGGGGTTCCCTGGTGGCTGAAGCTTCCAATCCCCCTGATGCCGGTTGTTGAGATCATTGGTGTGATTACAAAACCCTTTGTTCTTATGGTCCGACTCTTTGCGAATATTGCCGCCGGGCATATCATTGCACTGGGTTTTGTAAGCCTGATCTTTATATTCGGGGCAATAAATGTTGCCGTCGGTTATGGGGTTTCGGTTGTTTCAGTTGCCTTTATGATCTTTATGAACCTGCTGGAATTACTTGTAGCCCTTATCCAGGCTTATGTTTTCACATTGCTTTCGGCCCTGTATTTCGGCCTCGCCACCATTGAACCCGAACATCATTAATTCGTAAATCATACTTCGTAAATCGTAAATCTAGTAGTAACCCTTAATACAAACATCATGGCTCTTTTAGCAATTTTACTTCAGATCGCTGGCAGTTTTGCAGCGGTTGCGAAAATGGGTGCAGGTTTGGGAGCAGGGATCGCCGTTATCGGTGCCGGACTCGGTATCGGTAAGATCGGTGGAGCCGCTCTTGAATCCATTGCACGCCAGCCGGAAGCAGTAGGCGACATCCGTTCAAACATGATCATCGCTGCCGCTCTCGTCGAAGGAGTAGCATTTTTTGCTATCGTCGTTTGTCTTCTGATCCTTTTCATCTAAAGACAGCGGCAGGTTTTTTACGGTACGACGGTTGGTCGTATCGTAAAAAACCTTAATTAAACGATAAAAGAACAAATTATGGAACTGATAACCCCCGGATTGGGCCTTATTTTCTGGATGACCCTGGTCTTCCTGGCCCTGCTTTTTCTCCTGAAGAAATTTGCCTGGATCCCCATTCTCAAAGCCTTGAAAGACCGTGAAGATGCGATCACCGACGCTCTCACATCCGCCGACAGGGCAAAAGAAGAAATGAAGCAGCTTAAGTTCAGTAACGAGCTGTTACTGGCTGAAGCAAAGAACGAAAGGGATAATATTCTGAATGAGGCAAGGAAGATCAAGGAAAAGATCATTGAGGAAGCACGTGCAAAAGCAAGCGAAGAAGCAGGACATATTACTGCCAGTGCTCTTGAAAATATAAGGAATGAAAAAATGTCGGCTCTCACCGAGCTTAAGAACGAAGTGGGACAGCTTTCAATTGAAGTTGCAACGAAGTTACTCAGGCGGGAGCTTTCAGATCCTAAAAAACAGGAAGATTTTGCGCGCCAGCTTCTTGATGAAATAAAGCTAAACTAAGATTACCCAGATGAACGTTACACTGATCGCCGAACGTTATGCGAAAGCCCTTTTCGATCTGGCTTTGGAGCAGAAGGTCCTTGAAGTGGTTTACGGTGATATGAAAAATCTTGCAGAACTTATAAGGGAAAACAAGGCTCTTAAACTGTTTCTTAAGGCTCCCATTATCAATCCGGGTAAAAAACGTGTGGTGATGAATGAGATCCTGCAAGGATTTAATCAGCTGACTATCGCTTTTGTTGATCTCCTTGTAAGAAAAAGGAGGGAATCGACGATTGCAGAGGTGGTATTGCAGTTCATTGAACAGTACAATTTGTATAATAATATAGTTATTCTCAGAGTGGCAACACCAGTCCCTATGAAAGAGGAGCTGAAGACGAAGCTCAGGACGGTTATGGCCGGTTATACAACGGCAAACCTTGATATCATCGAGGAAATAGATGAGTCGGTGGTCGGAGGGTTTGTACTGACCTGGGACGATAAGCAATATGATGCCAGTATCCGCAAGCAGATTGAAAGAATGAGAAAGGGACTGGCCAGGATTAATTTATATGTAAAAGAAATCTGATATGGCAAACATTAAACCCGCTGAAGTTACTGCGATTCTGAGAAAGGAACTTTCCGGTTTTGAGAATGTGACCGAACTTGAAGAGATCGGGACCGTTTTGACATTAGGCGACGGCATTGCAAGAATTTACGGAATGAACAATGTCGGCTCCGGAGAGCTCATTGAATTTGAAAACAATGGTGTGATGGGTATCGCTCTCAATCTCGAGGAGGACAATGTGGGGGCGGTTATTCTCGGAGATTATTTCGATATCAAGGAAGGGGATAAGGTTAAACGCACCGGGAGGATTGCATCCATTGATGTTGGAGAAGGTTTGCTTGGTCGTGTTATCAATACGCTTGGACAGCCTATCGACGGCAAAGGTAGCATCCAGGGTGAGCTTTACCAGATGCCGCTTGAGCGCAAAGCCCCCGGGGTAATTTTCCGTCAGCCTGTGAACCAGCCACTGCAGACAGGTATAAAGGCTATCGACGCCATGATTCCTATCGGGCGCGGACAGCGTGAGCTTATCATCGGTGACCGTCAGACGGGTAAAACTGCCATTGCCATCGACACCATCATCAACCAAAAACATTTTTATGATACAGGGGAGCCGGTTTACTGTATTTATGTCGCAGTCGGTCAGAAAGGTTCAACTGTTGCAAACATTCTGAAGACCCTTGAAGATAAAGGAGCTTTGCCCTATACTGTTATTGTATCTGCCACCGCATCGGACCCTGCAGCCATGCAGTTCTATGCTCCTTTCGCCGGAGCTGCAATCGGTGAATTTTTCCGCGATACCGGAAGGCCTGCACTGGTGATTTATGATGACCTTTCCAAACAGGCTGTTTCTTACCGCGAAGTTTCACTGCTTCTCCGCCGTCCTCCTGGACGCGAGGCATACCCCGGAGACGTTTTTTATTTGCATTCCAGATTGCTTGAACGTGCTGCCCGGGTGATTTCTTCAGATGAGATAGCAAAACAGATGAATGACCTGCCCGAATCGATCAGACACCTGGTTAAGGGAGGCGGGTCTCTTACCGCCCTGCCGATCATCGAAACACAGGCTGGTGACGTTTCGGCTTATATACCAACCAACGTAATCTCCATCACCGATGGTCAGATCTTCCTTGAGACGGGATTGTTCAACGCAGGGATTCGCCCTGCAATCAACGTAGGTATTTCGGTATCCCGCGTAGGTGGAAATGCCCAGATCAAATCCATGAAAAAAGTTGCCGGCACACTCAAACTCGACCAGGCAGAATTCAGGGAGCTGGAAGCATTTTCTAAATTCGGTTCAGACCTTGACGCGGCAACCAAGCAGGTTATCGATAAAGGCGCCCGTAACGTTGAGATCCTGAAACAGCCACAGTATTCCCCAATGCATGTAAGCAAACAGATCGCTATTGTATTCTGCGGCACGAGGAATCTTCTCAGGAATGTCCCGATCAGGAATATCATCAATTTTGAGGTTGAATACCTCCACTTCATGGAAACCATGCATAAAAATGTTCTCGATAACCTCGGAAAAGGACTTCTTCTTGACGAAGACACAAAGGTTATGGAACAGGCTGCTTTGGAGATCTCAAAGAAGTACGAAGACAAGAAATAGGGAAAGCTCATGGCTGGTCTTAAGGAAGTTAGAATTCGCATTGCATCTGTAAAATCGACTCAGCAGATCACCTCTGCCATGAAGATGGTAGCAGCATCCAAGCTCAGGAGGGCCCAGAATTCAATTATCAAATTGAGGCCATATGCTGCAAAACTAAGGGAAATGCTGCAAAACCTGAGCGGGAGCATTGACAACTCGAACGAAAGCAAATTCTCCGAACTGAGAGATCCGCAGAAGATCTTGCTGGTTGTCATAGCATCCAACAGGGGGCTTTGCGGCGCCTTCAACTCCAACATCATGAAAGCCGCTGTGGCAAGGATTGAAGAGAAATACAAGGTTCAGTTCAGCAGCGGCAACGGAAGTATTATTACAATTGGGAAAAGGGCGACTGAGTATTTCACAAAACGGAATTACAAGGTTCTCGCCAGCCATGATGATTTTTTCGACAAACTGAATTTTGCAAGCATTTCACCTTTCGCCGGATACCTGATGCAATCATTTGTAAATAAGGATTTCGACAGGATAGAAATTGTTTACAACCAGTTCAAAAATGCTGCTGTTCAGAATCTGGTTTGCGAGCAGTTCCTCCCAATCATGCCAGGGACTTTGACGAATGGCAAGTCATCCCAGGCTAAGGCAATGGCCGACTATATTTTCGAACCCGACAAGGAGACTGTTGTAAGGGAATTACTCCCCAAAACACTCCGGATCCAGGTATTCAAAAGCGTTCTGGATTCCTATGCAGCGGAAATGGGTGCCAGGATGACGGCTATGCAGCAGGCTACGGATAACGCGAAAGACCTTCTCCGCAATCTTAATATCACTTATAATAAAGCCAGGCAAAACCAGATCACCAGCGAGCTTATAGAAATCGTTTCGGGTGCTGAAGCGCTGAAGGGATAATACAAAATTACGAGTTACGAGGTACGAATTTTAGCAGGCCTCTTCCCCTACACTTTATTTATTTGGGATTTTTTCACTGTTCAATAAGTTTTAACAGACGGTTATACCAGGACCGGCCGTATTTCCTGATGAGGGCTAGGTCAAGGAATCTGTACAACTGAATTTTCTCCGAATGTCCCTTCTCGATTGCCTTTTTGCAAATACCCCATTTGTGATAATTCAGTCCTTCGTTGCTGCCGCTCAATTTCTTAATGCGGATAGGGTAGAGATGGCATGAAATTGGCTTGGCAAAGGGAATAACTTTTTCCAGGAAAGCTTTTTCAATTGCACATCCGGCTATTCCTTCCTGAAAATAAACAAACGCACATTCCCTGTCGTGTACCAGGGGAGTTACAAAATTCCCTTCTGCATCATAATCAAAAACGCCCATGGATTTCACAACATCTCTTCCGTCGGCAAGCATGTATGGAAATATAAAGGCAATATGATCCTCGAGCAGTGAAATTTCTTCTTCTTCAAGAGGGGCACCCGCATCGCCTTCAATGCAGCAGGCCCCTTGACACTGCTGAAGGTCGCAGCAGAAGAAGCAGTCACGGATGTCGTCGGAAATCAGTATGTTATCAAGATAGATCATGATTCAAGCTACGAATTACGAGTGACGAATTACGAATTACGAATTAAGGTCCACCCAGCGACCCAGCTATCAGTTGGTAAAGATAGCCACAATTCTCAGGGGTGATCCGCTTCCTCCCTTGATCTTCATGGGCAGGGCTATAACGTATCCTCCTGTAACAGGCAGCTGGTCGAGATTACACAGATTTTCATATATGGTCAGCCCCGCTGCTGTGAGGATCCTGTGTGTGAGAAAATCCTTTGACTGTCCGTAATCTATGCTTGGTGTATCGAGCCCGATTGCATTAACTTTGCGGTTTTCAGTTACCCATTTCGCTGCCTCCGGTGACAGCCCCGGAAAATGAAGTTCAGCCACGCCTTCCTTCCCTTTTTTCAAAGTACCTGTATATTTCAGATGATCGTTCCAGTATTTCTCAAAACCAGTGTAAATAAGAATGACGGAGCCTGGCAGGAACCTCCCATGCTGATGCTCCCAGCTGTTGACATCATTTGCAGTAACCAGGTAATCCCTGTTTTTCGCGCATTTTTCACTAACGTCGATCAATACCAGCGGTCCATGGAGCTGGCTCACGGGAACTTGTTCAATGGTCAATCCTCCCTGGTGAAAATGTACCGGCGCATCGAAATGTGTACCACCGTGTTCTTCTGCAGCATATTTGAAGGATGAATAGAAGTATCCTTTATCGGTCATGCCGTAAAACACGGTATCATGCCTGAAGTTCACATCAGTTGGCCAGTAAACCGTGTTTGAGTCGTAATCATGGGTCAGGTCAATCCATTTTGCGGATTGCAGCATTGCAGAAAGGTCGGGCCGGGTGCAGGCGAAAGCTGCAAACAGGATCACGGGAATCAGCAATCGTTTCATCATTGAAAGGATTTTGATCAAATATAGGCATTTTCCGGGAGATGCAGGATAAGGCACTTCGTGCCGATGCAAGATGTCAGATGCAGGATATCCTGTATCCCGCATCCTGTATCCCGCATCCTGTATCTTGATTTTTTTTACCTTTGAGTTTCATTCTTAACCCATTCAGCTATGTTCAAGACAAACGAATATTTTGATGGAAAAGTTAAATCCATCGCCTTTACAACTCCTGAAGGTCCTGCAACAATCGGCGTTATGGCTGCCGGAGAATATGAATTCGGAACTTCTTCGGTTGAATACATGAGTGTCGTAAGCGGAATAATGACTGTTAAACTCCCGGGGGAGGCTGACTGGAAGACCTTTAACCCCTTCGATACATTTGTAGTTCCAAAGGATTCAAAATTCCAGCTCAGGATTTCGGCAGATGCAGCTTATCTTTGCCTGTATCGTTAGCCTTTGGATGCCCGTTGACAAATCTCAACACCCCTAATGATATTTAACGATGCACATCTTCCAAGTATCGTCATATCAGCTTAATACTATTTATCTATATAGTTTGATGATTGCCATTAGTTAGGTTAAGTCAGATAAATTTTTAATTTTGCGGCCAGATCTGTTAACAAGTTAACATTATGAGTGCTGAAAGCCTGATTCTATTCTTTATAGTCGGGGCATTTTTGGTTGGTATTGCCCTGCTATTTTCGAGTTTCATCCCACCAACTTCGACTAACCCCCAGAAAGCAGAAGCTTATGAGTGCGGGATCCCTTCAGAAGGGCTCACCTGGCTGCAGTTTAACGTAGGGTATTATCTCTTTGCCATCATTTTTCTGGTTTTCGATGTGGAAGCTGTGTTTATCTTCCCATGGGCTGTTATGATGAAAACAATGGGGATGCCTGCCTTTATCGAGATTGTTATTTTCTTTTTCGTATTAGGTGTGGGACTACTCTATGCCTGGAAGAAAGGAGCTTTGAAATGGGAATAAAAAGCATGAAGGAGACGGATTTCCGCGATAACGAAACCCTTGAGTTATTCAAAAGGACCGGCGGAAATTTTCTGATGACCTCGATCGATGCAATCATTGACTGGGGACGTTCAAATTCTGTATGGCCTCTGACTTTTGCAACAAGCTGCTGCGGTATCGAGATGATGGCAACCGGAGCGGCCCGCCATGACTTTGCCCGCTTCGGGATCGAAGTTTACCGTGCCAGTCCCCGCCAGGCCGACGTCATCGTGGTTGCAGGAACCATCGTCAATAAAATGGCCCCGGTGCTCAAGCGTCTGTATGACCAGATGTCGGAACCAAGATATGTGATTGCAATGGGGGCCTGTGCTGTTTCAGGAGGCCCTTTCTATTATAACTCCTATCACGTTGTAAGGGGAGTTGACCAGGTTATCCCTGTAGATGTTTATATACCGGGCTGTCCGCCCCGCCCTGAGGCTCTGTTGTATGGTATCATGCAGCTCCAGCGTAAAATCAAGATGGAAAGCATCACCCGTCCCGAACAAACCATGATACTTAAATAATTTCTCCATTTCACTATTTCACCATTTCACCGTTTAGAATATGGATAACGAAACCCTAAAAGCCAGGATCCTTGAAATTGTGCCCGATGCACAACCAGAGGAGAATAAGCAGTATCTTACACTGCTGGTTCCTGCAGCAAAAATACATGAGCTGGGCAGCACACTTAAAGACACACAGGATCTGGCATTTGATTATCTTTTCTGTCAAAGCGGGGTTGACTACGGCAAGCAACTTGCTGTGGTTTATCATCTGAGTTCGACACAGCATAAACATGCATTGGTCCTTAAGGTCAAAACCGAAGACAGGGCAAACCCGGTTTTTGACACAGTTTGTGATATCTGGCGTACTGCCGAGTTCCATGAGCGGGAAATTTACGACATGTTCGGGATCAGGTTTAACAACCATCCCGACCTCCGCCGCATCTTCCTCGAGGAAGACTGGAAAGGCTATCCTCTTCGCAAAGATTACCAGGATGAAGTAAATATCGTTGAATTCTAGTTTATGAAAGAGATAACTAACCTGCCTGTCAGCAAGATAGAAGAGGAGGAATACCATATCAATATGGGTCCCCAGCATCCTTCAACGCATGGAGTACTCCGGCTTGTAGTTTCCCTTCAGGGCGAGATCGTGAAAAGCCTGAAACCACATTGCGGGTACATCCACAGGGGTATCGAAAAGATGTTTGAAAAAGACACTTATCCGCAGATCATTCATCTTACCGACAGGATTGATTACCTCTCGGCCCACATCAACAATCATGCGGTTTGCCTGCTTGTTGAGAAAGCCCTTGAGATCGATGTACCGGAACGTGTAAGGTATATCCGCACCATTATGGATGAGTTGGCGAGAATACAATCACATCAGCTCTGGTGGTCAAGTTTTGGAATGGATCTTGGCGGACTTACTTGTTTCTTTTACGGTCTCCGCGATCGTGAAATGATACTGGACATCTGGGAAGAGACGACGGGTAGCCGTTTCCTTCAAAGTTACAATTGCCCAGGCGGAGTGATGCAGGACCTCCATCCAAACTTCCAGAAAAAGGTTCACGCTTTTATTAAGACATTCAAGAAAAAGATCAAAGATTATGACCGCATTCTTTCGGGCAATGTGATCTTTGAGCAGAGAAGCCAGGGAGTTGGAATGCTTTCTAAGGAAGATGCCATCAGTTATGGTGTCACCGGTCCGTCGGGCCGTGGTTCCGGGTGGTCATGCGATGTACGCAAGATCGAACCTTACAGCATGTATGGCAAAGTACAGTTCAATGAAGTGCTGCGCTACGGATGCGACACCTATTCAAGGTATATGGTTCGTATGCAGGAAATGCACGAATCGATGAACATCATTGAGCAGCTTATCGATAACATCCCGGCCGGGGATCATTCGGCTAAAATGAAGGCCGTGATCAAGCTTCCCGCCGGGGAATATTTTCAGCGGGTTGAATCGGCCAGGGGGGATCTGGGTGTTTATGCTGTAAGCGACGGGAACAAAACCCCATACAGGATGAAATTCAGAACACCGAGTTTCTCAAACCTCAGCGTTCTAGACCATATCAGCCGCAACATGAAAATTGCCGACCTCGTGGCTATCGGCGCATCCCTCGATTTAGTAATTCCTGATATTGACAGATAAAAACAAGGCAATATGACCTTTAATATTTACGATTTTACATCATTCAACCAGTGGATTGACAAGGGGCTCAACAGCATCATGTCGCCTACCTGGGCGCTGATCACCGAGTGGTTTATCATTGGGATAG
>SESG01033851.1_pt1 | contig 41000 bp, 55 predicted proteins | sample 3171421 | NCBI WGS metagenome assembly SESG01 (sample SAMN10866946, study PRJNA518727) | freshwater metagenome | biome: subpolar coniferous forest; feature: holomictic lake; material: water; isolation source: holomictic Lake 227, 6 m and 8 m depth | place: Canada: near Kenora, Ontario | collected...
TTGGATCGTGTGCAGCGAGTGGAAGGATATCGATGATGAGTGGCAACGGATTGCCGTTAAAGCCGCTCAGATCGACGGTGAACAACTCAAAGCCGATACGTATTACCAGCTCATCAATGGCGAGTTCGTATCGGTCTAAACAAGGAGGGATGAACGATGGGAACGAAAAAGACAACGGCGAAAGCCGCGCCCGCGAAGGGCAAAGGAAAGAATACCGTTGATAAGGCGTCTGCCGACGACGGTCGACGGTACGAATTGGTTGAGGTGCAGAAGCTCAGGCCAAGCCCCTACCAGACCCGTAAAGACGGCGACGTGTCCGATCTGGCTGTGAGCATCCGCACCTACGGCGTGCTCAATCCGATCACGATCCGCATGGTCGATGACGAGTATGAGGTGATCGCCGGCCACCGCCGTTGGAAGGCCGCGGTCGAGGCCGAGCTCACGCTGATCCCCGCAATCGTTATCGAGTGCGACGATCAGACGGCGGCTGAAATGTGCGTGACCGAGAACATGCAGCGCAAGGGCCTGTCGCCTATCGAAGAGGCCGAGGGCGTCAACGCGCTGATCGTCACGAAACATACGCTCGACGACATCGCCAACCGCCTCGGCCGTACGCGCCAGTGGGTCGCCCGCCGCGCCAGTCTGGTGTTCTTGATGCCGGGGATCAGGGCGCGGGTGGAGAAGCCCGGTGACGTGCTGTCGCAATGCCCCATCGAGATCCTTGAGATCATGGCGCGTATGCCTTGGGACGCTCAGGACACCCTGCTGGGCATGTTCGGCAACGGCGGCAGCATCCCGAGCGCGGCTACCATGCGGGCTCGCGCTGAATCGCTGATGTGCTCGCTGAATAACCCGCCGTTCGTTGTGAAGCAGTGCCAGACATGCACCAAGCGCACGGGTGTTTCGCCTGACCTGTTCGACGAGATCGACGGAAAGCTGGGCAACTGCCTCGACGCTGACTGCTACGCCGAGAAGGCGCTGACGGCCAAGCAGTTGCTGGTCGAGGATCTGCGGCGCGACAAGGTCGACCTCGTGATCGTCACGAAGGACTGGCAGCTTCAGCAGAAGGTCACCGGCTTGCAGAGCATGCACGCGCACACCGAGTGCCCCAAGGATTCGCCCGACGCGGTCCCGGCTGTCGAGATCAAGGAAGACGGCAACGTCCGGAACTTCTTCGTTCACAAGCCGGTCGTGCGCGACGCGGCCGAGAAGGTCGAGCAGCCGAAAGAGTCCTATGAGACGCAGGTTCAGCGGAAGGTCGTCAAGTGCGTGGCTGATTGGCTCAAAGGTTGGAACGCCACGCTGGACGAAAAGTGTGCCGATGAAGACACCGCAATCATCACGCCGTTCAACGTGCTGTCTGACAAAGGGGGCGAGCGCGAAATCCTTCGCCTGATCGCCGCGTTCGGAATCGGCCGCTCGTGCTGCGAAAACGCACTTGAGGACACCGAAGGATACAACGAAGCGCCGCTCGGGGCTCTGCTGCGCAAGCTGTTTCAAAACTTCTGCGACGAGATGGTCTTCTGCCTCGGCTGGTGGAAGATCGAAGCGGCATACCCTGCGGCGGTCATCATTTCCGAGGCCTGCCGGTTCAACGAAGAAAAAGAGCTTCTGGCGCAGGCCAAAGCTGAACTTACCTCTGAGGGTGTGGCCGATCCCTCTGAACAACCGAAGGCCAAGAAAGGCAAGGCGAAATAGACATGGACAACACTGCCATGAATAAGGCCCTGATCAACGCGCAGAAGTGCGTTCTCACGGCGACGAAGGACGGGAGCAACCCGGCGTTCAAAAGCAAGTATGCCACGCTCGACAGCGTGCTCGCGGCGATCCGTGGGCCGCTGGCTGAGAACGGGTTCGCGCTGATTCAGGACGCGACCTCGACGGCCGACTCGGTCAGCGTGGTCACGAAGCTCCTTCACGAGAGCGGATGCGAACTGGTCAGCCAACCGCTGATGGCTCCGCTCAAGAAAGAGTTCACGCGCGACGGCAAAGAATGCCCTCCGAGCGTCCAGCAGATCGGTTCGATGGTGACCTACCTGCGGCGTTACAGCCTGTGCCCGTTCTTGGGCGTCTCGCTGGACGATGACGACGACGGCAACCACGCCAGCCAGATCGGCAAGGAGACCTCTCCAAAAGTGGTGGATATCAACAATCTTTCCCATTGCCCGCCCGGGACTGCCGTCTCTCCTGCTGGTAACCGCAAGTCGGCGCACACGGGCGAGCCGCTGAACAACGCCGAGGCCGTGGCTAAGCACAATGAAGCTGCCGCAGCATCGGGGGGCGTCAAGGCGCCTGTCGTGCAACCCACCGCTTCCGGCACAGACAAGGCCAACCCTAACGCCAACGTCGCGAACAAGGCCCTGTTCGCCGCGCTTAATACGGCGAGCGTGATTGCTGAGCAGCTTGAGGGCTATCTGAAGGGCACGTTCGGAGATCCGAAGATGGCCAAGCCGATGTTGGCCGGAAATATGGGACTCGCCTCTTTGGGCGACCGGATCGTCGACTCTCTTCTCAAGGAGAGCAACTGGAGCCTGGTGGTCACGCGGATCAAGGCCGATCCGCTCTACCTGCCTTTTTAACTGTAACCAACAACAAGGAGAATTCGAAAATGGACGTGCCTGATTATGTGAACGAGGATGAGGTGATCGACTTCGACGACGAGGTCAAGAACGACGGCGAGGCCTTTGTGACCCTGCCCGAAGGCGACGAGGTGACCTTCACGGTCACAGATGTCGAGAAGGGCCGCAACAAGGCCGGCGACAAGCCGCAGGTCACGCTGAAGATGTCCTGTGCGAGCGTCAACGGTCACGGACGCACGAACGTGAAGGACTATATCACGATGACGCGCAAGAGCGAGTGGAAGCTCTGCGAGCTGTTCACGGCGATAGGTCTGCGCAAGCACGGCGAGAAGCTGGCGCTGCGATGGGACATCGTCGGGATGACAGGACGCGCGACTGTGACGGTGGACACCTACACGGGCAAGCAGGGCGACACGCTGACAAGCAACAAGATCAAGCACTACCTGGAGCCGGTCGCCGGGCCCGAGCAGGCTGCGGGTGAACCCGATTTCGGCTGATCTGGAAAGGGAAAAGACGATGTTCGCGAAACTGTACGGGGCCGACAAAGACCAAGTGCTCGTGAAGATGGATACAAACGAGGAATGCAATCCGGAGGTGCGCGTCTTCGTTCAACCGGAAGGCTTGGGCGTCTGTTCTATCGCGGTGTCGTTCAAAGACGACGATGCAGGATGGAAAAAGGCGCAGGAGTGCATGGACGAAATGACGGAAGAGAAGGCCCGTTTGATGGCCGGACGGATTACGTCCTCTTTCGGCTGATTGGATAAAACACACGGACGGGGATCGGAAAGGCCGGCACGTCCCAAGGAGAAGAACGATGAACGACGGAGTTACGATTGCGAGTCTGGAAATCGAGAACGTGAAGAAGGTCAAGGCCGTGCGCCTGTCGCCGACCGAGACTGGGCTCACGCTGATCGGCGGCGACAACGGGCAGGGCAAGACCAGCGTGCTTGAGGCGATCATGGGTTGCCTCGGAGGCGACGCCTTCAAGCAGCCCGTGCATGACGGGGCCGACAAGGGCACGGTGAACATCACCCTGTCCAACGGCGTGCTGGTGAAGCGCACGTATACGGCGACGGGCGGGAGCCGGCTGGACGTGACCGACGCGACGGGCAAGAAGGGCGGGCAGTCGCTGCTTTCGGCCTTCGTCAGCGCCTTCGCCTTGGACGTCGGGGAGTTCATGAACGCGGCCGACAAGAAGAAGGCCGACATCCTGCTGAAGGTGATCGGCGTGAACCCCCAGCCGTTCGAGGAGAAGATCCGCACGCGGGAAGCCGACCGCCTGCTGAAGGGGCGTGAGCGGGACCGGGCCAAGGGCAACGCCGAAAGCCTGCCCTACTTCGAGGGCTTCGACGACAAATTGGACGGCAACGCGATCAGCGGGCAGATGACCGAGGCGCTTTCGCACAATGCGGCGATCCGTCAGGCCAGCAACGATGTGCAGGCCAAGCGCGGCTGCTGGCAGTTGGCGAACCAGCGCGTTGAGCAGGCCAAGGAAGCGCTCAGGACCGCGCAGGAGGCGTTTGAGAAGGCGCAGCTTGAATTCGTACAGGCCGAAGAGAAGGCCGGCACGGTCGGCCAGCCGGTGGACACGCAGGCGATCAGCGCGAAGCTTCAGGAGGTGACCGAGTATAACGAGAAGGTCAGCGCCAACCTGGCACGCAAGGCCGCGCAGGATCTGCACGCCCAGCTTGCCGACGAGTACAAGTCGATCAGCGGAGAGATTGAGGACGTGCGCATGGAACTGCGGGCGCTGCTGGAAGGTGCCAACCTGCCCTATCCCGGCCTCGGCGTAAACGACGGCGTGCTGGAGTTCAACGGGCGTCCGTGGTCGACGCTCTCCGAGTCCGAGCGCCTGATCCTCGCGACGGCGGTCAGCCGCGCGGTGATGCCGCAGTGCAAGTTCGTGCTGATCGACGGCATGGAGCGCATGGACAAGAAGACGCTGCGCACGTTCACGGGCTGGCTGGTCGCGCAGGGCTTGCAGGCCATCGGCACGCGGGTCGGAGACGGGTCGGAAAACTCGATCATCATTGAGGACGGCGAGGTAGTCGGAGCGAACGACGAGCCGAGCTTCAGCTAAGGGGGTGGACGATGGAATCTATTAAAGGCCGGCTTGAGCAGACGAGCATGCTCAAGCCGTTGATGGCGAAACCGGCCGATGTCACGGGTAACCTTGGTGGATTCAAGTTGCTGCGCGGTACGCTTGCGCCGGGACAATGCGCCGAGTGCGCGACGGCTCACGAACCCAGTATGCCGCACAACCAGCAAAGCCTGTTCTGGCAATACAGCTTCATGGAGAAGCATGGACGCTGGCCCACGTGGAATGACGCGCTGGCACACTGCACGCCCGAGATGCGTGACAAGTGGGTGAGGTGCTTGGCTGATCTTGGGGTTATTGTCCCAAACAAGGAGGTGGCACCGTGATCTTGGATGAATTGATTGATCAGCTTCTTCGCATCAAGACCGTTCACGGCGGTTCCATGGGCGTTGTCGTTAAGCAGGTGGTAATCGACCCTCCGGATTGTGAATGCTGTCACTACACGGGCTGCGACAAACGCACGATCAACGTAGAGGTTGAAAGCGCCGACTGCCTTCTCCAAGAGGGAAAATGCATCACGCGAAAGGTGGTGATCCGGTGAAAGAAAGATCGATCCTGTTCAGTGCTCCGATGGTGAGGGCGATCCTCGAAGGCCGCAAGACGATGACGCGCCGGGTGGCCAGACTTCCATACATCACAGGCGGCGATGTTTTTGGAGAAGGCTGGGATTTCGACGGCGACGATTGCGCCTATGAGGACATCGGGGTTTTGATGCACTACATCTCAGATCCGAAGTTTTCACACACGTCGCCTTACGGAAAGGTTGGAGATCAGCTGTGGGTGAGGGAAACATGGGCTGCGCATAAATACTACGACGGTCGTCCCCCCATCAAGATTCCAGACGCCGTAAACGTTGAGTACGCCGCCGGAGGTGATCGGAACGCAGGAACCGGAATATCAAGGGGGGAACGCGGTCGTTGGCGTCCATCAATCCACATGCCGAAAGCGTTCAGCCGGATCACATTGGGAATAACCGAGATTCGTATGCAGCGTCTTCAGGAGATTGACGAAGCCGACGCGATTTTCGAGGGCGTGCAGGGGCTGGAAAAGATGCTGGCAGGAGGAACAGACACGCATGATCCCGACAGCGGATGGGAAAGTGCCATGATCTCAAACCCCGTTTTCACATTCCGGTGCCTGTGGGAAAAGATCAACGGTAAACGGGAAGGATGTTATTGGGACGCCAACCCGTGGGTGTGGGTCGTCGAGTTCAGGAGGGTTGAGAAGTGACTGAACAACCAACCCTGTTTGAAGGATACCGTCAGACGATGACGGCTGGGATCGAGAAGACAGCCGAGTCTCTGAACACGTTCGCCACGCTGTTTGATGACTGGGTGGTCTGCTACAGCGGTGGCAAGGATTCAAGCTGCGTGGCGACACTAGTTCCACAGTTAATCGAGGGCGGTCAGGTGCCGCGCCCTCGGTCGCTTCGGTTTCTCTACGCTGACACGCGCATGGAGCTTCCACCGCTGCGCAATGCGGCTATGGGTGTCATGGACGTTCTGCGGTCGAAGGGCTATCAGTGTGACGTGGTTCTCCCCGAGATGAATGACCGATTCTTCGTCTATATGTTCGGGCGTGGCGTTCCTCCACCGAGCAACACTTTCCGTTGGTGTACGAGCCAAATCAAGATCGAGCCCATGATGAAGGCGCTGAAGGATCTGCGGGACAAGAACGGAAAGAAGTTCCTCATGCTGACCGGCGTCCGCGTTGGCGAGAGTGCCGCGCGTGACGCGCGGATCGCGCTGAGCTGCGGCAAGGATGGTGCCGAGTGCGGTCAGGGCTGGTTTCAGATGGCGACTCCTGAAGCTGTTGCCGATACGCTGGCCCCAATTCTTCACTGGCGTGTCTGCCATGTGTGGAAGTGGCTGCGGCAGTGGGCACCGATGGGCGGATTTCCAACCGAGCGCGTTGCCGACTCATACGGCGGTGAGGAGGCCGAAGAGGTCAACGCGCGTACAGGGTGCGTCGGATGCAACCTCGCCAGCCGTGACACGGCGCTTGAAACCCTACTCAAGGAAGAGCGCTGGCAATACCTTCATCCGCTCATGCGCCTTCGACCGCTCTATGCCGAACTGAAGAAGCCTCATATGCGCCTGCGTAAACGCGGAAGGGAGCTGCGCAAGGACGGTAAGCTGGTCGCCAACCCTAACCGCATGGGGCCTCTGACTCTAGAGGCGCGGCGCTGGGGCTTAGAGCAGGTAACGGCCATCCAGGACGAAGTGAATGCGGGACGACCGGAGTGCGATAACGAATATCTGCTGATTGACGCCGAAGAGCGCGCGGTAATTGAGTCCATGATCGCCGGCGGCGTGTGGCCTAACGGGTGGAGCGGAGACGAAGGGCGTGCAGACCTTCCGTTCGACGAGATACGCAAGGACGGAATGCAGCAAACACATCTGTTCGATGATGATGGGCCGGTGGAGGTTCCAGAACTTCGCGAAGGCTTATACGTGGTGGATTGCGGAGACGGCACCGTGCTTGATGTGACTGTCACGAGGTTGACCTAGGAGCGTGTTTCTATGATGACCCCCCGCGCCTATCAGGTCGCCGCGCACGACGCCGTTTTCACCGAGTGGAAGGAACGCCGCTCGACCCTGCTTGAGATGGCCACCGGGACCGGCAAGACCGTCGTGTTCTCGATGATCTCCAAGACCATCGCCGAACGCGGCGGGCGCGTCCTGATCCTCGCCCATCGCGACGAGTTGATCCGGCAGGCCTGCGACAAGATGCGCGCCGCGACCGGCCTTGAATGCGCAGTGGAGAAGGCCGACGAGCGCGGGGACAACTCCATGTTTCCCGTCGTGGTCGCCAGCGTGCAGACGCTGATGCGCGAGAAGCGCCTCGCCCGCTTCCACCCCGAGGAGTTCGCGGCCGTCATCACCGACGAGGCGCACCACGCGCTGGCCGCAAGCTACGGCAAGGTGTTCGACCGGTTCCCAGGCGCCAAGATGCTGGGCGTAACGGCCACGCCCGACCGCGGCGACAAGCGGAGCCTCGGCAAGGTATTCGAGTCCATCGCCTTCAAGTACGTCCTGCGTGACGCGGTGGCCGAAGGGAACCTCGCGCGGATCAAGGCGCTGACGATCCCGCTGTCGGTCGATCTGCGGAGCGTCGGCACCAAGGCCGGCGACTTCGATGAGAACCAGATCGGGGACGCCCTTGAGCCGTACCTCGCGCGGATCGCCGACGAGGTTGTCGCCCGGGCGCGTGACCGGAAGTCGCTGGCCTTCCTGCCTCTGCGGTTGACAAGCCGCCGGTTCACCGAGCTTCTGCGTGCCAGGGGGATGGACGCGCGGCACGTCGACGGGGAGTCCGAAGACCGTGACGACGTGAAAAGGTGGCTGACCTCGCCCGGTCCCAAGGTGTGCTGCAACGCCATGCTGTTCACCGAGGGGTTCGACGAGCCGAGCGTCGACTGCATCATCCCGCTGCGGATCACGAAGAGCCGGTCGCTTTACGCCCAGATGGTCGGGCGCGGCACGCGGCTATTTCCCGGCAAAGAAAGTTTACTCCTGCTGGACTTCCTGTGGCAGACCGAGAAACATGATCTTTGCAAGCCGTGCCATCTGGTGGCCGAACGCGCCGAGACCATGGCGCAGATGACCGAGATCCAGGAGGAGAAGTCCAAGGGCGGCTGCGAGCAGATGGATCTGCTCGACTTGCAGCAGATGGCGAACGACGAGGAGGCGCGCAAGCGGCACGAGGCTTTGGCCAGGGCGCTGAAGGATCAGGAGCGCAAGAAGTCGCGTCTGGTTGATCCGCTGATGCTGGGCGTGATGATCGGCGACGCGGATCTGGCCGACTACGAGCCGGTGATGAAGTGGGAAGAGGCCAAGGCGACCGATCCGCAGTTGCGGGCGCTTGAGCGGTTCGGCATCGCGCCGGAGTCGGTGACGTGCAAGGGGCACGCGAGCAAGCTTTTGACGAAGATGATGGAACGGAGCCGGCAGCACATGGCGAGCCTAGGCAAGCTGCGAGTGCTGGCGAAGTACGGTTACGACGAGATGGGGACGATTTCAGACAAGGAGGCGAACAGGCTTATGGATAATCTCAAACAGGCGAATTGGAATGGGCCGGAAAGGTGGAGCTTCGCATGAAAAACTTCAACATCCAGTATAACGGCGACGGCACTTGCAGTGTCGAATGTGTTGTCGATGGCGTGTGGAAGTACCTTCCTGTTTCTGGCTGGGAGCGTGGAGAGACTTTTAACGGGATGCAATGTGTCAATGGCCCTGTGATCGATTGGGCGAAGGTTTCGGGCGGTCCATACGTTGTAAACCAGATTGAGGGCGAAGGCTTTTTGATTGTGACGAGCACCCAGCAGAAGGAACGGTTAAATGCCCAAGGATAACGGTTCACGAGTCCCCAAGTTCATCGAGGACGCGGCTTTCGCCGGGATTGGCGAGGGAAGCAGGAACGACCGGGCTTTCTGGCTTGCGGCCCAGTGCCGTGACGCCCGGGTCGACAAGGATCAGGCCGACGCGCTGATCGGCATCTTCGCCCGTCACTGTAACCCGCCGCTAGGCGACAAGGAGGCCGCCAACGCCCTCGCCAGCGCCTTCAGGGCAGCCCCGCGCGAGATGCCCGTCAGCAAGTCTGGTAAACGTACCGAGCACGTGGCGAGGCCCCAGCGCGCCGATGCTGACGACGTGATCGCGTGGGACGGGGAGATCGGCAAGCACAAGGACAGGGCGCAGGGCATCGGCGATCCGGATTACGTCGAAGATGTGCCGCCGCCCTCCGGTGACCCCGTCGCGGATCTGCGGGCATGGCTGGCCGCCGTCTACAAGCCTGACGACAAGGTCAACTATGTGACCTCGGCTTTCAAGGATGACGACGGCAAGTGGAAGCCGCGCGGCATGGGCGTGAACCGGACGCGCGCCGACATCGAGGCCGACCTCGCCAAGTACGAGAAGAAGGGCCACAAGGGCGAGGCCCTTCTCCGGTTCGTGCTGGGCGACTGGGAGGCTGAATGCGGTGTCTGGGCGCGCATCAACCCTATGGACGGGGCCGGAAGCACGAATTCCAACGTCGTGCGCATGGACCACGTGCTTGTCGAGGGCGACGAACAGGAGATCGGGCGGCAGTTGGCCGTGATCCGGTCGCTCAGGCTTCCCTGCTCGGCCGTGGTCCATTCGGGCGGCAAGAGCGTCCATGCCGTGGTCAAGGTCGGTGCTGGCACGGACAAGGCCGTCTATGCCGAGCGCGTCGGGCTGCTCTTCAAGGCGCTGTCCGACGCCGGCCTGACGCCTGACGTGAAGTGCAAGAATAGCTCGCGCCTCTCCCGCCTGCCGGGGCCGTCGCGCGCCGGGAAGCCGCAGTACCTGGTCAGCGCGGCGTGCGGCGCGGAGTCGTGGGACGCGTGGCTGTCCGAGCAGGAGGAGAGCGAGTTCCAGTCTAAGGCCCTCGGGCCCTCCGATCTGGCCAAGACCCCCGAGCCCGACAACCTGGTCGGCGACCGGTTCCTCTGCCGCCAAGGCTCGTGGCTGCTGGTCGCGCAGTCGGGCGTCGGAAAGTCGGTGTTCGCGATCCAAGCCGCGGTCTCGTTCTCGGTCGGGCGCGAGGTCTTCGGCCTGCGGGTCGAGCGTCCCCTCCGCAACCTGATGATCCAGGCCGAGAACAACGCCGGCGACATGCACGAGGCCTTCACCGGGATCTGCAACGGGCTGAACCTGTCGCCGGAAGCGTGCGCCGACCTGAACCGCAACTTCCGGACGGTCCACTGCAGCAGGTACACCGGCCAGAAGTTCGCGGAGTTCGTCGCCCACCTGTGCCGCGCCCACAAGCCCGACATCGTGTGGATCGACCCCCTGCTCTCCTACCTCGGTGGCGAGATCAGCAAGATGCAGGACACCAGCCGGTTCCTGCAGAACCTGATGCAGCCGGTGATCGAGGACGCCAACATCGGGCTGGTGGTCGTCCATCACACCGGAAAGCCGCCGAAGTCCGACGAGGCGAAGTACAAGGGCGCGGATCTGGCCTATCTGGGCATCGGGTCGAGCGTGCTCACCAACTGGGCCCGGGCGACGTCCACCCTTCTGCGGATGGACGGATGCGAGAACCGCTTCGCCCTCGAGCACGCCAAACGCTCAGACCGCGCAGGCTGTGCCAGGCGCACCGAGATCATGCACGCCTCGGGATCGGACATCTGCTGGCTTCCGGCTCCCGGCACGGTTCGCCAGCACGAACAGCGGGAAGGCGAGAAACGCAAGGCTCGTGCGAGCAAGTATGACGGTGTCGGGCTTGAGACCATGCCGCCTGCTTCCGCAGTGTGGTCAGATGAAAAACACCTGTCATCAGAAGCGGCAGAGCGCATATGTGAACTGCTTATCAACCGCGGGCTCGATGCGACGGTAAAGGCCGCCGCGATCCTGCTGAAACAGAATCGTTTGGCCGACTTTCTGACCTATGACAAGGAGGCAAAAACGTGGCAAGGAAAGCTGTATGAACCGGGTTTTGAGTAGAGTGTTCATGAACAGTGCCGGATTACTGTTCATGAACAGTGACAGAAACTGTTCAACGCGTGCGCGTACGCGCGTGTTGAACACAGAACTTTACTGTTCAACGCGCGCGGTACTCTCTACAAGAGAGAGTACTAGGAGACACATTAAAGAATGTCTCCTAGTTGGACCCTTAAAAAATAATACGCGCGCGGGGGTAAAACGGCTATGCGCTTGAAACTGTCCGACATGTCGCCCGCCTTGAGGGAAAGGGTCGAGTCCGCTTTGGCACGCCAACAACTGGTGACCGTGGCAAGCGCCAGAATCGCGCAGGACGCGCCAGAAGCTTCCGTACGGGCAAAGACCCAACCACAGACCCAAGAACGCAAGGGCGACGGCACGCCGCGCAACGTGAAGGCCCCCAACAAGACAGAGGCGTCTTACAACCGGCTTCACCTCGGCAACTCCGGCCTGTACGAGGCGATCACGCTCCGGCTTCCGGGTGGCTCCCGTTACACACCTGACTGGGTAAAGTTTTCAGTTTGTCCGGATTCCGGCATTCTCATGGTAGAATTGCACGAGGTTAAGGGCTCCTACCGTTTCGGTTCTCAAGGTCGGGCCCTGACCGCGTTCAGGGAGGCCGTCGCCGCCTTCCCGTGCTTCACGTTCGTCTGGGCCAAGAGGGGCAAGGACGGAAAGTGGGACATCAAACGTTACGGAGGATCACAGCATGCCTGAGTGTCATTCTTGCTCGGAAAACGGGAAGCAGTCACAAGCATGCCTCGCCTGCAAAGGGCCGGCAGACACCAACCACCGGGGACAAACGTTCCTGTCCATCAACGCAAGTCAGGGTTCAGACGGTCAGACTTTTGGGGAAGTCGAGGCCACTTTGAGCCATAAAAGGCCGTTTGAACGGGCCGAATGCCTAGAAATCGACCTGCAAGAGGTGGAATCCGACCCACACGGACGTGCAAGGACAGACATGGACGATGGCAGGCCCGAGAGCGAGGCCGTCACGGCTGCACGCTCCATCGCCTATGCCTTCACTTCGCTGACGGAACTGGAATTCTATCTGGTGCAACGTCTTATGCGCGGGGAAAACATGGCGCAGATAGGCAAACGGCAGGGCATGACACGGGCCGCTATCTCGGCAAGGGTCAAGAAACTGGTGCAGAAACACCCGGCTTTCCGGTTTATCAGGCTTGAAGGTTGACGACTCGGCCAGAGATATGTCTTCATTGCACGAACTAAAAAGCGCCTTCGGGCCGCGTTCCACATCTGGCACGCCGACTCCGAGGGCTTTAACTTCAGGGGCGCGTGCCTTGATGTCGCCTGGAAGGTGCGACAGTGCCTGATCTGGGTTAAGAGTGCGCTGGTTCTGGGCCGTCAGGACTATCACTGGCAGCACGAGCCCTGCCTGTACGGCTGGAAGAACGGCGCAGCGCATACCTGGGAAAGTGACAGGAAGCAGACGACCGTCCTGAACTTCGACAAACCGACGCGTAACGGCGAGCATCCGACCATGAAGCCGGTCGATCTGTTCGAGTACCTGGTCCGCAACAGCACGCGCAAAGGCGCCATCGTGGCCGACTTCTTCGCCGGATCAGGGACAACGGGGATCGCGTGCGAGCGCAACGGACGCAGAGCCCGCCTGATGGAGATCAACCCGCGTTACTGTGACGTGATTGTGCGCCGGTGGCAAGCGTTCACCGGTCGTAAAGCCGTGCGTGAGCGCGATATGGCCGAATTTCCCGGTTGACCGAACGGCCATCGGGGATGAGCAACAAACCCAAAGCCATGCGCGTCAGCGACGAGCAGATCGAGAAAGCCCTCCGTGCCACCGGCGGCTTCTTCTCTTTGGCTGCCCAAAGGTTGGGGTGCTCCGACAAGACGGTCAGCCGGCGCGTGGATAAATGCCCCAAGTTGCAGGCTGCCTTGACGGAGATCTGCGACAAGAAGCTGGATGTCGCGGAAGCGTCGCTCATGAAGGCCATCGCCAACGGCGAGAGCTGGGCCGTCTGCTTCTACCTGAAGTGCAAGGGCAAGCATCGCGGCTACGTCGAACGGTCGGAAATCACGGGAGCGGACGGAAAACCGATCCTTGCGCCTGCCGCCGACGTTCCTGAAGCCGAACTGGACAAGATCCTCAATGGCACTTAGCGTCAAACGGGCGAAATTCGAAAAGGCCAGAAGGCTTGCCAAGCGCGACCTGCTGGCCTTTCTGCGCTGGTGCTGGTGGATGCCCCATGACTTGGTCGTCGGACGCCACACACGCGCTATTTGTGCCCGTCTGACGCAAGCCAGCGACGATTGGCGCAACGGGATATCCACGTACCTGCTGATCGAGGTCCCTTTTCGTCACGGCAAGAGCGACATCGTGTCGAGAGCTTTCCCCGCCTGGTTCCTTGGTGTCAACTCCGACCGGCAGCCCGATCTGATCATGTCAGGTTACGGCGTCAGCCTGGTGCGCGGTTTCTCCAAGCGGGTCAAGCGCATCATGGAAGGGGCTCGCTATCAGATGCTGTTTCCGGGCATCAAGCCGGCCAGAGGTAGCAACAAGGCCGAAGAATGGGCCGTAGAGGGCTCTGCCGGTGTGGTCACGGCGCAGGGATTGGGCGGCGCTCTGACGGGTAAGGGCGGTCATTGCGTGACCGGTGAGACGCTTGTCATAACGCCTTTTGGACAATTCAGAATTGACCGCCTATTCCGTTTATCATACCATGGCCTTGTTCTGTCATACAACCACTTTACCGGAAAACCGGAATGGCGAATGGTTGTGGCAGGCAAGGAGAGTACCCGTGAAGACATCCTCAAAATCAGTACGGACGGCGGTCGGCGCTTGCGATGCACCTCAGACCATCGTGTCTTGGGCAACGGAAGGTACAAACCGGCCAAAGATCTTGGTGAACGGGACGCGCTGCGCACCGTCCAGGCGAAACAAGGCATGCGCATTGTGCGGGGCGGTGAAGGAACGGGGCGGGCCTCTGTGCCGGACCTGTTATCTGGCGGCAAGACAGGCAACCGAGGTAGAACTGCGTTGCACCCTTTGCGGAAAGCCCTATCGCCGGAAGCGTTACGAGGTCAAGAAGGCAAACGGGGCTGGCTATACCGATCACTATTGCTCTGTCGAGTGTTCACGGTCGCATCACGCGATCAAGAACAGGTGCAAGTGCATCATTTGCGGGAAGCCGGTGGAGAAGAAGCGCCGGAAGTACTGCGCGGCGTGCAAGGCGACCGTCAACATGAAGACGTTGAAGCCGGTGGCGTGCTCCCATTGCGGTTCTCTCTTCCAGCCCAAGACAGCAACGTCCAAATTCTGCACGATGCAGTGCAAGAACAAGGCTCACAGTCAGGCCATGAGAGACGACGGCAACCCGCGTTTCATCGATGGCTCAAGGGGTTATCCGACTGTGTTCGTTCGTATGGTGCCGCACATCTACGAAAGGGATTCAGGGCGGTGCTCTCTCTGTTCTGGCGGGGCGGAACTTCAGGTTCATCATATCGACGGGAATATAGCCTGCAACGATCCGTCCAACCTGATCATGCTGTGCCGTTCCTGCCACACGAAAAGCCACAAGTCGGAACCGACGGCGTCAGCCGCGTTGAAGCTGATAGCCGAGGCCCGGAGTTCGTCTATGACCTCCAAGTGGAAGGAAACCACAACTTCTTTGCTGACGGAATACTCGTCCACAACTGCCTGATTGTGGACGACTACTGCAAGAACCGCAAGGAAGCCGCCTCTGCGACGTATCGTGACTCGACATGGGACAGCTTCCGCAACGATCTGCTCACTCGCGCCAACTCGCCGGCCGCGATCCGCATCGTGTGCGCCACGCCTTGGCACATCGATGACCTGCGTGGACGGATCAAGGCTGAGATGGCCAAGAATCCCGATTTCCCGAGGTTCGAGGAGCTTCAGTTCCCGGCATCGAAGCCCGGCGAGTACGATTTCCTCTTTCCTGAACGCTTCCCGCCGGAGTGGTACAAGGCGCAGAGGGCCAGCCTGGGCAAGCAGGCCGCCGCGCTCTTGGACTGCGAACCCGCGGTCGAGGGCGGCAACCGGTTCGATACGTCAAAGGTCGTGATCCATCACACGCTGGACGGCTGGCCGGTCGGACGCGACACGCGCGGCTGGGACTTGGCCAGCTCGTCAAAGCAGCGCGACGGCGACGATCCGGACCGGACATGGGGCGTTCGCGGGTTGATCAAGTCGATTCCCCTCGGTCACGGGGCCGTTCAGCGTGAGATCTGGATACGTTCCATCGTCGCGTGCCAAGACGAGGCGCCTGCACGCGACGCTCTGATCCGGGCGACGGCGCAGGCCGACGGGTACGCCGTGCCGCAGTACGTCGAGGCGTTCGGCGGGTACAAGGACGCATTCACGACGCTCAAGGCGGTGCTGTCGGGCGTGTCCGTTGTACGTGCGAGCCGGTTGCCGGGTGACAAGTCGGCCAAGCTCGCGCCGCTTGAGCCCTCGTTTGACGCCAAGCTCGTCCACGTCTACGCGCCGGGGTGCGGCAAGTGGCTGGACACGTGGCTTGCCGAGTTTGGAGCGTTTCCAGACGGCAAGCACGACGACGGCCCAGACGGGACTGCCGTGATGTACCACTCCCAGGCGGCGACAGGCGGGGGCGGGTTCATCTGTTGACGGATCGGCCATAGTCATGGCAGATCAATCAATCATACTTTCCCGGCAGCACAAGCATGTCTCGGCCAGATCACAGCAACTTGGCCTGAACCTGCTTGCGGCGCGGGGTGGCCGTCGTTACGTCGACCGTCGCCTGTGGCGGGCTCCGAACGAGTCTGACCTGTCTTGGTTCGGTCAACGCTCCGTCGCAACAGGCGCGAAGCTGACCGTCGTAGACCCCGGAACGGTCGGGCGCAAGGAGCGGGCCGCGCTGGTCAACGACGCAGGCCGCGTGGTCAGCAAGATCACCCAGTATCTGTTCAAGGAGCGGGCCGACCGCGCCGGCGTCGACGAGGAGTGGGCACGGAACGTCAATGGATCCGGATCGGGCATCGATGACTTTTGGGTCGGGCTGTCCGAGACGCTGACCGCCTCCCAATGGCTGTGGGTGCAGGTTGACCGGGCCGCCGCGCTGAAAGACGAGTTCGGCATTGCCCGTCAGCGCACCCTGCTCGAGAAGAAGCGCGACAGGGATGTCGTCCGCTGGTCTGTCTGGCCTTCCACCTCCGTCCCCGATTGGCATTTGGGCGAGAACGGTCGACTTGAGTGGATTTTAACCGAGGATACCCGTTACGACAACACCGACCCCATGGGCAAGTCGGATGAATACGCCGTCCGCACGCTTTGGCGCAAGGTGGACAGCCATGTTGAGATCACCCAGTACCGGCTGACTTCCGACGGCGTCGAAAAGTCCATGGGTGACACGATCATTCTGACCGACATGGCCGAACTTCCTTTTGTGCTGGTCGGCACGCCCTCCTGTGAGCCGTGGTGGTTCGATGATGTCGAGACTTTGCAGGCCCAGCTGCTGAATCTGGACAGTCTGCACGTCGAGAGTCTGGTCAAGACCGTCTTCCCGCAGCTGGTGATCGCGCGGTCGAGCCTTGACGGTCTCGAAATGAAGCTGGTTGAGCAACAGGGGGAGTCTGCCGGATCACAGATCATGCAGCTGGTGCGCGAGCTTGTACGCGGGCTCGACACGCCGATGGTCGAGGGTCCGGAAGAGAGCGGCATTACGCGCTTTATCCAGCCGAGCAATGCGGACCAGAAGACCTTGCCGGAAGAGATCCAGCGCAAGCGCCAGCTGCTGTTCGACATGGTCGGCCTGTCGCTCTTCAACCGTGAGACGCGCCAGATCCAGACTGCCGAGAGCAAGCAGTTTGACCAGCTCGACACCGAAAGCACCCTCAAGCATCGCGCCCAGGTGTTGCAGGAGGCCGAAGAGCGGCTCGTCGTGATGTCGCAGGCTGTTGACCCCATGTTCAAAGTCTACGCGCCTGCGTGGCCGACCTCGTTTGACGTGGTGGACGTGCAGTCCGACGCCGCCGCGCTCACGCTGATCGCCAACATGCCCGATGTCACGCCATCCATGCGCAAGATGGTGCTGCTTGCGGCCGTGCGCGTGCTGGCCGCCCTGAGCGGATACGACAAAGACCTTTTGGCACAGGCTCAAGATGAAATCGGCAAGATGAGTTTTGACGCCTCGGCCATTGACACAACGAAAGACCCGCCGGCTCCGCAGGGCGAATCTGCGGTGGCTGAACAAACGCCTGGGGCGTAATCCCCTGAAACCGGAGAGCACGAATGACCATCAAAGAAGTACTGGCAAAGGTCCGCAAGGGTGAGGCGCTGACGGATGAGGAGAAAGCCGTCCTCGACGCGTACGACCCCGAGAAGGCCGCCAATGACGCCGCCGCAGCCGCCCGCCGCAAGGCCGATCAGGATGCGAACGACGCCAAAGCCGAACTGAAGAAGCTTCAGGACGCGAACGATGCTGCCAAGAAGGCGCAGGATGACGCCAACAAGGCAAACCAAACCGAAGCCCAACGCAAAGATGCCGAGTTCAAGGCTTTGCAGGCTCAGGTTGCGGAACTGACCAAGTCGAAGACCGAAGCGGAGAGCAAGGCGAACGCCTTGAATCGCTCGCAGTCGATCCGCGACAAGGCCAAAGCCGCCGGCATCGGACTTGCCCCGAAGACCGTCAGCGAGACGCTGTTCTTCCAGATGCTCGAAGCCACGCTCACCGGCGTTGACGTTTCGGACGATGCCGCGCTGACTGCGGCCCTCGAGAAGTTCAAGACGGAGAATCCCGGTGTCATCGCCGCTCCCGGCTCAGGGTCCGGCTTGAAGACCGGCGATCCGTCGTCTCCCACGGGAGGCAAGAACCCTTGGGCCAAGGGCAGCGAGAATCTGACGGAACAGATGGCGATTTATGCGAAGGACCCCAGCGCGGCCAAGGGTTTGGCAGCAGCGGCCGGAGTCCAACTGGATTAAAGACCCGCGAAAGGAGGCCATCAAATGGCCGTTACGAAACTGACTGACATCGTGTTCAACACCGTGTTCGCGAAGTACTTCCTCAAGGCTTCGACCGAGCGTTCCAACCTGATCAAATCCGGCATCGCCGCGTCTGATCCCGTCATCGCCGCCCGCTGCGCCGCCGCCATGGAAGGCAAGCTGGTGAACCTGCCCTACTGGAACGGCATCAGCGGCGACGCTTCCGTGCTGTCCGACACCGTCGCTCTGGTCGCCGGCGCGATCACCGCCGGTCAGGACGTCGCGGTAGCTCTGCGCCGTGGCAAGGCGTGGGGTTCCAACGACCTCGCAGCTGAGATCGCCGGCGACGATCCGATGATGACCATCGCGCAGCGCCTGGCCGACTACTGGAATAGCCAGAAGCAGAAGGCGATCTTCGCCACGCTCAAGGGCGTGTTCGCGTCCAACCTCGCCAACAACGCCGGTGACCTGGTGTTGGACATCAGCGGCGAGACCGGAGACGACGCGATCCTCGGCAAGGACACGCTGCTGTATGCGGCGCAGCTTCTGGGCGACGCCAAGGAGAACCTGACGGCCATCGCCATGCACAGCGCGGCTGAGACTGTGCTGAACATCGCGGGAAGCGGCGGCTCGCTGTTCAAGCCGGCAGACACCCCGGCGGGTTTGGCGTCGTACAACGGCCGCTCGGTCGTGATGGACGACAACTGCGTCTATGACGCGGCGACCAAGAAGGCCGAAATCTTCCTGTTCGGTCGTGGCGCGGTCGCGCTGAACGACGTGCCCAGCAAGACGCCTCTCGAGACCACCCGCGAGGCTCTGGCCGGAAACGATGTGCTGATCACCCGTCAGGCGTGGATCGGCCACATCCGCGGCGTGAAGTACAACGCCGCCGCCTGCGTCGGCGCGACGCCGACCAACGCCGAGTTGGAAGCGGTCGCGAACTGGACCCGCGTCTGGGACCAGAAGGACGTGCGCGTCGTCAAGCTGATCTGCAAGCTTGCGTAACCGAGCGGGGGCCGTTCGCCAAATCCGGGCGGCCCCCGCCTAACCTTTGACTCCAAACGGAGAAAGACACATGAAGAAGCTGTTTTCGGTGATGACGGTCGCGGCCGTGATGGGCGCGATGGCACTTTCGACGGGGTTTATTGCGACCCCGTGCGCGTTGGCGAATGAGATCGTGTCGATGGATAAGCAGATCCCGTCGTATAGCGTGGTCACGCAGGACATGTCGAAGGCTTACGCCTCGACGCCCGTCTGGCTTAACGTCTGGGGAGCCTACCCGACCAATGGCACGGTTACTGTGGCCTTCCAGCATGTTGACGCCGGGGGAGCGGTGCGCACGACCACTCTCATTACGGCATGGCAGATTGCTGAAGGCGGTGTGCTCTCCACCAACCTGACCTACCTGATGAAGAGGTATGTCCAGCGTGACGAGCCGGTTGTCGTGACCTTTAGCGCCGCAACCAACGGGTACTTCCAGCTCATCGGAGAGCTGTACAAGTAGGGACTTCGCAGCACATGGCAAAAGAAAACGCGACTCTTTCCCTCTACCGCGCCAACCGCGACCGCACCCGCAAGGCTGCCGACGCCGCGTTGACGAAGGCGGTCGCCTCGGTGGCCAAGAAGGCCGGCGGCAAGACGGGTAAACAGACTGTCGAAGAGCTGCCGCCCGCCGGTGATTCGAACGGTGACACGCCGCCTGCCGGTGACCTTACCCTTTCCGGTGACACGCCGCCTGTTGGCGATCCCGCGAAGTAATCTCTCAAACAACATACACACTCCTACCCCGGTTACGGTCACCACCCGTGACCGGGGTTTTTCTTGGAGGTTCCATGATCTCGTTCGAGAATGCCCAAGTCTTCTTTTCAGCCAGCTCGCACCACAAGGCCGCGATCTGGGCCGCTTTCGGATCGGCTCACAGGCGCGGAGCCATCACCGCAGCCCGCCGCATGCTGTCGCGTGCGCTTGGGCGTGCCATGAAGGACGATGAGGCGGCCTATGCCGAGGGCGACCGCACGCGCGACGAGTACGCCGTCTACGAGCAGGCCCTGTGGATGCTCGAGCACGGGCAGGTTGCGGACGCCACAGGCAGCGATCCAGTGCCGGTGCTGACCGGGCAAGTCGATCCTGCGGGCAAGGCCGGCACGGGCGACAACAGCTTCACGGTGCTCTCGCCCGAGGCCCTGCGCTGGTTCGGATGGACGGGCGCGGCAGTCATCAGGGGGTGATCCATGCTGAGCATCGGTCTCAAGTTCTCTCCCGGTCAACCGGTCAAGGTTTTGGCCCTGAACGTAACCGGCTACGTCGAGGCGGTTGTGATCCGGCGCGGAAACGTGACTGATTACGATGTGACCTACTGGTTCAACGGCATCAGAACGACCGTCTGCGTGACGGAAGGGGAAATCAATGCCCTCTAGGCTCAACAATCCTCTCGCCAAACTCAGGGCACGCTCCGACAAGACCAACGCCGCGCTGATCCGGGCGCTTCAACAGGCCAAGAAGGACATCGCGGGGGACATCGCCCGCATCGCGGCAAAGAAAGACATCGCGACCAGCGCCAAGACGCGCGAAGAGCTGTATGCCGAGGTCGCAGCGCGGTTCAAGACGCTCTCGGACGGCATTGACGCCCAGCTCAAGGAGCTGATTGGAGACGTGGCCAAGGACACGCACGCGCAGGCCGTGGCAGAGGTCGAGGCGAAGGGCGCCGAGGTAGTGATCCGTTACGACCCCGCGCGCACCAAGCGGTATTTCGACCTCGTGCGACCCGGCAACGGGAAGAACCTCGCCGCCGTCTTCACCGAGAACATGAGCGCCGAAGCGATCCGGCAGCTGCGCACGGCGTTCGTTGACGTGTTCCGGCAGGGTGCGGTCCAGGGAATGACGGCCAACGACATGCAGAAGGCATTGCAGCAGCAGTGGAACGAAAAGGCAGGCGACACCAACGCCTTCCGGTTCCGGGACCGCGCGGGCCGCGCCTGGGACAACGCCAGCTATCTGCAGATGCTCGTGCGGACGAACGCCCAGCGCGTAGCCATCGACGCCTATACCGACACGCTCACAGAAAGCGGGTTCAACCTGGCGAAGATATCCGAAGACGGAGATCCGGACTGCCCCGTGTGCGCGGCGTGGGAGGGGCGCATCATCCAGCTATCCGGCAAGTCCAAGAAGTTCCCGACACTGGAGGATGCCCGCGCCGCCGGCATGTTCCACCCCAACTGCACGCACAGGCCGGAATACGTAGACGAGCTTTTCGACGCCGACGAGATCGCCCGACAGGGCAAGTCCGGAAAGCCGACGCCCGGACAGATGGCCGACCGCAATACCATGCAGGCGCAGAAAGACGAGATCGACCGCTGGCGCTACACCGACAAGGGCCTGACGCCGGCGGACGCCGACCGCGCGGTCACTGCGGACAGGCTTGAGCGCGTGATCCGCGCCGGGACATTCTCCGAAGAGGCGGCGGCCGCTGCACGCTCCCTGCCGCCCGAGGCGCTGGACGCGATACGCAAGGGCGGCGTGCCCAGCTTCCAGACGGTCAAGAAGGGCGAGGTGCCCGGCTGGCGCAAGGGCAGCGCGGGCGGCGTCGTGCGCGTGCCCAGGGACGCCACGGCAAAGGACGTGCTCGACGCGCTGGGGTACGAGGCAACGAAGCCGGAGCCGCCCAAGCAGGCGGAGACACCGAAGGCGCCTGCTGCAAAGTCATTCAAGACGGCCAAGGAGGCGCAGGCCGCCGCCGCTGGGCTCTTGCCAAATGACGATTCAGAGTATCCACGGGGCCCGGGCGGATCCACGGTCAGCGAGTATCATTCAAGCAAGAAGGACGCAGGGACGTACACCGGAAAAGCCGACTGGGGCAACATGTCGCCGGAAAGCGCGGCAACCATCGTCCGAGTCCTCGAAAAGATCCAGGCCGAGAATGTGAGGCTCGGCATACCAAGGTTGCGCGGCATCACAGTTGAGAAAACCGGGTCGGCGTCCATGGGCGACGGCGTTCTCGCCTTGAACCCCGAGCAGTTCAACCATCGTTTCTCTGATTTCAACTCTGCCCGCGTCGACCGTTCAACAGCCTTTCAAAAGACGGATCCCAACTACAAGTTCGCGAACGTGTCCGACTCTTTCAAGGAAGCACAGTCTATAGAGGCGACAATGTGGCACGAGCAAGGGCACCACATCAGCCAGGCATACGGGGTAAAGGGCTGGGGCGGTTACAGAAACCCTCCCCTCATGAACGAGCTGCGTTCTGCGTGGAGATCGGCCGGCAAAGGAGAGGGAAGTTACAGCCACTATGCCGGAAAAGACTACAAAGAGTGGTTCGCCGAAAACTACGCGCTGGCGAAGATGGGCAAAACGAACGAGATTGACAAGTCGCCGGAACTACGCGCAATATTGACGCGTCTGGGGGTGTTGTAATGGAGCGAGTTCACCAGTGTTCAGTTTGCCGCCATCTTGTTCCTAATCCAAAACCGGGAGAGCGGTTCTGTCCTGCATTTGCGGAAATCCCGCTTGAGATATTGGATGACCGCTTTGACCACCGTAAGCCGTTTCCGGACGACGGCGGCATCAGGTGGGAGCCGGTTAACGACGCCGTTCATCCCGACGACGCATGAAATAAGACAGCCCCGACTTTACAAATCTGAAAACTTTTCTGAATTCTCGCTTGACCTTTGGCCACGATGTGTGCCAACATCCGCGCTGTCTGAGGTTGGTCAGGCCGGGATTGATCCCCCGTAAGAACCTAACGTGTTAATTGCCCCTGCCCTTTTCGTGCGCGGTATTTAGGTACCCGGATCAACGCGGAATCGGCGGGGGTTTTTGTTTTCTGAAATAAGACGGGGTGCAGGTCGGATTACAGCCAACCTACACCCCTAGCGAACCACCCAACAGAGGAGTGATTCACATGAGCAAGAGAGTACCGAAAACGGCGGGCGTCCGCAAGGGCGCGGTTGGAACGGCTCAACACGACGCGCTGACAGTCGAGGCCGTCGAGTCCTACCTGCGCGAGATCCTCACCAAGCGCCCCAAACATGAGCCCAACAAGCAGTGCCGGACATTCAACGTCCGCGTCACGCTGGGTCTTGGCGAGTCCCAGAAGCTGGCGTACTACTGCCGACGTGCGAACATGACACCCGGTCAGTGGCTGGCCATGCAGGCTAAATGCGCGTGCTACCACCTCAAAGAGACTGAGGATAATTACAAAGAGATCCACGCCATGGTCATGGAGGTGATCGAACGCACCGAGCCCGACCGCGTGGTCTGCATCACGCCTAAAAACGCCGCACTGCTGCGGAACATGGCCGGCGTCTACGGTGAGACGCCCGACAACATTGTAAACGAACTTTGTGTCCAACTGGCCAAGGGGAAGGCGTCATGATGGACTTCGAGCACGAGCGGATGTGCGCCGAAACTCGCAGGGCAGAACTGAAAGAGGAGCTGCGGCGGCTGAACCGCTTCCTCGGCGGGTTCAAGGAGGGCGTTCCGAAGGGCCACGCCCGCTCGCTCGCCTTCTGCCCCTGCTGCCGGTCGGTCGGGGCGCGTAACGCGTTCAAGCGGGTTTCGTCCGGATCAACCAGGCTGTGCGCGCACTGCGCCAGACAGATCAAGGGGGTGATCAATGGATCATGAAGAAGAGAATCCCGGAGAAAGCCTTGCTGCGTTGCTCCGACAAGCCAATGAGCGCAAGAGGGTCGCGTGCGAAGAAAAGATGAAGAACGCTCCACCGCCGTCCGATGAGCCCGAACCTTCGGACGGCGGCGACGACGCACCTGTCGAGCGCAAGAAGCCCCCTTCCAAGCGACATACAGGCCTGTCGAAAGCTCCCAAGCCACCGCATAAGGGCGGGCGGTTTGTGATGATATACGACCACGACGCGAACCTCATACTAGGATGTGGTGACAAGGCCATCGCATCGAAGACGCTGGCCGTATGGTACACGCTGGTAAAACGGGCTGAAGACGAAAAATCTCTAACCTTTGACCTTCCGGATGGCTACTTCGCGACCACAATCCCCGGCATGAAGTCTCGTCATACCGTCCGCAAGGTGACTGCGCTCCTGCATTCCCTCGGGCTTCTCGAAAGCGCATCAAGCGCCATCACAGGTGTTGATTTCCGCACGCCCCTGCGCCGTACGATTCACCCTGCCGGGAATATTCGCGGGTTCCACCCGGAAGAGCCAAATCCATTTGCCTGATAGTGCAAAATATGCACTATCAGGTTGTGCAATAATTACACATCTTGCGTTGTGCAAAATATGCACTATCAGGTTGTGCAATAATTACACATCTTGCGTTGTGCAAAATATGCACTTACGACAGTGCAAAAACTGCACAGTCTATATACACTCCCCTAAAGGGAGAGTGTATAGAAGAAAAAGGGCCTTACGCTTCGCACGCTTTTAGGGCGTGCGTGCGCGGCCTTTTTCTGGGAATAGAAATACCCGGCACGCCGCCTGCGGACACCCTGAGCACCGGCACCCCGCCCGACGCGTCAGGATCGCGCTGGACGCGCCGGGAGCACCCGACCCTGCCGGGAATCACGGGGCAAGGTCTCCGGAGCCCTGTTGACCCCACGGCCATAGGCATGGCAGACATTACAGGACTGGATGAGCTTATGGCGGCGTTCGACCGGCTGCCCCAGCAGGTCAAGGCCGCGGCCGTGCGCGGGGTCAGCGCCGGAGCTATCCTTGTCCACAGGGACGCCGTGCGCAACGCGCCGCGCTCCCCCTTGCAGAGGCAGAAGAACGCCCAGCGCAAGACCACCGCCGACACCTCCAAGCGTAGAAAGACGACTGCCACCACGCGGGCCAAGCCGCAAGGGCTGGAACGTTCGATCAGTTTCGCCGTGGACGCCTCCAAGCTCGAAGGCTCCGTGTTTGTTTCCGCAAACTCCGAGGCGGGCAAGTACGCCAAGCGCATCCATGACGAGCGTTACAAGTCGTGGCAGAACCTCGGAGCTGGAAGCCGCGGCAAACCGGCGGCCGGCGGGCAGGGCGTCGGCGAGAAGTTCATCGAGCGGGCCGTTGACGCCAACGCCGTGAAGGTGGGGCAGAGAATCGACCACGAACTGAATAAGGTGGAGCTATGATCAATCCGACATCATTTGAGACGTCTTGGGCAGAGGCGGAAAAAGCGGCGTTTGCGCATCTGTGCTTGAAGACAGGGGCAGAAGAGAACAAAGGCGCCTTTCTCGGGAAGAACCCGGGCGTGATCAACGCCTGGCACTTCGCCGGGCTTCCGCTGAAAACCGGCGAAGAGGCGTTGCTCGCTCCGGATCTGCCGTCCATGGCGATCCCCTACTATGCCGAGTGCCAGTTCATGAAACGCGACGCCTGCCAAAAATGGGCCATGCGTGTCATCGGCGGTCTTCCCCACATCAATGCGGAGGATTCCAACATCGCGCTGTTCCGCGTCAGGGAGATCGGCGACGTTCAGCCTGACAAGGTCGAGGTGGCGAACGAGAAGGAACCGGTAACCGTCTGGATTCTCAAGATCACGCTAGACCTGGTGTTTGCGACCGGCGGCAAGGCGAACATGGCGGGTTGACGTTTCGGCCATAGGCAAAGGAGAACAGCCCATGGCCAGCAACACCACGTTTTTCACACCGGCAGACCCGATCAGCATCAACACTCTGCTTTCCCTCACGGGAGAATCCGCGCATCTCGCGTGGATCTTGCAGACAGCCACGCCCGACACCCAGACCGACCGCGCGAGCGGGTTGGGGTCAAACGGTGACGAGGCCGCTTGGAAAGCCCACAACGCCCGCAAGACGGTAACCGCCGTCTACCAGTGCTTCGGCATCACGGGAAATCTCAAGCTTCCGAACGTTGGCATCATCGCCAGCACGTACCACATCGACACCGTGAAGCTTGACTACAACCCGACCGGGTTCCCGAGCCTCACCGTCACGATGCACAAGCACACCGGCGCGTCGACGCACGCGGCCGACAGCTGCAACGAATACGCTTCCCCCATCGTGTTCCCCGCGCAGTTCGGCATCCCCGCCACGCTCAGCGACAACACGACTCCGACTCCCGTCGTCATGTTCGCACTCACGGCGGCCGGCGTCGGCATGCGGTCCCTGTCGTTCGGACTGTCCTGCACGCACGTTGACGAACTGGGCGGCACGGGCGATTGGCTGGCCGGCGACAACCACGACGGCGTCGAGACGCTGGATCTCGAATTCACCGGCGTGCCCGAGGGCGCGGATATCGTGATCGCCGCCGTCTGGCACACGGGCACGGACGGGGCGCCGGAAGGCAACACCGCCGTCAACACCCGCAAGCTGTCGCTCACCCGCCATCTCGCACGGGCCGCGTAATGGTCTGCAAACCGACACTTCACCCGCTCGCGCACCAGCATCTTCGGGAACTCCGAGAGCGCTGGGGCGTAGAGCCCACCGTCGAGGAGGCGATCTGGATCGTGCGCCTCTGCGAGCGGGTGATGTGTCCCTGCGAGGGGGAACGCAGCGACCTGTGCGGCATCCCGGTTCGCGTGGGGATCAGCGGGGTCTTCCTGTGGCCGCTCACCATCGGCGCGGCTGTCTGGTATCAGGACTACGCCGCCAAGTGGTGGGGCGACAACCAAGAACGCATGACGATGGCGCTGGGCTTCGCTCTGGCCAACGGCCGTGACAAGATCCAGATGCACGCCGCCTCGCTTGGATGTGAAAGCGCCGAGAAGGTCATCCGCAATTGGGCTGCATCTCTGACCTGCACACGCGAAGAGCTGGAAGCCGCATTCGACGAGGTGTTGCCGGCCACCAAGGCTTCGGACGGTAAAACGCCGAACCCGCAGAAGATCGACTGGGAACAGATCGTCGGCGAGATCGAGGCCGTCTCGGGCATCCCGTGCGAGCATTGGCTGTGGGACATGTCCAAGGAGGCGACGCTACGTGCCTGGCACCGGGCGCGGTCGGTCATGATCGCGCGGGCCGGCGGATCGGTGGGAACGTCCGTGCTTGACCCGCTGAACATCGCCCTTCAAGAACTCGCCGAAGCCAAAGCCGAGATCATCAAGGCGCACCAGCCACAGGAGCCGAAGCAATGAAGGTTCTCGAGTACATCATCCGAGCGCTGGACAAGACCGCCGACGGCAACAAGTCCGCAAAGGAGGGGGCGAAGGGAACGTCGCGTTCAATTCTTTCGGATCTCGCGAACATCAAGGCCGGATGGGACATGGCGACCGGCGCTATCGGCGCAGGCGCAAAGGCCGTCTGGTCTGCGGTCAAGGAAGCCTTCAAGTTTGAGACGCTCACGATCCAGTTCTCGGTTCTGATGGGGAGCATGTCCAAGGCCAAAGAGCGGATGAAGGAAATGGCCGACTTTGCCGCCTCCACCCCGTTCTCGATGGAAGAGGTTGTAACCGCTTCCCGGCAGCTCTACGTCTTCAGCGACGGCGCGCTGGGGGCCTCGAACTCGCTGCGTCTCGTGGGTGATGCGGCGGCGGCCGTCGGCCAGAACATTCAGGAGGTCTCTTTCTGGGTCGGTCGCGCGTACTCGATGATCAAAGGTGGCCAGCCATTCGGCGAGGCCGCGATGCGCTTGCAGGAGATGGGCATCATCACGCCCGAGGTCAGAACCAAGATGGAAGACCTTCAGGCGGCAGGAGCGGCCAACATCAAGGTTTGGGAAGTCCTGTCCGACCGGCTGCTTCAGTTCAAAGGCGGCATGGCGCAACTGTCTCAGACCGGCGACGGTCTGGTCAGCACGCTCAAGGACACGTGGACGGAATCGATCCGCACGTTCGGCCAATCCTTCATGGAGGTTTCCAAGACGGCAATCGGCGGCCTGATCGAGTGGCTGGGCAAGTTGAACAGCGACGGAACGATCAAGGAATGGGCCGAGAAGACGCTTGAGGTACTGTACCAGGTTGCCGGGGCGGCCAAAGCCGTGTCTTCCGGCGGGGGCATGCGTGCCGAGGCGTGGGAAGCTGTAACAGACGTTATCGTTGGCGGGCTAGAATTAGGGGCGGTTACCCTAGGCGATGCGATAAAGAGCGCAATTAAAAACGGGGCCGACTATGCAGGAGAAAAGATAAACGCGGCCCTGCGTGGAGAAAAAACAGTAGTAGGGAAAGCGTTGGGGACTACCGCACTACTGGGGGCTGGCATCAAAGGCGCTGCGAGCGGTTGGTTCGGAGATGTGTTTTCGGTTAATCCATTATCTGCCCCGTTAAAAGCATGGAATCGGGCCAAATCGGCAATGATGGACAGACAAAGTGAGGCCTGGTCAACTGAATATGTGGAACCAAGCCAAGGTTCAGGTGAAGCCCGATCAAGACTAGACCGCAAACTTTCCACACTAAAAGCTCTGGGAGCATCATTCCGTGCCGACGTGACCGCGAAAACTGCTGACCTGAAGAACGCCGCAGATTCCTCGACCACCGCCGCAGCCCCCGCTAAAGCGGCGGCTGAGAAGAAACGCATCATCGACGATATGGCGAAAGCGCAGGCGCTGGTCGACGAGAAACGCGCCAAAGAGACAGCTAAAGTCGAAGCAGAGGAACGCCGCAAGCTGGCCGAAAAGAACGCCGATGAAGAGCATGCCAAGCGCGTGGCGCATATCCGTGAGGAAGCGCAGGTATCCGCGCAGAGCGAAGCCACCGCGCGTGACCGGCTTTCGCGGGCCAACAGCGCGGCTCAGCAGGCCTGGGGCTGGTACCGCGACCCTGAGTCGTTCAAGCGCCAGCTCGCCGAAGAGAAGGCCAACGCGGCGGCAGAGAAACAGTACGCCAAGGACTTTGACAAACTGAACGACCGGAGCGATTGGCGTACCACGAAGCGGCTGACCGACAGCGAAGAGTCCGTGCGTCGCGTCGCCCTCGCCCGCGAAGAGCAGGATCGGGCGCAGCAGGCCCTGCTTGCCATCGAGAAAAACACAGCTGGACTCGAGTCCATGCTGAAACGGCTTCTTACATCGAAATGAGGGACGTGAAATGGGATGGCTTTCTTCTACTCCCGCCGCCGTGATCGTCTCCGTACGCAGAGCGGTCACCAAGGAAAACCAGCACCGGACGTATGACTACCGGGTGCTGACCCGTACAATCACGACGACGGTCAGCGAGTACCGGGCAATGACCTACGCGCAAGCCACCGCGTGCGCGACGGCCGGCGGCATGAACAGCGAGACGCTCGATGCGTGGGACGTGGTTTCGGCAAGCTCATCCGCAGAGGTGCAGCGCATGAACGAGGCCGACGCGTACAAGGTTGTGCGGACGGAGATGTCCGTTTCTCTTGCCGTTGGAAGCTGGATCAACAACCCGACGTAGGAGCTCCCGTCATGTCTTGGCCGCTACAAGAGGATTTCAAGCCTGGCGAACCGATGGTTCAGGTTCCGATGGACTGGTTCAACACCGTGTCGAAGATCCTCAACACGCTGGTCACCGTCGGCTGCACGCTCGAGCGCACGGCGTGCCCTTCCCAAGAGACGCCGTGGCGCCTGATCGTGGCGGCCGCTGTGGCCAACTCGCTGACCCTTTCTAATACAACTCCGCTTCCTCCGGGCACAGCAACACCCGGCAACGAAGCGGCGGCGGCGCACGGAAACCATGTTCACCCGCTGAACTTCGACACAACAATCCCGGAGCCGATTGGGCTTGCCGGGGATGCCGGTACTGGCGTTGACACATACGCACGCCGCAACCATGTTCACGCGCTCGGCGCTCCCGCAGATCCGGGCGACCAGACCGATTTGGGGGTTGCCGGAGAAGGAACGGCGAACACTGCCGACACCTCATCATGGACGGCCGGAACGACTGGCGTTGATTTGTGGGTTGTTACACGTGTTGAGTTAAATAACAACGCAACCAACACGCCGTTCAATGCCTACCTGAGAATGGTAAGGATTACGCCCGACGGTCGCATTTATTACATCAGCGGCGAAACAAAGGTTTTGATCTCTGGCACGTCGACCAGCGCATAGGGGGCCGTATGATGACAATTCTTAGGGGTGCAGCCGGGCACATCCGACGCAATAGCAGTTCCGGGGCGCCAAGCAAATACCCGATATGGACTCTTGCCGAAATGAAGGCGTGTGGCTACACGACTGGCGGCGGTCTTATGCGCGCCTTGACGATTTCAACGTCTGAGACTGTGCCGGCCATGCGCAATCTGTATGCCCGCGATGTGGATTGCTGGAACGGGACATGGCCCGGAACGTGGGATTGGGGCGGCACCCCGGTGACAACCTTAAATTACGCGCAAGATTCCGGACTCCACAGTCACGGATACGGAAGCATGATGAGTCAAAGCTCAGTCATCCTTTCCCAGTTCTTCCGAGAATATTCGATGCCAACCGGAATTTGTAATCCACCTGCCGCTGTGCGCATGTTTCTTGGGCATTGCGGAGGCGGGATCTATAACAATTGCCCAAGCATACCAACGTCAGGGCTGTTTGTGGGGGATGCGGCTTTTTGGGGTGGCGGTGGACTTGAGATGCACTTTTGGTCGCAAACCGGATCAGGGTATTGCACTTACGTTTTGACCGTGATGGAGTTGGCCGCGTTGAATCAGGCTGCCGGGAACACATTGGGGTTAAACGGGTATTGGGCAGTTTGGAGCGGCGGAGTTTATACGCTCAACCTTCCGTTGGTCGCCGCGCTGTTCTCCCAGGGCAATGGGGTTGTGTGCGCTCGCTTTCGCTGGATCTGGTCTGCTGGTGATCCAATCACCCCATCGTGTTCATATTGCAGTGTCGGCGGAACACAGCCATATTCATCGCCAAACACCGTAACGCGATACATGAACTCTCCTTATATGTTTGTTTGGGGGTAAAAATGTCAGACCTGACCGAATATGCGACTCTAGGGGTTATCAGTGACATGGTGTTATTGGATTTTTTGCCTATTGCCACAGGGCCAACCGGTGGAGATCTGAATCCACTTTTTGGGCCTGACGGAGCGTTAACCGGAGACATGGAGGCGGCTACAGGTGAGGCCGAGATTGTTGATCGCATCCCCGTCTGAAAACGCTCAAGTAAACCTCTATTTATTGACGGATCGGCCATAGTCATGAAGACTTTTGCCATCATCCTCGCATGTGTCGCGTCCGGATGTCTCGCGGCCCGGATCGAAACGATCACGCTCGACCTTGAGCGTCCGCAACAGCCGTTCACGCTGACCCTTACCGAGGCGACCGACTCGACCGTTTCCGCACAACTGCGGGCGTCCGGTTCCGAGTTTGATCCGACCGGCTGGACGGGGCTGCTTTGGTACGGCGCCTCCAACGGCGGCCAGACGCTCACCAATTCGACTGCCGGTTACGGGGCCATGACGTGGAGCGTTCCGGTCTCTGCGATGCCCACCAACGGGCGTTACTCCGTGCAGATCCTCGGGGCGATCTCCAACCGGGTTGAGGAGTGGGGGCGAGGCGCGATGGTCGTCCGAATCAACCCCTCGCGCGACTTCCTTCCGCCGCAGTGGGCAACCAACACCCCCGCGTATGCTGCGGCCTTGCAGGCGCTGTCAGGACTCGCTGATCATGTTGTAGCCATCAACCCCCACAACGTGACCGCCGAGCAGATCGGCGCGGCAACTTTTTATGACCTTTCTTGGGCGTTAGTGACAAATAGAGTGGCCCTTTTGTACGGAACAAACCAGTGGATTGATGGAGACGGCGGTGTGTGGCGTGTGAACTACGTGCCTGCCGGCTGGAGACTCACCGTCGCCAATGCGCCGCTTTTCACGCACGTCTTCCCGAACATCCCATCCCCGTTGACGGTCTACAACGAATATTACGGGGATAACTATATCGGCTTTAACCCCGATCCGAACGGCAATGACGGATTTGAGGCGTATCTTGCGGTGGGACCTGCGACGTGGTTGTCGCGAGGCAACATATCGGCTGACTCCACTATCGTAATTATGACGCCGGAATCAGATGAGGGACGCGCATTTGACAACGCCGTCCTCACGCTGCAATACGCGAGCGTCACGTCTCGCGTTGACAAGGTGGCGACGGAGGTGTTCGTTGCGGCAGCGATGTTGAATGCTCCGCCGCAAACTCTGACCAGCACGGACGGCGTGCTTCGTTGGGATGCTGGATTCTCAAAGTGGTACAGAACGATTCTCACCAACGGCTATGAACTCTATTTCGAGGTGACCCCATGAAAATTATGATATTGGCCGCAGTCGCTTTCCTTATCGCAATCCTGTCGTATGCCGTTGACGGCCCGTTCGCAGGCGTGACGGTCGGCGCGGACGGCGTGATCCGCCCGCAGGGATTCGTTGCAGCAAACTCGAATCTCGTTGAGGTCGCCACTGGCAACGCCATCATGACGGCCAGCGCCGACGCCGCCTTTGCCGCAACGTCCTTGCTGACCGAGCGCCTGGCACTTGTTGAGCAGGCGATTTTGCAACGCGAGATGGTCGCCTATATCCGGGACTATGCCCGCAACTACGGCTTTGGCCTTGCGCCAAACACCAACATGCTCGCAAGCATCATCCTTGCGGAGAGGGCCGGAAACGACACGTCGAACGCGTTTATTCGGCTGTTCACCTACTACTCTAAAGACCCTGGAAGTTACTCCGTCCACGGAGTCAAGTATGTCACTTCCCTTGGGGGTACAAACGTCTGGGAGACCGCTCCTGTTATCAGCCAGACGCTCACCAACGTCCTGATCGATGCGACCTCGTGGGAATGTTACGCCTACGTCGCGGCCGTTCCACTGTGCTACGGAACCGCGTTTCTTAAGACCTATTGCAACAGCTTTTCTCAGGTAGGCTCCGGGCTTATGCCGATACGCAACGGAGTCAAGGTCAACGGAAAGACCGGCATCACGGCAACATTCACCAGCGGGGCCACGACGCAGCGTATCGTGGGTGGCCTGTGGATTGGGGAGGGCAGTTGATGAACAGCATTACCCCCGCGTGGATCGCGCTGCTGCTGCTGTTGTTTGCAGCCCCCGTTATCGCTTGGTTTGCGGAGTCGTATCACCGCCGGAACGGTGAAAAACCGGTCAATGAGCGCCGCCGGATCCCACGGCTAATCTTCGTTCTGGGGGTCATGGTGTTCGGCGCCTTCGGATCTGACAAGCCCATCGGTCCGACCATCGTACGAGCGGCCATGCAGCGCCTGACCGTCAACATGTCCACCGGTTCTCTGATCGGTCCATTCGCGCATTTTGTCGCGTCCGGAATCGAGGCGCAGGCGCAAACGCAGATCGCCGAGGACAAGTGGCAGATCGTCGCTGCTGCCGAAAACGTGATCGGCCTGGCCGGCGGGACGATCAGCAACCTGACTGTTGCGGCCGAAACCGACGTGCCGGTCATGTTCGTCGCTCCGGACATAGACACCAGCGCGACAACCTCCAATATCGTGATCCGGCCCATCCGCATGTGTGAGCGGATCGATCCTGTCACGGGTTCCCACACGTTGCGCCGGTGGTACTACATGGCCGACCTGCCGTCCGCCGCCCCGACTATCGACAGTTACGCGTCTGCCAGCGCAGAAGAGTGGACAAAGCTCACGGCAATTACCAACAGCTTCCCGGCGACCGAGACTCTGGACGCGGACGGAGATGCCTTGGCGTGCGTGTGGTACGACTTCATCCTGCCTGTCGGGTTTTACGGCGTGGTGATCCGTCCCCCTGAATTCGTCGAACTCGGTGGTAAAGATGAGCCTTTCGAGGCGGCCGGGATGGCCGACGCTGATCTGAACTGGGTCGGCGCAACTGGAGAGTTCGAGATCGACGCAGTTCCCGGCATCATATTTCAGGGAGAGGGTGGCGTGACCGTAGGGTTCCGCGTCAAGCCCGGATACGAAACGAAGTGGACTGAAGCGGGAGGCGTATGGACATATCAAGAGTGATTCTGCTGATCATCCTGGCCGCCGTCATGGCGCAAGGCAAAAGCCCGATGGAAACGCTCCTCGAGCAACAGAAGGCCGATGCGGGCGAAACTGTCACGGTTGGAGAGAAGGTGAAGGCCACCCGTGAAAACCGGATGATCTCCGCTGAACCCGCCGCGGCCACACGGCGCTTCGATGCAAAAACAAAAGAGATCGTGACCAAGTGGAAGGATGGCAAAGAGACCCGGGAGGCCGTAAAGCTGTCAGCCGTCGCGACCGCCCGCTTGGCCCCACCTGCGGCAGATCCTCAGCCTTCACCGGGCAAGCACTCGAAAGACTATCTTCAGGGATTTAGCGACGGCGTGAAGGCCACCAAGAAAGGCAGGGAAAAATAGCATGACACCACACGAATGCCGACAGGAGAAACGCCTTGAAGATGTTGAATCAGCGGCGGTTCGCCATCAGAAGGAATTTTACGAGGGACGTGAAGGCCGTCAGCCGATGACCGTCCGCCTCGATCGTTGCGAACGGATCGTCAATGCGCTGACCTACGTCTCCACAGTTCTTCTGGTTTCGACTCTGCTTGGAGCAGGAACGGTGCTTTGGCAGACCGTGATGAGAAACGCCAGGCCGCAGACGGCGGCTCACCAATACGAAGCATCTTCGTCTAAAAACTGATTTTGGCCGCTCGGGTGAGAGGCCGGAAAGGACACACATGCAAGACATGATTATCAAGTTGCTGAACACCGACATGGTTGTTTCCCTCGTTATTGGGGCAATTGTGACGTACCTCGTGAAGTGGTTTGCCACTTCTCAAGGCGCGAGCTTTAAGAAATACGAAGGCCTGCTGATGACCGCCATCAAAGCGGCTGAAAAACTGATCCCAGATGACACGCCGAATAAAGGCGCTGCTCGCGCTGACCATGCCATGAAGCTGTTTGTTGAAGAGTACGAGCGGGTTACCGGAGTCAGCGCCGATCAGAAGGTCGTCGAGGCCGCGGCACTTGCGATCCCCCGCATTCATGCGCTACTTGAATCGGGAGGGAACCTTGCACCGCAAAACCCTCAGTCTGGATTCACGCGCATCTGGACGTGCCTCGTTTTGTTCTTGGGGCTGGCCTGTGTGTCGTTCATGACGGGGTGTTTAAGCTTGTCTGAAAAGAAGATCGCCGCTGCCGGCAAGATCGCCGACAGTTACTACAATTCAGCGAACGTCGCAGAATTATGGCGAATGACATCCTCCAACAACACCGGCCGTGTCGTGTTCGAGAACTTCAATGAATTCGTTATGAATACCCCGGTTCCCCCCAAGAATATCATCCCGCGCGAACCTACCTTCTGGGAAGGCGCGTGGGACGCTGTTAAGACGCTCGGGCCTTGGGGAGCGCTCATGTACGGGATCGGAGGTGGTGGGCTTGGAGGTGGCTCACACAGCACAGTCAACAATTACGCGGCTCCTGCAACCCCTTAGCCTCGCCCAAATATTTCGCGCGATAAGGTCAGCCCTCAGCTTGCATGTTGACGGCTGACCTTCCTTTTTCGTACTCTTTAGGCCGCTGGCAACAAGGACGCCAGCACGTTCAATGCGGCTGTCAGGGTTTGAACTTTCCCCCGCCAGGCGCACCAGTCTTCAATATCTGAATCAGACAAGTCATAAACCATTGCAAATATAGAGGTTTGGCTTGGGTTCGACAGCTTCCCGTCTGGCAACAGCTCAATCGCGCCGAACAGCGCACTGAAAAACGCCTTTTTTCCTTGTAAATCAAGGGTTTCCCATAGAGCGGGAACGTTTTTCATGTGGGTTTCAACCTTCCCCATCAGGGTAGCTAAATCGACACTTCCGGGCTGCTCTTCAGCAGCCTCTTTTGCGGTCGCGTGATCGCGCCGCAGCTTCGCCATCTGGGCGCGGTACTGGTCGTCTTCGATCAATCCGTCAGCCCAGCCGGCCGTCAGCTTCGCCATACGCGACTCGGCCTTGGTCGCTTCGGCTTGGTGCCTTGACCTTTCCTTGGCTGCGTCCGCCGCGCCGGCCGCAATCTTCTTGACCACGCGCCTGACTATCAAATTAAGGAAAATTGATAGTTGTGACGAGGCCGTGAGTAACCGATGCAGATCCGCGTGGACGACCTCCGACCTGGCACGCACGTGGCCTTCATGGCAGGCGTAGTATCCGTACAGCTTGCCGTGCCGGTTGCGCGAGGCCGATCCGGTGATAGAGCCTCCACACTCGGGGCACTTCAGGCAGCCGACCAGCGGGAACCCGTCGTTCGCTCCCGGCGCCTTCTTCTGCGGAGACTCAAGCGCGGCCTCGATGCGGTACCACTCCGCAGGCGTGACGAGACCGGGGAACGCGGCCAGCACGTCGGCCCCGCCGGTCAGCGAGCTTCGGATCAGACCGCCATAGACGGGCTGGCGCAGGCAGCGTGACGCGCTCTGCGAGGGCATGCCGGCCGCTCGTAGGGCCAACAACGTCATGCTTTTGTCGGCAACGCCGTTGGCAAGGGCACGCAACGCCGTGGCGATGGCGGGGGCCTTCTGCGGATCAGGCACGAGCACGGGCAGGCTTCCGGATCTGGCAGCAAGGAAGCCGCAAGGTGGCGTCGTGATCCAGCCGCCGCGCATGGCCGTCTCTGCCATTCCCCGCTTGGAACGCTGTGCCCGGATGTCGTTGTCGAACTGGGCGACCGCAAACATAATGGTGCTGACCATATCGCCGACCGGGTCGTTGCCGGCGGGCTCGCTGATGCTGACCAGTTCGCACCCGTGACGACGCAGCGCGGCGCGGATCGTCAGCCCGTCGCTGGCGTTGCGGGAAAGGCGGTCCAGCTTGTGGACGACCAGCGCGTCGGCCTTCAGGCGCCTGGCATCTTCGAGAGCCGCAATCAGCCCCTTCCGGTCGGCGGTCTTGGCTGACTCCCCTGCGTCGGTGCGGAGCGCGGCAATGTCGTAACCGGCGTTCGAACACCAGGCGCGGCAGTCGGACTCCTGCGACGTGAGGGATGTTCCGGACACCTGGTCTTCGGTGGAAACCCGGACATAGACTACGGCCATTTTAGGGCTTCCCTCACGCGCGCGCGTTGGACCCTTTTCTGTTTTTAAGGTCGTTTTCGTCATAACTCAATGGTCCATGGCCTATCAGTTTACGACTTTTCGGTAATTTCAGGGCCATGCGCGCGCGCGTTGGACTTTTCGGGCCATGCGCGCGGTAACCCTAAAGGGTGTACTAGAGAAAGATCTAAAGAATCTTTTCTCTAGGTCTACTCCCCCACCTTTGATGGGTGGGGGTAGACCCTTGGAAAGGTGAGAGGTGAAAATCAAAGGCCGAACCACGTTTGACCTGACGGCCTTTTTCATGAAAACACTGCTTGAGAAAATCCGGCACGAGCTGGCGACCGAATCCGGGCTGAAGGCTTTTGACGGGGCCTGTTCCGGAGAAACCATCACGCTTGACCACAAAGCCCTGATCGCCGAGATCGACGCGGCTCTCAACGAACTTGCTTGAACGGATATCTTCCTTTGATGTGGCTGGCGAGATAGGTTCCCTTCGACGCTGCCCCCATGAGACCGGCGTGCACCGATCCCGGCACGCTCCGGTACTGGTACACGCCGCCGTCGTGGAACTCGACCTCAAGCGTCATGCTGGACGGATCGTATCCGACCGACCGCACGTTCGATGATGCTACAACCGTTCTGGTCATTTTTTTTTCATTCCTCTCGTTTTTGGCCTTTGCGCGCTCCGCAGGCCTAGCCCCTTGTCTCGGCTCGTCCGGATGGCTTCCGACGCAACACGCGCGATCCTGACGCGTCTGGGGGGGGGTTGCGGTGTGATTCGAAAGAGCAATTAGAAACCCTCTACATTCTTGCTCTCTTTTTTTGTCTCTTCGTCTTGCTTGAACTTCATGTACTCAGCAGTTGCAATAATCAGGACGTTTACTTCTGCGTCTAATCCCGCCAACCTTGATCTGTCTTCGGTGCTCCAGCCTTTGGGTGATAATTCTGACCGTTCCAGTTCTTTCCATTCTTTTCCGTTTGAATTGGCATTGAGCAGGCTTGATATCTCGTTTTTGGATATTTCTTTGGGCTTGCCAAGATCATCCTTTTCTGACTTCTCGATGCTCAGAAACGAAGCCTTTCCGTTATAAAAACAAGCCATCACAGTGAAACCGTTTTTTGCGTAGGTGAACGAATTTATTTTTGCATCCCTGCTAACAGGCGTGCCGTATCTGGATTTGCACTCGTCCGCGGTTTCACCAAGCCTTGCCGATGCGCATAATGCAAGCAAGAAAACTGATGGTGCTACGAACTGTAGATTCATGATCTGCTCCCCTTTCGTTGCCGCCATGATACCCCCACCCGACCCCACGCGCAAAAAGATTTTGTTGTTTTTTATTATTTCTCGTTGACAGGTGTGAGACACCGGTGTTATTCTTCACGTCATCAAAGGCAAGTTAGGAGTCAACGCGATGAGCCCCAGACAACGTGCAAAGAGAAAAAAGATCGTATCGGTCTACGTCGATCAGGATCTTAAGACTGCAATGGAAAACGAGGCCAAGCGAAATGGTCAGACTCTAACCGCACTGGCAACGCAAATCTACATCGACGCGCTGATGCGTCGCGGAGTAGAAATCAAAAAGGAGAACTCCTAGTGAAAACCAAGAAAGTAAAGCACTGTATTATCGGGTTCGCCGTGTCTCCGGAGCTGTACGATGCTTTGGTTGGCGAGGCGAAACGGCAAAAAAGAACGCTGAGTAATTTGGCTCGCATTTTTTTGCAGGAAGGTGTCTCACACCTTGACCGTGGCGACGCTGACATAAAATCGGCGTAGTTATTTTTTTTTGTCAATGGGTGTCTCACACCGCACCAACAAAATAAGAGGCCGCACCCCTGTTGGCGCAGGAATACGGCCAAGGCGCACGGGAAAGGTGATTCCACATGAGCCAAGAGAATCGTAGCACGGGAAGCGTCCCACCCGCAAGGGCGATGGTGCAGGAACTAGGCGCACGTGCCTACCTGACAACCGAGGTATTTCAGGACCTCGCCTCGGACTACAAGGCCGGATGCAACGTCTGGCGTCAGGTGCCGGAGCGGTTCGCACGGTACGCGCTTGAGGTGCTTCCCCCCGTCGACGGTCCGGACGCGAGCGGCAGCTTCGCGCTGGGCGAGTGCTTCGCCGCGACGGCCACGGGAGCGGTGCATTGCGTGATCGCCCGTGAGTCGGGCCAGTACTTCGCCAAGTACGTGAACCTGATGGACTGGGCCGACGCGCTGCTTGATCTGCGTGAGGCGCTGGAATGCGGGAGGGAGTTGGCATGAGCTTTCTTTCTATCGACCAGCGCAAGGCCGCTCTGAACCAGATGGATAACCACATCGCCCTCCTGGAAGCCGACATCAAGGCTCTTGTGGAAAAGGTTCTTGAGCTCGAGCAGTACAAGGGGGCGCAGCGGCTTGGCCGAGACCGGGTGTTTCAGGCCTGCGAAGGGGAACTTGACGCCGACGCGCTGATCACGGTGGACAACGTGTGCCGCGAACGGCTGGTCTACGGCATCCCCCACTATCCGGTCGCCATCACCAGCGGCCAGAAGGTGACCGTCAAGGGGGTGTGGCCGTGAGCGACCTGCACTTCGAAGATATCCCTTGGCGGGTCAGCATGGAGCGGCTTGTCGAACGTCTGGCCAAGTACTGCATCGGGTGCCAGTACAAGGGCGGCCGTTGCGGCGAGTGCGACTGCGCGATGGCCGCAAGCATCGTCCGAGACCGTGACACCGAGTCCGTGAACCAGCCGCTGCGTGACACGAAGATGAAGCCCGAGTCGCGCCGCATCAAAGTCGCCGGAAACATGAAGGGGCGCGGCTGGCTGAAACCTGCCGACATCCTGTGGCCGTGCGAGACGCCCGCGAACGTGCGGACGATGGACCTTGAATATCTCGTGACGGCCGGGATCGTCGAGCGTCGCCAGCCCGATCCCTCAAACGTCCGCGTGTTCCTTTACCGGAGGGTCGAGAAGTGAGCGAGCCCTTTCCGAAACACACGATCAGGCGCGACGGGACGACCAGCGTCTGGCAGCTCTTCAGCGAAGCCGACGAGCAGATCGCGGCCTATACGACGTTCAGCATGGGGCACGGCGGCGGCGTGTTCACGATCAAGATTGGTATGGGTTGGACGCGTGAGATGGCCGACCGGGCTTTCCGCGCACACCTGGGGGAACGGAAATGAAAGACGGGATTCAAGTTCCAAGCGAGTTTGTGAAAGCGCGTCGCCGGGCTGCCAACCGGCTATGGATGATCCACACGGTTGAAACCTGTTTGATTCTCGGCACGGTATGCGTGCTGTGGAATCTGCTCACAGGGGCGTGCGAACGGTCACCTGAATTTTCCACAGGATGTCAGTGCGTCGGCATCGTGTTTTTTATAGCGGTTGGCGTGATCGCATTCGTCAAGCTGCTGCTGAGCATCCCGATCCGGTGAAATGAGAAAGCCCGCCACGGGGGCGAACCGTGACGGGCCGAGGAGCGAACGATGGAAACGATCAACAAGGGCAAGCGTAGCACCGCAGGGACTGCGGGTCAACAGGCTGAAATGTCGCTCGATGAAAAGATGCGCAGAATTGCCGGGGCGGTCGAGGTTTTGGAGACGGTGATCGAGCGGGCGATCCGCGCGAGGTTCGGGATACCAGGTTGATTTCCCACGCATGGTGCGTGGGCAAAAAGAGGGACGGTGAACGATGAGCGAGAGAGGTTTCAAAGGGTTCAACAGCCAACTTCAATGCGGCCCAGACGGAAAGGTTTTCCAGTACGAACTCGGCAAAACCTATGAAGAGCCGGTTGCGGTTATCTGCCAGAATGGGTTCCACTATTGTGAGCATCCGTTGGACGTGCTCGGCTATTACGAGCCTGGTACCAGCCGGTTCGCTGAAGTCGATGCTTTGGGCGATGTGGTTAAGAAAGCTGGTGACGATGATACCAAACGCTGCACCACGAAGATTCACATCGGTGCGGAGCTGTCGCTGGGCGGATTGATTCAGGCGGCTGTTAAATTCGTTTTTGAACGTGCAACCATGACGGAAGGAAGTCAAGCGACCGAAGACAAACAAGCGGCGTCCGCAACGGGCGACAGAGGCGCGGCGTCCGCAACGGGCGACAGAGG
>SESG01014000.1_pt1 | contig 40695 bp, 37 predicted proteins | sample 3171421 | NCBI WGS metagenome assembly SESG01 (sample SAMN10866946, study PRJNA518727) | freshwater metagenome | biome: subpolar coniferous forest; feature: holomictic lake; material: water; isolation source: holomictic Lake 227, 6 m and 8 m depth | place: Canada: near Kenora, Ontario | collected...
AGTGTTATTTTCTGGTTACATTCTGTTCATCATGTGTACCAATGCGACACCAATGTACTTAAGATCAAAAAAGGAGAAAAATATTACCTGAGAATTCTTCTCGACAACAATCAAATTCTGACAGCACAATGTCAGATCCCGGATATTGATGTACCGGAATATACCGTCACCATCACGCCAAAGGCAGATCGAACCTTTGATTATCACGTAGTTATTAAAAACACAAAACATATTGACGCTTATTGTCTGCTGCAGTTAATGCATCCCTACCCTGATTGGTCAAGCCCTGATACATTATACCAACAGCTTGATTATCAACCAATTTTCCTAAATCACAACCAGTCTGAAATTGAGATTAATGGAACCTATACAGTGGATTGGGGGGAGTGGGTATTTTGGGGTGATGGTTTCCCTGATTTCCAGTTTACCACGAAGCTGGCAGTTTGTGATAAAAACACCTATTTATATCATCAAATGCTTCCCCGCTGGATCACAACCCGGGATATTGAAAATCCGCCGCAGGTCTTTTTTCAATTCAATATCAATGGTGGGCTTGGGATTTTTGGGGGATATATAATGAAGTAGTTTATCGATTTGTATTTATTTTTCAACGTTAGCCATAGTAACGTTGAAATAGACCGTCACCCTGAGCGGAGTCGAAGGGCTGTTCCATGCCTGAGTTACGGTAATTATTATATACTTATAATTTTGATATTTATTTAGTTAGCTTCACAACAGCCCTCCTTCGACTCCGCTACCATTGACGTAATTTAGCAAGTTATTATTATTGAGCTAATTACAAAAGCATCATCAATACAATAGAATTTTTCAAAGAACATAAGCCCTCAGGATTACGATTATGTTTTTCATACGGAGTTTCCTCGCTTCGCTCGGAATGACGGGCCTATCTAAAGGAGAGGAGGAGGGAGGAATCTGCAAAGGGGTCTTTCAACACTTCGCTTTGCTACTATTGACATAATTCGCAAACTTTGTTATTGAGCTTATTCCAAAATAGACCTCAATTCATATTGTTTTGTTCGAAGAACATTAACCCTCAGGATGACGTGAAATTCTCAATGTTATTTAGCATTACATTGAGAAAAAAACAAAATTCAGGACGAGTTAAACGTTACTACGATCTATAAATCAGCAAATTATACTTCTTTAAAAGATTATTTCAATGCATCCAAAATAGCAGCTTCATCATAAGGAAGACCATTCATATTTGAATTTACAATTTTCCCTTCCTTATCAATGAGTACATAGTGAGGAATCCCATTAAAGTTGTACATCTTATACAAATCCTCAGACTGCTTCTTATCAGCAAAGACCTCAATCCCAATTTGGGTTTGTCCTTCTTTAAACTTCTCCCACAAAGTCTTTACATCATTTACGTTGACAAAAAGAACCACAAAATCATTTCTGTCTTTGAACTTTCTGGCTAAATCTCTGACATGAGGCATAGAGATCAGACAGGGAACGCAACCCCGGGACCAAAAATCCATGTAAATGACTTTACCCTTTAAGGAAGAAAGTGAAGTAAAAGTTCCTTTGGAATCAATAAGCCTAAAATCAGGGGCATAACTTCCTGGCGACAAGTTCTTTGCTTTAGACAAAGTGCTATCTATAATTGCGATATAGGCTGGATTTTTACAAATGGTTTTATAATCACTGACCAATTCCTCAAGAAATAAAGTGTTTGAACCATAATCTTCAATAAAGGAATGAAGAAAATAGCTTAACTGAGAATCAAGTACTTTATCTTTAAAAACCGATTTTCTATAGTCATAATTCCTCCGGCCATAAAACGCTGCTTTTTGTATTCTGGTAAAACCCAACGTACTGATTGTGTCTGTCTTTGAATCATGAAATTCAGAAAGATAACGCCGGAGTGCGACTGTATAATTAGAATTTTCTGCAGCATCCTGATCATTGAGGTCAAGATTCTTCAGGAAATTGAAATAGCTTTCAGGAAGTTGACGACGGGTGATGGTATTGCGCATCGGATCAATAACAATACTGAACATATAACGTGGATTTATGTATCGGTACTTTGTTTCAATTTTAATATAAGACAGAAACTCAGGGGAAAAACCATCATTTTCATGTGTTTTAAGAAACTTCTGATTTTCATTTTCCAGGCTGTCTTCATAAAGCTGACACCTGTCAGCATCGGTAAACCAGCTGTAGTTATTCGCATTCTTTGTAAAGCTCATCAAATAATCAGCAGCTAAATAATTATTGTCCACTGCTCCCCTTCCTGAATATTTCAAACTTTTTTCAAAATTATCGAGATCACAATTTATAAAAAGGCTGTCATTTGGCAGTAGAAACAAATTTGTGCTCAGGTTGCCGCACAGAAACCTGGCTGATACAGGCTTTTCCAAATTAAATGACATGATGAATCTTCCTTTTGCATCAAAACGGGTCTTGGCTAAAGTTACTTCATCATAGTTAAAAGAATTGCTGTAATAAATAATTCTAACCTCTTCATTAGCAATGGCGTTTTCCATTTTTCCGGAAATAATAACCTGGCTAAAAATCAGCTCTGGGACAAGGGAAATAATGAAAAAGATTATTATTAAACGCATTTGTTTCAAATTTCAAGAGACATCAAAGTTAAAGAAAACCTTTTTGCTAATTTGCTGATTTGCAGGTGTGCTAGTGTGCTAATGTAATTAGTCAATTAGTAATTCATTTGCTAATTAGATAATTACATTAGCATATCAGACAATTACATCAGCAAATTTGCACATCAGCACATCAGCAAATTAGTCTTCTACCTAAAAACCGTCAAAGTTCCTTTATATTCCCGATTCCCAACCATCAGGAAATAATAGTAAACTCCGTCAGAAGCAGGCGTTCCATTAATAGTTCCATCCCACAGATCTTCTTTGCGGCTGGATTCAAAGATGCGCTTTCCCCATCGGTTGAAGATCTTGAGATGATAATCTTCAAAGCCTATATATTCTATTACAAAGACATCGTTTTTACCATCACCATTGGGGGTAAAGACGTTTGGAATATTGACAGAACAATCGGAAACCACCAGAGTGATGTTGGCTGTATCACGACAAGCTGCTGCATTGAATCCTACACAATAATAGATCGTTGTGCTTTCAGGGCTTGCAGTAATGCTGCTGCTAAGGGTATCGGACAAACCTTCTGACGGAAACCAATGATAATATAGAGCTCCGCTCCCACTCAGGTTTGTTGTAGTGCCGGTGCAAAGCAAAGTATCACCATAATTGATTTTTGTAAGTGGATGAACTCCAACAGTCAGTTGCATTGTATCTGATGCAATACAGCCATGCGGATCAGTGACCTGCACCCAATATTCACCGCTTTGATGTGGGATGAATTTTATATAAAAACTTGTATCACCGGTACTCCACAGATAATGCCCGGCTCCGCTGGCATGTAAAACCACGGTATCGCCTGAACAGGCCACGAGATCCGGACCCAGGCTTAGCATCGGATTGGAGTAGACAAAAACGATCATGCTGTCCACTGAAGAACAATGGTTTGAATCAGTCACTATTACATGAAAGACACTGTTGGCCGGTGGTGTAATGCTCTGACTTTGTGTAATTACACCATTATCCCAGGCATAAGTTGCTCCGCCGCTTGCCTGAAGAACAGCTGATTGTCCCGGGCAAACCCATTGATCTGGCCCTGCTTCCGCAGTAGGCAGCTGAAGGATTCCGACATGAACACTGTCTTCTCCCTTGCAACCATATGAATCAGTGACGCTTACAGTAAATACTGCAGGGCTGCTCAGGTTTACGTTTAAAATCTGGGTATTGGCACCGGTCGACCAGTGATAAGCAACTCCGCCATGCCCGGAAAGATTTGTTAGTGTTCCTTTACAAATCAAAGTATCGAGACCCGCATCGGCAGGGACCTGGTCGATAATAACATTGACTGTATCTGTTGCTACGCAAAACTGCTGAAAAGAGATATCATCCAGCACAAAGTCATTCCCCGACGTTGCTGTGTTCTGATTTACAATGCAGATGGTGGCTGTAGTGCTGGTTCCTGAATTCCACAATTCATAAAACTGTTGCCACTGACATAAAGTAGAAGACGCGACAAAGGGAGATCCTAATGTAATCCCATTGATAGAAAACTGGAGAATAGCCGGTTGCTCAACGATGACTGATGCCAGCCAGGTAGAAAATGCATAATCGGTATTAGGAATAACAGTGATGGTTTCACACCATATATTAACATTGGCAGCTGCCGCTCCGTTTACGATCATCATCATGCCGGTCCCGGTGGTATGGTCAGTACAGGAGGCAAAGTTAGGATGAACAGCATTCGGGTTTGAGTTGACCGCATAAGTCGCTTCATTCCACACACTAACTGCATTATACGTATAGTTGCTGCTAAAGCCGGTATTCCCGGCATCAAAATCCCCATTGACGATAAGGTTACTGTCCAGAACGGTATACGCAGAAACAACATATTGTGTTGATACAGAAGGATGTGCGACCGGGTTATTGACATAAGTTTGATTAAGACCAGCAGCAGGAGCCCATGAATAGGCATTGGCAAACTGAGCCCATGCACTGAGTTGGACACCAGCTCCTTTACAAATAACAGTATCATGGGTGGCTACAACAGTACATTGTGCCAGAACGTGAACCATTGTCGGTACAGAAAGACAACACACTAATATAATTCTTATAAGAATCGGTTTTCGGTACACCTTGTAATAATGTCTGTTAATCGAAAAATAATTGCTTAAAAGTAAAAATTAGTTTTCAATATGTAATACACTAATCATTATTTCGTAATTTTACGAAATAGTAAAATACTCAATTCAAATTATTAATTATACATTCTGAGATGTCAGCAGCAAAAGGACTCAATTATTCAGAAAAACATCTTCGTACAGCTCAGTTTGCAAAGGCATTGGGTCATCCAGCCCGGGTATTTATTTTAGAAAAATTATCACAAATGAACGGATGTTGTACTAGCGGAGAGATGATCGGGGATATTCCTATTGCCCGCTCAACTTTATCGCAGCATCTGAAGGAACTAAAGTTTGCCGGACTAATCCAGGGTGAAATCGAAGGCCCATTTATTAAATACTGTATTAACCAGGAGAATTGGGCTTTGGCAAAGGATATGTGCCAGAATCTATTTGACAATAAATGATTATTTCCTACACAATAAACATCAAAATAAATAACTAATATTATGGAAATCAAAATCTTAGGCACCGGCTGTGCTAATTGCAAAAATCTTGAAAAGGCCACCATCAAGGCACTTGCTGAAATGGACATCATTTCAGAAGTCGAAAAAGTAGAGGACATCCAAAAAATCATGGCTTATGGTATCATGAGAACACCTGGACTGGTGATCGATGGGAAGCTAGTTTTATCAGGTCGTGTGCCAAACACTTCTGAATTGAAAGAGATCATAAAAAACTCCCTCTAATTATAAAAAACTACATTATGAAAAAGTATATCATTGTTATCGTCTTGCTTCTTTTAGCCGCAGACGCTTCATTTGCACAGCAAAAACCTCTTGGGAAATCCACTGTCGAAGTTTATTATTTTCATGGTAAAAATCGTTGCCCAACATGCCTGAGCATTGAATCAAATGCGATAAAAACTGTCGAAACCTATTTCAAAGTTGAAAAGGCAAAAGGTTTGGTGAAAATGATCATCATTGATATTGATGATAAAAGAAACGAGGCACTTGTTGAGAAATATGAAGTCAGCAGCTCTTCACTTTTCGTAACCCGAGTTACAGCAGCAAAAACGTTCCCTTACGACATGACTAATTTTGCCTTTTCATACAGCCGCAATGAGCCTCAAAAATTTATTGGTGGCTTGAAAGACAAAATAACTGAATCTTTAAGTAAATAATGAAACCACAGCACTGATGCAATATTTACAAAACCTGATTGATCAAAGTCAGTTTCCGATTTTTACAGCATTCCTGCTTGGCCTGATGACTGCTATAAGCCCTTGTCCTTTGGCCACGAATATTACTGCTATTGGATTTATCAGCAAGGATGTTGTAGATAAACGCTTGATTCTCTTAAATGGAATTATTTATACACTTGGTCGTGCATTTTCCTATACAAGTCTGGGAGTAATCTTGTATCTGGGGGCAAACAAATTCCATATTGCAAAATTTTTCCAATCATACGGGGAACGATATATTGGGCCAATATTAGTTATCATAGGTATAATAATGCTGGATATCATCAGGGTTAACCTACCCCACTTTCGGGGATTGTCTGACAGAGTTGCGGAAAAAGAACGTAAAAATAATTGGTGGAGTGCTTTACTTCTTGGTGCCGTTTTTGCGCTGGCTTTTTGCCCATACAGTGGTGTTCTCTATTTTGGAATGTTGATACCTATGACCATTTCAAATGTTTCAGGGCTCTATCTGCCATTTATCTTTGCCATTGCAACAGGATTGCCGGTAATCATTATTGCCTGGATACTTGCCTACAGTGTGTCTTCACTGGGAAGTTTTTACAATCACCTGAGAACTTTTGAAAAATGGTTCAGGCGGGTCGTCGCGCTTTTTTTCATCCTGGTTGGGTTTTATTATATCTACATTTTCTACATTAAAACCTGAAGAACATGACCATTGATTTCTTCAAAACCAACACTGGCAGGATCATACTACCCTTATTGGTTCTCCCCTTGTGGTTTGTTTTCTATCACAACCTCCAAGCCTTTACCGATTGGCTTATTTTCAGCAAGCTTGGCTTGACGCATGATCAACACCTTACTGAGGCCTTGCGGTTTTTTGTTTTTGAATTTCCCAAGGTAATGCTCCTGTTAACGCTGATTATCTTTTTTGTGGGAATAGTCCGTACCTATTTTACTCCGGAGCGCACCCGTAAAGCATTGGAAGGAAAGAAGACCTTAACTGGAAATATTATGGCAGCGATCTTAGGAATTGTTACGCCTTTCTGTTCTTGCTCGGCAATCCCCCTTTTCCTGGGATTTGTTGAGTCTGGAGTACCGCTTGGAGTAACTTTTTCATTTTTGATTTCATCGCCCATGATCAATGAAGTCGCTATCGTGTTGTTGTATGGGATGTTTGGCTGGAAGGTTGTTCTAATCTACGTCGTGACAGGCCTTTTAATTGCAATTATTGCCGGTTGGATTATTGGATTTTTAAAACTGGAACATTGGGTGGAAGATTGGGTTTACAAAACCAAAGTTGGCCAGAACCTGATGGGTGAGGATAAATTAAGTTTCAGCGACAGGATTCGTTTTGGATATGAGGCTGTCAGAGAAATAGTCGGAAAAGTATGGTTATATGTTGCTTTGGGTATCGCGGTTGGTGCAGGCGTTCATGGATATGTTCCTGAAGATTTCATGGCAGCATTAATGGGTAAAAGCGTCTGGTATTCAGTACCCTTGTCAGTTTTAATTGGAATTCCATTGTATTCCAATGCCGCCGGTATCGTGCCGATTGTTGCGGTTCTGATAGAAAAAGGCGCCTCTCTGGGAACTGCTCTTGCCTTTATGATGGCTGTTATCGGCTTGTCACTTCCGGAAATGCTTATTCTGCGTAAAGTTCTGAAACTGCCATTGATTTTCACCTTTATTGGCGTTGTTGGAACAGGAATAATGATTGTTGGTTACCTGTTCAATTGGATCTTTTAGAAAAATCGAATAGTAATTGTAAAACATATTACATATTGCAATGCCTAATTGCTTATCAAATAGCTCTTAAAGAACATTTAATGAAATCCAGGCTTCTGCCTTTTTGTTTTCCTTGATTGAAATTTTCGACTGAAATTCATTGGTGTGTGGGTTGTAATTGTAATCCGTCAGCCATAACTTATGATTTTGAGATATTTGTCTCAGCGCATCCGCAATATAAACCACTTCATTCCTGGTCATGGTCGGATGCAACGAAAGCCTTACCCAACCTGGTTTTTCAGATAAGTCACCGTGGCTGATCTTCTCACTGATTCTTTTGGATTTTTCATAGCTCACATCAAGTAAATAATGCCCATATGTTCCTGCACAGGCACAACCGCCCCTTACCTGGACTCCAAAGCGGTCACTTAATAAGGATACAATCAAATTATAATGAATTGAATCCATATAAAAGGAGATTACACCCAACCTATCCCTTATATTATCGGCCAAAATGTGTAAACCACTAACTTTCTGCATTTCATGAAAAGCTACAGCAAGTAATTCATTTTCACGATTATGAATATTGTTGACACCCATTTGCTCCTTTACCTCCATAGCCATGGCTGTCCTGATTGCCTGGAGAAAACCAGGCGTTCCACCATCTTCCCGAATTTCAATATCATCTATGAATTTATATTCACCCCATGGATTGGTCCAGTTGACAGTTCCTCCTCCTGCCTGGTCAGGCGACTTATTGTGATAAAGGCTCGAATTAAACACCAACACACCAGAAGAGCCTGGCCCGCCAAGAAATTTGTGTGGTGAGAAAAAAATAGCATCCAGCTTTTCCATAGGATCTTCCGGATGCATGTCTATCCTGTCATACGGAGCTGAAGCTGCAAAATCCACAAAAATAAGCCCTAGTCATCAGCCTGCCACTTTCACTGGTTTCAGTATGTGTATTTCCGATGCATGGACCTATATGATAAGTGATGATCTCTTCTATAGGTTTGTATAACCTTCCACTGGCAATCCAATCGGCATATACCATGTGCTTGCGCCCATATGGCGTGCGATAATCATAATTGTGCCCAATGGTGTTTTTTCTGAAAAATTTAAAGTGATTGTCAAGACCCATGCAATTTCCTTAAACTAGGGACAACAGCAGGTATTCGAGGCTTCCCTGTAATGCTTCTCAAGAAAATGAAGAATCACATTGGTGATGATATCCTCCTTTGTAACAAAAACAGCAATACCCTTATCCATAAAAAATTGCTTTGCAGCCACTGAAATTTCACGAACAACAAGCTGCGAACACGCAGAAATCATAAGATAATCTCTATTAAAATCTGTCTTTTCAAGTCCCGGCTTCCATCTTAACTCCTCATGGACAATTTCGTTAAAGTTTTCCTTGATTATAAGAAATCCCCTGGCTTCTTCATAAGAGGAAGACATATTTAAACCGTCTGTGGTAGCTATGGCAATTTTCATGGCAGTATAATAATGGTATTTACAAAGTTACAAAGCAGCACTTAGTTTTAAACGGATTATTTGTGCAAAACATCACACTATAATGACAATTATTTATCACCTTTGTATTCAATATATCACACAAATTAAAAACAATATGATTCGTTCTGAAAAGAAAAAAATTCATTGTATAGATTGTAGTGAGAAATCATGTGCTGCTGCAGTACTTGGAATTCCTGAATTCAACCTGATCAATGAGAACAGTTTGGAAGCCGAGTTCAAAAAGGGAGACATTCTGATTCATGAGGGTTCCCTAAACTCGAACATTATCTACCTTAAATCAGGCCTCGTAAAGGAGTATGTTAAAACCACGGATAACAAAGAGCAGATCCTTCAAATTGTAAAAAAATATTCCTACCTGGGTTTACAGTCACTTTTCGGTGACCGGGTAAACCATTATTCTTATGCAGCACTTGAGAACATTACTGTTTGTTATATTGACATGAGTGCGTTCAACAAACTGATTCTGGAGAATGGAGCATTTGCTTACCAGATTCTCATTTCCATTTCACGTGACAGCCTAAACAATTTTCATCGGTTCATGAGCCAATCCCATAAAAAGACTTTCGGGAAGGTTGCAGACTCCATTCTTTATTTTTCAAAGATCATTTATGAAAGCAATGAATTTGAGCTCCCCTTTACCCGGCAGGAATTGGCCGATCTGATCGGCATCTCCAGGGAAAGTGCCACCAGGGTTTTGCTTAAACTTAACGATGATGGCGTTATAAGCGTGGAAGAAAGGCATATAACAATAAACAATCTGGAATTATTACAACAAATAAGTCGGAACGGATAAGTAGGTATCCACAAAGTAATTAAGATTGTAGTACGATGACTGCTTTCCCGCATTACTTCTTGAAATTGGAAAGGAAATTTCTGTTGAAATCTTATCTTTGCAAACAAAAATCTGAAAAACATTCAAACTGCCATTACTATGAATATTATCGAAAAAATTATTGCGAAACATGCAAATCTGGAGTCAGTAAAACCTGATCAGATAGTAGATGTGTTTATTGATGCACGTGTAGCGCGTGACTTTGGCGGAGCCAATGTAGTTAAAAACCTGCTCGACAATGGCTTAAATCTTGCCGATGCCAACCGCACTTTTTTCACTTTCGACTGTAATCCCGGCGGATCTGACCAGAAATATGCTGCCAATCAGCATTATTGCAGACAATATGCCCGTCAAACCGGAATAAAAATATATGACGTCAATGCCGGAATCGGGACACATATCGCCATCGACAAAGGACTTGTTTGGCCTGGAAGCACTTTTGTTTCTACGGATTCTCACGCCAACATTATGGGAGCCCTCGGTTCTTTCGGTCAGGGCATGGGAGATCAGGACATTGCTGCTGCCTGGGCCAATGGGTCTGTGTGGTTCAAGGTGCCGAAATCTGTCAAGATTAACATCAATGGGAAACGTCCGGCCGGAGTTTCTGCGAAAGACATTGCTCTGAACCTGCTTAATCGCTTTGGAGCGAATAAATTGTTGGGATATTCAGTGGAGATTTGCGGCGAATACATCGACAAACTCACACTTGATGAACGGATTACAATCTCTTCCATGGGAACTGAGATGGGTGCCATCATCCTTTTGTTCACCCCCTCACCTACCATCATGGCCTTTTTTGAAGGGACAACAGGTCGCAGCCTTGAAAGAATTTTTGCTGATGCCGACGCTGAATATGATGCCGTCTTTGATATGGATTTCACAACTTTCAAACCTATGGTAGCCAAACCAGGCCATCCTCATGACAATTCTGGTTTAGATGAAGTAAAGAACACCAAAATCGATTCTGCCTTTATTGGAAGTTGTACGAATGGTCGTATCGATGACCTGCGTATTGCTGCCAGTATCCTTGAAGGACGAAAAGTTGCACCAGGTGTTGTGCTGAAAATCGTTCCATCAACGGATGAAGTCTGGGCTTTATGCCTGGAAGAAGGATTGATGAAAATCTTCAAGGACGCCGGTGCCCTGATCTCGAATCCGGGTTGTGCAGGATGTGCTGCCGGACAAGTAGGTCAGAACGGACCTGGTGAAGTGACGATTTCTACAGGAAACAGGAACTTCGAAGGAAAACAAGGCAAAGGCTTTGTGTACCTCGCCTCGCCTGCTACCGTTGCGGCTTCTGCTGTTGCCGGTTATATCACCAGCCCGGATGAAATTCCGGACATAGCTGCTGTTTTTGAACAAAAAGACACTTTTAAAATTTCCGCCAAAGAGAAAACAGCTGTTGAAACCAAGCCCCTTATCATCGAAGGTCGTGTCTGGATTATCCAAAAAGACGACATCGACACTGATATGATCTACCACAATCGTTATCTGACTATCACTGATATCAAAGAAATGGGACAGTATACCTTTGACAACCTCAAAGGCTATGAAGACTTTGCTAAAAAAGCCAGCCCGGGTGATATTATAATGACTTCCAAGAACTTTGGGGCAGGCAGTTCCAGGCAACAAGCCGTTGATTGCTTTATTTCAATCGGAATTCAGTGTATTCTCGCAGAATCCTATGGTGCTATTTATGAACGAAATGCGATCAATGCAGCCTTCCCGATTTTAACCTACAAACCAGAAGTGATCTCTGAAATAGATATTAAAGATGGTGACAGGATTAAAGTGGATATGATTCAGGGAACCATGACAAATCTTTCGAATGGGAAAAGCAGCAACATCGATAAATTCACCGATGTTCAAATCTCGATTTATCAAAAAGGTGGGCTCTTAGGTTAGTTGCTTCTACTGCGTAAGGCTCCTTCAGAGGCGCGGGGGCGCGGAGGATCGCAGGTTTTTTTTAATTTATTAGTAAACGTTGTGAATATTAATTCAGCGCAACTCTGCGTCTTTGCGGCTCTGCGGTGGGCTCCACGCAGTGTTGAAAAATTTTCTTGCGTTTTGGTTTCGTTTATAATAATTTTGAACGATTCTAAATAAGCATCTGTAAATAAAACTACTTTCCCCCTAATAACCTTGATATTATTGGTATTCGGGTTAATGAACCATGGTTTTGCCCAGTCCCCTCAAGTTCGTGATTGCGGCACCATGCAACATCTGGGGTGATGATGGCACAGCATGTACAGGCACCGACAATTGTACTGATACACCAAACCAGGCTGGTGCCAACACCGGCTGCCCGGCATACCCTCATGTAACTTGCAGTAATTCTCCAACAGGTGATATGTTTATGAACTTCATGGATTACAGCAACACAGGCAGCCAGAAGAAAATAAAAATTACATTAACGAACCTAGTGGCTGATTATGACCTAAGCTTATACAAATCCAACGGAAGCCTGGTCAGCACTTCTCAAAACGGAGGCTCCACCAGTGAAAGTATTGTTTACAACAATGGCGCCGTTGGCACATACTATATTAAGGTATATGGATATAACGGAATTTTTAATGCCTCAAACTGTTATACCCTTCGTGCATCGATTCAGGGAAATAATTTCAAAGGAATGGACCCTGACTGGTCTTCAGAAACCGACACACCCATGGGAATGACGCTTTTTCCAAATCCTTCATAATGACAAAATTGCCAAAGGACTTTACCTTATTGAAGCCAAAGGAAAGAACAATATGTTCCAGCAAAAACTGATCATGGAATAGCAATAATTTATTCGTCAAAAAAGGGCTGTACCACGATCTGGTGCAGCCTTTTTTATTATCTTTGCACAGCTTTTTACACCCCCAATATAGTCATCAAAGCATCCTGAAACAATGAAAAAATTCTTACTAATCCTGATTGCTGTTATCCTTGGCTTCAACTTTTCGTATGCCCAACGTAAATGTGGAACGATGGCGTATTGGGAACAACAAAGAGCGCAAGACCCAACACTTGAAAGTAAGAGAATCGCCCTGGAGACATGGACCCAGGAAATGATCCTGGCTAAAAAGCTAAGTCTGGATACGGTGAGCAATACAATTTATATCCCCATTGTTTTCCATATTGTCTATAAAACTGCTGCACAAAATGTCTCTGATGCCAGGGTCCAAGAGCAGTTGGATTATATGAATACTGATTATGCTGGTCTTAATCCGCATACCATGTACTTGTTTGCCGCAAATCTGAAAGCAAACACCAAAATTCAATTTTGTCTTGCCCAACGCAAACCTAACGGGACCGCAACTAATGGGATCGAGAGAAGGCTTACAACTGTTTCTTCCTTTAATACCAATAACAACGTAAAAAAATACACTACAGGTGGACTGGATGCCTGGGATGTTTCAAAATATATGAATGTCTGGGTATGTAATGAATCCGGTGGTATCCTGGGTTACGGACAGTTTCCTTCCAGTGGAATCAATTCTACCTATGGTCTTGTTTTACATTTTGAAGCCTTTGGCCATACAGGAGCAATAGCTCCTTACGATTACGGTGGAACAGGTTCCCACGAATTTGGACATTGCTTTAACCTATATCACATCTGGGGTGATGACAACGGAGCCTGCACCGGGACCGATTATTGTGCTGACACGCCAAACCAGGCAAGTGAAAATTATGGTATGCCTACATTCCCTCATGTTACTTGCAGCAATGGCCCTCTTGGCGACATGTTAATGAACTTTATGGATTATTCTGATGACCTCGCCTATGCGAACTTCACCCCAAACCAGGTTGATCGGATCGCTGCTTTGTTTTTACCAGGTGGTCCCTTATTTTCACTGACCACTTCTAACGGTTGCCTGCCTCCCTCATGCGATGTTCCTTCCGGAATCAACACAACTCCATTTGGCTTTACCAATGCCATTCTGGCCTGGACCCCTACTGCCCTTCAAACAAGTGTTCTTATTCAATATCATATCCAGGGTGATACAAACTGGACTGACACAACGCTCACTGGCGCAAGTGTAAATTCTCTCACTCTGAACAACTTACAAGGTGGTGTTTATTATGAATGGCAGATAAGCAGTTTTTGCTCTACCGACACTAGTGCCTTCTCTTCACCTTCTGTATTTTTTACTGCACAGTGTGTTGATACCTATGAGCCAAATAACTTAATGTCCTTAGCCAATCTAATCGGCATCAATGAAACCAATGACACCATCAATGCCTTGTTGAATACACATACCGACATCGACTGGTACCGTTTCGGGATGACCAACTTTAAAAATGTACATATTCGTCTGGAAAGTCTCCCTGGTAATTATGACCTAAGGGTATACCGCAGTAATGGAGTTCTTTTAATCAAATCAACACTTCCAGGAAATGCAAATGAAGAAGTAGTTTTACACAACCTGAAAAACGGTAATTATTACATTCGGATCAGTGGTGCAGACAGTTCAAATGTTGCCTGCTATTCATTGTTCCTTGAAAGAAACAACACCCCCGTTCCTGTTGATCATCGTTCTTATAACCTGGAAACACCAGGGACAGGAAATGCACGTATCGGCACTCCAGCCTTGGGAATCTATCCGAATCCAGCCAAGAATGAAGTGAGTATATCTATGTATAGTGAATCAAACACTACAGCGCTTGTGAACCTACTCGACCTGACAGGCAGAGAATGTTTGGCCAAATCATTCACTCTTACTGAAGGAGGCAACATCATGAAACTGGATCTTTCATCTATGGTTGCAGGATTATACCTGGTGAAGCTTACTCAAAACGGTCAGATTTCTTATAATCGCCTCGTTGTAAAATAAAGGACAAGAAAGCTGGTCTTTTAATGTAATTATCTATTCTCTTTCGGAAGCCTTATACAAACCAAAGGAAGAAATTCCTGGCGCTGCCCTCAAGCCATTGATAACAATTTTAACCTGGTTTGTTTCAACAGCAGGAATACGGATTAGTCTTTTATACCCTATCGTAGTCCCTTCTGAAATTGATTTCCATTCATCCTTGATCTTCGCATAAATTACGAAAGAAGAAATCCGTTGGCCGAGTCGAATCGGCTCCTGGAGCATAATACGATTAAAACATTTCCTACCCTTAAGAGAAACAATAATTTCTGCAGTATTTTTTTTGTCCTCGGAAATCCAGAAAGTTGCATTGTCTGCATCAAGAATGTCTTCTATGTTTCTCACTGATTTTGTGGCAGTTATAGCCATTGCATCCTTAACCAGGTTATGCTGAAAAGTCTCGTCCAGGATGCGTCTGAACTCAATGAGATTTCGTTTATCGCGTTCGCCTATACATCCGTGCTGGTCTGGCGGAATGTTAAGAAGCAATAATGCATTCCTTCCAACTGATTTATAATACAGATCAACCAGCTCCCTGGCAGTCTTCACCAGGGTATCTTCCAGCTGGTGATAAAACCATCCCGGCCTGACAGACACGTCGCATTGACCAATCACCCATTGCTTCCCGGCACTGTCACCCTGATTCAAATATTTTGTGTCGGAAGCTCCAATCACAAGTTTGTTCGTATTAATGGTCGACCAAAATGTCTCCCCTGCATAACCGTTTTCATTTCCTATCCAATGGATGTCGGGACCGGCATCCGAAAAAATCATAATCTTTGGCTGAAGATGTTTTGCAATACCAATGGTTTTATCCCATTCATAATAAGTTGCCGGATCAATTTTCCGCTCATCTTTAGCACCACCATAAAAACCACTACCTCCATTGGCACCGTCGAGCCAAAGCTCATTCACATCACCATAGTTTGTCAAAAGCTCTGTTAACTGATTCCGGTAATAATTGAGATATTCCTTTGTCCCATAATCCTTATGATTTCGATCCCAAGGCGACAAATACAATCCGACTTTAAGATTTTGCTTCCGACAGGAATTCACAAACTCCTTTACAATATCACCCTTACCATTTTTATAAGGACTGTTTTTTATACAATGATCTGTAAATTGACTTGGCCAAAGGCAAAATCCATCATGATGCTTGGCAGTCAATATCAATTCTCCAAGACCTGCCTGTTTCGCAACCGACGCCCATTGATCCGTGCTCAAGTTCGTTGGCGAAAACAGGATCGGATCTTCATCGCCAACCCCCCATTCCTTATCAGTGAATGTATTCATATTAAAATGGAGGAATCCAATCACTTCCATTTCCTGATACCTCTGCTGTGCCTCACTTGGCAGCACAAGATTCTCTTCACTGTTATTTACCTTGTCATCACTCACAAATAGAAATGAAGACAATAAAACAACACTAATAATTAAAAATAATATTTTCATCTATCAATGTTTAAAAAAATGGCCATGGATCAGCAAGGGAACATATTACAAATAACAAATACTAAGGTAATTTATGACTTCCATCACAAAAAGGCGCATTCTTTGTATGGGTGCACATACATAAAGTGTACAATCCTTCCGCTTCTACCTGGTAGCGGACGGGCTCAACGTCACTCATCACATGTGAATTATCGCAATATGGAGAATCATCAGATAAGCCACAGGCGCACCACATCAGTCTTTGACCTTTTAAAAGTGTCAAGGTCTTTGGCCCGTTTGAAGCCTTTTTTTCATTTTCCATAGTACAATCAATCAGTTATAATAACTATTTAATTACTTATAGTATCATTAATTTTAAATATCATAAAATTATCTATTCCAAGATTCTTAAACACATAATCATTCCATATCTTTAATTCCGCAAAATTATCACCCGACTGCGTTTTCTTCAGATATAGGGCTGTCTGTGCCTCGATGGTCTCAATAGTCAATTTATAGATTAAATCTATTTGTTCTTTATTATGGGAAGACTCACGAAGCTTTTTATCCATATTTCGTCTTTCAATTTCGTAAATATCAAAGAATATATTCAGGAAACAATTGCTTGTTTTTTCTTCTGTAAGTTTATAAAATGAATCAAAAACATCGAAAACTGTTGCTGAAAAACAATGCAAAGAATCCCCGATTTCGTTGACATCAAGAAACACCTGAGCCTTAAATTGGTACAAATCAGCTTTTACCTTTTGAACATTTAGATTGACTAATGAATCCTTACAAATACTATTTTTCTTCAGCGAGAGCCTACTTGTGTCAGACCAATAGACATAATTATCTTCAAAGAACTTTCCATGGACCAGGTTCAATTTGTTGATTGGAAGATCAGCATCCAATTTATGGTTATAGTTTAACAAAAGGCCATTTTTTTTAAGAAAACTTAGATTTTCCGATTGTTTACGGGTGTTAAGCAAACCATTACTATGATTCCAAAAGCTCGCATTATATGGGAAAAAGGTGATTTTTCTGTAATCAGATTGTGTTACATCATAATCAAAATAGGGTAAAATGAAAGGCTTTTCCAAATCATAAAAATACATCACACCTTTAGTTTTGACATCCCGTTGAAATTCCTTTTTCTTGAATATAAGACTATAGCTAAAGTTCAAGTCATGAAGGATACCGGCCTTATCATTCAGTTCATATGTCTGCATGATACTTATGGAGACACTATCAATAGAAGTTTTGGGCCACATCGGCAGAAAAGGATGTGTTTTAAGATTTTCTCCGGATAATGTTACTTTCAATAACGTATAAGTAGATTTGTCGATCCAAACCTCCCCATGAAACGAATTGCCATCATTGATCCTGGGCGAGAAAGCAATATGATAAACGGGGCTTCCACTTTCATAAACCGCAATCATCTTCAACAAAAAGTGATGTCGCATTTTATTTTTTGAGAATTGAAAAGGGATTTTGGGCAGGTATTCATTGTTGTGAGTCAGGTTGAGATAGGTAATTGCTCTTGATGTATTCATGCTCACGAAATATGAGCTATCGCTTGTTACAGCAAGTCCGATGCGCCCGTTTTTTAAATTAAGTTCTTCAATAGAATTTCCGTTGAAAGTGGCGTTATAATAACACGCTAACATTTCAACGATTTGTTTTTGATATTCTGTTTCCAGGTTGAAATAAGCTTTTGCCTGGTGCGACAGGCTTCTATTGATACGCTCTCTGCATTCTTGCATAATGTCGAAAAGGTAATCGTCATCAGCATGTATAACGACTTCATCAATTAAAATATCTTTTGGTTCAAGAAAAATAAGCGGTCTGTTTAAGATGGAGGAAGCGACCAATGTCTTCGACTTATAACCCAGGAAAGATATAACGATGGAATCTTTCTCCGAATTTACGTTGATGCGAAATCCCCCATCTTCATTGGCGATACAGCTCGTCTTCGTTGATTTCAGGGTAATACCGCAAAATGACAATGGTGCTTTTCTTTTCGAATCCCTTACAGTGCCCTGAATGCTTATCTGGGCGAAACCAGAAAGAGAATAGAAAAATAAAACGACGAATATTGTCCGCAAGTTTTTATTTATTTATCAGTAATTTCTCAGTGGCGACAAGAGTTCTTGATGTTACTTGCAAGAAATATACCCCAGCTTCCTGGTTTGTTAGGTCAAGTGTATAATTGCCATGAATTTGAGCTGTTCTTTTAAACACCTGACGTCCTGAAACATCACTTACTATAAGTTCAACATCAGTTTCTGAATTTATGCTGAGATTGAAGATCCCGACACTTGGATTTGGGGCCACTTCGATCATTTTCCGATTTGAGGTCTCATCAATGCCAACACCACCCAGGCAGGTCACGATGGCTTTCCATCCTTCACCGGTGACTCCTTCGTCCGAATGAAATTGTAAACACAAGGCACCAGAGGGATGCGTTGAGGTGACAGTCCCTGGAGAGTTCGTTCCGCAGAAAGTCCCGATCAGTGGATAAGACATAGATGGGCCGTCGTATATATTGAGATAGTCATAGGCACAACTGGGTTCATCTTCAAGATCAAAACTTTGAAATTCAATACGCACCGGGTGATTGGAAGCAGCTGCATAAAATCTAATAAAGTAGGTTGTATTGTTGGCGTAATTTCCAAAAGCGCCCCCTGCATCATAGAACACTGCTGAACAAGTTGTTACATTAGTATTTGTCATAAAGATCTGCTCTCCAACAACTATTTTTTTGCTGATATAATTAGCATATGTACCATCACTAACCATAAACTTAAATTCTAAAACAGTTCCAACAGGAGTCGCCGGGTCAAGACTTATATTATGTATTTCCATGACATATTGAGAAAGACCGATAACGCCCCCCACTAATACAGGATTGTTTATAGTTACATATCCTGCAGTCGACCCAATAGCAGTACAAGTCATCGTTACTGCCGCTGAACTTAGCTGACCATAATTACTTACCTTGACATTAAGATCTCCGGATTCCCCTGGTTCAAGAAAACCATTCCCATTATTATCTCCACTAACATTGATATAGGACAGGAAGAAACTGGGAGCAGCTACACCAGCGCCGAGTTTATAATTCATAATATTATTCACTGAACCAATATCCCAAACGCGCAAACCACTAGGGTCCCCATTAAACTGTAATGAATTGGGTGTTGTAGAAATCGAATATTCATTATTAAACCCTGCTTTAAAACAAGCTGCACTATGATCGGTGATGTCGTTGTTCGCATGAACCAGGTAAACTTCGTGATGCATGGTCTGATTATCACCATTACGGTCAATGTGCCAGATCGTTAAACCCTGATCTTCAATCATAAAACTTCTTCCGCTCTGCGCCCTGTTCCCCAGGAGAAAAAACTCATTGGTATCATTCAGGTTGCGATATTTATAACAAGTCAGTGAATTGGCTGTGTCGATGTTCAAACCATTAGTAAAAGTCACATCCACCACTTTACCCCAGCCGGCATTGCTTCTGAAATGAGGGTTGGGAGGAACTGGATTTGTAGAACTTCCATACCAGCACATCAGGTCAAAAGCACCGATGCCATCAGGCCCGGTATTGTTGTTATATTTATAGGTATCAGGCCATTTCCCAATCATGTGACCATTCTCATGACATACCGTTGCTATGGTAAGCGGGTCATTGGCCGGAGAACAGTTGTAGTCACCTGAATGAACACCGTCAGCAGAGAAATTGCCATAATATCCCTGGTGCCACCACATTCCTTGTGCCCAGTTTTGGGCGTCACCCGTGTACATAAGGTTGATGGCCATGATACTGTTGTCAGGATTCAAGCTTAAAGTTGAAAAATCAAATCCAATAGAGTCGATCCAATGTAAAGCCAGTCCTAGGATCTGCTGTGCGCCCTGAGCATAAGGCATTTGCTCATAATCGGCAAATGTAAGTGGTGCCCGAAAATATCCGTAAACTACATTTTCATAATCAAGGAGGCCGCCCGAAATATCATAGTAAAACTTCCTGAGAGACCCATTATTACCATAATGACTGTAATTCATACTATCACAGAAACTTACGAACTCACCAATTGGAACATTTGCCGGTTCATCGCTAAAGTCTACAACTATGCATATGCCTTTAATATTTCCGGATACCGGATGAAAAGCTGTTTTCGAAGCATTTCCGGGTTCCGGACTTAATCCTGTCCTGGTACGGTTTTTCCGAATAGCTTTTTCTCGTGATTTCCCACTAACGTCGAGGTGTTTGAGAAGATCTGTACTGTCTGATTGTATCTTTACTTTCCCTGAAATTCCCTTATAAATGATGCCGCTTGAAATCAATGTTGAACCATCTGCCGATAGCTTTGCATAGCAAATCCAGTGTGTATTCACATCCCTGATCAAAGTATAGCCATCAAGGCTTTCGGCACGCATATAGTATTCAGTGCCAAACAATCTGAGCTCAACAGTTGATCCGTCGGGTTGATTGAATTTTTTAATTTGTCCGTTGTAGGGTGCCGCCACAAGGTTTAAGGAAATCAGCAGCAGGAAGCAAACCAGAACTTTATTCATAGATTTGAGGAGTAAGATTAAGTATGCAAAATTAAGGAAATCGTGGATTGGAAAAGCATGCGATCTTAAACACTGGTGGATTTTATTATTGAGTTAAGCCTGGCATATACAACAAAATTCACCAGGTTTCTCATGTTGGTCCTGGTATCCAAAAGCCTGCGGGCAATAGAGGAATAACTGTAAAAATCCTTATTGGCCTTTATCGTGGCTTCACTCAGGGCTTCCGGACTCATCAGACGCGGAATAAATGTTGCTGCATTATACTTAAAATCAGGATGATTCCACCATTTCCCATCATATAAAAGTCGATTCTCTTCCTTGAATTGCCGGTAGATCTCTGTGCCCGGATAAGGCATCAATACATGAAAAAATGCCAGCGTTAGTTTGCTTTTTATTGCAAACTCAACCGTTTGCGAGATGGTGTCAAGGTCGTCGTAATCATTTCCAAACATAAAGCTTCCCCAGCTTAAAAAGCCGTAGTCTCGCATAATATTCATAGCCTCACGGTAATGATCAAAATGCCTGAGATTGGGTGATTTGTTGAACCACTTCAAGGTGTTGACATTAATTGACTCAAAACCAATCAGATGACCAATACAACCGCTCCTGGCCATGAGCTCCATCAGCTCAATGTCGTGAACCATATCGATACTCGACTGACTGGCCCACCTGACTTTGAGCGGAATCAATTCGTGGAGAAATTCTTTCAGCAGGCTGCGATTTGATACCATATTATCATCCACAAACAAAATCGTCCTTAATTTATCTTTCTCAATTTCGTGGATGACATCCTCAATTTTACGGCATTGGTGAGATTGTTTAAAAAAACTTGACACTGAACAAAACGAACAATGAAAATTACATCCCCTGCTGAATTGAACCAGTGATACAGGCAAATAGCCTTTTCCTTTTAAAATCTCACGATCAGGAAATACGCCCTGCTGGGGATTGTCATAGGTCCCCTGGTAAACTTTCTGTAAATTATTTTGAGCCAAGTCATTTAGTAGTTGTTTCCAGACATTTTCTGCATCGCCAATCACAATTACATCGGCATGATCAGCGGCCTCTTCGGGTAAAAGAGTGACATGAATTCCGCCCAACACAACCCTGATGCCCCTTTCGCGGAATTTTGCTGAAATCTGGTATGCCCTGAAGGCATTGAAGGAATCCACTGTAATTGCCACGAGGTCGGTGGCTTCATCAAAAGGGATGGCCTCTACCCTGTCATCATAGAGACATACAGTATCATTGTCACCAACCATGGCCGCTAAAATAGCCAGTTGCAAGGGTTCCATGCGACCATCGTCGATGTTATAACCTTCGATGACGGCTCCCATGCCGGGTTTAATCAGGGTGATTTTCATTCTGGCATAATATTAAACGCTAAAATATGTTGGGAGCGACATTCTTCATCACATAAGATCGATAATGCAAATTTATACCAATAGCAAACAACAGCATCCCGGGATTTCTCCATAGTGTCCTGTTAAGAACTGTCCTGTAAAAAATACTATATCGGGAAAATACAATCTTATTGAGAATCCAATATTGCTCTGTCAGCTTCTGAGGGGCAATATTATCTGGAAAATGAACACAAGTTGAGGCATTATATTCATTTAAATCTTCCGTCACGAGTCGTCCCTCTTCCTTTAAGCGATTATACAAATCCGAACCTGGGATCGGAGTCAGGACATATATTCTTGGTATCGGAATGCGGTTCTTGTGAATGAAGTGAAAGGTATCTCTTACCGATGCTTCAGTGTCACCATCCATGCCAACAATCATTTCTGTGCTGACCATGATCCCGGCTTGGGAAAGGATGCTGATGTATTCCTCGTGCTTATCAGCCCGAAGCCAGGGTTTGTCGATTGAATCAATTGCTGCCTGGCTCGTACTTTCCACACCAAAACTCATCATATCACAGCCTGAATCAACGACTGCTTTTAACAACTCTTTATTTGCAGCAAGATGCAATGCACACTGACTTGCCCATTTCATCTTTAGCGGTTGAATCTGTTTGCACAATTCAAGAAGATACTTTGGATTGGAAACAATATTGTCATCAATGAGATAAAATCGCTTATAACCAAGTGCCCTGATGGCTTTGATGTCGCGGATCACCTCATCAACCGGCCTGAAGAGGTATCTTCCTTTGTACAAACAGGCGATGGAACAAAAAGAACAGGTATGCGGACAACCGCGCCCGGCTTGTACCGGAAGCATCACCCCAATTCGCTTTTTTGTCAACAGCTCGTAACGAGGCAAAGGAAGGCCCTTCAACTGGGTGACTGGATTGTTGTATATGGGTTTCAGGCGACCGCTATCTTCAAAGTCCTTAAGCATCAGCGGGTATGAGATCTCTGCATCACCAACCACAACAGAATCAACATATTGCAATGCCTGCTCAGGAACCATCGAAGCCATATATCCGCCCATGACAACAGTTTTCCCTCTTTTCCTGAATTCTGTGGCTATCTCTATTCCCCGAAAAATAGCATGACCCATCGTACCAATAGCAACAATATCTGCATCTGACTCAAAATCAACATTATCGACTACTTCCAATACGATCTCAACATCCCAGTTCGCTGGTGTATAGGCAGCAAGCAAAGGGAAAACCAAGCCGGGAAGATTGATCTTCCTTTGCTTGCAAAGCTTTCCATTTTCAGCATACTGGGTCGGTTGTATGAAAAGGATTTTGGGCATAGATTACACATTCATTAATATAGTAAGCCAAAAACCAGATTGGGATCTTATTTTGGTATCCGAATTCCATCTCATCTGCCACAATATAGGCATTTTCATGCCCGGCAATTTGTGCCCGTGATTTTCCTTTACCACCAATCTCAAAAAGGTATTTATCATCTACGATAAAATCAGCTTGTGTAAACAAGGCAATCCTATGTTGATTTAAAATCTGACTGACAAAAAATAATTCCCTGACACTACCAGCATTGGGGCCTTCTGGTAATAATGCGTAAGCGAGATTAGGCTAATCATAATGTAGATTTTATCATAATAAAAGCTCTTTCCATAGCTATAAAAAAAACATAGAAACCCATCTGACTACCTCCTAAAAACATTAAATCTCGGAAGATCAATGTTATATTCCAGCAATTTCTTACCGTAATATAAAATGCGATTAAAAATTAAATTGCTATGCCTTGCTTCCATTTTTAAATCAATCCTTTCCCCCACCCATTCTCATTTTAGGAATTTCAGCTGTTTGTCCTAACTCAATGTACGCTGCTTTATTTTCAATACCCTCTTTCACAATATTTGCCAACAAGCGAAGGTAGGTCGAATTGTCATTATTGTAATGATAATCAATTCCTCCAAGGAAGAAATAATGGATATCACCTTCACAAATAGTAATATTCCATCCAAGAACGTTACTGTTTAAAAGACAGACATTCAATTTGAAGGATTCCGGGAGGTACTTGAAAAAGTCATAACTGAGTTTTTCCAATTTGGCTTTACTTCGTTGAAAAACCTGAAGGTATTGCTTATACATTTCGTCTGAGAACTCACTACATTTCATAGTTTTGATCTGCAAACCTGTTTCGGCGTGAGTAATATGATTCAATCTACGGCGATAGTCGGAACGTAAGGCCGACAGATAAATTTCCCAGGACTCAAAGCGGTTTTGCATCACGATAGTTGGCAAAGTCGTTCCGCTGGCATGATTACAGTTTTCAGTATTTACCTGAAGATTTAATGCCAAAACAAAGCCTTTTTCTCTTTGAAAGATGTATGACTTCAACGCAATAATTCCATCTGAATCCCCAATAATTCCCTGGCTTGATACTGAACAGGGTACCCCAATAATATGCATCTTGATCGGACTCTTGATCTTTAGAAAAGTCAATAAATTAAGTCGAATTGTATAAACGGTTGCTGCTGCTAAAAGAATATTATCCTGATAACAAAGATAATAACGCTGATTACAAGGGTTATAAATTTCTATATGTCTTAAAAATTCAATCTTTTGAAAATAGAACTCAGTAAGCATATCCCAATCAGATGGAATTTCTTTTGTACTCTTTACGATTTCAAACCTCATGCTCATAAATGGGTTTCATAGACGGCATAAGTCCTGTAAGGCTCAGGATTTTGGCCGAAACAACGTCGTAAAATCCCTTTGACAAAAGCCATTGATCTAATGTTCTCCTCAAAAATAAACCCACCTTCACAATATGTATACCCACCTTGGAGAATAGACGGTAATGCCTTATCAATCAGTGCATAGCCTACCGCCGTATTTTGGTACTCAGGCAGAATACCTATTTCAGTAAAACGGATGGTGTCGATTGGATTGAAAAGTCTGTATTTCATAACATCCAAAGGATTAAAATCACGCCTAGTAGTGATGAGTTGATTAAAATCAGGATACCATAAATAGAATCCAACTGGTTTTCCCTGATCTTCAGCAATAATAAGGTTTTCATCCTTTAGGAAAAAGCGAAAAGGACTAAACAATTCAAAGTCGTCTGCTTCTTCTCGTCTAGCCCAATAAGGATGGTTTAGAAAGGCATCATTGTTGAGTTGTGTGTAAATTGCGATCTCTTTGCGTATGCTTGCCTTATGCATATACCTAACATTCAGGCCTTTCATTGATCGCTTTGCATCATAGGTATTGGCCCAGGCAGCATACCCCTCCAATGGAAAACGAAAGGAATGCATTCTTTTTTCTGTCAGCTCCCTGAAATATTCCGGATAGTAAGGCTGGGTATAGGGAAGGCCAAAAACTGGTGCTTCTTCAAATCGTGTCAACAGAAAACCAGCACCATAATTCAAATGGCCATTCAATCCCACGATCACCTTAGCATAAGCAGGAAAATGCCGCGCAATTTCCTTCCGTATCAAGCCAAAAACATCTATTAAACCTGCCTGTGCCTCAAAAAAAGACACCTGCACATAATCGGGAAGATACTTATCCTGGATTAAAGCGAATCGGCCGACAAGATTATTTCCATCGCGGATGGCAAACATGATAACCGTGGCGTGCCGGGAAAAAGCGGTTTGCTCTGACAGTACAAGTCGTTCAACACCTGCTTCTGTCCCGCGGTGAAAGGGATTTCCACAATAAACCTGTCGTCCTATCGCCCTGAAAACCTTATACCCGGACTTCCCTTCAAGCAGTACCGTATTCATATAAAAACCTCCGCTGCTGGTGGAAAACCAAGGAAAGAAGTATGGGATGAAGCGGAATAAGAACCCGCATTGCCAAGGATCACAACATCCCCTATCGCCGGAAACGGAATCCGGACTTCTCTCGCAAGAAAATCCCTGGAATATGTCGAACATCCATATATGGACGCCTGGTAAGCCATGCCTGTAATTTCAAGCATGTCACCGTTCCGCATCAATATTACGGGATGACGAGCGATTTCAGGATAAAACAACGGCCTAGGAAACTGGGTTGAAGATGCATTTACTCCAAGCAGAAACTGGCCATTTCGCTCTTTAATATCTGTTACTCTGCATACAAAATACCCGGCTTCTCCCCCAATAATCCTTCCAGGCTCCAAGATCAAACGGATTGATTTCCCATGCTTTATAGACATTTCACGCATCAGTTCACCCAATTGATGGCCATAAAAATGAAAATCAAAATGCCTGTCCCCGCTTTCTGCTACACCAAAACCTCCGCCAAAATTCAGGGTTTCCAGACCAGGAAAAACTAAAGACAGCTCACATAACTGTCGATAACAATGAAGAAAGTAATTTACATCAAAGATATCAGTCCCAATATACAAGTGAAGTCCACTTATCATTGGATTCCCAGCCAGAGAACGAACTTCATCGAGACACAACCCAAGGCGGCTTTCTCTTCCAATAAAATAGCCGGCATGGGTTGGAAAAGCTTCTGCCATCTCACCAATATTACATCGAATCCCGACTTTTGAACCTGGAAACAAAGTTTGCCATTGACGGAATTGCTCCAGGGAGTCCAGATATACACAAACCTTATCCTCATGTAAAACTTTCATGATTTCTCTGTCAAGTGCAGATGCCGTGAAAATAATCTCTTGTCTCCGAAACCCAGCATCATGTGCTTTTTTTAAATGCTCAACTGAATTAACAAACACATTGATTCCTTCTAACCTGACCAAGCCCAGGAACCTGTGATGAATATTGGCCATGGAAGCAAAATGAATGGCTTTGTTTTGATAGGATATGTCGTGAAAAACTTTGCACTGAGCCCGAATCATTTCTGAGTCATACAGATAGAATGGCGAAAAAGGAGTCTGGATCATACTTCTGATTTGATCCAGTAAGGGTTTGCTTATTCTCATGAATCTCTGTTTAGCTGCAGCTTTGACAACAAACAAAGGTGAAAGAATATTTGCATAATTACAAATACAAATTGCCCAATTATCACAGATGAGAACATATTAAATTTCAAAAAAAATGTTAAATATTTCATTTCTGGCCTGCTATTTGAAATGAATTCTTTCAATTAAAAACAGGAAATACTAACCCTTAAACAAAATAATAAATGAAAAAGTTAATTGCAATCATCGCATTGGTGGGCTTCAGTGCTACCATGGTTTTAGCTCAAAACCAAACAACTAAAACAGACCCTACCAAGAAAGCTGCTAAAACAGAGACCAAAGCTTCTGAAAAACAAGTAAAAGCTGATACAAAAGCCGCCAAGACTGAAGTAAAGAACGAACAAAAAGTAGTAAAAGCTGAAGTAAAAGCTGAGCAAAAAGTGGTAAAGGCTGAAGTAAAAGGTGAGCAAAAAGTGGTAAAAGCTGAAGTAAAAGCTGTAAAATCAGATGTAAAGGCTGAAACTAAAGCTGCTAAAAAATAAATAAACGCTGCTGAAACCAAAACTCCGGCAACACCAGTTAAAAAGCCATTCGCATCGATTGATGCTAAGGAAAGCCACTCAGATTTGAGTGGCTTTTTTATTTTATTCTAATGATTTTTGATCTGATAGCAATTTTATCAATAACATTTTAATGCCTGAACGTAGCCTAAGTCCTCCACGATCTGTAGAGGGTAAGCTGGGGGCAAAAAAAAAGAGCGCCCAATACTGAGCGCCCTTTTAATATTATTTAGAATTTAATCTATTCTTCAGCTTTTTCAGCCTCAGGAGTTTCAACTTCAGGCTCAGCAACTTCTTCAGAAACAGCTTCTGCTGCAACTTCAGGTGCAGCTTCAGGACTTGCACCAGCTTCGGCATCAGCCTTAGCTTTAGCAACTTCAGCTTTCTTTGCAGCTGACTTCTTGAAGGCTTTTAATTCGCTTTCTTCCATCGAGGTCTTCAGACTTGAAAGGGCCTCGAGATCACCTAATGTGGTTTTTTCGTTGCTTTCTTTCAGCTTTTTGACAGCACGCTTGGTATCAGCATCTTCTTTCTCAGCCTGTTTTGATTCTTTTACCTTTTCAGCATTGGCGAGATCCTGGTGAATCTTGCTGTGTGAAAGCATGATCTTCTTATTCTCCTTAGAGAATTCGATGACCTTGAAGTCAAGGTTCTCGTCGATTCTTGCCATGCTGTTGTCTTCTTTCTGAAGATGACGTGAAGGAGCAAAACCCTCAACACCATAAGGTAGTGTTACAACAACACCTTTATCGGTTTGGCTGATGATTGTTCCTTTATGAACACTGCCAACTTCAAATACAGATTCGAAGATATCCCATGGATTTTCTTCCAATTGTTTGTGGCCGAGGCTCAAACGACGGTTTTCTACATCAATATCGAGAACGATAACTTCGATGCTTTCCCCGATCTTGGTAAATTCTGCAGGATGTTTGATTTTTTTTGACCAACTTAAGTCAGAGATATGGATCAGACCGTCAACACCTTCTTCCAGTTCAACAAAGATGCCGAAGTTGGTGAAATTCCTAACTACTGCATTGTGTTTTGACTTGATTGGATATTTCTGAACGATATTGGTCCATGGATCCGGTATCAATTGTTTGATACCCAATGACATTTTGCGCTCCTCGCGATCAAGGGTCAAAACAACAGCTTCGATGTTGTCACCAACTTTCAGGAAGTCGTGAGCAGTACGTAAGTGCTGTGACCATGACATTTCAGAAACGTGGATAAGACCTTCAACGCCAGCTGCGATTTCGACGAAAGCGCCATAATCGGCAATTACGACGACTTTACCACTAACTTTATCACCAACTTTGATGCTATCATCAAGTGAAGCCCATGGGTGAGGTGTCAATTGCTTCAGACCAAGTGCGATACGTTTTTTATTCTCATCGAAGTCGAGGATAACAACTTTGATCTTGCCATCAAGCTGAACGAGTTCTTCAGGATGGTTGATACGTCCCCAGCTAAGGTCGGTGATGTGGATGAGACCGTCAACACCGCCGAGGTCAACAAAGACACCGTATGAAGTGATGTTCTTGACAGTTCCTTCCAGAACCTGACCTTTTTCGAGACGGCTGATGATTTCAGCTTTCTGGGCTTCCAGTTCTTCCTCGATGAGGGCTTTGTGAGAAACAACAACATTTTTATATTCATGATTGATCTTAACCACTTTGAATTCCATGGTTTTGTCAACATAAATATCATAGTCGCGAATCGGTTTCACATCGATTTGTGAACCTGGTAAGAATGCCTCAATGCCGAATACGTCGACAATAAGCCCGCCTTTGGTACGACATTTTACATAACCATTGATAATTTCCTGAGTTTCAAAGGCCTGGTTGATACGCTCCCATGAACGGAGGATCCGGGCTTTCTTGTGAGATAAGATCAGCTGACCCGTGATATCTTCCTGACTTTCAACATATACCTCGACAGTATCACCGATTTTCAAATTCGGGTTATAGCGAAATTCCGAAACAGGAACGACAGCATCGGATTTAAAACCAATGTTAATCACAACTTCTCGTGAACTACGGGCAACTACAGTTCCGTCAATCACTTCATGCTCAACGATAGAGCTGAGTGTTTTTTCATAAACCTCTTCCAGTTTTTCTTTTTCTTTGTCGGAATAAGACTGGTGTTTTTTCCCGATTGAATCCCAATCGAAAGTATCACGATCGATGGTTTCATAATCATTTTTAAAAGAAACAGGACCTCTTTTGGGCGCTGCTACTTCTTCAGCAACAACAGGAGCTGCTACTTCTTCAGCAGCAACAGGAGCTGCTTCTTCTTCGACAACTTCAGGAGCTGCTTCTTCTTCGACAATAGGAGTTGTCTCTTCAACAACTTCTGCAACAGGGGTGTCGTCGCCTTCATCGATTACTTCAAAAGCATGAATCTCTTCTGTATTTTCTGATGATGTGGGTGTTTCGGCTGCGGTCTCCGCTGCCAATTCTGCCGGGTTCTCGAGTGTGTTTTCCGGCTCGTTTAGATTATCTGAATTACTCATTAAAAGAGCTTTGTGGTTCCGTTTGCAGGAACCGGGTTAAACAATAAAGCGTTTTCTGCCCAAAATTGGGGCTGCAAAGGTATGAAAAATGCTGATAATAAAAGCAATATGCCATTTTTTTTCAAAAATGGCATTCGTGAATGATTAGATTTTCACAAGCTTTTTAAGAAAGGTCTTTTTTGCTGTACTAATTCTTAGGAAATAAAGGCCATGTGTCAGATCAACAGGTAGTTGCAGATTAATATCCTGAGCACCACTAATAGAAGGAAATACCTGAGTATCCATTACCTGCTTGCCTTGCAAATCGAGCATTGTGATAACAACATCCTGAGTGTCTGAACTTGAGAATGAAATTTTAACTATGTCAGTTGCAGGATTTGGAATAATTCTGGGTTCAAGACCTGCATCAAGGTTTGGAGGAATACTTGCCTCCAGAATTAGATTGGCAATAGCAAAATTGGGAATCCCATATCCATATAAACTGTCGGGGTTGTTATAGTGATCTGCACTTTGCTCAATGGCTTTAATAAGTTGCATATTTGGCATAGACGGGAATGCCTGGCGCAGACAAGCAGTGGCACCCGCAATTACAGGAGATGAGAAAGAGGTCCCATTGCCGGGGTAAATCATTCCGTAGGGAGAGGCAACAATAGTCCCCTGCCCTTGCGCACAAACATTGGGTTTCAGGCGACCATCAGCAGTTGGGCCTGTAGAAGAAAATGATGCATAAATTCCGAGGTCATCAACAGCACCAATAGTAAAAACACTGTCACCATCCGCCGGAGAACTCACATACTGCCAAGCTGAACCGCCTGAATTCCCAGCGCTTATACAGACTACGATTCCCTTTTGTGCGGCAAAATCTGCGGCGATGGTACATCTGGCAGTGTTCCCGTTCATGTCGGCGTAGGGATGATCCATAATTGGATCATTATAGACACTGTAACCCAAGGAAGAATTGATCACATCAACGCCGGCACTGTCGGCGTATTCCGCAGCGCTGGCCCAATTATCTTCTTCGATTTTAAATTCAGTATCAACATCTTCTGACCGTAGCAGTATATATTTCGCTCTTGGAGCTGTTCCAACCATCTGCCCAGGCAGATTAGCCCCCATAATTGAAAGGACCATTGTACCGTGAGAGGCTGAACCATAGATATTTGGATGTTGCGGAGCCACAAAATCCTTTGAAGCAATAATTTGGTTGTTCAGCCAAAGACTGTCTAATGCTGCAATCGTATCCGCATGAAGGAAACCGCCATCAAGCACCGCAATAATGACTCCATCTCCTTTCAATCCAATATCGTGTAAGGCATCAAGGTTAATCTGGTGAACCTGATTGTATGCCTGGCCATAGTTAACGCTCTGAGATGATTTTGGATGATGTTCCAACCCGCCGGTATGCTCAGTGACCACAGGGGAGCCAAACGTAGGAAAATTCCATTTTCCTTTGTCAGCAGACATTCTCATTGGCGGGATGGCCCCAGGCTTGGTATAATCTGTTCCGGCAACACAGGCAAGTGCCTGAATCTGCTGTAGAACTGAATCTGAGGATACATTAACAGTAATAGAGTTCAACCATTTAGAGCTTGAGTGCAAAACGGCACCAGTAGCAAGAACAGCATTGACATATATCGCATTAAGGGGTAAATCAGTGGAATCAATTGCGATTCCTTGCTGGCTCCTTCGGGTAATGGCCCTGGCCGACAAATAGGCAGACGGGTTGCTGATTGAATAGCTGGAATTATTTTTATTTTTAAAATGAACCCAATAGTAGGCAGGAAAAACCTGTCCCAGCAAAAATAACGGACTAATTAGCAGTAGAACAATTAGTTTGAATGACTTCATCCTCAGAAAATATTGACTTTATTGATTTTATTGACACGCAAATGTACCATAAACCACTGCAAAAACCTGGCCACAGCAAAGATTCCCACAAAACAGCAAATAATCACAGGCCCGGATGGCAGATTTAAGTAGTACGAAACAATTAGGCCACCCACAGAACCAAGGATGGCAACGAGAATTGAATAAAAAATGAGTTTGCGAAAATTCTGTGTAAATGTATTGGCCGTGATCTGAGGTAATGTCAAGAATGAGATGACAAGAATCACCCCAACAGTGCGGATGTTTAACACAATTGTCAAAGCCACAAGACTTAGCATGAGGTAATTTAAAAAGGTCACCGGTAATCGTTTTGTGCGCGCATATTCCTCATCATATGCTACATATAATATTGTCCTGAAGAATAAAAGAAAAAACAAACCGACAACAGCTGCCAGAAGTAACATCAACCACAAATCCAGGGAGTTAACGGTAAGAATGCTACCAAAAAGATAGCTCATGAGGTTTGGAGAATAACCTGCAGAGAGATAAATGAAAATAATACCCACTGCCATGCCCAGCGACCAGAATACGCCGATCGCGGAATCCTGCCTGATCTCGATTCTGCCGGAAAGAAATTCAATCCCAAAAGCCGACAACAAGGCAAAAATTGCGGCACCGATGATTGGGTCAAAGCCCAGGAAATAAGCCATCCCGATTCCTCCAAAAGATGCATGGGTAATGCCACCGCTGATAAAAACCAATCTTTTAGCAACGATATAGGTGCCAATAATTCCGCAGACAATGCTACTCAGGATCGCCGCCAGGATCGCATTTCTAAAAAAGTCATAGCAAAAAAGCTCAGTGATGGTCGTGATCATGGTGGCTGTGTTCTTTCAGAATTCGATGTGGCAATTCGCCATGGGCAATGAGGTCTATCGGGCAATTGTAGGCATTCATCAGTTCCTCAGTAATTATATTAGAATGATGATAGTGAAGGCCGCGATTGACACAGGCTATCGTCTTTACATAGGATGAAACCATGCCAAGATCATGAGATACAACAATAATCGCCATCTCTTTGTTAAATTCCAGCAGCAATTCGTAAAGATCTTTTTCAAAGTTACTGTCGACATACGTATTTGGCTCATCCAAAACCAGGAGGTAAGGTGATGAAATGATTGCCCTGGCCAGGAATGCCCGCTGCATTTGGCCACCTGATAATTCACCAATCACCTTATCCTTCAGGTGATAAATGCCTGTCTTCTCCATCATCGCAATAGCGATCTCTTTTTCTTTCCTGGATGGAATATTGATCCAGCTATCTTCTTTCGTAAGCCCCGAGAGAACAACTTCCGAAACTGTGATCGGGAATTTATTATCACTTTTGCTGAGTTGCGGCAAATAACCGAATAGATTCCTGAGTCCCTGGCGCGCAGCCCCTGGGAAATTAACACTTCCTTTAACAGGTTTTATCAGCCCCATCATAACCTTAAGCAAAGTGGTTTTTCCACCACCATTTGGCCCAATGATGCCAACGAAGTCATGAGATAAAATATCCAGTGTGACATCTTTTAGAACGATCTCATCGGCGTATCCGGCACTGACTGATTCCAAAGATAATATCTTATTCATGTAAAGACTTATCAATTAAGTTCGTCATTTTGTACATATTATTTAACCAGTCAGGAGAAAGATTGTCAATGGGAATGAGTTCGGCGCCAAGCTCCCTGGCAAAAGACTCAGTTATTTGTTTGTCAAACTGTTGCTGTATAAAAACCGCATTAATATTATTTTTCCGTGACTTATCAATTAGCTCCCGCATATGAACTGTCGAAGGCTGCTTTCCTTCTGATTCAAGGGAAAGCTGCACAAGCTTGTAATCCCTTGCAAAGTATGACAATCCAGGGTGATACATGACGAAATATCGTTGTTTTTTTTGATCCAGTCTCAAATGGATATAATGATCGAGACTGTCGATCTCTTTCAGGCAATTGTGATAATTCGCTGCATAGATTTCCTTTTTCTCAGGAGAAAAACTGCGAAGCGATTCATAAACATGAAGTGCAATGACTCGGGCTTCAACTGGGGACAGCCAATAATGAGGGTCTATTCCTTGCATATGCACGTGACCGCCATGATGCTCCTGTGGACTCTTGATCAGGTTTACACCTTTTGAAAGATCAACAAATACGGGTCCCTTGCCTGCAAGTTTATGAGTGAGTACGACCTCGAATTCAAGGTAGCCGGTATACATGAAAAAATTTGAATTCGTGAGACTGGCCATGTCCTTGGGTGAAGGCTCCCAGGTTTCAGGGCCGGCACCAGGTGGGACGAGTACATTGACAACGAAGTCCTTCCCCCCAATCTTCTCAACGAAATACTTCAACGGAAGAATGCTTACCGTAACACTTTTTGTATTGTTTTTACCATTAGGCGCTTTGCATCCGCAAAAACATGCCAGGCATAGAAATAAAATCAATGTTTTTTCAAGGGCTTTCATTGCTCAAAATTACGCATTTCTTTGTATTACGGTCAGCAGCCTTATATTTGCAGTAAATTCGCATTTTAACACCATGAAGCTCAGTATCATCATTGTCAACTATAACGTCAGGTATTTCCTGGAGCAGTGTCTTCATTCAGTAATGAAGGCTTGCCAGGATATTCCTTCTGAGGTTTTTGTGGTTGATAACAACTCAGTTGATGGCTCCTGTGCCATGGTAAAGGAAAAATTCCCAGGGGTCGTTCTGATTGAGAACGCTGAAAACATGGGTTTTTCCAGGGCAAACAACCTGGCGATAAAGCGTTCACAAGGGGAATATGTGCTTTTGCTTAACCCGGATACTATTGTTGAGCAAGATACTTTTAACCGTACCATTGACTTCATGGACACACACGCGGAGGCAGGTGCTCTGGGGGTTAAGATGATTGACGGGAAAGGGCGTTTTTTACCTGAATCCAAACGTGGACTACCAACACCTCTGGTTGCATTTTACAAGATATTCGGACTTTCAGCACTTTTCCCCAAGTCAAAAACTTTTGGCAAATACCACCTGGGATATCTAAACGACAATGAAACCCATGAAGTTGAGATCCTGGCCGGTGCTTTTATGATGTTAAGAAAGTCAGCTTTGGAACAAACAGGACTCCTTGATGAAACCTTTTTTATGTATGGGGAGGACATCGACCTCAGTTACAGAATCCTCAAGGCCGGGTTTAAAAACTATTACTTTTCAGAAACCCGTATTGTCCATTACAAAGGGGAAAGCACGAAGAAAAGTAGCATAAACTACGTTTTCGTCTTCTACCGTGCCATGATTATTTTTGCGCAAAAGCATTTTTCGCAACAGCATGCATGGGTCTTTTCATTGATGATCCATATGGCAATTTACCTGAGAGCTTTTGTAGCCGTAGTTTCAAGAATGCTCGATCATTTATTGCTACCACTTCTGGATGCTACGATATTTTTTGCCGGAATTTTTTTAATGAAAGAAATTTGGGAGATCCAGATTTTTGGTGCCGGAGGTAGTTATCCGTCGTTGTTTCTTTTTGCGGAAGTACCTGCCTTCATCTTTTTCTGGATTTTCACAGTTTGGATCACAGGAGGCTATGACAAACCGGTAAGTATAGGAAAAATCATCAAAGGTCTTTCGCTGGGAACACTGATTATACTGGTGTTATACTCTTTATTGCCAGAAACGCTGCGGTTTTCACGGGCTTTGATTTTATTTGGTTTTGCATGGTGCCTACTTGTGGCTCCTTCTCTTCGCTTATTCCTATATCATGGTTTAAAGATTACAAGTTTGCGTCTCGACAGCGGTCTAAACAGAAGGATTATTATCATCGGGGAAAAAGATGAAGCTGGCCGGGTTGCCAGTCTGGTTAGAAACGCGATGCCTGGAACAGGATTTATCGGCTTAGTCTCCCCTGACGCCAAGGTGAACCTTGAAGAAGGCTTTATTGGACAAGTCCATCAAATCCATGAGATTATCGAAATATACAGGATCGACGAAGTTATTTTTTGTGGAAAAGATATCCCGGCTCGGCTAATCATCGACAAAATGTCTGAACTTCAGGATCTGCGGGTTGAACTCAAAATTGCTCCGCCTGAAAGCCTGTCAATCATCGGCAGTAAGAGTATCAATACTGCCGGAGATCTTTATATTGTGGATATCGACTCTATCAACAGAATAGAAAACCGACGAAAAAAGCTACTGATGGACCTGATTCTCAGTGTCATACTCCTGGCCTTCTCGCCTTTACTAATATTGTTTATCAAAAATCCACTCGGCTTATTTAAGAATATAATACTCACATTATTCCAGCGGAGATCATGGGTAGGTTTTTATCTTGGGGATACTGAGGACCCTTTAAAATTGCCAAATCTTCGCAAAGGAGTGCTAAACCCACTTGATGCCTTCCCTGGAAAAAATATCAACAGCGAAACAATAGACAAGCTCAATCTGTTGTATTCACGAGATTATAAAATCAGCAATGATTTTTATATCTTTAGAAAAGGTTTCCGCGAACTGGGTCGATAAGCCTCTTTTCACTACCTTTGCAAAAAATTGTATCAGTCACTAAATCAATATATTCATGGCAAAATTTGAAATTGTCATGCCCAAATTGGGCGAAAGTATCATAGAAGCCACTATTATCCGCTGGCTCAAAAAAGAGGGTGAGCAGATCAATGAGGATGATCCTATTGTTGAAATTGCCACGGACAAAGTAGATTCTGAAATTCCTTCACCGGTAGAAGGGACATTGACCAAACTCCTGTTTCAGGAAGGGGATGTTGTTCCCGTTGGTGCTATTATTGCTATCATTGATTTAGAAGGAGGCGCTGCTGGCTCAGATTCCGACTCAACAATTGCTACTTCGATAGCTCCTGCTGCTAAAGCTGCTGATACCGTTGAAGCCAAAAAATCAGTTGCTGAACCAATTGAAACAAAAAATTACGAATCAAAGCGCTTTTATTCCCCCCTGATCCGTAGCATTGCAAAAAAAGAAAATATTTCAATTCAAGAACTGGATTCCTTACCCGGAAGTGGCAAAGACGGCCGTCTCAACAAAGAAGACCTGCTTGCGTTCCTATCTTCGCCCAGTCGCCCAGTCGCTAAGTCGCCATCCTTCGACTCCGCTCAGGATGACAAGGTCGCCCTGTCGCCCAGTCGCCCAGTCGCCTCCATTCCCGCCGCCGGAGATCGCATCATCGAAATGGACAGAATGCGCAAAATCATTGCAGATCACATGGTTGCATCTGTCGCTACCTCTCCCCATGTCACCTCGTTTGTGGAAGTGGATATGACGCGTATCGTAAAATGGAGAGACAAAGTAAAAGACAGCCTTTTGAAACGTGAGAATGAGAAACTAACATTCACACATATATTTATCGATGCCATTGCACGAACCATCAAGGAATTCCCTATGACGAACGCTTCGGTTGATGGCAATAAAATCATCCTGAAGAAAAATGTCAATATCGGCATGGCAGTTGCCCTACCAACAGGAAACCTGATTGTTCCTGTCATCCGAAATGCAGACCAAAAGAGTTTATTGGGCATCGTAAAAGATGTCAATGAGATCGCCGACAAGGCACGAAACAACAAATTACAACCTGATGATATTTCCGGCGGCACAATTACACTCACCAACCTGGGTTCTTTTGGCACGGTCTTCGGCACCCCAATCATCAACCAGCCTCAACTGGCGATAGTCGCAGTTGGCGCTATCACGAAAAGACCCGTTGTGATTGAAACAGAAGAAGGAGATACCATCGGTATTCGCCAGATGATGTACTTGTCATTATCCTATGACCATAGAGTTATCGATGGTGCCATGGGCGGAAAATTCATATACCGCATGAAAGAATTGCTGGAAAACTTCGACATCTTACAAAACATCTGACATCCAATATACGCTGAATGGAACTGAAACTTGATAAGCCTATAATATTCTTTGACCTCGAAACCACTGGGATCAATTTCGTTAACGATCGCATTGTTGAATTTTGTTTTCTACGGATCAACCCGGATGGAACTCAGAAGGTATGGACGCAACGGATCAATCCCGGCATGCCCATCCCTAAAGAAGCAACAGCAATACATCACATTACTGATGAGGATGTTAAAGATATGCCATCATTTAAATCCGTGGCGCATGAAGTCAGTCAGTTCCTTGCCGGATGCGACCTTGGAGGCTTTAACAATATTAAATTCGATATTCCATTTATTGCAGAAGAATTCTTGCGGGCTGAAGTCGATTTCGATTTGAAGGGAAAACGTTTTGTTGATGTGCTCAACATCTTCCATAAAATGGAACAAAGAAACCTGAAAGCTGCCTATCGTTTTTACTGTAATCAGGAATTAGATGGCGCTCACAGTGCTGAAGCGGACACCCTTGCAACTTATGAAATTCTTAAATCTCAGCTCGATCGTTATGTCGGCGTTGAATATGAAGATAAATTCGGAAGCAAACAGATTCCTATTCACAATGACATGCAGGCTTTGCATGATTTTTCCTATCACAATCGCTCAGCTGATCTTGCCGGACAACTGATTTTCAATGACAAAAACCAGGAGATATTTAATTTCGGGAAGTACAAAGGAATGACTGTCGAATCTGTCTTTAGTAGGGAGCCCTCCTATTATGACTGGATGATGAAGGCGGATTTTCCGCTGTATACGAAGAAGGTTATTACAGCAATTAAGCTGAGGAACTTTAATCAGAAATAGTCTGTTAGGCTGAGGGCTGAAGGCTGTTAGGCTAAAGTCATCCTGAGCGGAGTCGAAGGATGTTGGTTATCCGATCAGGAGGCCTTCAATTCTGACTTTAAAGCTTCCGTCGGGGAGTTTCGTTACCAGGGTCGGATTGTAGGGCAAAATAGTTTCTTTGGGACCCGGTTCATTTGGAAAACAATCCAGAATAAAATCAAAATCTCTTTTCAGATTATCCTTCCAGCCCAGTTTGTCACCCATTCCGGATCCTTGTTTGGCACAAATAAAGCAATCCTTAGCTTCTGCCTTACTTGCCACTTTATCAGCAACATGAATGCACTTATCCAGGATATCTTTGCCATTGTCAATACTGATGGCAAAGTCGATGCACGTTTTGTAACCGCATGCACCACAATCTAATTTAGGAAGCAATTCCATCGTTTTAGATTGCACTTCCAATGTTGTTGTCATAGTTTCCATTGATTTATTTATGTAAAAATTGGTTTTAAGCGGAGTATTTCTTCGCGTAATATTTTAAGAAAAAAATGCAGATCATCATTCGTATTAAATCTTCCCAGGCTTATCCTGATAGCGCCTCTCGCCTCAAATGGGTCACGGCCCAAAGCCTGTAAAACATGGGATGCACTTTTTGTCGTATCATTATTGGAACATGCTGACCCGGCTGACACAGCGATGCCTTTCTCATCAAGTCTTAACAGGAGTCGTATCGTCTCGCCCTCCAAACCACTGATCCCAAAATTCAAATTATTGGGCAACCGCTGTGTCATACTTCCATTGACATAAAAACCCATAAAACTCGTTTGCAAAGAAGTTACCAGGTCATTTCTCAGACCTGACAATCGGGTCAATACCGATACCATACAAGGCATTACTTTCAACGACTTTGATTTCTTTTGCGGCTTCAAGGATACGATATCTGAATACTTCACGCTCAGCCTGTGAAACCAAATCAATTTTGGTAATAACACTGATATCAGCAAGCGTAAGCATGGGCCCGATTTTGCGGGGCAGGTTCATCCCGCTGGTGGCTTCAAGTACCACAATACCCAGTGAATTTTCAACATAGGGCGAACAGCGCAAACAAAGCCCTGCCGTCTCAACGAACAGATATTCAGCCCCTTGCTCTTCAGCCCATTCAACGACCTCATCCAATACAACTACGTTGCAGTGGTCAGGACAGAGCTCCCCTGAGTATATTTTTTTAGTGGGAATACCAATTCACGGTTAAACTGCACATCCTCATCAGCATACAGCACGTCAATTTTCAGATAGGCAGGTTTCAGTCCCTTTTTCAGGATCCTGCGTATTACCTGCTTTATTACTGTTGTTTTGCCACAAGTTGGCGGTCCTGCAAAGATGATTAGTTTCATGCGCTTTTTCTTTTTAAATATATTTGATAACTGGCAGCCAGATCTTCAATCTGCTCAGTAAAAACCTGATCCGTTATTTCTTCTCCTGCCCTGATTCGTTTTCTGAATTCAAGCATCACATCGTCAATTTTCTTGAGCCCTATCGCTGCGACTTTTTCTTCTGAATTCGTCCGTATCAGTTTTACCATAGCACCATTTTTCATGATGATCCTGAAGTCTGATAACAAAGCAATCCTTGGGTCATGGGTGACAAATACGAAAATCTTATCATATTTTTTCAGAAGTTTCAAGGCTTTCGTCCTGTGTATCCCGGCATTCTCAATTTCATCAAGCAGAATAATCGGGGAATTGGCTTGTCATTGATCAATACAATCCTTTCAGACGGTGTGTTAAGGTTTGCAAACAATTCAATATCATTGATCAATGTTGTCTTACCGCATCTTGTTGGCCCGACAATACTGATGATATCCCCCATTTTCAGATCAAAACGCTCAACTTTTTCAGTCTTACCGTCTTTCCCGATACCGCCAATAATTGTTATTTTATTTATTTCCATGACCTT
>SESG01030162.1_pt1 | contig 40620 bp, 29 predicted proteins | sample 3171421 | NCBI WGS metagenome assembly SESG01 (sample SAMN10866946, study PRJNA518727) | freshwater metagenome | biome: subpolar coniferous forest; feature: holomictic lake; material: water; isolation source: holomictic Lake 227, 6 m and 8 m depth | place: Canada: near Kenora, Ontario | collected...
GCCATGCTGTTTGAAGGTGGCGTGATCAGCCGCCGTGGTTCGGTGGAGGACAAGAACACGGTTTCGGACTATCGTCCGATAGAATTGGAGCGTCAGAACTCAGTCTCTGCCACGATCCTTTATACACTTTATGACAACAAGAAGATCAATATCATTGATACTCCGGGATTTGATGATTTTTGCGGCGAGGTGATTTCGGCGCTTCACGTGGTTGACACCGCCGTGATGCTGGTCAATGGGCAGAATGGCGTTGAGGTTGGTACGGAGATTACGTGGAGGTATGCCACCCGTGCCAATACCCCGGTGATTTTCGTGATGAACCATCTAGACCAGGAAAATGCCAACTTTGACGAAACCCTTCGTCAGATGAGGGTTCAGTTTGGTAAAAATGTCACCCTGATGCAGTACCCTGTCAATGCGGGATCAGGCTTCAACACCATCATCGACCTGCTGAAGATGAAGCAGTATAAATTTGCCTCCGGTGGCGGAAAACCTGAAATTTCGGATATTCCTGCCTCGGAAAAGGACAAAGCCGATGAGATGTATGCCGCGCTTATGGAGGAACTGGCATCCAAGGATGAATCGTTGATGGAGGTCTTCTTCGACAAGGGAGTCCTTACCGAAGAACAGATGCTCCAGGCCCTGAAGACAGGTTTGATCAACCGCACCATTTTCCCGGTACTCTGCACCGGCGCCAAGCAGGATATGGGTGTTGCCCGCCTGCTCGAATTTATTGCCGGCAGCGTTCCCGCCCCGAACGAAATGCCCGGTGTCAAAACAAAAGATGGCAAACTGATGACCTGCAAATCGACAGATCCCGCCTCTGCCTTTATTTTTAAAACTTCGATCGAACAGCACCTTGGTGAAATCTCCTATTTCAAAGTCTATGCAGGCGAGATCACCGAAGCCATGGATATGGTAAATCCTGTCAGGCAGTCAAAGGAACGTTTGTCGCAGCTTTTTGTGATCAACGGGAAAAACCGCGAGAAGGTTGAAAAGATGGTTGCCGGCGATATCGGCGCAACCATTAAATTAAAGAATTCATATACCAACAACACCCTGAATTCGCTCAAGAATCCTGATGATGTGATTGAGCCGATCACCTTCCCCGAGCCCAAATTCAGAACAGCCGTCAGGGCGAAAAGCAATACCGACGATGAAAAGATCAACGGAATCCTGCATGAACTGGCCAAGATGGATCCAACGCTTATCATGGGATTTTCCCGCGAGCTGAAGCAGATGATCCTGCAGGGGCAGGGTGAACTTCACCTGAACCTGGCCAAATGGCATGTTGAAAATCTCGAGAAGATCCCGATGGAATTTTACGCACCGCGTATTCCCTATCGTGAAACCATCACCAAACCCGCGAAGTCGATGTACCGCCACAAGAAACAATCGGGCGGTTCGGGACAGTTCGGCGAGGTCCATATGTCAATCCAGCCCTACAAGGAGGGAATGGCTGAACAGACCGAGTTTCCCATCCGCGGTCGCGATGTCGTTGAGCTCGACTGGGGCGGACGCCTCCAGATGAACAACTGTATCGTTGGCGGCGCCATCGATGCACGGTTTTTACCGGCCATCATGAAGGGACTCATGGAGAAGATGGAAGAGGGCCCGCTGACCGGTTCCTATGCCCGCGATATTGTCGTGAATATTTACGACGGCAAGATGCACCCTGTCGATTCAAACGAAATCTCCTTCAAACTGGCAGGCCGTAACGCCTTCAGGGAGGCCTTCAAGAATGCCGGACCCAAGATCCTTGAACCGATCTATGATGTGGAAGTTATCGTTCCCGAAGACAAGATGGGTGAAGTCATGACCGATCTCCAGGGCCGCCGCGCCGTGATCATGGGAATGGACAGCGAAGGAAGCTACCAGAAAATCCTGGCAAAGGTTCCCCTTGCCGAACTCAACAGGTACTCTACCGCCCTCAGCTCCATCACCAGCGGTCGCGCCACCTACAACATGAAGTTTGCCGAATACGCGCAGGTTCCCACCGATATCCAGGAGAAACTGCTCAAGGCATACGAAGACCAGGAAAAAGAAGAAGAATAGCCAACTTATATACACCTTTGAAAAACCCGGTCCTTGGCCGGGTTTTTTTGAATTTATCCATTGCCTATGCCGACCGGAACCACCCCCGTGCCCAAACATGATGCCTATGCCGTATTGAAAGTCCGCGACTTCAGGTTTTTCCTGATCTTCCGGTTTTTTACGACCATCGCCTTCCAGATGCAGAGCATCATCGTCGGCTGGCAGATGTATGAACTTACCCGCGACCCCCTGGCGCTGGGGTTGATCGGGCTGGCCGAAGCGCTTCCCAACATCGCCATCGCCCTGTTTGCAGGCCATGTCGCCGACAAGTACAACCGCAAGACCATCATTGTGTGTTTTACCCTCCTGTTCCTCGTGGGAACATTGGCCCTGTTCCTGTTCACCGTTCCCAAACTGGGGATCATCGCCGCCCTTGGCGTGCTCCCCATTTACCTTGTGGTGGCCATATCAGGCGTTTCGAGGGCATTCCTCTATCCCTCGATCATCGCCCTGATGTCGCAGCTTGTGCCGCGTGAACTCTACACCAACTCCTCCACCTGGAACAGCACGGTATGGCATATCGGCGCCATCACCGGGCCGGCCATCGGCGGACTGGTTTATGGTTTCTTCGGTGTGCGGGTAGCCTACCTGGCGGTGCTCCTGTTCCTGCTGACAGCGCTGGTTTTGCTGGGTTTTGTCAAAAACCACCCGGCTCCCCCGGTCGTCAAATCCGAAACCCTGGTGCAGCGGTTATCGTCGGGACTTAAATTTGTTTATCACAACCAGATCTTGCTGGGGGCCATGTCGCTCGATATGTTTGCCGTACTTTTCGGCGGAGCCGTAGCCATGCTGCCCATCTTTGCCGCCGAGGTGCTGAAGGTGGGTCCGCAGGGACTGGGATTCCTGAGGGCGGCGCCCATGGTCGGCGCCGTGATGATGTCGGTGGTGCTTGCCTACCGGCCGCCGATGGTTCATGCAGGGCGCAACATGATGATCGGCGTTGCCGGGTTTGGCCTTAGCATCATCTGTTTTGCCCTCTCAAGGAACTTCTATCTCTCCCTGTTTTTACTCATGATGAGCGGCATGTTCGACAACATCAGCGTGATCATCCGGGCGACAGCCATGCAGCTTCTTACGCCCAACGACATGCGGGGCCGCGTGGCCTCTGTCAACGCGATTTTCATCGGCTCCTCCAATGAGATCGGTTCATTTGAATCGGGGCTTGCTGCCAGGCTTATCGGGCTGATCCCATCGGTTATCTTCGGGGGTATCATGACCCTGGGAATCGTCGGGTTTACCTCGAAATTCGCCCCCCGGCTCAGGAAGCTGAACCTGAGGGATATTGGCTGAAGGGAATGCGGGAATGCAGGAATGCGGGAATGCAGGAATTTAGGAATGCGGGAATTCGGGAATGCAGGAATGCGGGAATGCAGGAATGCAGGAATGCAGGAATGCAGACAATGCAGACAATGCAGGCAGTGCAAACAATGCAGGCAGTGTAGGCAGTGCAGGCAGTGCAGGCTGTGTGGAAAAAATATAGCAGTTTTAGGGATTAATCATGGGTGCACCGCACGGAGAAGGCGTTTTCGCGCAATGCGTTGTACAGTGAAACACTGAAATTGAATTCGTTGATTCCCCTGGCGGTGGCACGTTCCGTGTCAAAGACGGTGGATGTCCAATACATCGAACCGGCATACTTCCCTGTGACAAAGGCCCAGGTGTGGTTCAGATAAAGAAGTCCCCGCTGAAATGAATGGAATCCGTTGGTCAGTAAGGTGTCCTTCAGCGGACCGCCGGCCTGGCCGGGACCGGTACTGAAGAGGATAAGTTCATTCCATTCCGTGGCGGTTGGGATATGCCAGCCCGGCGGGCAAAGACCCTGCAAGGCTGCCGTGTTGTCATACTGCATGAGTTCGTCCCACTGGTAGAAGGAGGAATATTGATTATTGGTTGCAGAATACCGGCGATATTTCTCTGCTACGCAGTTGTCGGTCTGCAGCGTTGATTCCATGATGGCTGTCCCGAAATCCAGGTTTTCCTTCATCCAGCATTTGCCATTGGGCAGGCTGAAGGTGGAGTAATGCCGGTTGTCGCGCGGGTCGGTGAAGGTGTTGCCACAGATCACCGGGATTGCGGTTTGCGTGGTAACCGTGGTCGTTGCATTTGCAATACATCCGTATGTGTTGGTACAGGTGTAGCTGATCGTATGAGTTCCTGGGCCTGCTGTCGCAGGATTGAATATGCCTGTTGCCGGATTTACCCCAGCCCCGCTGTAGGTGCCTCCCGGCGGGAGCCCCCCCCTTAAATGAAATGGTTTTGAAACGGTGGTGGTGATGCTGTCGAAACAGCGGTAAAAGCTGACATTGGGAACCGGCCGTGTCGCCATCAGGATGGCGGTCGAAATTGCCGGGTTGTTCGTGATACACGCCTGGTTGGAGGTCAGTTCACACGAAACGAGGTCGCCCGCCACCGGGTTGTATGTATAGCTTGCATTGTTTGCATTGCCTGCATTGCTTGCATTGATTTTCCATTGGTAGCCTGGTGCTGGTCCCCCGTATATGGGGAATGCATCAAAGGTGACCGCCGTTCCCGGGCAGAAGGGATTGGGTGTGGCGGTAATGGTGATCCCGGCGGGAAGCACCGGCGTTGCAACCATGGTGATCGTATTCGAGGTTGCGGGATTGCCTGAAGTGCAGCTTTCGGAGGAGGTCAGCTCACAGGTCACCACATCGCCATTCACCGCATTGTATGCATAGCTTGCATTGTTTCCATTGCTTGCATTGTTTGCATTGATTTTCCACTGGTAACCGGGTGTCAGGCCGCCAAACCCTGGTGTTGCAGTAAATGCCACCGAACTCCCTGCACAATAGGGGTTAGAGGAGGCTGAAATGTTCACCGTCACCGGCAGGTTGGGATTGACCGTCATCGTTATCGGTAAGCTGGTGGCAGGGTTTCCCTGCGTGCAAGACTCCGAAGAGGTCATCTCGCAGGTGATTACATCGCCCTGTACCGGAATGTATGCATAGCTTGCATTGGTTGCATTGGTTGCATTGGATGCATTGCCTGCATTGATCTTCCATTGGTAAGCCGGTGTCGTTCCTCCATGAACGGGCGTTGCCCAGAAGGTGACCGTGGTTCCAGCGCAGACCGTAGTGGCCGAGGATGCGGCAGAAACGCTCACTGGCAGGTTAGGGTTGACCGTCATGACGACCGGCAGGCTGGTGGCCGGGTTCCCGATGGTGCACATCTCCGAGGAGGTCATCTCACAGGTGACAACATCCCCATTAACAGGAATATATGCATAGTTTGCATTGATTGCATTGCTTACATTGCTTGCATTGACCTTCCACTGGTAGGAGGGGGTCGGCCCACCATAAACCGGGTTTGCAAAATAGGTTACGGCCATCCCGGCACAAACGGGGTTTGAGGATGCCGTCACCGTGACACCTGCCGTTACGTTTGGGGTCACCGTCATGCAAACCGGGTTTGAGGTAGCAGGGTTCCCGGTAGTGCAGCTTGCCGTCGAGGTAACCACGCAGACAACGCAGTCGCCATTGGCGGGGGTATAGGTGAAGGTCTGCCCCGTCGCCCCAGTGATCACCCCGTTTACCTTCCACTGGTAGCCCGGGGAACTCCCTCCGAAGAGGGCCATGGCAGTAAAGGTAACCTGGCTGCCGGCACACACCGTGGTTGCCGGAGCGCTGATACTGACACTCACCGGGATCGTCGATTGGACGAACAGCTGGGCCGTATCGCGTCCCATGCAGCTGTTTGGTCCCACCACCGTCACCATATAGTTCCCGGCGACGCCGGTGGCATAGGTTTGACCATTGCCGATGTTCATCTGGGCCGTAGTCAGGTCGGCCCACTGGAAAGCGCATCCCGCGCAAGGTCCCGCATCAAAGGTGTTTGTCATCCCGGAACAGATGGTTACATCAGGCCCCAGGTTCACGACCGGCCCGGAAAGCAGGTTGACATTGACCGCATCGCTGGTACTGCATCCCCACCTGGTTGCGGTTACCGAATAGCTTCCCGGCACTGCAACCGTGATCGTCCGGCTGGTGGCCCCGGTTGACCATAAATAGCTGCTGAAATTTGCGCCTGCATCCAGAATCGTGGAGTTGCCCGGGCAGATCGATTTGTCGTTGCCCAGGTTTACCACCTGGGGTGCCATCGCTACGATTGTCTGGCAAATACTCTGTTCACTGGCCTGGCCCTCGTCGACCACCAGCCTTACAGCATAATTCCCGGGTGTATTATAAGAAAACTGGGGAGGATTAAAGAGGGTTGATGAGGGTATCGAGGCATTGTTGCAGGGAGGAAAACTGAGCCGGGTAAGAGATGAACTGTTCTGGTTGGTAACATAGGAAAACAATGAGTCGTTTTCCCGGAACATCTCAGAAAAGGAACAAGGATGATCAAGCGTACCGATATTTCCCAGTGACTGTGCCGTTACCGTGCCGCCGACTCCTCCCGTAAAGGTGAGCCTTCCGATTGCAGCCGTAGCAGGAGACTGGTAGACCGTATAGTATCCGACCGAAATTTCACAATCGTTTAACAGGGTGAGCCCGACGGGGTTTACCAGGATGCCGCAATTCCCCAGGTTTTCCCCGGTAGGCGTATTCAAATAAGAGGTTCCGAAATTAATCCTGGATAAAGTATTGCCGACACTGTTAACCAGCAGAAGGTAACATATACCGTTTTCCCTGATTGAAGCAATCTGGCAGGGATGAACGAATCCCGCCAGGTTTCCGAGATCGGTGAAAACAGGGATGTTTGTCAGGCTGGTTCCGAAATTCAAGCGGTAAAGTTTGTTCTGGGTGTCTGAATCGAAAAAACCAAGCCAGGTATTTCCTTCCTGAAGGATTACCAGCCCATGCGCAACGGAGATATTGGGAAACGGACCGATATCGGTGGTGGTGGGTGAATTGTTCGTGATGGAGGCGCCGAAATTCAACCGGAGGATCGTTGTATTGTTGTTTAAAAAGCCGTACCAGTTCCCGTTCTCTTTCCTGATCTGTATATCTTCACACGTTGCACTGATAACCCCGGTTTGAAGAATGCTGGCAGAATTTACCGGAGCATTCCGGAAATTGTTGCCATAATAGATTCTTGTCATATGGGTAGGTGTTCCGTGGTTCGTAACAAAGGAGTAGCAATCAGTTCCATCCTGTACCGAGGTGCTGTAAACCGGTAAACTGATGTTTGATCCAGGGTTGCCGATATTGGTCCCTGCCGGGTCTCCTGCTGCGCTCCCGGAACAAAAGTTCCAGTAATTGGTACTTCCCCCGGTTGAAAGATTTGTCAAGGTAACAGGAGCTCCGGTACACACTGTATCTGGCGCGGTAAATGCAGCAACGGCCGAACAGGTTTTGACGACAATACTTTTGCAGATCGACGACTGGCTTGGCAGTCCTTCGTTCACGGTCAGCTGGATGTTATAGGTTCCCGGCTGATTATAGGAGAAAACGGGAGGTGTAAAAAGCGCCGAGGATGGCACCGAGGCGTTGGTGCAGGGAGGGAAATATAATCGCGTGAGGGTCCCCTGCCGGTTGGTATTGTAAACGAACAGCGTATCGCCCTCCCTTACCAGCTCTGAAAACTGGGCCGGCTGGGTCATTCCGCCGATATTGCCGAGGGAGGCCGGGATGATCGTGCCGGTGATCCCGGTAGGAAAACTAAGCCGCCAGATCTTGTCGGGAGAGGATAGTGAATAGTTGAGGTGAAACCCCACCGTGTTTTCGCAATCGCGGATCAGGGTGAGCCCCCCCGGGCTTACCGTCGGGCAGATGACCCCGAGGTTCACCCCCGTGGGAGCTGTCAGCAGGGAGGCGCCAAAGGTCAGCCGGGTCATGGTATGGTTGGTCATGTTCGAAACCAGGGCATACCAGATCCCGTTTTCCTTGATGATCCTGAATACCCCCGGGTTGTTGAGCGCACCCGGCGATCCGAGGTCGGTCATTACGGGGACGTTCGACAGACTGGCGCCGAAATTGAGCCGGAGCAGCTTGTGATTTCCCCAGCTGGTGATATATCCCACCCAGGTCCCTCCGTCGTTGATGATATCGATACAATGGCCCTCCAGCATGGCGGAATAGGTGCCCAGTATCGTGGCGGTGGGCACATTGCCGAGGGAGGCGCCGAAGTTGAGTTTCAGTATCCTGTTGTTGTTCAGGATAAACCCCAGCCAAACCCCGCCATCCTGGCATATTTTTATCCCGAGAACGGAGTCGGTAATAAGCCCGAGGCTTCCAAGGTTTACGGATGATACGGGATTGTTGCTGAAGCTGGTTCCATGGTTGTTCCTCACCAGGAACCCGCCCCCTTCGTTGGTGATAAAGGAGTAACAGGTATTGCCATCCTTCACCAGGGTCGGGTAGCTGGGTACGTTCAGCAGGTTGCCGGGGTTCCCTATATTGGTGCCTAACGGGTTCTGAAGGGTGTTGCCGGTGCAGAAGCTCCAGTAGTAGGTGCTTCCCCCGGTTGAGGTGTTGGTGATGGTGACGGGGCTCCCTAGGCAAACGGTATCCGGCGCTGTGAAACTGGCTGTCTGGGCTTTAAGAACGGCGCCCGGCAGAATGAACATCAGTGTGCAGACTGTAACCGCTGCAGGCAGCTTTCTGAAAAAAAGGAGTGGTATCATGCCATGATAATACCCTATAAAGGTAGTAAGTTCTTACGATCCCTGATAATAATTAGTTAATTCAGGTTAATTATTTTATTTATCGTGGTAACTGCCGGAATTTGAGCAGGAACAGTGGGTTTGTCATCCTTTTCCGTAAAAAACGTACCGGAAATTGAACCTGTTCTAATTCCAAAAACGAATCAATCTTTAACCACAATGACACAATGAAGGCAAAATGAACACAAGGAATCCCATGGTGAACATTGTGTAAATCATTGTGAACATTGTGGTTTAATGGACAGCATGGATTTTGGGAAAAGGATTTTCAGTAAAAATGGCCGATAATAAACAGCCCTAATACCAGGAATGGAAAGCCCCTGCAGGAATAATAATAACAACGCTTTATCATCAACCCTGTTCGCCTTCACAGACGCGGTTGGTTCCCTCGGCAACACACAGCTGCAATATTCCTCCAGGGTTGTTCAGGAGGTGGAAAAAAATCTTTACGAAAAATTGGTCTCATGGTTATCCGTGTTATCATTTTCATTTTGCTTGTTTTGATTATGATAGGTAAAAATATATTCGCTTATGTATCAGGCTTCAATACCCGGAAGAAAGCCGAATTAATACCCGATTTGAAAAATTTCATCTTGAATTAACATTAACAGGCGGAAAATTATGTAATTTTGCAAAAAAGAAATCATGAAAAAATACCTATCATTTTTAATTCCGATCGGATCAATCGTGCTTATTTTTTTTCTTGCGGGATTTGGTGGTGATGAATTGAAGAACTCCAACGGTGCTCCCGCCGGTTATACGAATTCGCCTGCCGACGGGCAGAACTGCTCCCACTGTATGGGCGGGTCCGCCGCACCGGTCACAGGCTGGATCACATCCGATGTCCCTGCCACAGGTTATGTTCCCGGGAACACCTATACCATTACCGTAACCGTACCCGGGACAGGAAAAAAGGGTTTTGAAGTTTCCCCGCAAACCCTTACCGGGACATTGGTCGGGACCATGACGGCCGGCTCCGGCAACAAGCTGACAGGGTCGGGCAAATATGTAACCCACTCTGCCGCAATAACCACCAACCCCGCGGTATGGACCTTTCACTGGACTCCTCCGGCTGGAGGGGCGGGCGATGTAACTTTTTACGGAGCCATGGCCATTACCCAGCCGGTTACCAAAACCACCACCCTTACCGTTTCGCAAAGCACGGTGGGAATCCCCGAGTTAACGGGTATGGACTGGAGCTTCTATCCCAACCCCGCCCACGGGAAAATCTTTTTCAAATACGCAGCCACCCAGTCAAAGGCTGCCACGATCGACCTGCTCTCCACCGATGGCAGGATGGTCGGCAGACTGCTGACCACCACGCTCCCAGCCGGATCAGGCGATTTTGAACTCGGCATCAGCCAGCCAGCAGGACTCTACCTGCTCCGGATGACCGCGGAAACGGGCACACAGGTTAAAAAAATCATTATTCAGTGATTTTAACCTGACCGGGGCAAACTGAAAGCCTGGAAAGAGAAATTCCTTTTGACTTTCCTGTGGTTCTGTAGCACTTTGTCCGGTGTAAATTCCTACTTTTGCCGACTGATTTCAACTACTCAACCATGTACGGCAATTTCCAACAGCATCTACAAAAGCAAATCGATTCCATCGTTTCGGAGGGATTGTATAAGAAAGAACGGATCCTGGTCACCCCCCAGGGGGTGGAAATCAGGACCAACCACGGGCAAAAGGTCCTGAACTTCTGTGCAAACAACTATCTCGGCCTCTCCAACGATCCCAGGGTCATGGCCGGGGCGAACTACACCTTCTTCCGCTACGGCTTCGGGATGTCGTCCGTAAGGTTTATCTGCGGAACCCAGCAGATCCACAAGGACCTGGAGGCCAAACTGAGCGAATTCCTCGGGATGGAGGATACGATCCTCTATTCCTCGGCATTTGACGCCAACGGCGGGGTTTTTGAACCCCTGCTGGGAGAGCAGGATGCCATCATCTCCGATGAGCTGAACCATGCCTCCATCATCGACGGGGTAAGGCTTTGCAAGGCACAGCGCTACCGTTACAAAAACAACGACATGGACGACCTTGAAGAGGTTCTCCAGGATGCCGGCCAGGCCCAGTTCAAGCTGATCGTGACCGACGGCGTCTTCTCTATGGACGGCACCATTGCCCAGGTTGACAAGATCTGCGACCTGGCGGACAAATACAACGCCCTGGTTATGGTCGACGACTCACACGCCACAGGATTTGTCGGCAAAACAGGCAGGGGCTCTGTTGAACACTGCAATGCCCAGGGACGGGTGGATATCATCTCCACCACCTTCGGCAAGGCGCTTGGCGGCGCCTCCGGAGGATGCATCTCAGCCAAAAAGGAGATCGTCGAGATGCTGCGCCAACGGTCGAGACCCTATCTTTTTTCAAACACGCTGGCCCCCGCCATCACTGGCGCCACCCTGGAGGTGCTGAACATGCTTTCGGAAACCACCGCCCTGCGCGATAAATTATTCGAAAACACCAAGATGTTCCGCAAAGGGATGGAAGATGCCGGGTTCCGCATTGTGCCGGGCATCCACCCGATCGTACCCGTGCTCTTCGGCCACCTGCCCAACGATGCCAAACTTTCGCAGGAGTTTGCCAATGAACTGCTGGAAGAAGGCATCTATGTGATCGGCTTTTACTACCCGGTAGTGCCGAAAGGCAAATCGAGGATCAGGGTGCAGATCAGCGCTGCCCATTCGATGGAACAGATCGGCTTTGCCCTCGACAAATTCAAAATCGTCGGGAAAAAACTGGGCGCGATCTAGATTTCGGGAAACCCATATTATCTAGCTTTTCTTTTACCGGCCACAGATTCTTACCTGCGACGGCAGATCCATGCCTCAGCCTGTTTTATTCCGGTGTTCGTGGCGTCGGAGTGCGCATAATTGACCCGTCGAGGCGATCAAATGCGTTTTTTTGCCTGGTCGCAGGAGAAGCGGGACCAGGAGAAGGATGATCCGCGAAGGATCATTATTTAACCACAATGACACAATGAAAGCACAATGACCATAAAGAACCCCATTGTGTTCATTGTGTAAATCATTGTGCGCTTTGTGGTTATATTAACCGAACCGAGTTTGGGGACAGGTTTATAAGGAAAAACAACAAAATATTAAGCAGCCTTCCTGTCAAAGAAAATATTTTGCCGGCTCCTGTCACTTCAAAAGAAATTGTAATTTGCATACCATTATGATCTACGGCACAGGAACAGATATCATCGAAGTCGCCCGCATCCAGAAGGTGATGGAACGGGACATCGGGTTTCGCGACAAGATCTTCACCTCCGGGGAGATCGCCTACTGCGAAACGAAAAAAAACAAATTCCAGCACTACGCGGCCCGTTTTTCAGCCAAGGAATCCTTCCTCAAGGCCATCGGGACCGGCTGGCGCTTCGGCATCCGGTTTGCCGACATTGAGGTGTACCATGACGAACTGGGAAAACCCTATATCAGGGCTTACGGCAAGGCGGAAGAATTATTGGCCGATTTGAAAATTTCAAAAATACATGTATCTTTATCGCATCTAAAGGAACTGGCAACTGCTATTGTAATACTTGAAAGCTAAACTGCGGAAAACAATGTTTATGCGCCAAATTCAACGATTCAGTTTTTCTTCCAGGGTTTCTTTTATTTTTCTGCAGACAACTGCCCCACCGGGGCCGGTCCCGTTTTCATCGTTTGCCTTTGTGAAATTTCATCGTGCCGGGGCATTTCCCGGCGCACCGACCTATCCTTCAAAATTGTTCCACCCTTAACATCCATGCCTATGTCGAACATCGGATCTTTTGACGAACGCATTAAAAATTTTAACTGGGATATTGCCGAAAAAGAGCTGGATTATGTGCCGGGCAGCATCATCAACATCGGCTGGTACTGCTCCGACAGGATCTGCCGGATGGGCAAAGCCGAAAAACCGGCCCTGATCTGGGAGGGGTCGACAGGCATTGAAAAACGCTATACCTACAATGACCTGCGCCTCAACAGCAACACCATCGGTCACTTCCTCAGGGAGCTGGGCATCCGGCCCGAAGACCGTGTCTGCCTCTTTATGGACAAGATCCCCGAACTTTATATCGGTTTCCTGGGGATCCTGAAAATGGGCGGCATCGCCCAGCCGCTGTTTTCGGCATTCGGCGACGAATCGCTCTTTGTGCGTCTCGACAACGCCCGGACCACCGCCATCATCACCCAGAAAAAGCATGCCCCCAAGGTGCGCAAGATCATGGATAAGATGCCCTACCTGAAACATATGATCATCGTGGATGCCGACCCCGGCAAGCCCCTGGGCGACCGCGAGGTTGCCTTTGACATGGAAAAGGCTGAAAAGATCGACCAGTTCGAAATCCATCCCACCTATGCCGAATCAGCCTCGGTACTCCATTATACTTCGGGTACCACGGGCCAGCCCAAGGGGGTCAAACATGTTCATTATTCGCTGATCTCGCAATACCTTACCTCGAAATGGGTGCTCGACCTGCAGGATTCCGATATCTACTGGTGCACCGCCGACCCGGGATGGGTCACCGGGACCTCCTACGGCATCATCGGCGCCTTCAGCAACGGGGTGACCCAGTGCGTGCTGGATGCCGGGTTTTCGGCCGACAACTGGTACCGCTTCATTGAAAAGCACAGGATCTCGATGTGGTATTCGGCTCCCACCGCCATCCGGTCCCTGATGAAGGCCGGCGAAGAGGTCATTAAAAAATACGACCTGTCGACCCTCCGTCACCTGGCCTCGGTGGGCGAACCGCTGAACAGCGAAGCGGTCATCTGGTCGGAAAAGGTCTTTGGCAAACCATTCCTTGACACCTACTGGCAAACTGAAACGGGCTCGATCATGATCACCAACTTCCCGGGGATGAAGATAAAACCCGGCTCCATGGGCAAACCCTTCCCGGGCATCACCGCCACGGTGATCGACGCGGAGAGCTTCGAACCCTTCGGCGAAACCGGTAAAATCGGGCTGATCGCCATCAAACCGGGCTGGCCGTCGATGATGCGCACCTACTGGAACAATGAAACCACCTACCAGAACAAATTTAAAAACGGCTGGTACCTGCCGGGCGACCGCTCCAGCATCGACAACGAGGGCTACTTCTGGTTTGTCGGCCGCGACGACGATGTGATCAACACCGGCGGACACCTGGTAAGCCCCTTCGAAGTCGAATCGGCCCTTCTGGAGCATCCCGCCGTGGCCGAATCGGCCGTGGTGGCCAAACCCGATTTCGTGAACATGGAGGTGGTGAAGGCCTTTGTCACCCTGAAACCTGGATTTACCGCCAGCAAGGACCTTGATCTCGACATCATGAATTTTGTAAGGAAAAAGTTATCCCCCCTTGCCATGCCGCAGGAGATCGAATTCATCGATTCGCTGCCCAAGACCAGGAGCGGGAAGATCATGCGCCGCATCCTGCATGCCAAGGAGTGGGGCGAGGCGGTCGGGGATACGTCGACGCTGGAGAATGATGAATGAAAAAGGAATAATGAATATTGAACACCGAATATTGAACACCGAATATTGAACACCGAATATTGAACACCGAATATCGAACACCGAATATCGAACACCGAATATCGAACACCGAATAATGAATATTGAACACTGAATATCGAGTATTGAATATTGGCCGGGATTGATTACCGGTTTCGGCAACCAGCTATTTAACAAGTAATAAACCAAAAAATTAAGGAGAACGAACCTATGGACGAAATGCAGGAAATTATCAAAAATTATGTGATCAAGGAGTATGTAGAGGATGATACGGAGTTGACCTACGATTCCCCGCTGATTTCGGGCGGGATTGTCGACAGTTTTTCAATGGTTTCATTGAAGCGGTTCCTGGAGAACAAATACAACATCTCGATTCCCGACGACAAGGCAACCCCGGATGCCTTTGATTCGGTGAACAAGATCTGCGCACTGGTGAGAGAATATGTCAAATAAAAGGAGGTAACCATGGCTTATACCGACAAAACACGCGGGATGTACACCGAAGTCCTGACAGGCTTGCAGCATGCAGGCCTGTTCAAACAGGAACGCTACATCCATTCAGCCCAGGCTGCCGACATCGAGGTGGAATTCCCCTCGGGTGCACCGCTGAAAAAGGTCATCAACATCTGCGCCAACAATTATCTCGGGATGTCGAGTCATCCCGAGGTGGTAAAGGCGGCCCATGCCGGGCTCGATTCGCACGGTTACGGCATGTCGTCGGTCCGCTTTATCTGCGGAACGCAGGATATCCACCGCACCCTCGAACAGATGGTCACCAAATTCCTGGGTACCGAGGATACCATCCTCTTTCCCTCCTGCATGGATGCCAACGCGGGGGTGTTTGAGGCAGTTCTCACCAAGGATGACGTGATGATCTCCGACAGGCTGGTTCACGCCTCGATCATCGACGGGATCCGCCTGTGCAGTGCCATGCACGACACCTTCAAGCATTCCGACATGGAACACCTGGAGGAGAAGCTGCAGCTTCACAACGACAAACGGCTGAAATGCGTCATCACTGATGGCGTCTTCTCCATGGATGGCGATACCGCCCGGCTTGACAAGATGGTCGAACTTTGCGAGAAATACGACGCGCTGCTGTTTGTCGATGATTCCCATTCCAGCGGATTTATCGGGAAGACCGGCCGCGGAACCCACGAACAGTACGGTGTTATGGGAAAGATCGACATCATCACCACCACCTTTGGCAAGGGGCTGGGTGGCGCCTCCGGCGGATGCGTTTCAGGGCGTAAGGAACTGGTCGAGATGTGCCGCCAGAAGGCCCGTCCCTACCTCTTCTCCAACACCATCGCACCCCCTGTTGTAGCCGGTGTCATCAAGGTGCTCGAAATCCTGTCGGCCTCCACCGACCGCCGCGACAAACTCGAAAGCAACACTGCCTTCTGGCGCCAGGGGCTTACCGAAGCCGGGCTGATCATCAAGGCAGGCGACACCCCCATCGTGCCGGTGATGCTGTTCAACGCCAAGCTGGCCCAGGATGTCTCCCGCGACCTTTATGACGAGGGCATCTATGCCATCGGCTTTTTCTTCCCGGTGGTACCGCAGGGGCAGGCGCGCATCCGCACGCAGATCTCGGCGGGTCACGAGATCCACCACCTTGAAATGGCGCTCGAAGCCTTTAAAAAGGTCGGGAAAAAATATGATATCCTGGGAAAGAGCAAGCAGGAGATCATCGAACGGTATGGAATGTAAATTGTTGGCAGGGCGGCGGATTTTCCGCCGCCCTGCTGTTTTTTCACCGCTAATCTTATTTTCATGGAAACAAAACAAGCCAACCCCGCCCCCCTCGGGCTGATGGGTTTCGGGATGACCACGGTGCTGCTGAATATCCACAATGCCGGGTTTTTCCCGGTCAGCGCCATGATCCTCGCCATGGGACTCTTTTACGGCGGCATCGCCCAGGTGATCGCCGGGATCCTCGAGTTTAAGAAGGGAAACACCTTCGGCCTTACGGCCTTCACCTCCTACGGGATGTTCTGGCTGACGCTGGTGGCACTGTGGATCTTCCCCGATACCGCGTCAGGCAAGGGAGTAAAAACCCCCGAAGCCTTTATGGGCTGGTACCTCTTCATGTGGGGTGTATTCACCTTTTTCATGTGGCTGGGCACCTTCGGCAAGAGCCGGGTGCTGCAGTTCGTCTTTCTCTCGCTCTGGATCCTCTTTTTCCTGCTGGCCATCCGCGACTGGGCCGAATCGCCCCTGGTAGGCATCATTGCCGGCTATGAAGGCATAATCTGCGGACTGTCGGCCATTTACCTGGCCATGGCAGAGCTGCTCGAGGAGGCAAGGGGCATGAAGATCCTGCCCTTCTGAAATTGTTCAGGGCACCTTTGTATGGCTCCTTCCAGGCAAAGTGGGGATAAATAAACACCCCGGGATACCCGAATTATACTATCATACAACGATATTTTGTTTTTTATCAGAAAGTCGTATCATTAAAGAGGAAAAAATGCCGAAGTCCGGAATGAGATCAAATCCTTCAACAAAGTGCTGATTGACCGGAGACCCTGATTTTATGCCTGTTAAGGAGAAAGCACCGTGTAAAAGGCAGGAAGGCAGGCCGCCGGGAACAGCATGGAAAAGCTTTCGCGGCTGAACCGCCGTTAAATCTTAATCCGACGTAAAGAGGGGTAATTCCCAGCTGAAACCCGGCAATGGTTTCTCCACACAAGGGCCCTGGTCGACAGGGTCGATACAGAACAGCTCGGACTCCTCGTGCCTTGAAGCGATTACGATTTTTGTGCCGTTCGCATGCCTGCTGAACAGTTCGTGAACCCGTTGCGGAGTGTTGTTTTCAGCCGAAAGATGCGACAAAATCAGCAATTCCATCGCCTGTGAACGGTGGGTGAGGAAGAGTTCCAGCGATTGGTCATTCGAAAGGTGCCCCTCCTTTCCGCGGATGCGTTTTTTCAGGTGCGGCGGGTAACGGCCGTTTTCGAGCATCTGCTCATCATAGTTTGATTCCAGGAAGGCTGCATGGCACTGTCCGAGATGATGCGCTACAAGGTGGCTGGATTCTCCGATATCGGTAAAAACGCCCGCCGTGATCCCACCTGCGCTTACCGTAAAGCTGTGCGGTTCGGAGGCGTCGTGCATCTTTGGAAACGGTGTCACAAGCAGATCGCCGATGGAAACCGGGGCTCCTGCCGAAAACGACCTTACGATCTCCTGGTCCAGGTTCATACGGCTGTGGCGGTAGGTCGATTCGGTGATATAGACGGGGATTGCGTACTTGTGTGAAAGCACTTCTGCGCCACGTGTATGATCGGTATGTTCGTGGGTGATGAATATCGCCTTTACATTCCGTAAAGACAGTCCAAGGCGGATCATACGGCGTTCCGTTTCACGGCAGGAGATGCCGGCGTCAACGAGCACGGCTTCCTTCCCGTTGCCGATATAGTAACAGTTTCCGTTGCTTCCGGAATTAAGTGAGGCGATGTAAAGGGGCATGGTGCAAAGAACGGGAAATTTCACCAATAAGGAAACCGCTATAACGGATCATTTTCCCATTTTTCCCTTCTGTACCCTGGCAAGAGCTTCGCGGGCCTTCCCGGGTTCCCCGAGGTTGGTATAGACGATGGCCAGGTTCCTGTTAAGGGCCGCCTCGCCGGGGTTGATGGATTCGGCCCGCTCCATGTACCGGGCCGCCTCACTCCATTGATGCAAAAGCGCATAGGCAATGCCCAGGAATTTCTGCGTGTCGTAGTCGCCTGTGTTAAGGGTTGCCGCCCTGGCCAGGTAGGGCAGGGCGGTGGCAGGATCCTTTTTATTGTTAAGGTAAAGAAGTCCCAGGTTAATGTTTATATCCCATCGCCCGGGGTTTACCTGTTGCAAATCCTTGTAAAGCATGATTTTGTGATCAACGTTGTCATATTTGTACAGGATGGAATTAATTTTCCCGTAAACCTGGGGATTGTCGGGAAGGAAGTGCAGGATAGTTTTATAAACAGCCAGGATCGTGTCATAATTCCTGTCGTATTCGTAATAGGCGGCAGCCAGGTTGAAGAGTGCAATGATCTGCTTTGGGTAAACGGTGATCGCTTTTCGCTGGTAGGCGATCGATTGCCGCAGCAGGCTGTCCCTCACGACCTTATTGCCGGTCGTTAATGCCTTCTGCATGATGTACTCCCCGGCGACTTCGTTGCCTTTCGCGCTGTTGGACGAAACTTTCACATCGGTGGTAAAGAGGGTGTAACTGTCGTACCAGTCGGCATTGCGACTGACGGTCTTAAAGGCATAGAGCGACAATATTACGGCCATCAGGCTGGCGACCAGTATTTTTTTGCCTCCCGGGTTAAGCGGAACGCGGTTTGCCAGCGCGGGAATTCCTGATCCGAGCAGAATGCAGAAGGCCAGCGAGGGGATGAACAGGAACCGCTCGTTCATAAAGGCGCCAATGGGAAACAGGATGTTCGACGCGATGGAGATGGTGACCAGGAAAAAGAGAAAACAATAGGCGACCAGGCTCTTTTTCCGGATCTTCAGAAAGATATAAATGATCATTGCCAGGTAAACGGCCAGGGGGAACAGCGCCCTAAGGTCGCTTGGGTGAATGATCGGGATGTGGTAGGGGTAGTAGTCGCAGGTGAGGGGATGGGGAAACAGGAGCAGTTTGAGATAGAGGCCAAGGGTGTAAAGGATGGTGGCATACTTCTGGGGCAGGGACATCTCCACGAATGGATTGTTCATCAGGTCATCGGCAAGGGGGATGGTGGTCGTGCCGATCACCGCCTGCCGGATGAACAGGAACAGAAGGGTCGAAACCAGCAGGGGAAGAAGGGAGATAAGGTTATCGCTGATTTTATTCCTCGTAAAAATGAAGATGGTAACAGCCTGGATCACCAGGAAGGTGGCAGCATTTTCCTTGGAGAGCAGGGCAAGAAAGAACCCAGCGCCACTGACCAGCAGGAGGTGTTTTTTTCGTTCCTCCAGGAACTTCAATGAAACATAAAGCGTTGTAAGACAAAGCAGCAGGGCGAGCAGCTCATCCCTGCTCTTGATGTTTGCCACGACCTCGGTATGCACAGGGTGAGCGGCAAACAGAAGCGTGATCAGGAAGGGCGCCGAAAAATACCAGGACTTTTTATCCGGGTAATATCCTCCGGAAGCTGCCAGTTTCAGAAGCAGGACAAAGAGAAGGAGGCAGATTGCCGAAAAAAGCAATACATTGACCAGGTGGCTGACCAGCGGGTTCTCCCCGAAAAACTGGTACTCCAGGGCAAAGGTTAACAGCGAAAGCGGCCTGTACCTTCCGCCTGCAACCATGTTTTTGTCTTTACCGAAAAAACCTGTGAAATAATCGGTGGTAAATATATTGCCGATACCATGAATTCCCTGTTTTGTGAACTGGTTTCCCGTGACCACCATCAGGTCGTCATAGGCGTATTTAAGCCTTAAGGTATTCCCGTAACAGGCAAAACATAAAAGGATGATAAACCCGAAAGCAAAAAGAAGGGTTGTTTTATCTGTAAACAAAGGGTTACTGTGAAACGAAACGGATTTACCGGTGTCGCTCTTCGGTTTTAAATTTTGTTTCGGAGGCGGTTTTTTCATGATACACGGTTAATTTGTAACAATAGCTTTCTCATTCATCGGGGAGTCATGATAACGACCATGCAAAACAACGTAAAATGATGGAGTTAACCTAATGATGGTTCATTTTTGTGAATGACCGGGGCGCAGCCGCAATGCGGTGACGAATCCGCCCGGCATGGGGGCAATAAAAAAAAGAGGGCGACCTTTCGGGACGCCCTCTTTTTTTTAAGCAGATGCTTGCCAAAAATTATTTTTTGTGTGTTTTTTTGGCTTCTGCTTTTGCAGGTTTTGCAGCTTTTGCAGCTTTTGCAGGTTTAATCAGGTGTTTTGCAATCGAATCCTGATGAGCAATCGAGTCAGCTACTTTTTTCTGAGCGGCCTGAACTTTGGCGATTGAGTCAGCAACTCTCTGTTGTTGAGCCTGAACCATTGCCATTGAATCAGCTACTCTTACGGAGTCAGCAATTCTTTTTGCTTCTTTTTCCTTTGCGCTTGGGCCACATGATGTCATGAAAGCTACAGCTGCGATAACTAAAATTGTTGCAAGTTTTTTCATTGTGCTATTGATTTTTAAAATTCGACTGCAAAGGTAACAACAATTTATTCATATCTTAACATTTTTTAACATTTTTTTCTAAAAAGGTGAAATAAAAATTGAAAAATCATCTATAACACAGATATACAGCACTTTAAAAAAATATTAATTTTAATAACAATGGATCCGTTTTATGGCAGGTTTCCCGGGAGGGAATGAAAAGGAGGACTCAGAACAAAATTATACAGGGTAAATTTACCGGAATTATTTATCTCTGGACTAAATAAAGCATTGATATTGTTGACAACACAACAAAGTTTTACTTTTTTTTGTTTTTAAAACAACGGTTAAGTGCTGTTATAAAATGGATCAGACAATCACGCACCATGTCAAGGGGATAATTTGTTATGTTTAAAGGATTGTCATATATTTGCATCGTTATTAAATAAATTAATTATGAAACCAATCATTTTTACAAAAGAGGAGTTGGAGCATATGCGTGGTTATTATCAGCTCGAATTGGCTGAAGCGGAAAAAGAAATAATCAGGATTAAAGATATTTTATCAAAATTAGGAACATCCAATACAGTCATTACAGAATTAACGATTGATAAGGTACCTGGTAAACGGGGCAGAAAAGCAAAGGCGGTTTCTGATGTGCCGGTTTTAAAGGTGCCCGGGAAAAGAGGCCGTAAGCCAAAACTCAAACCGGAGGCAACGGTTGCTGCGGAGCCTAAAAAACGCGGGCCTAAACCAAAAGTTAAAGATGAGGCGGTTGTTAAGAAGGTTCGCAAACAACGTTCCGACAAAGGAGGGATCAGGGGTAAGCATAAATCCACCCTTCTTTTGGAAAACCTGGAGCCCAGCACTCCTTTTGTCTCGATGATCGACCCTGTAAAAGACAAGCCTGCCATTCCAAAAAAAGCAAAAAAGAAAAAGCAATTTAAAAAAAGAGGGATTACCCTGGCTCCCATGGGCAAACCGTTGCCTAAAAGAGCCCCGGAACCCGAATCGACTCCTTCCGAGCCACCATCTGAAATTTCAGAATAGGATTGCTCCTGTTTGGCCCGGTTCCGGGCGGCGGTTGTGCAGAGCCCGCGATTTCATTTTTTTAGTGTCACCTCCCGTGAGGGCATCCTGAGAATTACGATCGATTACCCGGAAATAATTACCGGCAAACCCTTGGGTTGCCGGTTTTTTGTTTTTATGTATCAGGGCCATTTATGGCAGCACAATTGGAAAACAGCCTGTACTAAAAATAAATCACTAATTTTGGCCCCTATTTTAAATTTTTGATGGTTTGCAAGGGCTCTTAACCCATGCATAACTGAGCAACTCCGCTTTATATTCGATTTTCTGTCCGATCAGGTGCTGATCGGCTGAAATTTATTTTTCAATAAATAATTCATACCCCGAAGGTATCCGGGTAAAATAATTCTTATCAGGGACGTGCTTTGAAAAACCAAATCATACCTGTTAAAACGAAGCTAATTCCTTGATAAAGGAGTGAAAAGAGGCATACATTATCCGATGATTAAAGCAATTAAATATTTTCAGGGAAAAGATATCCTCATTCCGCTGGTAATTTCACTGGGATGGCTCCTGGCCTTGCTGGGTACGCTCCCTTTCGGCAATTTTCCCGTCAATGATGACTGGGCATATGCAAAAATCGTAAAGCAGTTACTGGAACAAAACAGTTTTTATATTAATAACTGGCCAGCAATGACGCTGTTATTTCATATCCTGTGGGGGGCGCTGTTTTGTAAAATCTTCGGATTTTCGTTTTTTGTCCTGAGGATTTCAATAATGGTACTGGGCATAACAGGGATCTTTGCGGGCTACTACCTGTTCAGAAACCTCTCAGGAAACAGGTTTTCGATCATTTTGTCATTATTGCTCCTGGCATTTAACCCCTTTTACTTCTCCTTATCGGCAACCTATATGACCGATGTGAGTTTCACCTCCATGATCATGCTTGCCGTTCTTTTTTTCCAGAATTTCCTGCTGTCCGATAAACAGATTAACCTGGTTATTTCCGTTTTTTTCTGTGTGTGTGCCGTACTTATCAGGCAGGTTGGCCTGCTCCTCCCGATGGCATTCATCCCCGTACTCTTGTTGAAATCGAAATTCTCACTGAAAAATACGGTTCTCAGTTTCACTCCTTTCCTCATCACGCAGTCAGCCCTGACCGTGTTTATCTTCTGGCTCGGGAAAAACCAGCACCTTCCCCCCGATTTCGGCAAGAGCTCGGTTATCTTTCAGAACATGGCGAATGGGGCTACCTATTATTTGTGGGACCGGTTAGGTCTGGTGGTGTTTTATTTCCTTGCCATAGCATTTCCGTTATCCCTATTTGGGTTCTCCCGCTTATGGCGCTCGGCATCCCTGAACTTAAAGATCATAACCTTTTCGATCATCGGCGTTTTGCTGGTTTTTATCCATAATAAGTTTTACGCTATACCGGTTGAAAATGTCGTCTATAACCTGGGGATCGGACCTAAAATATTAAAGGACACCTATAACGGGGTCAACAATTATTCAAAGCTTCCAAAGGATATCATTAACCTTATCAATATGATCATCCTGATATCCCTCGTGCCCTTTTTCCTGAAATTAACCCGCACCCTTGGAAATGTATTTCAGCTTTCGTTAAGGAAAGAGGCAACGCCGAAGGATTTGACGTATTTAACCTGTGTCATCTTCATTATATTGTATTCAATATTCTTGGTATTCAATACTTTACTTTTTGATCGCTATTTCTTGCCGATATATCCGTTTATTCTTGCAATGGTTATTCCCACGGAGGCGATTATAATTAAACGGAAGGTGAAAATTCTCTCCCTGGCATTCGTCACGATAATGGCCACAGCCAGCTTTGCAGGCACCTTTGATTATTTTTCATGGGGAAGGACCCGGTGGGAAGCAGTCAAGTACCTGATGACAGAAAAAAAGGCCACTCCCGCTACGATTGATGGAGGGTTTGAATTTAACGGCTGGTATACGCAGTCAGCATTACAGCGGTTTCCTGCCACACTTTATTCAAAGAGCTGGTATTTTGTTGAAGATGACCAATACCGTATTGCTTTTGACACGATGGAATGTTACTGTACGGAGAAGAGCTTTTCCTATTTTTCGATTCAACCCATGCGAAAAAATAGTTTATATGCCCTTTCCAGGAGGCCCTATCGCCAGGAAAGGGTTATCCGGTGTGACGCCGAGAGGGTAACGCCCGATAAAAAGTACTTTTACAGCACCGATTCCCTGTCCAGGTTCGGATTTTCAGGGAGCCTTTCGACAGCCCGGAAACATTCGGGGAGTGGCTCCCTGATGCTTACCAGCGCAACGAAGTCCTATATAAATACCGGTTTAAAGGACTTTCAGCATTGCGAAAAGCTTGTGGTTAGTGTCTGGAAATACCCTGAAAACAGTGGTGCCGGGATAAAAATCATCAGTAATTTCAACCGCAGGATCTCGAATTTTGTTCAGGAAAATATTGTTGCCCGCGATACCACGGGCTGGGTGAAGATTGAATCGGCCATAACCATACCGGCAGGGTTTGGGGCAAGTGAGATAGAAGTGATGATCTTCAATACCGGGCAGGCACCCGCCTGGGTTGATGATATTGAGGTAATACGGGAGGGCTTGTGATAATTCATCGTGATAACATGCGCGTAAAGAATGTTCCCTGTGGAATGCTGCCACGGGAAGAAACCAGCTATCGCTTCATTTTCGGGGTTCTGCTTGCGTATATCGCGGTGGAGCTGACCGGAATATTCTTGCATCCCATGTGGCGGGACGAAATGCACACCTGGTCGATGGCTTCGGCCAGCTCTTCGCTCGGTGACCTGCTGCAAAGGAAGGCTGCAGAAGGGCATCCGGATATGTGGTATTTCATTGTCTATGGAATCAGACAATTGAGTGACAGTTTTGTGTCGATGCAGCTGTTCCATGGTGCGCTGGCGGCGGTAACTGTTTTCCTTATCCTGAAGTATGCCCCCTTTACCCGGATTCAGCGTGTATTGCTTATCTCCGGGTATTTTTACCTGTTCGAGTATGCCATGATCAGCCGGAATTATTCGGCAGGCATCCTGCTGATCACATTGTTGCTCGTATTATACCGTCACAGGCAGCGTCTTTTTTTCATGATGGCGCTGATCCTGTTTCTCCTGGCCCAGACAAACGTTTTCGGGCTCATCTTCTGCATAGCCATCCTGGGGACCTTGATTTTTGAATTTGCGGCATCGGAAGAGTTCAGGAGCGGATTGTTGCGACGAAAGAGACTCCTGGTCATCAGCATCGCCATGGTTCTGGCAGGTATCGCCTATTCCCTGCATTCGGTCATTCCCCCTCCATCAGCCTATTTTGCAGGGGCTGCACATTTTTCATTATATCAGCTGACATGGAAAGGATTTGTCCAGACGGCAGCCATCGTGTGGAAAGCCTGGGTTCCTCTGCCGGAGCTGAAGATTCAATTCTGGGATACAAACATTATTCGTTATGATTGGTTACAGGCTATCCTGTCGGCAGGACTGCTGTTTTCTGCAGCTCTTATGTTTGTCAAACGGCCTGTAGTTTTCGTCCTTTTCATTTCCGGGTCAGCCGGGATCATCGCCTTCGTACTCATGTATTATTTCGGCTATATCCGCCATCATGGTCACCTCTATATCCTGCTCATCACCTGTTTATGGCTTGCGGCATTTTACCGGGAGAACGAGCTTCCCCTTCGGTCGGCCATCCTGGAAAGATACTGCAACTGGCTGAAGGAACGCCGGGATCGTTTGTTTTTGATCGTGTTGGCTCTTCAGTTCCTGGCGGCGATCTTTGCCATAACGGTTCAGGCATTGGTGCCCTTTTCAGCGGCAAAAATGACGGCTGAGTATATAAAGGTTCAAAAGCTTGACAGGTTTTTGATTGCCGGGGACCAGGATGTGTGTCTTGAACCTGTGCTTGGTTATCTGCATAAGGAGGCCTACTTCTTTTCAAGGAGGGCAACCAGTACTTATGCGATCTATGACAGCAACAGGAAATTGCCAACTCCGGCAACAATGCTTGCCATGGCCGACAGTCTGGTAAAAGCTCATGGCGATACGGTCTTACTGGTGATGAATTATTACATTGACGAACCAACAGGGTTGAACCTGAAGGAGATAAAGTCGTTTAAAAAAAGCATCCGCTGGGATGAAATCTACATCCTCTATTTATTATGTCCGGCCGAAGGGGCACCTATCCCCGGCAAGCAAAGGGGGCCTCTGAGTTCCGGGAAATAGCTGAAACAGTCTAACGCTGTGTGGCATGCCGCATCCGGGAATCATTCCTTGAAGCAAACAGGACCATATTAAAAAAGGCGAAGAAGACCACGCCTGCCTGGGTTTCAAACATGGATTCAACAAAAAGGCTGACCCCCACCACCAGCAGAAAACAGAAATAGATGTAAGAACCCTGCCTGAAGGCCATCACGGCCGGCACCAGGATTGTCAGGATCAGGCATAGCAATCCTATTACCCCCAGGGCGATGAAGGTCTGTAGATACTGGTTGTGGGCATTCAGGTAATGTTTGAGCAGGGTCAGGATATTGTCTTCCCGGTACTGCTTTAACAGCGCATCGCGTGTGTCACCCGTTCCAACCCCAAAAATGAAATTCTGCATAATGACCTTTTCCGACGATTTCCAGATCAGTTTTCGTTCATTGGTGCTTCGTGCGGTTTGTTCGACTGAATCTTTCGATGCCACATCCTGCCGTGCCTGGGAAACCCTCGATACCGCAACCGGGAATGTCTGTAAAAACAGGAAAAACGTACCCATGGCCACGCTGAGGAACATCAATCCGGCAAGCCACCTCCTGTATCGGAAACACAGCAGGAAGGTATAAAAGCAAATTACCAGGACCCAGATCACCAGTCCTGCTTTTGAACTTAACAGCACGACCATCAGGGTAAAAAACAGGAGGATCAGGATATGCATGGCCCGGTTGCGGGCACCATTTACCTGTCCGCCGATCAGGTAGAAAAACAGGATATTGGAAAGCGCAAAGGTCAGGTAAAGTGCATAATAACTTGGATGAAACGACCAGGAGAGGTTGGAATAATAAAAGGCATCGGCCTGGTGCATGAACACACTGAAATAAAAGGCCTGGCCGAGTAACACCATGCTGCCTGCGATGCAACCGGCAGCAAAGACCCTCAGGATGGTGCCGGTTTGTGCCGCAGTAAACACAGGGGATCCGGCTGTGGCAAAAATCAGGGGAAAAAGGAGAATCGAAAATTTCAACATGAGGTCATCCCATGCATAGGCATAATTGCTGGTATAGGACAACCCCAGCAGGTAAAGAAAATAGAGGGAAGAAAAGGAAAACATGGCTAGCCTCTCTCTTTCCCTCGAAATGAGCCTTATTGTTTTAAGGTAATTTCCCTCAATAAGCCAGTTCAAAAACAACAGGGCAATCAGGAGGGGGATTAACCGGCCATAAACAGGAATTGTAAAAGCGATGGCCAGGGTGAGCCCGAAAAAAATTTTACCGTGAGCATTTTTTCTTTTATCTGTGTTGATCATCGCGAATGTCCGATAATATTGATTTTCTGATGTAAAATGAGAAATTTTATAATCCCGTTCAAATAGCCCCACCCATAGGAAAAATGGACCAGGAAAAAGAGCCAGGGGAGGTACCATAACAGAGCAGGACGTTTTGTTTTCATCATGATCCGGGAAGTAAATACAAGGTTGATCAACAGGTAGAGGCCCGCAACCGGGAGAACCAACCAGAGGAAGGCCGGGAGTGCCGCCGACAGGGGAATGAAAAACAGCAGGAACATCACAAAAAAGAAGGGAACGAGTTGCCGGAGGGTGGTTGGTTTTCCTATTTTCATGGAAACCAGCGGTTTAAACAGCCCGTACTGAAAAAACATCCGGTATACCGATTTCACGGTACTCCTGGTAAAATAATCAACGGAGATACCGGGATCAAGGTAGATGGATCCCCCGTGTTTTTCAAGCCTGGCATTGAATTCATCATCCTGGCAACGCAGCAGCGTCTCGTCAAAAAGCCCGATACGGTCGAACACAGAACGCTTATAGCAGCCGAAGGTGACCGTGTCGACCTTCTTGATCGTATCGGAGCCGATGCGGAAATAGGAGTTTCCAACACCAAAAGGGCAGGAAAGGGCTTCGGAGATAGCCAGTGATTTATCGGATGGATCGGGTGGCCTGGCAATGCATAAACCGCCGATATTATCCGCATCCAGCGAAAGCGACATCCTGATGAGGGAGGAGATATAGTTGTGGGGATAGTCGGCATGAGAGCCGAAGATGATGATAAAATCACCTTTTGATGCCCTGATCCCCATGTTCAGCGCAAATGGCACATATTGCCTTTCATTCAGGAGCAACCTGATAAAGGGCCAGCTGGCGGCGTATCCACGGATGATCTCCCGGGTGCGATCACGGCTGTTGCCATCGACAGCCATCACCTCCATCCTGTCGTGCGGGTAATCCTGCGAAATAAGGCTTTCAAGAATGGGACCGATGAATTTTTCTTCGTTGAAACAGGGGATAATAACTGAAACAAAAGGTAACGTCATGGGGGGGCTCCATTAATGCGGTAAAAGTAGGATTAAATTTAATATCCATTCCGGTTTAACCTCCATTATCGGGGGAGGCGGTTTTTTTTTACAGTTTTCCACGGGAATTCCATAATTTTGGTATCTCATTCAACTGGTGCAATATTGCTGAAAACCAACATTTTTAATTAAACCAAACAGGTGCTGATTTGAATAATCAATCGCTAAAACCCTTACCCGATATTTCTATTGTTGTACCCTTTTATAACGGAGAAAAATTTCTCCCCCACCTTACAGGCTCCCTGCTTGCAAGCCTGAAAGCCTCTTCAGGAAATTTGTCGGTTGAACTGATCGTCATCATTGACTCGCCGGGATCGGACATTTCAACGGTTTCAGCATTGCTGGGCAGGGTGCTTGATGAAACATGCCCTGTAAGGCAGATCATACTGAAAAACGATGTTAACCTCGGCGTGGCTGCCTCACGGATGACAGGCCAATCGGTGGCTACGGGCAGATTCCTGACCTTTATTGACCAGGATGATTATGTGGGACTTCCCTATTTTTCAGTGCTGGAAAAGAATCTTTCCGACAAATTCAGCTTTTTCCTGCTGAACGGCGACCTTGAGTACGAAAGCGAGCAGACCCACCGGCCCATTTTGTATTATCATAACAAACTCTCATTCAATAAAATTGCCAGGGCAAATTTCCTGATCACCCCCAGCCTCCTGGTGTTCAACACAGGGAGGGTTCACTGCGATTTCAGGCAGGTATCGGCCCGGCACCCGGGAAGCGACGACTGGGCCTGTTACCTGGCGTTGCTTTCGGATAAATCGGTGAAATACAAATTCATCGGGGATCGCATCATTCATTACGTGATCCATGAGGAGAACTACCATCACGACAAGTTTAATTTCCTGGTCTCCCAGGTCCGGACGATCGAGTATTTTCAACGGAAATTTCCCGCAAACCGCACCCTCAAAATAAAACATTTGTCCCTGCAGTTCAGGCTGAAGCTCAACCTTTCCATGATCAGGATTTCCAGGCTTACCCGGGGAGATGTAGCCGGATTCGTATCGTTGGCCTATATAGAGCTGACCAGTATTAACAACCTGATCTGGCTCTTCCGGCGGTTTCGCGCTGCAGCACCGGCGGGCCGGCACCAGTCATAACCCAGAACCGATCCCATGAAACCCGGAGTTACCCACCTGATCCGAGCCTTCCTGCCTCCTGCAACATCCTTTGTCAGCAACCAGATCATGCATCATGTGAGGTATGCGCCATCGGTTGCCTATACCGAAAAACGGGAGAGCCTGCTCTTTGATGAAATTACTTCCCGTTTCCCGTCCTTCCAGGCGGTGACCGGGGCTGTGGATTCTTTTATCTGCAGCCGGTTTTTGCAGTTTACCCCGTCGGGCGAGCGAAGGCTGGCGGAGTGGCTGCGCAATACCAGCCCCGCGGTACTTCATGTCCATTATGGAGTAGAGGCCATCCTCTTTTCAGATGTTATCAGGAAAATGAATATTCCGGCAATGGTTTCATTTTACGGACACGACTGTACATCGTTTCCGTTGAAATACCATGGTCTTGGCAGGATCATGCTCCGGAACAAGGTGTTTTTAAACCCGCGAATCAGGATGATTACCGCCATGTCGCCCGACATGCGGGCCGACCTGGTTGCCCTGGGCTGCCCGGCCGAAAAGATCAGGATCCATTACCATGGAACCGACACCGGCAGGTTTTCGATGGAACGGGATTACCGGGAGAGGGAATGTGTCAATTTTTTAATCATCAGCCTGCTGGATGAAAAAAAAGGGCATAATACCCTGATTGAGGCGTTTATCGAGGCATCGGGAATCACATCCCGGAAAATAGTGCTGAATATCGTTGGCGACGGGGAGTTAAAGGAGGCAATCGCCCGGCAAATCAGGGAATCGGGCGCCGGTAATATCCTGATGCATGGTTTTGTCAAATACGGATCGTCCGCACACCTTGCGTTGTTAAAAAATGCCGATGTTTTTGTCCATCCCAGTATTACCACGGCAAACGGTAACAAAGAGGGGATACCCGGTGCGATCATGGAGGCCATGTCGGCTGGATTACCTGTCATAGCCACAGTTCATGCCGGGATCCCTTATGCGGTGGTCGATGGGAAGACAGGGATCCTGGTGGAAGAAAGAAACAGGGCCCGGCTTACCGATGCCATCGTGAGACTGGCGGAGAATGCAGAACTGCGCAGGGAGATGGGAATGGCCGGCAGGGAACATGTCAGGGGGGAGCTTGATATTCGCAAAAAAGAGGAGGAGCTGGAAACGCTTTACGATGAGTTAGCTGGCCCGGGTATATAAACCGGGGCTGTTTTTCTTCCTGGCACAACGCACGATCCACAGGATCACGCCCAATGAATAGAGGCTTAGCGTGGCCGACAGGAGGATAAAACTCGTTATTTCGTTTTTCAGTACAAGGCCTCCAAGGGAGATCTGGAAAATCATCAGTGCCGCGCCAATGATGGAAATGTAGAACATGGAGCGGGTTTTTCCGATAATCAGGGGCGTATAGGATACCGCAGAGCGGATAAAGTCAAAAAACATCCAGGGAGCCAGGATCCTGGCAAATACACCGGCCTCGTGCCAGGCCGGGCCGAAAATCAAGCCAATCAGCCAGGGTCCGGCAGCCAGCATAACGATCAGCGCCGGCAATCCCAGCAACGCCGCAAGTTTGATCGTTTTCCTTACCAGTCCCGACAAATCGCCATCCCTGACATATTTTTCAGAGGCATCCTTATAGAAAACCTGGGCAAGGGAGGTGCCGATCAGCCACATAGGGGCCTGGAGCAGCCGTTGGGAAAGTGAGTACCAGCCCACGATCTCTGATGAAAAAAAGGCCTGTAAAAGGAAGATGATCCCGTACATCTGGACCAGCTCTACCAGCATCTGCGGGGTGTTGGCAAGCGGCAGATCCTTATATTTCACGGCAAGCGACTTTTGAAGGGGGATGTTGAAATAGTGCACTTTTTGCCGGTAACGCAAGATGATCCCGATCACAAAGAAGAGGTTGAAAAGCAGCAATCCCAGGAAATTGCCCAGCAGCAAACCCCACACCCCGATCCCGATCAAACCCAGGTAAACGGTAAGCAGGTTATTTCCTGCGGAGTTAACCACCTTGGCGATCGCAAGTGTCCGGTACTCCTTATTCCGGTTATACCAGTGCTGGAAAACATTTCCGGAAGCCAGCAGGAACACCATTGCCGGGAGAAACCAGATCCATTCCCTGTAAACGGGGCTGACAGCTATTTTTGGAAAATGAAACACCGTGCAGAGGATGATGACAAACAGCAGGAATAACCCTAGGCCAAAGGCAATCGACAGGGAAAGAAAGGCCATGTTCACCGAATCCTTCTCCTCTTTGGGCAATACCACGGCCATCTCATAGCGCAGGGTGGCAACTAGTCCGAGCCCGCCGACAAGGGAGATGAAAAAGGTAAAGACGCCAACGTCGGCAGGGGTGAACAAACGGGTAATGACCGGTGTGATTAGGAAGGTAATCGCCTGGGCAATGGCGGTTCCTGCCACCAGCTTGGCTGCGTTTTTAATGAAGGCTGATTGCCCGGAAAGCGCTGCAGGCAAATGAAATCGATAACTCATCGGGGCAGGATTTACTCCGGGAAATAAACAGGCATGGATGGGCAACAGTGCTGGTTTTCCGGAACAAATCTCCTGATTGCAAAGAAACAAAATATTGAAGAATCCCTGACGAAGTGCCTCCAACAAATGTCAGGCCGTAGTTCCGTGGCATCCCTTTTGCCGGCAAACAGCAGGGAATTTAAAAAGATATCTCCAATGCCATGCCGGGTTAACATAACATCAAATAATTTGCTAATTTTGAACACAGTTACAACAGTTGACCACAGGCAGGTCAAATGTCTTTTGGGAAATTCCGGATTTAAACCTACCACAAACTAAATAACGCAATGAAAACCCTCATGAATCTTGTATTTCTGGGATGTCTGGCACACGCAACACTCTTTGCGCAGGATATTGCCCAGTGGCGCGGCCCGGGTCGCGATGGTATCTATAAGGAAACCGGGCTGATGAAATCCTGGCCTGAAAACGGCCCGGCGCTGTTATGGCATTTTGACGGGCTGGGCGCTGGCCATGCCTCGGCCGCTGTGACTGGCGACCATGTTTTTACAGCCGGTACAACCGATGGCATCGGCTATCTCTATTGTTTTGACCTGGACGGGAAACTTGTTTGGAAGGTGCCATACGGCGAAGAGTGGACAGAAAGCTGGCCCGGCGTGCGCAGCACGCCCCTGGTGTACCATGGTAAGATTTACCAGTTGAGCGGCTTCGGGAAACTGGTTTGCCGCAAATCCGACAACGGGGATTTCATCTGGAGTGTCGATGTGCTGAAGGACTACCATGGCCCGAACATCAAATGGGGCGTTACGGAAAACCTGCTGATCGATGATGGTAAATTGTTTTGCACCGTAGGAGGCCCCGATACAAACCTCATTGCCCTTAACCCCGACAACGGCATGCTGATCTGGAAAAGCAGCGGCAAGGGGGAGGCAAGTGCATATGGTTCACCGGCAATGGTCAATCTGCCAAACCGGAAACTACTCGTTGCGCAAACGGCAAAATCGATCATGGGCATCGATGCGGCAAACGGGAAACTGCTTTGGAGCGTCGACCAGCCGAACACCTGGTCGGTGCATGCCAACACGCCCTTGTACCACGATGGATCTATTTACTGTGTTTCAGGTTACGGCAGGGGTGGCGTGATGTTAAAACTGGCCGACGACGGCAGCTCCGTTCAGGAGATGTGGCGCAATACCAACCTGGATAACAGGATGGGAGGCTTTGTGCTGGTGAATGGCAAGATCTTCGGGTCGGATGATTCGGGAAAACTCTGGTACTGCCTCGACTGGAAAACAGGGGCGCCCATGTATTCTGAAAAAATAACCGGCAGGGGCAATATCATCTTTGCGGATGGCATGCTTTACCTCTATGGTGAAAACGGGGAGGTCGTCCTGGCGGAACCATTGATGGATTCTTTCAAAAAGATCAGCGCCTTCAAAGTTCCCTTCGGGGCCGACCAGCACTGGGCGCACCTGGTAATCGGCAATGGCCGGCTCTATGTTCGACACGGCACCTCGCTTATGGTCTATGATATCCGAAAAAAATAAAACAATACCATGAAGATCCGACTTTCCATCCTAACCATCCTGATCCTGCTGAGTGCATCGGGATACCTCCAGACCATTACCCAATGGCGCGGCGTCGCCCGCGATGGTGTTTACCCCGACAAAGAACTCCTGAAATCATGGCCGGCCGAAGGTCCGCGTCAACTGTGGAAAATCGACAGCCTGGGCAATGGCTTTGCCTCACCCGTGATCACGGCCGATCACATCTATGTCCCGGGCGAGATCGACAGCACCGGCTACCTCTATGCCTTTGATAAAAAGGGGAACCAGCTCTGGAAAACGGAAACCGGGATGGAATGGAATCAAAACTTTCCCGGTCCACGGTCCACCCCGACAGTTGTCGACAACCTGGTTTACTATTGTGCAGGGAAAGGCGACATTGTTTGCATCGACGCTGAAACAGGCGAGAAACAATGGTCGGTCAATATGGTCAGGGATCTGCACGGGAAAATTGTACGTTTCGGCTATTCGGAATCGTTGCTTGTCGACGGCGATCGCATCTTTTGCTCACCGGGAGGACGCGATACCAACATCGTGGCGCTGAACAGGTTCACAGGGAAACTGATCTGGAAATCGAAGGCCATGGGCGATTCTGCCGCCTTCTGCTCTCCCATGATGATCACCCTGCCACACCGGAAAATACTGGTAAATCTCATGATCCATCACCTTGTTGGCATTGATGCCGCTAACGGCGACCTCCTGTGGTCGCAGAAACAGGACCGCGAGAGTGACATCCACTGCAACACGCCGGTGTATGACAATGGATATATCTACTACGTCGACAGGGGAGGTAACGGGATGGTAAAGCTTGAATTATCCCCCGACGGGCAATCCATCAAAGAGATTTGGCGGAATTTTAAATCGGGCAACGTTCAGGGAGGCTTTATTAAAATCGATAATTTCATCTATGGTTCAAGATACCGGCCGGCTAAGTTTGAAAGCCAGGATGCCTCCACGGGAGTAACCGTCGATTCACTTAAATTCGCCTGCGGCTCGACCATCTTCGCCGACGGGTTGCTTTATTGCTACAGCGACCAGGGGGTGATGGGGCTGATCAGGCCGGTCCAGGGAAAAACAGAGCTGGTGAGCTCCTTTAAAATTACAGAAGGCACACTGGAACACTTCGCCCATCCTGTGATCTGCGACGGGATTCTCTATATCCGGCACGGAAAGGCTTTGATGGCCTACGATATCCGGAAGAAGTAGATCCCCGTGAATCGTTCTTCTGCGGTTTCAATAGAATGGATTATGCTGATTGTTCAGTTTTTGATTCAACTTCTCACCTTACTTAAACAGCAATATGATGAAAAAGCAGTTCTGTATCCTGGCAATCTTTCTGGTCATCTCCCTTGAGGGTTTTGTGCAAACCTTCGCACAATGGCGCGGACCCCTGCGCGATGGCAAATATGAAGAAACAAACCTGTTAAAGTCGTGGCCGTCGGGCGGACCAACCCTGCTCTGGAAAACAGAGGAGATCGGTAATGGCTATGCCTCCCCGACCATCACCTCCGACAGGCTTTATATTGCAGGTGAAATCGACTCTGCCGGTTACCTGTTCGCCTTTGACCACCAGGGAAAGCTGATCTGGAAATCATCCTACGGGAAAGAATGGGTCGTTTCTTACCAGGGTGCACGGGGTGCCCCCACCGTGGAGGGGAACCTCATTTATGTCTGTTCAGGGCTGGGCAACCTGACCTGCTTTGAATCAAAGAAGGGGACGAAAGTCTGGTCTGTTGATATGAAAAAGGAGCTGCATGGCAGGTTTACCCTGTTTGGCCATGCGGAATCATCGCTGGTCGACGGCGACAAGGTGTTCCTGGTGCCCGGGGGCGCCGATACCAGCGTTGTGGCCCTGAACCGGTATACCGGCAAAATCATCTGGGTCTGCAAAGGTCACAATGAAGTTCCGGGGTATAATTCACCCTACCTGATCCGGTTAAAGAACCGCCATATCGTGGTAACCTTCACGGCTTACTCCATGCTGGGCATCGATGCCGCCACAGGCGAGTTGCTGTGGACCCACGACCAGGACAACATCCCCGTTGCAGAGCGAAAACCCGGTAACGGCGACACCCACAGCAACACGGCCTATTATGAAAGCGGTTTTATCTACTATATCGCCGGCGACGGAAATTGCGCGGTAAAACTTAAGCTGTCCGACGACGGCAAACAGATCACCCAGGTCTGGAGAAACAAAGCCATCGACAACTATATGGGAGGTTTTGTAAAAGTTGGCAGCAAAATCTATACCTGTCTCTCGGAGAAGAGACAGCTGAAATGCCTTGATGCCAACACAGGCGAGGCTTCCGATTCGCTTAAATGCGGCGCCGGATCCATCATCTGGGCCGACAACATGCTTTACTATTACAACCAGCGTGGCGAGGTCAACCTGGTCAATCCCGGCCCGAAGAATATGAAAATCGAAGGGACTTTTAAAATAACAGCAGGCACAAAAGAGCACTTTTCACATCCCGTGATCGGCTATGGTGTCCTTTACATCCGGCATGGGAAGGCATTGATGGCTTACGATATCAGGAAGTAACCCATGTTCAGGAACTACCTTGCCAGGTTACTCATCCCCGCATGCATTGCGGCAGCGCTTGCCATGCTGGCCTGGTGGTTTTTGTTTAATCCTGTCAGTAACTTCACTGCCTCGGTTCCGGGAATGGACAACAGGAAAAAGGGGGGAGCCTCCAAGGGGATCCCGGTAAAAATCGGTTCCGAATTCAAATTTTTCAAAACCCAGGATGATATCCCCGGAACAAGCTGGCCGCGCTTCAGGGGAGGCGATTTTGACAATATCTGCAAGGAGAAGATCCGGCTGATCGATCACTGGGGAAAAAGCGGGCCGGTCATCCTCTGGAAACTGGCGGTTGGCGATGGCCATGCCGCCCCAGCCGTTTATCAGGGCAAGGTTTACCTGCTCGATTATGATGAGGTGAAAAAGACCGACCAGCTGCGTTGTCTTTCGCTGGCAACCGGAGAGGAGCTGTGGCGGCGGGGATACCTCGTTCACCTTAAACGCAACCACGGGCTCTCCAGGACGATTCCTGCCGTGAGCGATAAATTCGTACTCACGATCGGCCCCCGATGCCAGGTGATGTGCGTAAAACGGAACAACGGCGATTTTTTGTGGGGAATAGATCTTGAAAAGGAATACAGTACCGAGATTCCCTTCTGGTACACCGGGCAGTGCCCGATGCTTGACCAGGATACCGCCATCATTGCGACAGGAGGCAAAGCCATGCTGATCGCGGTTGACTGCAACACGGGGAAAAAGGTGTGGGAAACACCCAACCCCAGGGGATGGAAGATGTCGCATTCATCGGTGATGCCCATGGTCTTCAACGGGAAAAAAATGTATGTGTATGCGGCCATTGGCGGAGTTTGCGGCATTTCGGCCAGCGGGGCCGACCGTGGAAGGATCCTTTGGGAAACGGGAGCGTTTGCCCCCTCGGTGGTAGCCCCCTCCCCTGTAATCCTGGATAATGGTAAAGTCTTCGTGACGGCAGGATATGGCGCCGGGTCGGTCCTGCTCCGGGTGACGGGAGGTGAAGGACGGTACCGGGTTGAGATACTGCAGATGTTCAAACCGCAGGAGGGACTTGCCTCCGAGCAGCAAACCCCGATTTTCTCCGGGGGATACCTCTATGGGATCCTACCCAAGGATGCAGGCGGACTGCGGAATCAGCTTGTCTGCTGTAAGGCCGGAGACTGTAAGAATATCGTGATGAGCAGCGGTAAAACCGACCGTTTTGGCCTGGGTCCATACATCATGGCCGACGGGAAGTTATTTATCCTGAACGATGACGGGGAGATGACCATCGCCAGCTTTTCACCATCGCGGTTCACCACCCTCGACAAGGCCAGGATCATCGACGGCCAGGATTCGTGGGGCCCCGTGGTAATCACCGGGGGATACCTGCTGATGCGGGATTCAAAACAGCTGGTTTGTCTCGATATTAAAGCCAGGTGAAAAACACGCCGGTGCCCGGATAATCATATTGAAACGGGTACTTTGTTTAGTCAGTTAACGTTGTAATGTAAAGGAACGCCGGATGAAACAAAAAAGTGTACTGATCATTGCCCTTGTTTTTTTACTGGCGGGGGTAGCCTACATGTTCTGGGATATGTTTTTCCGCCAGCCGGAGAGCAGCGTTAACCCGTATGCCCTCGATATGAAGACCATCAGGGGACATGACACCCTGGTGCCATGGTATGGCGAGGTGCAGCAGATCAGACCGGGTTTGGCTGAAATTTATGGAATTGCTGTCGATAAAGCCGACCGGATCTATGTTGCCGGGGAAAAGGGGGTCGAGATTTACGACCCTGCGGGAAAACGGGAAACCTCCTTTGTTATTGATGGAGCTGCAGGCTGCATCCAGGTTGACAAGAATGGACTCATCTACCTGGGGATGGAGGATCATCTTGAAATTTTCAATAAAGAGGGAAAAAAACTGGTACAATGGAACAGTTGCGGGGGTAACGCCGTCATCACCTCCATCGCAGTCAGTAACGACTGTGTTTTTATCGCCGATGCAGGCAACAAGGTAGTTTACCGTTACGACCATGCCGGGAACCTGCAGAAAAAAATAGGAGAAAAAGATCCCCACGACAGTATTCCGGGGTTCGTGGTACCCAGTCCATGGTTTGACCTTGCCATCGACCGCCGGGGTTTCCTCTGGGTGGTGAATCCCGGGCGTCACTGCCTGGAACAGTTTACTGCCGATGGTTCCCTTATCTCCTCCTGGGGGAAGGCCTCCATGGCAATGGAGGGTTTCTGCGGGTGCTGCAACCCGTCGAATTTCGCCTTTCTTTCCGATGGCTCCTTCGTGACCAGCGAAAAGGCAATTGAACGTGTAAAGGTATATACACCGGCCGGCGATTTCAGTTGTGTGGTCGCTGCTCCCGGTTCGTTTGACGAGGGAACGCGGGGACTGGATCTCGCCGTGGATTCGAAAGAGCGGATCCTGGTCCTTGATCCTGTTCGCAAACAGGTGAGAATCTTTGTAATGAAGAGATAATCTACAGAAGATGACCAGCAGAAGAGAGTTTTTAACCGGGATGGCCCGCGGAGGAATCCTGGGGTTGATGGTATTGTTCAGCGGGGCCATGCTGCGGCGGTGGGAAAAGGCAGATGGTTGCCGGCGCAGCTATGCCTGCGGGAATTGTGGGTTGTCGGATAACTGTAACCTGCCGGAAGCTGAGAAATTCAGAATGGATAAAAGCGGACCGGGAAAAGAAAAAATAGACTATGGACGAGACGGGAAATAATCCAAAGCTGAACCGCAGGGAGTTCCTGGTCAACGGCATCCGGGCAACGGTCATACTGGGGCTTGGCGGGCTTGCCGTGCTTGCGGTGAAAAAGAGCGAGGCGGGGCAGACTTTGTGGCAGCTTGACCCTGCAAAGTGCATCCAGTGCGGGCGTTGCGCGACCAACTGCGTGCTGGCCCACTCGGCGGTGAGGTGTACCCATGTATATGCCATGTGCGGGTATTGCGACCTCTGCGGAGGGTATTTCAAACCGGGGACCAAAACGCTGAATACGGGCGCCGAAAACCAGCTCTGCCCGACCAATGCGCTCAGGCGTAAATATGTGGAAGATCCCTTTTTTGAATATACCGTCGATGAGCCGTTATGTATCGGTTGCGGGAAATGTGTAAAGGGATGCGGCGCCTTCGGAAACGGCTCACTGCAGCTGCAGGTAAGGCACGATATCTGTGTCCATTGCAACCAGTGCGCCATTGCCCGTTCCTGTCCGGCCGGTGCCTTTAGCAGGGTGCCTGCCGGGAAACCCTATCTGCTGAAACAAATCACGCTGGAAAATCCAAAATAAATGATGAACAAGGGCCGCGTCATCCTGTTGCTGATCATCCTCTTCTCCATTCAGACAGTGGATGTGGCATACGGTGTCCAGCGGTTCCCGAAACCCGAATTCGAATCGGGATATCTCCAGCCCGAAACCCTGCAGCCAACGGCCCGTGCGCCTTTCATGGCCGTGGCCGATGTGATCGTACTGGCCCTGACTCTTTCATTGATCTCCTGGCTGGTGCTGAAGAAAAGGTCGCGGGTCGCAGTTTTCTGGACCTCGGTTTTCTCGCTGGCCTATTTTGGCTTCTACCGCCAGGGATGTGTCTGTTCGATCGGCGCTATCCAGAATGTGGTGCTGGCCCTGTTTGAGCATGATTATGTAATTCCCCTTGCCGTCCTGGCATTTTTCATTCTCCCGCTGGTTTTCACCCTCTTTTTCGGACGGACATTCTGCGCAGGGGTTTGTCCCTTCGGGGCCATGCAGGACCTTGTCTCCTTCCGTCCCCGGAAAATCGACCCGCGGCTGAATGCCATCCTGGGTACCTTCCCATATATTTACCTGGGGTTGGCTATCCTCTATGCCGCCACCGGGACCGATTTCATCATCTGCCGGTATGACCCCTTCGTGGGAATCTTCAGGTTCAACGCCACCTTCGGGATGCTGTTCTTTGCCGTCTCCCTGCTGATTTCGGGAATTTTCATTGCCAGGCCCTACTGCCGCTACCTTTGCCCCTATGGCGTATTGCTCAACTGGGTCAGCAGGCTTTCCTGGAAACATCTTACCATTACGCCGGCAGCCTGCATTCAGTGCCGGCTTTGCGAATCATCCTGCCCTTACGATGCCATCGATATGCCCCTGACCGGGAGAAACCCCGAAACCAGGCCGGTCACCGTGCGAAAACTGATCCTGGTATCGTTGCTGGTTCCATTTTTTGTCGTCCTGGGGGGATGGACGGGGTCGCAGCTACACCGGACCCTTGCAGGAATGAACAGCAAAGTTCGCCTTGCATCCATGTTACAAGACCCCGGCAAAATTGTTGACAGGGCTGAACCCTTTGAAATCACTGCTTACCGAACATCGGGCAAAACCATCACCCAGGTCGCTGAAGAGGCCTCCGCGGTACTCCGGCAGTTTTACACCGGCAGCTGGATCCTGGGCTGTTTCATCGGCCTGGTTTTCGGAATCATCCTGGCCAGTCGCCTGCTGACCCGTTACCGCACCGACTATACCCCCAACAAAGGCGCCTGCTACAGCTGTGCCCGCTGTGTGGATTATTGCCCTGTTGAAAAAAACGGATTAACGGAATTGCTGCCATGACAGGCCAACACGGAGAATCATTGAACTAACGGACATGAAAAACCTGGGTGAACGAAGGATATTGCACACCATCGCCATGATCAGCGCTGCATTCGCGGTTATCATGTGCGTCCTGATTATCGTGAATTATATCCAGGTAAAGCGCGCCGACCCGCTGAATGCTGTCAGCCTCAAGATCCTGGGCGAAAAACTGCAGGCCGATCCCGGGGATGAGCAGCTGCGCCAGGAGGTCCGCACCCTCGACCTGCTCGCCCGGAAAGCCTTCTTTACCACCCAGTGGCAGGTCAGGATGGGCGGGTATCTTCTGTTCTTCAGCCTGCTCATCGTGGTCATCTGCCTGAAGGCGATCGAACTCCGGACCAAGATCACACCCGTCATTCCTGAAGAGGAAAGGAACGATTTCTGGTCCGAACAGAAAATCAACCGGAGATGGGTCGGCTA
>SESG01038404.1_pt1 | contig 40537 bp, 35 predicted proteins | sample 3171421 | NCBI WGS metagenome assembly SESG01 (sample SAMN10866946, study PRJNA518727) | freshwater metagenome | biome: subpolar coniferous forest; feature: holomictic lake; material: water; isolation source: holomictic Lake 227, 6 m and 8 m depth | place: Canada: near Kenora, Ontario | collected...
GGGGAACTTCCTTCGGCAGGCGGTGCTGCCGCGCTCGGTGCGCCACTGGACGATGACGACGTTGCGGGAAAAACTGATCAAAATCGGGGCGAAGGTTGTGCACCACTCCCGGCAGGTGATCTTCCAGATGGCGGAGGTGGCGGTTCCGCGAGAATTGTTCCGTGACATCCTCATGGCAATTGAGAGCCTGAGAATGCCGTCAGCGACATCTGGTTAATTGAAAAGACCATGAAATGTATCAAAACAAAGAAAAACACGGGGGAGGTGTCTCCTCGACCGGAAAAAATGTCCTTCCCCGGTGCCAAACGGGGTCAAGCGTGTCCGAAATCAATCCAAAAATGCCATGAAGAACCATTATGAAGTTGCCAAAAGCACCCACAGTGAGGGAATCTACACAAAAATCTCAACCTGCTTAAAAAGATGAACCCAAATGGGAAATCCCAGCTTAGACAATGTCTGAAACAGTGAGGAAGTGCAGGACTGGCTTTTTCCCGCAAGCCAAGCCGGCAAAGTAGTAAGTCGGGGCAACCTGACCGCCGGGAAATCTGAGGCAAAACAATGAAACGACTCACTCTCCTGGCGGGTCTGCTGCTATTGCCCCTGGCCGCGACATCGGCGGCCACGGATGAAATCAAGCAAGGCTTTCTCAATCCCCCTGAAAGCGCCAAGCCCCAGACTTGGTGGCATTGGATGAATGATAAAAATGCTTTCACATCTTTTTGAGAACAACCGAAAATGGGCCGCTTCCATTCGCGCGGTCACCCCAGAGTTTTTTCAGAAACTTGCGCGCCAACAGTCGCCCGAATATCTCTGGATCGGCTGTTCGGACAGCCGCGTTCCGGCCAACGAAATCGTCGGTTTGCTTCCTGGAGAACTGTTTGTCCACCGGAATGTCGCTAATCTCGTAATCCACACCGACATGAACTGCCTCGCGGTGATCCAATATGCTGTGGAAGTGCTGCGGATCAAGCACATCATCGTCTGCGGGCATTACGGTTGCGGCGGGATCAAGACAGCTATGGAGGATGCTTCCCACGGTCTCATCGACAACTGGCTCGAATCAATCCGCACCACCTACCGCAAGCGAGAGGCGGAACTGGCGACTATCCCCTCCGAATCGGCCCGGCTGGATCGTCTTTGCGAGTTGAACATCGCCGAGCAGGTCATCAATATCGGCCACACCACCGTCGTCCAAGAAGCGTGGAAACGGAGGCAACCGCTCGACATTCATGGCTGGGTCTACGGCATCTCCAACGGTATCCTGAAAGACCTCGGGTTTACCGTCTCATCCAACCGGGAACTCAGGATCTCATAAACCGGCCACTAATGAGATGGTCTTATCCCGGTCCGAAAACAGAGAATTCGGATTTTCTCCGTTTTGTAAACCAAACCCGGTCAGGTTCGAACAGTTCGACCTGGTATCGGGTTTTTGATGAAATTGGCAACCCTCTGGAAATCAAAGAGAAGCGATTTGCGTACTCTCTGTTTCGAGTTTGAAGAGTGGTGTGCATGGGGAGCCAGTTTCCGGGGTCTACAGGGTCTACATCAAAGTTTGGGGACTGAATTGGGGTTAAGTGTTTGGATTTGGGGTAGTTGGGTGCGGATTGAAGTTAGTCCTCGAAAATTAACCGCATTGAGCGATGACGCGCAGTCGGTAATTTTCAAAGTTTCTAGCGATCGGCTGCGTTCGCTGGGTCTCTCATTTCCGAAGTGCGTGATTCCATGGCCTCCTTCGATGTCCTCACGCTCACGCTCAACCCGGCGGTGGATCGCACCGTCACCATCCCCCGCTTCACGCCCGGCGCGGTCAACCGCGTGGAGCAGACGCGCGACACGCCCGGCGGCAAAGGGGTGAACGTGGCTTCCGTGTTGGCCGACCACGGGCATCGGGTAGCCGTAACGGGATTTTTGGGCCGCGAGAATTGCGGTGTGTTCGAGGTGTTCTTTGCGGAGAAGCAGATCGCCGACCGGTTTGTGCGGATTGCCGGAGCAACCCGCGTGGGCATCAAAATTGTCGATCCCGCCGCGCACACGACCACCGACATCAATTTCCCCGGCCTCTCCCCTTCCCTGCCGGAGCTTGCCGCGCTGCGTAAGCAAATCAGCGCCCTCGACGCCCCGTGGGCTGTCCTTGCGGGGAGCCTCCCGCCGGGCGTGGATTCCGCCTTCCACCGCGACCTCGCCGCCGCGCTCAAAGCCACCGGGCGGAAGGTCTTGGTGGATACCAGCGGCGAGGCATTGCGCCGGGCGGTGGACGCCGCGCCGACGATCCTCAAGCCGAATCTCCACGAACTGGAAGAACTCATGGGGGAACGGCTTTCCAGCGAAATGGCAGTGCTCCACGCCGCCCGCTCTTTCGTGGCCCGAGGCATCGCGTTGGTGGTGGTTTCGATGGGAAAAGCGGGGGCGTGTTTTGTGACGGCGGAGGGCGAGGCCATCGCGCGCCCGCCGGAGGTGGAAATTCAGAGCAGTGTCGGCGCCGGCGACGCCCTGGTTGCGGGCATCCTCGCCGCGCAATTGAACCGCCTTCCGCTGGAGGAATGCGCCCGGAGGGCAACAGCCTTCGCCGTGTGCGCCCTGACTCGGAATGCGCACAGCGCGGATCTCGCGGCGGTGATGCAGCAAATCGCCCTCGCTTGATTCATTTTGGCGCATGCCAAAATTTCCCGGTCAATCCGGTTTTGGCGCACGATTTTGGGGACAGCAGCCCGACACGTTCCATTGGGAATGTCTCAAGGCAAAACAACCAAAGGATTCAAAGGGGGGGAGAGGACATGGATAACAGCAAAAAGCGGCTTCTGGAAAAACTGGCCTCAGGCGATGCCCATATTGCGGTCATCGGGCTCGGCTATGTCGGCCTGCCTCTGGCGGTGGTGTTCGCCGAAGCCGGGTACCGCGTGACCGGCATCGATTTGGATCCGCGCAAAGTGAGCGCCATCAACTGCGGCGAGTCTTACATCGACGACGTGAGCCAGCGCTCCCTGCAGGATCTTGTCTGCCAGCGCAAGCTCTCGGCGACGTCGGATTTTTCGGTGATCGGAGAGTGCGACGCCGTCTCCATCTGCGTGCCCACGCCGCTGCGCAAAACGGGCGACCCGGACATCTCTTACATTATCCAAGTCACCGAACAGATCGCGAAGTATCTGCTCCCCGGCATGGTGGTGGTGCTTGAGTCCACGACTTACCCGGGGACGACCCTGGAAGTGGTGCTGCCGCGACTCTCCCAAAGCGCGCACCGGCTCAAGGTGGGGGAGAATTTCTTCCTCGCGTTCTCGCCGGAACGGGTCGATCCCGGCCGCACAGACTGGACAACGCGCACCACGCCAAAGGTGATCGGCGGCATCACGCCGGATTGTCTGGAGGTTGCGCAAGCCTACTACGGGCGGGCGATCGACACGCTGGTTCCCGTCTCTTCCACCGAGGCTGCGGAGATGGTCAAGCTGCTGGAGAACACCTACCGGGCGGTAAACATCGGCCTCGTCAACGAAGTGCTCTTGATGTGCGACCGCCTCGGGCTGGATGTCTGGGAGGTGATCGACGCCGCCGCAACCAAGCCGTTCGGCTTCATGAAGTTCACTCCGGGCCCAGGGCTCGGCGGCCACTGCATCCCCATCGATCCGCTCTACCTTTCGTGGAAGCTGCGGACGCTCAATTACACCGCCCGCTTTATCGAGCTCGCCAGCGAGGTCAATACGGCCATGCCCCGCTACTGGACGCAAAAAGTTCAGGACGCGCTCAACAACGCGGGCAAGCCGGTCAAGGGAAGCAATATTCTCCTGCTGGGCGTGGCCTACAAGAAGGACGTCGGCGATATACGGGAGTCTCCCGCGCTGGACATTATTCACGAGCTTGCCAAGAAGGGAGCGGTCGTAACTTACCATGACCCGCATGTCCCCACGCTCGCGCACGACGGGATAGAGATGACCGGCGCGAGCGACCTGCACGAAGCGTTGGGCGGCGCGGACTGCGTGGTGATCGTCACGGATCACTCGGTGTATGATTGGGCGGAGATTCGCCGGAGAGCGCCGCTGGTGATTGACACCCGGCGGGCGCTTGCCCGCGCGCTCCCTTCGGAATGCCAGGAGCCGCAAATGACATCCGTCGTTGAGGCAGATCACGACTAGGCAAAACGCTCCGTCGGTAAAATGGGGCAGCATCCAAGGGGAGGATGCTTCTCGAAATGGACTCGGGCGACCCTTCTGAAAGCGAGGCAAAGAGGTGTGGAGAGGGAAGAAAAATCATGAAAAGTCGTCGTAAAATACCGAACGACCCAATGCAGGGCTTTGCGCCGGACGCGCTTGCGGAGAGGGTTGCTGGGTTTCCCCGCTGGAAGCGCGTTCTGGATCTGGCCTGCATTGCGCTCGCGCTCCCCTTCTGGTTGCCGCTGATGTTTTTCGTTGGGCTGGGCATCAAGATTCTTTCTCCGGGTCCCATTTTCTTCCGGCAGGAGCGCGTGGGCTACCAGGGCAGGCGCTTCCTCTGCTTGAAGTTCAGAAGCATGAAGGTCAATGCCGAAACCCAAATGCACGAGCGGCACTTGGAAGAACTCATGCAGGCGGATTGCCCGATGACCAAGCTGGATGCGTCCGGCGATCCCCGGTTGATTCCCTTTGGGCGCATCCTGCGGGCCACAGGGTTGGATGAGCTTCCGCAGATTCTCAATGTGCTTCGCGGAGAGATGAGCCTTGTGGGGCCGCGCCCCTGCACCCCAAAGGAATTTGAGAACTATGGTTCTTGCCAGCGGGAACGCTTCAACGCGCCTCCGGGGCTCACGGGGTATTGGCAGGTGAACGGCAAGAACGAGACCACCTTCAGCGAAATGATCGCGATGGACATCCATTACGCCAGGAACATGTCTCCCGGGATGGATCTCTGGATCATGCTCAAGACGGTTCCGGTCATCACGAGGGAGGTTTTCGGATCACGCACTGGGGCTTCTTCCACAGGAATCAACCAAAACTGTTCATGATAACGAGCCATCCAATGGAAGGGGTGCGAATCCAAGGAGACAATATGGGGGAACCGATCTCAGTAGGCGTGGTGGGATGCGGGTATTGGGGGCCAAACCTGATCCGCAATTTCAAATTGCTGGGGAAATGCCGCTTGAAAGCAATGTGCGACACCAGCGAAGAGCGGCTCAAGCACTTGAGAACCTTGTATCCCGATGTCGAGGGGATCACGGATTACTGCCACCTGCTTCAGGACGAGGCGCTGGACGCCATCGTGGTCGCCACTCCGGTGAAATACCACTACCCGGTTGCAAAGGCCAGCCTGCTGGCTGGAAAGCATACGTTCATCGAAAAACCGATGGCCTCGAACTCGGCGGAGTGCGAGGAGTTGATTGAGATTGCCGACAAAAACGGGCTGGTGCTCATGATCGGGCACACGTTTCTGTATTCCGCGCCCGTGCGCAAGATCGTGGAGATTGTGCAGAACGGGGATATCGGAGAAATCCGCTATATCAACTCGCGGCGCCTGAACCTTGGCCTCTTCCAAAGGGACATCAATGTCGCCTGGGATCTGGCTCCGCATGACATTTCCATCATTCTGCACATCCTGGGCGAGTCACCGCTCTCCGTGAACTGCCAGGGCAACGCGAATGTCACCAATGGAATTGAGGACGTAACCAACATGTCCATGGTCTTCCGCAACAAGCGCTTTGCCACCATCCAGAGCAGCTGGCTTGAGCCAAGGAAGGTTCGTGAAATGACCATCGTTGGCACACGCAGGATGATTTTATATGATGATGTTCAAACGCTGGAAAAGATTCGCGTCTACGACGTGCGGGTGGACCGCCCGCCGCATTATGACACCTTCGCGGACTTTCACTACTCCTATCACTATGGGGACAGCTATATCCCCAAACTCGTCCAGGAGGAGCCGCTGAAAACGGAGTGCCAGCATTTTCTCGATGCCATCCAAGGCAAGACGCGGCCGCTGACCGGAGGACGTGAAGGGCTTGAGATGGTGAGAATCCTCGAAGCCTCCACGCAATCCCTGCGGCAGAACGGCGCGCCGGTGCTGCTTGCGCCGTTGCCTAACGGGCTGAACTTCGGCCAGGACGTTGCGATGGAGCAGAATCTCACCGCGAAATCAACTTATCCATGAGCACCCACATCCCGCTTCAGCTCCAACGCATCGCCCCGGATGTAAAGCTCGGGAGGGACGTCCGCATTTTCGCATTCGTAAATCTCTACGGATGCGAGATTGGGGATGAAACGAAGATCGGCACCTTTGTCGAAATACAAAAGGGGGTCACGGTGGGCGCGCGCTGCAAAATATCCAGTCATACCTTTATCTGCGAGGGCGTGACCATCGAGGACGCTGTATTTGTCGGCCACGGGGTCACATTCATCAATGACAGGCGCCCGCGATCCACCAATGCAAACGGCGAGCTTCAGGCCGAGGCGGACTGGATTCTCCAGCGCACGGTCATCCGGAAAGGCGCCTCCATCGGTTCGGGCGCGACCATCCTGGGGGGCGTCACGGTCGGTGAAAACGCCCTTGTCGGCGCGGGAAGCGTTGTGACCAGAGATGTGCCCCCTCATGCCATCGTGGCGGGAAATCCCGCCCGCAGCCTCGATAAAACCGCAAACAGGAGTCCCAATGAACGTACCGTTTCTTGACCTTAACGCTCACCATGCCCCCTTGCGGGGCGAATTGAACGCTGCCATCCAGGAGGTCATTGACCGCTGCGCTTTTGCAGGGGGGCCGGTGGTTGCGGAGTTTGAGGAGGAATTCGCCGCGTTTTGCCACACGCGCTACGCCATCGGAGTCGGCAGCGGCACGGAGGCGCTCTGGTTGTCTTTGCTGGCACTGGGGATCGGGCCCGGCGATGAAGTGATCACGGTTCCAAATTCCTTCATGGCCACTGCGGAGGCCATCACGTATTGCGGCGCGCGCCCGGTGTTTGTTGATGTGGATGAGCGCACGTACACGATGAACCCGGAGGCATTGGTAAAGGCGATCACAGGGAAAACAAAAGCGGTGATTCCCGTTCATCTGTTTGGGCAGACGGCTGACATGAAGCCGATTCAGGCGGTCGCGAACGAGTTTGGACTGAAGATCGTTGAGGATGCGTGCCAGGCTCACGGGGCTGAGTACATGGGGCAGCGGGCTGGCTCGATGGGCGATGCGGGATGTTTTAGCTTTTACCCTGGGAAAAATCTCGGGGCGTTTGGGGAAGCCGGTGCGGTGGTGACGAACAATGCGGAGTTGTACGACAAAATCCGCGTGCTCCGGGATCACGGGCAGGAGCGCAGATACTACCATTCACAAGTTGGATGGAATTGCCGGATGGATGGAATCCAGGCCGCCGTGCTACGCATCAAACTGCGGAATCTTGAGGCTGCCAATGAGCGCCGCCGCTTTCATGCTGCCCAATATGACCATGCGCTTTGCGATATAAGCGCAGTGACAACCCCGGCGACTGCGTCGTACGCCCGGCACGTCTACCACATCTACGCAATCCGCGTGCGTGAGCGGGATCGCGTGATGCAGCACCTGGCATCCAGGCAGATTGGGTGCGCCGTGCATTACCCGGTCACCATTCACCTTCAGGAAGCGTACCGCAGCCTCGGCTATAGAGAGGGTTCTTTCCCTGTCGCGGAACGGTGCGCCGGGGAATTTATTTCGCTGCCGATGTATCCAGAATTGACGCCAGAACAGGTGCAGCAAGTTACCGAAGGAGTTCATGAAGCCGTCGGGGTCTATGTGTAAACCATCGGTCATGAGGAGGCATGTATGAACGAATTACCACGCGATGATGCAGACTCAGGGCTGCAATTGAATGACATTCTTTACATCCTTTTCAGGCGGAAATGGTGCGTCATTCTCCCCTTCCTCATGGGCGTTCTTGCGGCGGCTCTCTACTACTTCCAATTTCCAGACTATGAGTCGCAGGCAAAGCTGATCATTCGCTATGTCGTGGAACGGAACGCCGTGGACAAGCTCGATTCGGGGCCGCAGTCTTCGCTTTCCGGCCCTGCGGCTGAAAGCGTCATCAACGCCGAAATGGAAATACTCACCAGCGCCGACCTGGCCTTGCAGGTTGCGGAAACGGTGGGCGCGAAACGCCTGCTTCCAGACACCAAGGGCGCCACGAATGCCGCAGCGGCCGCGGTTGTTGCCGGGGGATTAAAAGTCACGCCGAAGCTGGGAAGCAACGTCCTCACGGTCACCTATCGGCATCGGGACGGGAGGGTAGCCCAGTGCGTTCTTGATACGTTGGTGAACCAATATTTCGACAAGCATCTCCAGGTTCATCGCTCGCTGGGCACCTTCGGGTTTGTTGCCAAGCAAACCGAGCAAGTCAGCGCGCAACTGCACCAAACGGAGGAGGAGTTGAAGCGGCTGAAAACCACATCGGGCATCGTGTCCATTGCAGACAGTTCAGCGAATCTCACCAATGTGCTGGCAAAGAGTCAGAGCGAGCTGGATGCCGCGGAAGTGGAGCGCGCGGAGCAGCGCGCGCGCATTCAGGAAATCGAGAAATGGCTCGGTGGGCTGGGAATCAATGCCGACTATCTTGCGGCAGAGCAGTCGATAGGCCGGAGCGGTGTTCAGGAATACCAGTCCTTGGGTATGCGGCTGGACGATATGCGAGGCAGAGAGCGGGAACTGCTCTCCAGATACACCGCCGAAAGCCCGCAGGTGCGTGTGGTTCAGGTTCAGATTGCCGAACTTGAAGCGCGGCGCAGGAATCTGGAAAAAGCGTATCCTTATCTTCTCAGCACGGCCTCATCCGCAACGGCTTCCAAAGCTCCCAACCTCAAATTCGACCTTGTCACGGAGAGAACCCGTCTCGCATCGCTGGAAGCAAAGACAGACACGCTTTCCAACCAGCTTCACTCCTTCCAGGAAAAGGCAGGAAAGCTCTCGCAAACGGGAATAGAAATTGCGCAGCTTGAACGCAAAAGGGAGGTGGAGGAGGCGAACTACAGGTATTCCCAAGCGAGTCTGGAGAAAGCCCGCGTTGATGAAGCGCTGGATCCTTCAAAGATCCCGAACATCAGCGTTGTACAAAGCCCCACAGAGGGCCGGAGAGAGTCCAGCCGGATGAATAAAATTCTGCTGGGGCTGGGCATCGGCGGGCTCGGGTTCGGACTTGCGCTTGCTTTTTTCATGGAAAAATTGGTGGATCGCACGATCAAGCGGGCGCTTGAAATCGACTCGAAACTGGGTCTCCCCCTGCTGGTTTCAATCCCCTATGTGCCCCCCAGCAATAACCTGCGCCTTCCGCCGCATGCGGAGGGCGAGGCATCTTCCGCAACTCTTCAGGAAGTCGTCCAGCGCGAATTGAGCCACCAAATTCTCCCTTATTTCGAAGTGATACGGGATCGCCTGATCCTCTACTTCAAACTGAATCGGCTGGTGCGCAAACCCAAGCTGATTGCCGTCACTGCCCTTACGCATGATGCGGGCATCTCCACGGTTGCAGATGGTCTCGCCGCCACGCTCTCAGAAACAGGCGACGGAAAAGTGCTGCTGGTGAACATGAATGAGGGGCGCGCGGAGGCCCATTCATTCCTGAACGGAAAGTCGGCGCATTCCTTCGCCGAAATACTTCAAACGGGGGTGCCCGACGAGCCGCTTTCCGCGCAAAATCTCTATCTCGCCACCGTGGCGCGCTCGCAGGCCGGATGCACGCAGTTTGCGCCGAAGAATTTCTACGACCTGATACCGCATATCAAGACAAGCGCGTTTGACTATATCATCTTTGACATGCCGCCTCTCACACCGACCAGCGCCACGGTGGCGCTCGCCGGGTTTATGGACAAAGTGCTGCTTGTCGTCGAGGCGGGAAAAACCGCCCCGGAGAGCTTGAGGCGGGCATGCAGGGAGCTTGGCTCGGCCAGGGCGGACGTCTCCTGCGTCTTCAACAAGGCTCGATCCTACGCGCCGAAGAGCATTGAAGGCGATCTCTGACATGAACCGATCTTCGACAACCACGCAGAGCGGTTCGCCCACAGCAGCCAGGCGGGTCTGCATGGTGACGCATTCGTTCTACGAAAGTGACAACCGCGTGATGCGCTATGCACAAACGCTGGCCCGCCACGGTTATGAAGTCGATGTCTTTGCGCTCCGGAGCAGCCCCGAACTCCCCCGGGAGGAAATGATGGAAGGGGTGCGGGTGCTGCGGATCAAGGATCGCTTTGCAAAAAGCGAGCAGTCCAGACTCTCTTTCTTCTGGCCCCTGATCCGCTTTTTTGTGGCGGCAACTTTCGGCATTTGCCGCCGGAACCGGCTCTGCCGTTATGATTTGGTTCACGCGCATAACATTCCCGACTTCATGGTTTTTGCGGCGTGGCACGCGAAGCTGACGGGAGCGCGCGTGATTCTGGACATCCACGACATTGTGCCGGAGTTCTTCGCCAGCAAGTTTCATAGCTCCCCCAGCTCGTTGTCGGTGCGCGCGCTCAGGCTTGTGGAGCGGGTTTCGGCGAATTTCGCGGATCATGTGATCATCGCCAACCACCTTTGGCTTGCTACTTACACCAAGCGTTCGGCCCCGGCGCAGAAGTGTTCCGTGTTCATTAATAACGTGGACGCCCATATTTTTCATCCCCGTCCGCGCGCTTCTTCCAATGGAAAGCGCATCCTGTTGTTTCCGGGAGGTTTGCAGTGGCACCAGGGCGTGGACATCGCAATTCGTGCCTTCGGCAAGCTGCGCACGCGGCTGCCCCAGGCTGAGTTTCACATCTACGGCGATGGAATGATGAAGCCGCAGCTTGTCGCGCTGGCTGCGCAGTTGGGCATTGCGGGGAGCGTCCGCTTCTTTGATCCGCTGGGGCTCCGGGAAATCGCCGGAGTGATGGCTCAAGCGGATCTGGGTGTCGTGCCCAAGCGGGCAGACTCGTTTGGCAATGAAGCCTACAGCACAAAGATCATGGAGTTTATGGCAGCCGGGGTTCCTGTTGTCGCGGCCAGCACGAAGGTGGATCGCTTCTATTTTGACGACACCGTGGTGCGGTTTTTTGAATCCGGCAATGCGGACGCGCTGGCGGAGGCGATGCACGAGGTGCTCGTCGATAAAAAGCGGCGCAGAACTCTGGTGGCCAACGCCTCTGCTTACGCCGCGCGCAATGGCTGGGAAACAAGCAAACAAGCCTACCTGCAACTCGTGGACCGGTTGATCTGCGGACAGCACGAAGCCTTACGATGAATACGCCCGAACCCATTTCCATCGCACCGTCCGCGCCGTGCGAAGCGGAGTTTCGCCGCAAGCTGGAGCAAAGCATCCAAGGCGCAATCACCTGGGTGGAAGCGCATGACTACCGCGCCTATGATCCCGGGGATGGATGCAACTCGTTCCTGCACGCTTTGACGTTCAACCGGCTTCTGCTTGAGCGCATCCTCCAGCAGGCAGTCTATCGCGCTCCGTTCAATGTCCGCCCGCTCCTGGGCATTCGCCCGCACACTTCCACCAAGGGGATGGGTTACATGGCGTGGGGATACTTAAAAATGTTTCGGGCAACAGGCGCAGCGCGTTACAGAGAACGCGCGCTGCATTGCCTGGATTGGCTGATTCAAAACCGTTCGCAGAGTTCCAAGGAGTTCTGCTGGGGAAACCATTTTTCATTTTCAACGCGAGCTGGAAAAATCCCGGAGGGAGAGCCCACGATTGTCTGGAGCGGCTTGATTGGCCTGGCGTTTCTGGAAGCGGCGGAAACACTGAACGCCCCGCACTTTCTGGATGTCGCCCGGAGCGTTTGCAACTGGATTCTTGCGCTGCCCCGCGAAGAGACATCCACGGGATGCTGCCTGAGCTACGTCGCGTTCACGCAAAGCTCCATCCACAACTCCAACATGCTCGGCGGAGCGCTGCTGGCGCGCGTTGGCGCGAAGACCGGCGATGACGCGATGCTGCGAGTTGCGCAGGAGGCGATGCGCTATAGCTGCACACGCCAGAAGCCTGATGGCGCCTGGTTCTATGGGGAGGAAGCAAAATACCACTGGATCGACAATTTTCACACCGGCTACAATCTGGACAGCCTGCGCCGGTACATGGACGCCACGGGCGACCGCAGTTTTGAAGGGCAGTTGCGGCGCGGGTTCGCGTTTTTCAAGGAACACTTTTTTGAGGCAGACGGTTGCCCGCGCTATTACCACGATCAGAAATATCCCGTCGATATCCAATGTGCAGCCCAAGCGATTGATACGCTGACTTTTTTTTCGGATCTCGACCCGGAGGCGCTCCCCCTGGCGCAGAAGGTCGCCGCTTGGACCATCGAGAAAATGCAGGATGCGGATGGCCGTTTTTACTACCGCGATTTGGGTTGGATAAAAGTGAAAACGCCGATGCTCCACTGGGGACAGGGCACGATGGTCAAGGCGCTGTCGCATCTTTTGAGCAGACCAGCCCGTGGCGTTTCATTCCCTGAAACAGAGCGGAACGAACCAATATCCCCGTTGCAAAAAAAAAGGAGGTTGAAATACGTCCTCGTCACCCCCGCTCGCAATGAGGAGGCCTATCTGGAAAAGACGATCCGCTCGGTGGTCGCGCAAAATCGACGCCCGGAAAAATGGATTATTGTGAATGATGGATCTGGCGACAGGACAGAGGAAATCATCCGGCGCTATGCCGGGCAGGAGCCGTGGATTCAGCTATTGAGCATGCCGGAGCATCGGGATCGCCAGTTCGCCGCGAAGGCGCACTGCTTCAACGCAGGGTATGAACTGCTCAAGGATGCCGCATTTGATATAATCGGGAATCTGGATGCGGACATTTCATTCGGCCCCGACTATTTCGAGTTCCTGCTGGACAAGTTTTCCGCGCGTCCAGACCTCGGCGTCGCCGGAACGCCGTATGTGGAAGATGCCAGCCGTCCCAAGGCTCACACGTACGCCCACCGGTTCACCCAGCTTGAGCATGTCTCCGGCGCGTGCCAACTTTTTCGCAGGGACTGCTTTGAAGCAATCGGCGGCTACAAGCCGATCAAGGGAGGAGGCATCGATTGGATCGCCGTGACAACAGCGCGCTCCAAAGGGTGGCAGACGCGAACCTTTGTGGAGCGAACCTGCTTTCATCATCGGAAATTGGGGACAGGGACTGAAAACCCGTGGCTCGTGCGCTTTCGCTACGGTCAAAAGGCCTATGCCATGGGCGGGCACCCTCTGTTTGAGAGCCTGCGCGGGCTATTCCAAATGCGACAACGCCCATTTGTGCTTGGCGGAGTCTCTTTTCTCGCCGGATACGCTTGGTCGGCGATGAAAAGAGCGGAGCGTCCTGTTTCACGCGAATTGATGGACTTCCACCGTGCAGAACAAATGGCGCGATTGCGCCAGACATTCTGCTTTCTGCAACGCAACAACAGACAGCGGGAATCCAGGTAACTAGATATGCACCCTCTTCTTGCGCTTCTGCTCTGCGTTTGCCTGATCCTGTGGCTATTCCAGACGGACAGCAGATGGAGGCATGGCTCTTCGTATGCCCTCCTCATTCCGGGAATCTGGATTGCCATTTTGGGCTCACGGCCTGCCTCTTATTGGTTTGGAGCGGGCGGCGGAGGCGACACCGACGGCAACCCGATCAATACTTTCCTTTTCGCCTTCCTGATTGTTTCCTCCACAGCGGTGCTGTTCAACCGCGGTTTCAAATGGGGGCAGGCGATTGGAAAAAACAAGGCGATTTTTCTCATCTATCTTTACCTGGCACTCAGCGCATTCTGGTCGGAAGCGCCCCTGGTCTCCCTGAAGCGTCTGGTAAAGGATTTCGGCTGCGTGCTTGCGGCGCTTGTGTTGCTCACAGAGATGAATCCCGCCGAGGCCATTCGCATTGTGTTTGTCCGTGTCTCCTACCTCTTGTTTCCCCTCGCGTGGGTGACGGAAAAGTATTTTCCTCAAATCGGCAGAGGCTACTCCGTTGCAGGTGAGCCGATGCTGACCGGCCTGACCACCCAGAAAAACACCTTGGGCCAGGTGCTTTTTGTCTTTGGACTCATGCTCGTCTGGGATTTGCTTGAGGTTCGCAAAATGGAACGGGGAAAGCAGCGCAGGTTGCAGGAGCGCATCCGCATCGGCCTGCTTTTGCTGGGCAGCTGGCTCATGATCCGCTGTGACAGTCAAACCTCGCTTGTCTGTTTTCTGGTGGCCATGTTCATCCTGTGGTTGGGTCGGCGGCTCGTGCGCGTTCCCAACGGAAAGCAACTGCTTGTCTCCTGCATTGTTGCGGCGTTTGGGTTGGTTGCGCTCGACAAAACGCTGAACATTTCGGACACGGTGATCCGTGCCCTGGGGCGCAATCCCACCCTCACCGGACGAACCCAAATCTGGCACCTCGTGATGGAGCAGCAGACAAACCCGATCTTTGGCGAGGGTTTTTACATCTTTTGGGACACCGAAAAGGGAAATGCGATTATCCGGGCGCTCGCGCGCATCCAGTCGGCGCATAACGGCTACCTTGAATTGTATGTGGACGGGGGAATGATCGCCGTTTGCCTATTGGGCGTGCTTTTGCTGGCGAGCGGGAAAAGAGCCATCGACCGGTGGTTTGAACAAACACCCCTCGGGATGATGGCCTTGATATTCTGGTTGCTAGTCGTTCTCTATAATTTTTCGGAGTCAAATTATTTCCGGCTGGCTCCGCTTTGGTTCGCGTTTCTACTGTTGACCATCGAGTGCCCGCGCAGGATGTGGCGCGCATCGCGGTCACAACAAAAAACGGAAAGGCTGCCCTGCCCCGCTTATCGAAATTCGCCAGGCTATGCTCACTATCAACGCCGATGACTGGGGTCGCTCGAAAGCGGAGACAGACATAGCCCACACGTGTCATGCGCTGGGGACAGTCACGTCCGTAAGCGCCATGGTGTTCATGAAGGACTCCGAGCGCGCGGCGGAAATAGCGTGCCATGAGGACATGGACGCGGGATTGCACCTGAATTTTACGGAGGCTTTCACGGGCGATGCTCCGCCGCGACTGCGCGAAGCCCAGAGCCGCATTGCTCGATTTTTGCGCTGCAACAAATATGCGCTCCTTTTTTACCACCCGCTATTGGGAAACGCCTTTCGATATGTCTATGCAATGCAGGCAGACGAGTTTCACCGCTTGTACGGGCTGGAGCCTTCCCGCTTTGACGGGCATCAACACATGCATCTCTGTTCCAACATGCTCTTTGACCGGATCATTCCACGCGGAAGCCGGGTGCGCGGGACGTTCTCCTTCCAACGAGGCGACAAAGGAGCGCTCAACCGAGCCTACCGCGCTTTTGTGAAATGGTGGATGACCGAACACTACGCCATGCCAGATTATTTCTTTGCGCTTTCGCAGTGTCTGGGAGGCAAGCGACTGGATCGGGCGCTGGAACTGGCCCGCTCGGCGCAGGTGGAAGTGATGACCCACCCTGTTCGGGCAGACGAATACGGGCATTTGACCAGTGAAAATTTCCGGGCGCTGCTGGCCGATGTGTTATGAACCCCTTCCAATCCAATACCGCGGTCATTGACGGAAAAGAAATTTCCGTCTCGGGACACCTCCTGAAGACGGCGAGGATCGACGGGGAATATTACCACTTCCTGGAAGATCCGGAATGCTTTATCCAGAAACTCCGCGCGCTACAGATGGGTGCGGGCATGTTCACCTTCGTGCAGGAAATTGGAGATCAGCAAGCCCGGTTTCCCTTCCACCATGAACCGGAGAGCCTGGCCGTTCTTTCCCTCTCCACCTATGAGCACTGGTGGAAAAAGCAGATCAACGACAAGACCCGCAACATGATCCGCAAGGCGCAGAAAGGCGGAGTGGAGTTGCGCGTGTGCCCACTGGATGATGCGTTTGTGCGCGCCATCATGGCAATCTACAACGAATGCCCGCTGCGCCAGGGAAAGCCGTTCAAACACTACGGGAAAGATTTCTCCACCATCAAAAAAGACCATGCGACGTTCCTTGAACGGAGCGATTTCATCGGCGCTTTCCAAGGGGAGGAGATGATCGGATTCATCAAGCTCGTACACGGCAGGAAGGCTTCGAGCCTCATGCAGATCATTTCCAAGATCGCCTGGAGGGACAAGGCCTCCACCAATGCGCTGATTGCCAAGGCGGTGGAGATCTGCGCCGGAAGAGGGATTCCCTACCTGCATTACGGGATCTGGAGTCGGCGGGGAATCGGCGAATTCAAAAAACACCACGGTTTTATGCAGCATGATATTCCCAGGTATTATGTTCCGCTGAATCTCCATGGCAGGCTCGCACTCAAGCTCTCCCTGCACCGCGAACTGGCAAGCTATCTTCCAGAGACAACGCACGACTGGATTGTCGCCCTGCGGAGCCGATGGAATCAATTGCGATACAAAAATCTGACACAGGAACGGGGCAGTGGCTCAATGGGTAGAGCGTCGTAGTTCGCTGCGAACATGGAAGTTCGAACCTTCCCTGCTCCACTCCGCAAGTTGATCGGGAATCACCATGCCAGGCATTACGGGAATCGTCCGCAAAAACCCGCGCACAGGGAGGGATGGCGCACTGATCAATGCGATGCTCGGGTGCATGCTGCACGAGTGTTCCTATCTCTCGGGGAAATATGTGAACGAGCGAATGGGAGTTTGGGCTGGCTGGGTGTGCCATGCGGGATCGTTCTCCGACTGCATGCCCGTCTGGAACGAAACCAAGGAGGTGGTGTTGCTGTTTTCTGGCGAACACTTCGCGGATGCGAGAGAGGATGCCGGGCATCTGGTTCATCTTTACGAAGCGCAGGGCATTCAGTTTCTAGAGCGGATTAACGGCTGGTTTAGCGGCCTGTTGGTGGATTTGCGCGCGCGCAAAATTTTTCTGTTTAATGACCGCTATGGTCTGGGCCGGATTTACATCCACGAAAACGCGGACGGCTTCTATTTCTCCTCCGAAGCCAAATCTCTTTTGCGCGTCTTGCCTGCAACGCGCCAGCTCGATCCGGCGAGCCTTGCCGAGTTTTGCTCCTGCGGTTGCGCGCTGCAAAACCGGACGGTTTTTTCAGGAATCTCGCTGCTTCCTGGAGGCTCCCTGTGGACATTTTCTTCCGACGGGCGCATTAAAAAGAAATTCTATTTTCGAAAAGAAACGTGGGAAAATCAGCCGGCATTAAGCGAATCCGGGTATGAAAAAAAACTGGGGGAAACCTTTGCAAAGATTCTTCCGCGCTACTTCCGGGCAGGAGAACAAATGGGGATGTCCCTCACGGGCGGCCTGGATGGCCGCTTGATCCTGGCCTGGGCGGATCGCCCGCCGGTAACGCTCCCCTGCTATACATTTGGAGGTTCCTACCGCGATTGCACCGATGTTAGGACGGCCCGCAAACTGGCTTCGGTCGTGCAGCAATTGCACAAAACCCTTCCAGTGGATGGGGAATTCCTCGCGCAATTCCAGGCGCTTGCAGAAAAGACGGTCTATGTTTCCGATGGAGCCATGGATGTTTCGGGCGCGGTGGAACTGTATGTCAACCGGCTCGCGAGACAGATCGCTCCCATCCGCCTGACTGGCAATTACGGCTCGGAAATTCTCAGAGGCAACGTCGCCTTCAAGCCCCGCCCTATGAACGCGGCTCTTTATGATCCCGGGTTTATCCGCCTTGGCGAAGTTGCCGCCGCGACCTATGCGGAAGAAAAACAAGGCGACCGAACTTCATTTATCGCGTTCAAGCAAGTGCCGTGGCATCACCATTCCCGACTTGCAGTGGAGCAGTCCCAACTCACCTTGCGCACGCCTTACCTGGACAACGACCTCATGGCGCTCATTTTTCAAGCGCCTGGAGACCTTGCCCGCAGCGGCACGCGCTCGGCGTTGCGCCTCATCGCCGAAGGCAACGCCGCATTGGCCCGTATTCCCACCGATCGCGGCTTGCTCCACAGCCCCCTGCCGGTGCTGACGCGAGCACATCAGCTTTTTGAGGAATTCACCGTCAAAGCGGAGTATGCTTATGATTATGGCATGCCCCAGTGCTTGGCCCGCGTTGACCATTGCCTGAAGCGGCTCCATTTGGAGCGCCTGTTTTTGGGCCGGCATAAGTTCTATCACTTTCGTATTTGGTACCGTGATGCCCTGGCCTCTTACCTGAAGGAGGTTCTCCTGGATTCCACCGCGCAAAGTCGGCCCTATCTGCGCCGAGGCGGCTTGGAATCAGTCATCAAAAGCCACATTGAAGGCAAACGCAACTACACGCTGGAAATCCACCAGGCGCTGACCTGTGAACTCATTCAGCGACAACTCCTCAACACATCCAGGGAGGCAGCAGAATGAAAAATCCGCCGCCGCACATCACTGTCTGCATTTGCACCTGCAAGCGCCCGCGCCTCCTCAAAAAGTTGTTGGAGAAGCTGGGGTGCCAGTTGACCGATGGGCTGTTTAGCTACTCCATGGTTGTGGCAGACAACGATAGCCTGGAATCCGCCCGGCCGATTGTGGACGCATTGCGCTGCGGCGGCCCGGAGATCGTCTATTGCGTGGAGCCAGAGCGGAACATTGCGCGTGTGCGGAACACGGCGCTGCGGCGTGCGCGAGGGGAATTTGTCGCTTTCATCGATGATGATGAATTTCCCGAACCGAACTGGCTGCTTGCTTTGTTGAGCGCATGCAAGGAGCACCAGTCGGATGGCGTGCTGGGGCCGGTGCGGCCCTTTTTTGAAGAGGAGCCGCCCCGTTGGCTTGTGCGGGGAAAGTTCTGCGAGAGACCAGAGTATCCCACCGGGACGCTTCTCGACTGGCGGCACACCCGCACGGGAAATGTCCTTTTCAAGCGTGAGATAATCCAGGACATCCGGGAGCCGTTTCGCTCCCAGTTCGGCGATGGAGGCGAGGACAACGATTTCTTCCGGCGCATGATGGAACGCGGCCGCATCTTCACGTGGTGCAATGAGGCGGCGGTTTCAGAGTTGGTGCCGCCCGGGCGTTTCACGCGCACCTACCAGTTACGCCGGGCACTGTTGCGCGGGCAGAACCAGAGGCACTTTGCAAGCTGGCGCAGCATAGCGAAATCCGTTGCTGCATGCGCGCTCTATTCCATTGCCCTCCCCTTCCTTCTTTTTTCAGGACAATCCTTTTTCATGCAATATCTCATCCGGATTTGTGACCATATGGGAGCGCTGCTTGCGACTCTGGGAGTGAAACCGATGGGAGATAAATATATCCATTGATAAATAATATTGTTGATACTTTTGCATTCGTAATTTTCCCAGGCGCACTTGTGTATTTCTCTTCGATTCTCCACTGCGGCATGGCTTCTGCTAAAAACCAATCCACCTATGAAACAGCATCGACTCATTGACTGCATTGCAGAAAAACTCAGCGCGGGGATTGCGATTCTTCTCGTGGTCTCCCAAATCGCCGCATTCGGGGAGATCATCCCCGCGAATCGCCGCATCACCTGGCAGGGAAATACCGGCATCCCCGGCGGTGTCCCGATTCGCACGACCATCTTTGCGAACGTGAAGAACGCCCCCTACAATGCGCTTGGGGATGGCTCGCATGACGACACCAGCGCCATCCAGTCCGCCATCAACGCCTGCCCGGCAAACCAGGTCGTGTATATTCCCACCGGAAACTACCGCGTGACGGGGATGTTCACGATCAACTCGCCCATCACCGTACGCGGCGACGGCCCTGGGAAAACCATCATCAATGCCAACGGAAGCGGCAGAGCGGTTTTCGCCTTCAATGCCGCGACCAATGACTATAGCTATGGAACGCCGCCCACGCCCATCCACAACATCACCGGCGGTTTAACGGCGGGCTCCACTTCCATCACGCTCGACAACGCCAGTGGCGTCACGGTCGGCGGCTACTTGATGATTGATCAACTCAACGACAGCAGCTTTGTGTCGATCGTCGGCAACGAGGGTTCCTGCACCTGGGCTAGCCGTGCAAGCGGAGCCAGGGCGATGGGGCAGACCGTGGAAGTCACTTCTGTAAACGGAACGACCATCGGCATCTCTCCCGGACTGTACACCAACTACACCGCATCCCTCACCCCGCAGGCCGTGGTAGTCACCCCAGTCTTGAAAAATGCCGGGGTGGAAGATTTGACTGTGCGCTGCAACAACACGGGCTATACAGCGAACTTCAACATGACCGCCTGTGCCTACTGCTGGATCAAAAATGTGGAGGACGATTATGCGGACGGCGATCATGTCGACTGCTTTACTTCCTACCGTTGCGAAATTCGCGACAGCTATTTCCATGATGCCTACTCCCATTCGCCCGGACAAACGGACGCTTGCGTATTTCTTGCAAAGAAGACCTCCTGCTGTCTGGTTGAGAACAACATCCTGTGGCGCTTGCACGTTTCGGTCATGCTCAACTGGGGAGCCTCTGGCAACGTGATCGGTTACAATTATTCTTCGCAGACGTTCGATTCCGGCAGCCCCAACGTCCTGATGCAGGATCTCTCCTGCCACGGCGCGCATCCGATGTTCAACTTGTGGGAGGGGAACTTCGCACTTTCGTTGCATCCCGACAGCACCTGGGGCTCCTCGAGCCACGGCACGGCGTTCCGCAATTTCATCGCGGGCACCTCGACGGCGAATCCTCCGCTGACGGGTCGCGGGCCGGTTGTGACGGGTTCCTCATGGCAGCAATACCAGGCCAATCGCGCCATCAATCTGGATTTCGCATCGGTCTATTACAACATCGTCGGGAACGTGTTGGGCAACTCTTACTTCAAGACAAACAACGGAGTTTATATGTGCATCGCTCCCGCCACGCGCAGCTATGACACCTACCGCTACATATTCAGCCTTGGGTATACGGGGGCTGGGGATGGAGGCGGAGACGCTCTGGAAAGCACGAAACCTGCCACAACCATGATCAACCATGGAAACTGGGATATTGTCACCGGCACACAAAAGTGGGATTCGACCATTGCGGATCACACGTTGCCAAACAGCTTATACCTTTCCGCGAAACCGGCTTGGTTCGGCAATCTTGCGTGGCCTCCCATTGATCCCGCAAATCCGTCCACGGCTGTCCCAACCAGCATTCCTGCGGGCTACCGATTCGTCAACGGGACGAACCCGCCCAGCACAGGAGGGACGCCGACGCCAGCACCGACGCCGACGCCAACGCCGCAGCCTCCCAAAAACTTGAAGGTTACCCCTTGAGGGCAGTGGGCACAGGAAACCGGCGCGTCGGCATGGGCGGCAACGGGGAGTCTCTCAACCATGGCACCGTGCATCTCCATCCTCATCCCGGCGCACAATGCGAGTAAGTGGATTGCGGAGACCATCCAATCCGCCCTCTCTCAGACGTGGACGCGCAAGGAAATCATTGTTGTGGACGACGGCTCCACGGATGACACGCTTGCCATTGCGCGCCGGTTTGCGTCACCGGATATCCGCGTCGTTTCCCAGCACAAACAGGGCGCATCCGCCGCCAGGAACACGGCGTTTGCGCACTCTCAGGGAGACTATATTCAATGGCTCGATGCCGATGATGTGTTGGCCCCGGATAAAATCGCCAGGCAAATACAAGCGCTACGGCCCTGGGAAAGCCGGCGCACGCTTCTCTCCTGCGCTTGGGGACGGTTTACCACGCGCCCGGAGCGGGCAACTTTCACTCCGACACCGCTCTGGCGTGATCTGAGCCCGGTGGAATGGATGTTGCGGAAGATGGAGCAGAACATCTATATGCAAACGACCGCGTGGCTCGTCAGCCGGGAGCTTGCGGAAGCCGCAGGGCCTTGGGACGCCCGGCTGTGGGTGGACGACGATGGCGAATACTTCACACGCGTCATTCTCGCCAGCGACAGCGTGCGTTTTGTGCCGGAAGCCAGAACCTATTACCGCGAATCCGGCTCGGACAGCCTGAGCCAGATCGGCCTTTCCAAGCGAAAGCGTGAAGCCCAGTTGCTCTCGCTGGAACTGAGTGTCGCCCGCTTGCGAGCCGTGGAAGAAAGCGAGCGTGTGCGGGCCGCATGTATGCAGGCTTTGCAAATGTACCTGAACTACATTCTGCCGGAAGAACAGGATTTACTCAAACGCGCAGAAGCCCTCGCCACCTCGCTTGGAGGCCGCCTCGCGCCGCCAGTGGTTTCATGGCGGCACGCCTTGCTGAAAGCATTCCTTGGCGCCACCGCCGCAAAACGCACCCAGCTTCACTACCGCGAACTCAAGAGCGCTCTCAAGTCCAACCTCAGCGCATAACCTACCATGCATTATTTATTCATCTATTCCAGTCCCGGCATATTAGGCGGCATTGAAACACTGATCGCTCGGATGTCCCGCTGGCTGGTGCGCAAGGGAAACCAAGTCACTTTGATTGCCAACCAAGTGGGAGACTGGAAACATCTGCTTGCCAAAGAAGTCCGTGTCCTGCCCTTGGGCGAGCGTTACGCACAGCTTTACTACTACTTTCATGCGGGAAAACTTGCCACGCGATACGACATTTCCGCGCCGGATGTCATCAAGAGCTTCGACATCCCGTCCTCATGGATCGCATGCCAGATGGCGCACCGCTTTGGAAACCGCTGCAAAGTGATTGCAGGAAATTACAACCCGTTTGTTTTTCGCGATTACGCAACGGCACAATGGCCCGCGTGGGAAAAACCGTCCTTGATCATGCGGAATTTCCTTGAATGCATCCCTCCCAGCGCCCGCATCTTCTGCGGCCAGGATCAGCTGGATGAACTGCAAGCCATCCACCAGCAGAGCGCCCTTCTCTGGCCGCTCCCCATGGACGCCGGCGAATTCCTCCCTGCCGTTCGGCGACCCAAGCTGGGAAAAATCGTTTCCGTGGGACGTCTCTCCCCCATGAAGGAATACAATTTCTACATGATTGATGTCGTCAGGGAGCTGATTGCAAAAGGGCGAGCGGTCACCTGGAGCGTGTATGGCAAGGGGGAATTTGAGGGGCCGATGCGTGAGCGCATCCGCCAATACAAGCTGGAGCAGGTGATCACCCTGGAGGGAGAAGTCCCCTACAACCGTTTTTGGCAGGTTCTTGCGGACGCCTCGATTTTTGTCGGCATGGGAACCTCGCTCTTCGAGGCCGCTCTGTTCAAGGTTCCCAATGTCACGGCGTCCCCCTTTGATCGGGAAGGGCTGACGTGGGGGCCGGTTTATCAATTCCCAAAAGGCAGCTTGGGGCCTGCCGACTGTGCGCCCCCCCACCTGAAGGTTGTGGACGAAATCGAACGCATTCTCAACCTGGGCGCTGCGGAATATCGAGCGGAAGCAGAGGCCGTTTACCGCCATGTGCAGGATCACGAAATCAACGCCTCCATGCAACGCTTCCTCGCAGCCGTCCAGGAGGCGGAACCGGCGACGCTGGAGCCGCGGCGCTATCTGGCAAACTACCTTTGCTGGCTCTTTCGGAAGGCCGGAAGCAAGTCGCACACAATCCGCCAGCAACGTCGATTGGATATTCCCGCATCTGCGGGCAAAAAATAGAGCCGTTCCGGTTTTGCAAATCGAAGAAAGGCAGGGAGCGCACGGCACGGGCTGCGCGTCCCAAAAACAGGCAGTTTTTTCTCCCATAAAATGCAATCCAACGTCATCGAATACTTTGAACAAGGCGCGCTCCGGAAGTGCCCTGAAAAAACGGCGGTTAACGACCGGGGGGCCACCTTTACCTTCGCGCAGATTGAGCGGTTTGCGAAAAACTGCGCCGCATTGATCCGGGAAATGACAGGCACAACGCGAGCGCCCATTCCCGTGTTTCTTGCAAAAAGCGGGCAAAGCATCGTGGCCGATTTGGGCATCCTCTACAGCGGCAACGCGTATGCAAACCTCGACGTAAAGTCGCCGCAGCAGCGTCTCAAGGGGATGCTGGATAACCTCGACCCGAGTGTCATCATCACCTCCGCCCAGAATTCCGAAATTTTGTGCAATCTGGGCATTTCTGCGGAGAGGCTGCTTTTCATTGAGCAGGCCATGACGGACGAGATCCGCTACAACAATGCCGAGTTGCTCCGGCGGCTGGATGCGCTCATTGACACCGATCCCTACTGCTTCATTCACACCTCCGGCTCCACAGGCACGCCCAAGGGTGTGGCATTGAATCATCGCAGCACCATTGATTTTGTGGACTGGGCGTTTGAGCGCCTGGGGCTCGACGGCAGCGAAGTCATGGGGAGCCTCGCTCCCATTGTGTTTGATGCGTACACGCTGGAGTTCTGCACCATGCTTGCCAAGGGCGCGACCCTGGTCGTGGTTCCGGAAAACCTGACGGCTTTTCCTATCAAATTAGTCGAGTTTATCACCGCAGAGCCGATCAACTTTCTTTTCTGGGTGCCCACCATCATGGTGAATATCGCAAACCAGAACCTGCTGGATGGGGCGCCCATGGATGGCATCACGAAGGTGTTTTTTATCGGCGAGGTTTTTCCCACAAAGCAGTTCAATTACTGGCGGCGACATCTGCCCCAGGCAATGTTTGTGAATTTGTACGGCCCCATCGAGATCACCGTGGCGTGCACCTATTACATTGCGGACAGGGATTTTTCAGACGACGAAAAACTGCCCGTCGGGCTCCCGTGCAAAAACACAGACATCCTGATTCTCGACGACAACGAGCGTCCGGCGGAAATGGGAGAGCCCGGAGAAATCTGCGTGCGCGGGAGTTCCCTCGCGCTCGGCTATTACAACAACCCGGAGCGGACAGCCAAAGGGTTTGTCCAAAACCCGCTCAATCCGCACTACCCTGAGTTAATCTACCGCACCGGGGATAGCGGCTACCGGAATGAGCGGGGTGAAATCATGCTCCTCGGGCGAAAGGATTTCCAAATCAAGCATCTCGGCTACCGCATTGAACTCGGCGAGATCGAGCATGCGGTTCTGCAACTCGGCGCAGTCCGCAATTGTTGCGTGGGTTACAATCACGGCCAGAAGGAGATCGTTCTCTTCTACGAAAGCGAGAGCGAACTGACTCCGGCAGCCATCCGCGAACACCTGGCGCCGCTCGTGCCAAAGTACATGTTCCCAACGGCATTCCGCCAGATGGAACAGATGCCGCGCAACCCCAATGGGAAGATCGACAGAGCGCTGCTCACCGCAAGCATCAACTGCGAGAATGTGTGATGCTTCCCGTTCAGACAACCCAACAAGTGTTTGAGGGAATGCTCCGGGCAAAATCCGGCCCGGATTTCTGCACCAACTTCTACCCGGTGCGGCAGAAGCTGGAGGCATGGGTTGCCCACAACGCCCTGGCTTTCCAGCAGGGTGGCGAGACCACGTTCTTTTTCCGCAGGGATCGCAACTTCTGGCACCTCTTCTATTGCGCTCCAAGCATCCAAGCTTTGCAGAGGGATTTGTGCACCTTGGAGGAACTCCAGACAGAGCGTGTGGTGGCGGACGTTCTGGGAACCCCGGAGGCGCTGGAGGCATGGCTGCCGATGTTGGAAAGCGCCGGGCTGCGCCGCTACAAACGCCTCGCGCGCATGGGGCGGCCCGCCCGGGAGATCGCCGCTGCCGTTGCCGATGGTGTCGCCCTCGCAACCAGGCATGATGCCGGAGCAATCGTCGCGCTGCTTGAAAAAGCGTTCGACCCTTTTGCCAAGCAACTTCCAAGCCTTGAGGAAATTGAGGCGGCGGCGGGAGGCTCTGAAATCCTGCTGCTCAAGCGCGGCGGCGCGCTGGCGGGGTTGCTTTTTTTTGAGACACGCGGCGTGACCTCCACGCTCCGCTTTTGGGCGGTGGCGCAGGAATTTCGCGGATCGTGCGTGGGCTCCGCTTTGATCCGGCACTACCTCGCCGGCCAGCGAGGAGTCCAGCGGTTCGTGCTTTGGGCGGATGGCGACGACAGGGTCTTGATCGAGAAATACCGGCACTACCATTATGCGGAAGATGGGGTGGTCGATTATGTCCTGGCAAACGATTTGATTACTGGATGAAACCCATATCTGCCATTCTCCAGGAAATCCGTCCTGAATACGATTTCGCCGCCTCCCAAGACTACATCAGCGACGGGATGCTCGACTCCTTTGACATGATGACGCTCGTGGCCGCCTTGGAAAGGCACTACTCCGTCTCCATCCCGGGAACGGCGATTGCGCCGGAGAATTTCCGCAACGCACAAGCGATTCAGGAGATGTTGAATCATTGTGGGGTGCATCCATGAAATTCACATTCCAGCACAAACGCATCTCCGGCATCCTGACGGTTCTCCCGGCGCGGGAGTTGTCTTTCCTTGAGGAGATGAAGAACTACAACTTCCCGGAAGCGCGCTCCCTCAAGCTCATGGAAGTCATGGGCTATGACAAGCGCCGCGTGGCGGAGGAGGGCGTCTGTTTGTCTGACCTCGCGGTGTTCGGTCTGAAGCATCTTTTTGAGAGCGGCCTTCTGCGCCCGGAGGAGATCGACGCACTCCTGGTCGTCACCCACAGCCCGGACTACATCCTGCCGCCCACAAGCAACGTCATCCAAGGCCGCCTTTGCCTGAAGCAAGACACTCTCTGCCTGGACATCAGCCAGGCGTGCGCCGGGTTTATTGTCGGTTTGACGCAAGGTTTTTTGCTGCTGGAACAGGAGAGCATCCGCAAAGTGGTCCTCATCAACGGGGATATCCTCAGCCAGCGCACCTCGCCCAAGGATCGCAGCATTTACCCGCTGATCGGGGATGCGCTCACCATCACCATTCTGGAGCGGGATTCTCAAAGCGCGCCGATTCATGGAGAGATCAAGATGGACGGCTCCCGCGGGGATGCGCTCATGATCCCGGCAGGCGGAATCCGGCTCCCCTGCTCGCCAGAGACCGCCGTTCTCGAAGATGCGGGCGACAACAACCTGCGCGCCAAGGATCATCTGCGCATGGAGGGCTCCGTCATCTTTAATTTTGTGCAGACGGAGGTGCCTCCGATGGTCGAGAGTTTGCTGGCTCGCACGGGGACATCCGTTGACGAGGTGGATTACTTTCTCTGCCACCAGTCCAACCGCTTCATGCTGCAAAAGCTCGCAGAGAAGATGAATATCCCTTCTGCGAAAGTGCCCAAGAACGTCGTCGAAAACTTTGGCAACAGCAGCGGTGCAACCATTCCGGTGGCCATCACGTTTAATTTGGCAGAGAAGCTCAGAAACGAACACGCCCTGACTTGTCTTATGGGCTATGGAGGAGGGCTGACGTGGGCCGCCATGCTGGTGAACCTGGGCGAGCTGGCCTTCTGCGAAATGATCACATTCCTATAAACACGGAGACTCTTATGGACGAATTCCTCAAACAGATTGCAGTCATCCTGGAAGTGGAAAACGTGAACGCTTCCGACCCGCTTGCGTCTTTCACGCAACTCGATTCGATGGGGGTTCTCTCCGTGATCGCCATGCTTGATGCCAGCTACGGCGTCAACATCAGCACAACAGACATCGGCCGGATGAGCACGGTTGGAGAGCTCTGGGCCCATGTGCAGTGTATCAAGAGGGGCTGCGCATGAGGCATTCCATTAACGCAGAGGGTTTCGGGATTCGCCATCGGCCTGTGCGGATGGAGGACGCTCCGTTCCTGATCTGGCTGCGCAACCTCGACCACGCAAAAGGCAAGGTGGGGGATTCCGCCACGGATGTCGCGAGCCAGGAAGCCTGGCTGCAAGCCTACTTCGAGCGCGAAGGGGACTATTATTTTGTCATCGAAACGGCCTGCGGCATTCCCGTGGGAGCTTGGGGCATCTACGACATCGCCAGAGGAAGCGCCGAGATCGGACGCTGGATCATGCGTCCAAAGACCCCTGCGGCAATCCCGGCCATCCTCCCGGGCCTTGGAATCGCCTTCGAGCGGCTTGGATTGCAGACCTTGCGAACCAAGGTGGTTTCCACCAACCGCCGCGTCATCCTGCTCGACAAGCAGATCGGCTTCAAGGAAACCCACTACGAACCCGCCGCCCAGAGCATCGGCGGAAAGCCGATCGATATGATCCACATGGTGATGCAAGCGGAGGACTGGCCCCAAGTGCGCAAAACCTTGATGCCCATGGCCCGGATGCTTGAAGTGCAGGTGCGCAAATGGGAGCAAGACGCCCAGCACAGCCCCCAGGAACACCCGTTTGCCTAGCTTTCCGCCATGCACCATTCCATTACCTTGGAAAACTTCGGCGTGCGTCTGCGCCCTGTCCGGCTCACTGACGCTGCATTCATCGTCTGGTTGCGCAACTTGGATCACGCAAAGGGGCGCATCGGAGATTCCGCACAAGATATTGCAAGCCAGGAGCAGTGGCTGCAAACCTACTTTGCGCGCGACGGGGATTATTATTTCCTCGTCGAAACGAGCGGAGGCATCCCGCTGGGCACTTACGGGCTTTACAAAACCAAGAGCGACGAGTGGGAATCAGGGCGTTGGATCATCCGCCCCGGCGTCCCCGCGGCGATTCCGAGTATCGCCTTGGGATTCGAAGCGGCTTTTGACTGCCTTGGCATCAGCAAATTGAAAGCCTATACGGTCTCCAGCAATCAGCGCGTGCTCACGCTCAACGGCAAGCTGGGGTTCAAACCCACGGGCTGCATGCAGACCCAGCGTATCGAGGGCGCGTCCGTGCAATTGCTTGAGTTTGAGTTGCATCTCTCAGACTGGCTGGAAATTCGCGAGTTGATTCTGCCCCTGGCGCGTCTGGCAGGAAAAAACGTCTGCTCATGGGAGCAGAGTAAAGCCTCGCGCAGCATGGCATCCTAGAGCCCGTGCTTAACGCGCGGGTTTCATGACCTCATGCAGGGTTTCCAGCAACTTCTTTGCGTCGTAGGGCTTGTGGAGGATCTTTTCGACGCCCAACGCCAGAAGTTCCGCCCGGCGGGCTTCCGTGGCATGCCCCGTGGAGGCGAGGATTTGAACCTGTGGCTTGATCTTTTTCAATGCCCGGGTGAGTTCCACGCCGTCCATCTCCGGCATCATCACATCGGTGATCACGATCTTGATTTTGTCCGCGTGCTCCTTGAACAAGGCCAACGCGGAGACGCCATCGGCTGCGGCAAGGACTTTATATCCATTTTTTTCCAGAACCAATGCTGTGGATCTGGCAATGGGATCCTCATCATCCACTACGAGAATCATCGTTCCCCTGCCGTGGGACATGTTCCGGCTTTGGGCTTTCTGCTTCACAATGTTGTCCGTTGCGGCAGGCAGGAAAAGCTTGAAGGTGGAGCCTCTGCCCTCTTCAGATTCCACCGTCACAAAGCCGCCGTGGCTATGCATGATGCCCATGACGGTGGAAAGGCCCAGACCGGTGCCTTTGCCGACTTCCTTGGTCGTGAAAAAGGGGTCGAAGATTTTGCTCGTGATTTCCTGAGGAATGCCCGTGCCGGTATCTGATAGAGCCAGCACGGCATAGTCACCCACCTTCGCGTCGGCCACCATGGCGGCGAAGTTTTCGTCGATCTCCACATTTTCTCCCGCGATACGGAGCGCGCCCCCCTCCGGCATGGCATCGCGGGCGTTGATGCAGAGGTTGAGCAATACCTGGTGGATCTGGGTCGAGTCGCCATTGATCGGCCAGAGGTCGCAGGGGATGTTGCTTGTGATGGTGAGATTCTTGGGGAAGGTCTCCGTGATGATCTTTTCCATGTCTTCGACGAGACGGCTCAATTGCAGAGTCACGTGTTCCCCTTTGGCGCCGCGGGCGAAGGTGAGCACTTGGTTGACCACGTTGGCTCCGCGCTGCGCGCATTCTTCGATGGAGGAGATCAAGCATTCACGGGTTGTGGCGTCCTCGGTTGCATGGAGCATCTCAGCGGAGAGGAGAATGGGGGTGAGGATGTTATTGAGGTCGTGCGCAACGCCGGAGGCGAGCCTGCCGATGCTCTCAATCCGCTCGGTCTGCATGAGTTTCTCCTCGATCTGCTTGCGCTGGGTGATGTCTTGTTTGACGGAAATGAAGTGGGTGACTTCGCCCTGGCTGTCTTTCACCGGGGTGATGGTCATGTCCTCCGTATAAAGGCTTCCGTCTTTGCGGCGGTTCATGATCTCCCCCTGCCAGACTTTCCCGGCAAGAACGGTTCCCCAGAGGTTTTTATAAACCTCCGGGTCTTGTTTTCCGGACTTGAGCAGCCTGGGGTTTTGGCCGATGACTTCCGCTGCACGGTAGCCTGTAACGGCAGTGAAGGCGGCGTTGACCCACTGGATAAGACCCTTTTTATCGGTAATCACAATGGCGTTTGCCGCAGCCTGAAGCGCGCTGCTTTGCAGGCGCATCGCCTCCTCCGCCTGTTTGCGCTCGGTGATGTCCTGAATGGTTCCGAACATTTTCACGGGATCGCCTTGGGCGTTGTATTCCAATTGACCCATGCCGTGCACCCAGCGCTCGGCTTGGTCGGCGTGACGGACGATCCGGTATTCTTTGTTGAAAAACGTCATTTTCCCAAGCACTTCGCACTGGAAGTATTCTCCCATCATCTCGCGGTCTTCGGGGTGCACCAAGGCGGCCCATCCCTCCACAGTGCGTGCGTAGGAAGCGTCTATTCCAAACACCGTGTCCAGCGTATCCGAACTCCGCCATAGCCCGGCGGGAATATCCAAAATATAACTCCCCATGACGGCGACTCTCTGCGATTCCCTGAGCATCATTTCGCTCTCGTGCAATGCCACCTCGGCCTGCTTGTGTTCCGCCTTACGCGCAAAGCTCTCCAATGCGAAGCTGATGTCGTCGGCCATTTCCAGCAGGAGTTTGCGTATCTCTTCATCAAACACTCCGACTTTGTCGCTGTACATGGTGAGGGCTCCGACAGGCTTTCCCTCCCGGTGCAACGGGAGGGAAGCGGAGGCCGCGAAGCCATAGTGGGCGGCACGCTCATGCCACGGCGCAGTCTGCGGGTCATTCTGAAAATCATGGCACCAGACCGGTTTGTTCTCTCGGATCGCTGTGCCTGTCGGCCCGCGCCCGGAGAAATGTTCGGCCTTCACTGAAATCTGAATTTCTTCCAAATATTCCGTGCCGCTGCCAAAGGATGCCACCGGGCGGACGGCCCCGGTTTCCTCGTCTGCCATGCTGATCCACACCATTGTCATGCCTCCAAACTCCACTACGGTGCGGCAGACTTGGGGGAAAAGCTCTTCCACATTGGCGGCATGCACGATGGCCTGGTTGCACTGGCTCAACGCCGCATAGAGATGGCTCAGGCGCTCGATTCTCGCCTCGGCAGCCTTGCGTTTGGTGATGTCTTCCACCAGTACGGCGAACTGATTGGGCTGCGGACGGTAGGCGGTGATTGCGAAATGCCGATCCAGGGTTTGCGTGTAGTCCTCAAAATGAATGGGCTCTCCGGTGAGCGCGACGCACCCATAGCGGTTAATCCAAGCTGGCTCAATGCCCGGAAAGACTTCCCGCACCGTCCGCCCCACTGCGTCCACCGCGCTCAACCCGGTCATCCGCTCAAATGCCGGATTCATGGAAAGAAACCGGTAGTCAATGGGTTTGCCCTCGCCGTCGCACAGGATCTCGTGCGAGGCGAAGCCCTCGACCATCCCCTCAAAAAGCATGCGATATTCCTGTTCGCGGCGGCTCAGCGCATCCCGCATGCGGTATTCCTCGGTGACATCGCTAAAAACCAACACCACGCCGCTCACAGCGCCGTTTTCATCGCGGATGGGTGCAGCGCTGTCGGCAATGGCATGTTCGGTTCCGTCGCGTGCGATGAGCAGGGTGTGGTTGGCCAGGCCGACCACCACGCCGTCACGCAGGACGGTTTCCACGGGGTTTGGAACGATGGTGCGTGTCTCCTGGTTGACGATGACAAAGACCTCATGCATGGGCTTGCCGCGCGCCTCGGCTTCCGTCCAGCCGGTAAGCCACTCCGCCACGGGGTTCATCTCCCGCACGCAGCCCTCGGTGTCTGCGGTGAGAACACCGTCGCCAATGCTGTAAAGGGTGGTGCGGAACATTTCCTGGCCTTCCTTCTCCTGGCGTTCCGCAGCCAAGGTGCGCTGCAACAGCCCGATCTGCCTGCGTTTGTAGGCGAAGGCCGTCACCGAACCGGCCAGGAGAACCAACGAACCCACAATGATGCAGATGCTGGCAGCCCGATACCGTGCTTCGGATAAAATTTCGTCTTGGCTCACCTTCGACACCATGCACCAGGGCGTCCCCGGAATCGCAGTGAGATCAGCCAGCACCATCTCCCCACGGTAGTCCTTGCCCTCAAACTTGCCCTGCTTCCCCAACACCGCCTGTACTGCGGGAAGCCCCGTCTGACTCACGGGTTCGCGCAATCTCAACGCCGTCTTTTTCTGGTGGCGCAGCTCATTAAGGAAAACCACCTCATCCCCCTCCCTCTGGACGAGCAACGTCTCAGCGCTGTGACTGGGCGTGGGCCAGGATTGGATGAGCGGATAGAGGTAGTCGTCCGCGTTGCAGCGCAGAATGAGCGCACCGATGGCTTTTCCCCCGGCGTCCCGGACTGCGGCAACGGTATCGATATGCACGTGGTTGACATCCGGGAAAAAACTCGACATCACCGGCTCCTTGCTGGCGAGAGCGGCAGTGAGGGCCTGCTTGGTAAGGGGCGTTACCGGAGGATGCTGGATGTCTTTTGTGGCAAGAAGGACAGTTCCCTCCAGATCGACCAGAAAAATATTCGCGTAAATCCCGTCCTCCTGCGCGACAGTGATGATGTTTCGCAGTTCCTCAAATACAGCGGGGGCGGCAGTCTGATTGAGAATTTCCGTCGCTTCCCTTTGCAGAACCGGGCCGCGTGTTGCTCGTCGGGCATCGGAGAGGCGTTCCTTGCGCCATTGCACGATCTGTCCCGCCTTCATTTTGGCAATGGCAGCAAGGCTCTCGTATTTGCTCTGCCGAATGGCATCCGCCTGGGTTTGGTAATACCAATAGCCGCACCCCACCAAGACCAAGGCAACAAGGACGAAAGCCGCTACGAATATTCGGCGGTTAATAGGGAAGCGCGGTTTTGGAGCAATCATGACTCTCGCGTTGGATGGGGATTGATTCTGGGGTTACAGTCTTTGGGCAATGGGAGCGCCCTGTGGCCTTGCGGGCATCCTCAAGTTTTCCAGTTCTTCCAACGAAGGGAGAATAGGGAAAATCTCTTGAAAATCAACCCTTATCCCCCCTGTCGGCGAAGGAGGACGCAGGCCATCTTGTGCTACGGTTTTTAGAACATAAGTTAAACAACGACTTTCTCAAAATCTAAGAATTCTGCGACTTTACTGAAGTTTTTGGCTCCGGCAAGAGGGAGGCGCCACGGAGAATGCCAACGATACGGTGCTGTGCATCGTAGAAAATCACCGTGTTTTGCGAGGCGCCGATATCGACGGCCACCGTGTGTGGGCATTCCTTATGCAAAGTCATGAATACATGCTCAATTTGCGCTTGGGAAAGGTGCTCCCCAGCTTTCATGATAATGGTGTTGGTGATCTTTCCTTCGCTAAAACAATCGAGAAACAAATCCCCTTTTGTATTGTGGTAATAGAGCTTCGCTGACGAGGATGCTCCGACAGACCAGGTGGAGCAGGAGGCAAAAAATATTGCCGCGAAAAAAGCGAGGAATACGTCTCTCATAAAAAGGGGGCTAACAGGAGGCCATACGATATGCTTGCGCATTTCTACGTAATCCTCCGTCCAGGCGCAAGCCCTTTGCTCCTTTATTCCTTGCAGAGGGGGTAAATGTAATGACCAACCACGTGGCGACCAGCGCAAAAAAAGGCCAACCCAAGCGGCGAAAATTTACGCGCCGTACAGTACTTTACTGTACTTGCGCCGGATTTACAGAGAGAGGCGGGAGCGGGAATCGAACCCGCGAATAGAGGTTTTGCAGACCTCTGCCTTACCACTTGGCTATCCCGCCGTTTGCTGAAAGGGGATGGAGAAAATGACGGAGCCGGAGCAAAGTTGCAATGGTTTTGTTTAAAAATCTTGGAGGCATACAATCCCCCGCCCTCTCCCGTAAATAGGTTGAGAGAAGGGGTAATTTTTTCCCAACAAACGACCAAGGAGGCATAAAAGACCATGAAAGGCTGGCTTAAAACAGCGGTTCTCGCGATGGCAGTGGAGGGGATGGCGGCGCAAGGGGCACAGGCGGGGTTCTGGCACGCACAGGAGGGCGGCCCGCAGCGGGTGGTGATCGACAAATCCCGGCAGGTGCTCCGGGCTTATGAGGGGAACCGAGTGGTTCTGGAGACGCACATCAGCACCGGACGGCGCGGCAGGGAGACGCCCAGCGGGCATTTCCACGCGCAATCCAAATCCCTCATCCACTATTCCCACCGCTACGGCAACGCCCCGATGCCCTACAGCGTGCAGATCGCCGGGAATTATTTCATTCACGGGTTTTCCTCGGTGCCAAACTACCCGGCCTCGCACGGTTGCATCCGGGTTCCTGTGGATACGGCCCGGCAGTTCTACAATTGGGTCAACTACGGCACGCCGGTGGACATTGTGGGAGGATAGCGCCTTTGGGAGAGGAGAATTCCCGTGCTTTTGGCTGGACAACTCCCTTGGTTTGGTATTTGTTCCACCCTCCCAAGCGCAGAAAGAACGTCGCCGTTGGTCCTTGGGCCTCACCGTTAGGTGGCAGGCCGCACGCGCCAAGGGTAACCCGGCGACACCGAGAATAAAACAGCCAGCAGAGAATTTTTCAAACCAGAATATGGGGGGCACGCCTTCCCGTTCTTTGCTTCTGTACACCTTATTATGCCAGTTCGTTTAGGTCGTTTCGAAATGCCCAAAACTCTCGTCAAAGACGAGAGCACAGCCTCTGAAACCTACGCACGGTTCATCGCCGAGCCCTTTGAGGCCGGTTATGGCCACACCGTGGGCAACTCCCTGCGCCGTGTCCTCCTTTCCTCGCTGGAAGGGGCCGCCATCACCACCGTGCGCATCCAGGGTGCACAACACGAATTCGCCACGCTGCCGGGCGTCGTGGAAGATTGCACCGACATCGTGCTCAACCTCAAGAAGGTCAAGTTCAAGGCTGCGGACCATGACACCCGCCGTCTCTCCATCTCTGTAAACAAAGAGGGTGCCGTCACCGCCGGAGACATTCAGGAAAGCACAGGCATCGAGGTGCTCAACAAAGACCTCGTCATCTGCACGCTCGACAAGAAGCAGAAGTTTGAAGCCGAGCTGGAAGTCAAAGTGGGCCGCGGCTTTGCCACTGGCGACGAAAACAAATACGCGGACATGCCCATTGGCGTGATCCCCATTGACTCCATCTTTTCGCCCGTCACCCGGGTCAAATACGCCGTGGAAGCCACGCGCGTGGGCCAGCGCACGGATTATGACAAGCTTGTGCTGGAAATCTGGACCGACGGCCGCATCGCCCCCGAGGACGCGCTGCTGCACGCCTCGGCCATCATGCGCCACCACCTTGATCCGTTCGTAAACTACGACGAGAACGCCGTCGAGTTCGACGAGACGCCGAAGGAAGTCAGCCAGGAAAACGCCGCGCTCAAGAAGCTCTTGAATATGAGCGTCAACGAGATCGAACTCTCCGTGCGCGCCGCCAACTGCTTGAACAACGCAAACATCACCACCGTCGGCCAGCTCGCGCAGAAGACCGAGGCGGAGATGCTCAAATACCGCAACTTCGGCAAGAAGTCGCTCAACGAGATCAAAGAAAAGCTCACCCAACTGGGCCTCAGCCTCGGGATGAAATTCGACACCAACCTGATCGAAGCACCCACCGGCGAAGCCTACGCCCGCTAAACACTCCAAAGGGAATTAAGACATGCGCCATCAGAAAAATACCGTCAAACTCGGGCGAACCGCCTCGCATCGGGACGCGCTCCTGGCCAACCAGGTTTGCAGCTTGATCGAACACACCCGTATCACCACCACCCTGGCAAAAGCCAAGGCCGTGCGTCCGCTCGCCGAAAAGCTTGTGACCATCGCCAAGAAGGGAACGCTGCACGCCCGCCGTATCGCGCTGGCCTACCTGCACCACAACGAAGACGCCGTCAGCAAACTGTTTGCGGAAGTCGCTCCTCGTTCGTCTGCACGCAACGGCGGCTACACCCGCATCATCAAGATGGGGCCTCGCCAGAGCGATTCCGCTCCCATGGCCTTCATCGAATGGGTGGATCAAACCCCCGTCACCGAAGCCGCTCCCGCCGCTGAGGTGAAAGAAGAAGCCGCGAAGTAAGCCACGCGCTTCACGCAAAAACTTGAAAGGGATTCCGGTTCGCCGGAGTCCCTTTTTTTGCGCCGTTTATTTCCCCAAGCAGAACGTCGAGAAGATCTTTCCGATCAGGTCTTCGGTTTCCACACGGCCCACCACGTCGCCTACGGCGTCGAGCGCGCTCCGCAGTTCGAGGGCGATGAACTCGGCGGAGAGCCCTTGTGCAAAGGTCGCCTGCGCCGCTTGCGCGTGCGTTTGCGCTGACTGCAAGCACGCTTGGTGGCGGGCATTGATCGCCAGGGCGAAATCCCCGCTCGTCATCCCCTGCCCCATTGCCCGCTCGAAAATCGCCTCCGCCAGCGGCTCGATGCCGGGGGCGTTCCCAGCTTCGAGACAGGAAATGCGCACGCCCTCGCACCCACCCCAGCTCGGGTGCTCCCCCAAGTCTGTCTTATTCAAGACGAGCAAGTGAGCGGGCGAGAGCGCTTCGATGCGCGGCTGGCTGGCGTCCACGACATGCAATACCAAATCCGCCCGCTCCAAGTGCTGGAGCGTGCGGGCGATCCCCTCGCGCTCGATGGCGCAGTCGGAATCGCGCACCCCCGCCGTATCCACCAGCCGCACGGGGATGCCGCGCAGGTTGACGACTTCCTCTATCGTGTCGCGCGTGGTGCCGGGAACTTCGCTGACGATGGCCCGCTCGTAACCGAGCAGGCGGTTGAGCAGGCTCGATTTGCCCACGTTGGGCGCGCCGTAAATGACCGTGCGCACGCCTTCGCGCAACACGCGGCCTTGATCCGCCGTGCGCAGCAGCAGGGCAATGCGCTCCTGCACGCCGTCCAGCCGCGCCCGCAGCGCCGCGCCGGTGTCGGGGTCGATGTCTTCCTCGGGGAAATCAATATGCGCCTCCACATGCGCCAGCAGATCCAGCAGGGCCTCGCGGATCTCGCGGATGCGTTCGCCCAACCGGCCCTCAAGCTGCTCGGTGGCGGCGCGCAGCCCAAGGTCGGTCTGCGCCCGGATCAAATCCATCACCGCCTCTGCCTGGGTGAGATCCATCTTGCCGTTGAGAAACGCCCGCTGCGTGAATTCACCGGGGCCGGCGGCGCGCGCCCCGCGCTCCAGCAACAGCCCGAGCAGGCGGCGCGTGACGAGAATGCCTCCGTGGCAGGCGATCTCCACCATTTCCTCGCCGGTATAGCTTGCAGGCGCGCGGAATACGGAGAGGAGCACCTCGTCAAGCACCCCGGCGGCATCGACGATCTCTCCAAACTGCTGGACGCGGGGAGTCAACTCCGAGGCGCGGCGTTGGGAACGAAACACCCCATCGGCAATGGCAATCGACTGCGGCCCGCTCATGCGGATCACGGCGATGGCCCCTTCTCCAAAGGGCGTCGATACAGCGGCGATGGTGTCTTGCATGGAACTTCTAATAAATCCTCAATTCAACAGAAGTCTCGCGCAAAGAACGCAAAGGACGCAAAGAAAGAATGGAGTTTTCCTTTGCGTCCTTTGCGCCCTTTGCGCGAAATCAATCTACTCCCCTTCCCCCTCGGCTCCGCGCCCGCTTCCCAGCGAGGTGAGCAGATCGCAAATGCCGCGTTTTTTGGAGCCGGCCACGAACTCAAAGAACGCTGTCCCTTCCGGCCCCCATGGGCGTTCGCGTGCGGCGGCAAGCGCCTGGCTGGTGTTGAGCCCGCTCTTGTAGAGCAGCTTGAAGGCGTCTTTCACCTCCTGCCGCTGCGCGGTGGTCATTCCGCTGCGGCGCAGGCCGATGACGTTGATCCCGGCCACGCAGTTGATCTCCGCGCCGATGAGAAACGGCGGCACGTTTTTGCTCAGGGAGGAGTTGCCCTGGATGATGGCCTGTCGGCCGATGTGCACAAATTGATGGAATACCGCCCCGCCGCCGATGAAGACGCCCGAGCCGATATGGACGTGGCCGCCCAGCAGGACGTTGTTGGCGATCACCACGCGGTCGGCGATCACGGAATTGTGCCCCACATGCACGCCCGTCATGAGGAAGCAGTTGTCGCCCACGCGGGTCTCCGTCCCCTCGCCGGTGCCGCGGTGGAGCGTGGCGTGCTCGCGAATGCGGTTGTTGTCACCAAGGATCACCCAGCTCTCCGTTGCGGGGTTGAACGCGTAATCCTGCGGGTCGGCCCCCACAATGGCTCCGTAGCCGATGGTGTTGCGGGTTCCCATGCGCACCCAACCTGTGATGACTGCGTGCGATTGAATCTCGCATCCGTCGCCGATTTGCGCCGGGCCTTCAATGACGGCATAAGGGCCGACGCGGACGTCCGTGCCGAGCCGGGCTTCGGGATGAATGATGGCGGTGGGATGGATCAACGGGTTGGCGGGATTCATGGCGATCCCCCAGATAGTGCAACCCACCGCGCCGCTGGCAAGTTTGTTCTGGATATGCCAAAAGAAATTCACCACAGGGGACGCGAAGCGCACGAAGGAAAGAACCAGCAATAAAACTTGTTCCCCTCTTCGTGCTCTCTGTGCTCTTCGTGGTGGAATCCTACCGGGGAAACTTGGCAAGCAGCGCAATCACCTCTTCGTCGGAGACCTGCGGAAACTGCTCGTAGAACTGCCCGACAGCGCTAAAAACAGGCTCCGCGCTGAGGATCACCACGCGATCCGCCGCTTTTTCGAGTTCCGGCACGACCTCCAAAGGCGCCACGGGAACTGCAAGAATGCGCTGCGCCGCCCCGCCGCGTTGGAGCGCCGCGAGGGCGGAAAAAGCCGTTGCCCCCGTCGCCACCCCGTCGTCCACCAGCACCACCGTGCGCCCCTTTACCTGCACCGGCTCGGCATGCCCGCGGAAGGCGATCATGCGCCGATGCAACTCCTCGCGCTCCCGTCGGATCGCCTCCTGAAGATATTCAGCGCCCACCCCGAGCGCCGCAATGGCGTGCCGGTCGAGCACCAACTCGCCGTGGGAGGAGACGGAGCCGATGGCCAGTTCGGCGTTGCCGGGGGCTCCGATCTTGTGCGACATCCAGACATCCAACGGCGCGCGGAACTCTCGCGCCACTTGCGCCCCCACAACCACCCCTCCACGCGGAATGGCAAGAACGAGCAGATCACCGTTTCCCAAGCCGCTCTCCTTCAAAGCATGGGCCAGCGCATACCCCGCCTCCACTCGATCCCGAAAAACTCTCACCAAAGAGAGATTCGGCGCTTCCTGCGCAATCGGTCGGCCTGTTTACCGCGCCTTGAGAGCTTATGGCATTTCAGCTATCCGCTTTGCGCAGGCGCGCTTCCGGCGAACGGAACGGGTCAAACGCGACCTCCGAGCCGTCGGCTTTCATTTGGTAAACCATCTGCATCAACACCCCGAGCCGGCCTTTGGGCCAGCCACGGGTGGCAAACCATTGCAGATACTCGGCGGGAAGCTCGTGCAGATGCCGCCCGGCACAGCGCCCAAAGGGCATGACGGTGCGCGCGATCTCCTGCAATTCCGCCGCCGCACGGGAGCGTAGCGCATCGGCTTCCGGATCGAAGGGGGCGTCCATGGATGGCTCTGTCCTAACAGCCCTTGAGCTTCATCAGGAAGCGGAAGGTGAGGTCGTTGTGACCGGGCAGATGTTCGTGGCCGAAGTCAGGATAAACCACCAAGTCCTTTGGGGCCGTGATTTTGTTGTAGGCGGCGAACTGGCTCGACGGCGGGCAGATGGTGTCCATGAGTCCCACGGCCATCATGGTCTCCGCCTTGATGCGCGGAGCCAAAAATTGCAGGTCGATATACCCCAGGCGCGTGAAGATTTCCTCCTCGCGGGAGTGCGTCGGATCAAACCAGCGGAACCAAGTGCGCAGTTCCTGGTAGGCGTCCTTGGCGAGATCCATTTCCCAAACGCGCTTGTAGTCGCATAGGAAGGGGAAGACCGGCGCGGCCAGTTTGACGCGCGGTTCGAGCGCAACGCACGCGATGGTGAGCGCGCCGCCCTGCGAGCCACCCATCGCGCCGATGCGTTCGGCGTCCACTTCAGGAAATCCCATTACGATGCGCGCAAGTTGCGCGGTATCCAGAAAGATGTGGCGAAAGAGGAGGTTCTTCGGGTTGGGATCGTCCAAGCCGCGAATGATGTGCCCGCTGTGGGTGTTGCCTTTGACTTGCAGGTTGTCCTCGCTGGGGCCGCCTTGCCCGCGGCAGTCGAGCGCCGCGATGCAGAAGCCTTCGGAGACGTAGGCAAGCTTGTCCGTCCAATCCCCCACGTTGCCGGAATAACCGTGGAAACAGAGAACCGCGGGAGCGGGGGCCGTCAGACCGCGCGGGCGAATATACTTGGCATGAACCCGCGCGCCGCCTACGCCGGTAAACCAGAGGTCGAAGCACTCGGCATTGCGGAGAGGGAGGGTGTCGTTGGGGCGGAGTTCGACTTGGGGATCGACCGTATCGAGTTCGCGAAGGGACTCATCCCAGTAGGCGTCAAAATCGGCGGGACGAGGGTTGATTCCGCCATAGACGCGGAGTTCGTTGAGGGGTTTATCGACAAGAGGCATTCCCCGATCATTCCAAAAACACTTTCACATGCAAGTGTGAACTGCCAAATGACGCAAGCGCGCCCCCGATCTCTTTCGCGGGCGC
>SESG01004295.1_pt1 | contig 40230 bp, 55 predicted proteins | sample 3171421 | NCBI WGS metagenome assembly SESG01 (sample SAMN10866946, study PRJNA518727) | freshwater metagenome | biome: subpolar coniferous forest; feature: holomictic lake; material: water; isolation source: holomictic Lake 227, 6 m and 8 m depth | place: Canada: near Kenora, Ontario | collected...
CCCTCCACCCTCTTCGCTTTAATTTCGCCTTTCGCCTTTCTTTCGTAAGTGGGTTCGTTCGAGTTACTTGAGACCAGAACTGAGACGCAGTATCAACAGGGCAAGGCCCCAGGAGGGTGGGGAGGGGTAACCTTTCACCTGGCTGGCCGGGGTCGAATTGAAACGATACCTTGTAGCCCATCCAACTCCCTATTCCAGTATAACTCCTTTATAGCGGTATACGACTTATCGTAGTTCGGTGGGAGGGTCTCCTTTTTCTCGGGGGGGAGACCTTGCTTCATTCACTTAGTAGAGTGGGTAGATTATATTTATGGAATATTCCAGTATATTTAATGGGACTTGACGGGGGGGGAGGGGGACCGTAACCTTGCCCCATGACGACACGAATTTGTTCCATCACGCTTTCCAGCAGAACAAAGGAAAACATCATCGGGGACGCTCTGCGGAGTGTGGTGGACTGGGTAGATGTGGGGTTGGTGGTCAATATATTAGATGGTGAGGACGGGACACTGGAGGTTGCAAGGGAGGTGCTGGGGGACAAGTTCCTTTCGGTGAGGTGCGACCTTCCCGCTGAGCGGTTCAATGATATGAGGAATTTCGGTCTTCGGGAGGCTGAGAAGACGGGGTGCGACTGGGCGGTTGTTTTGGATACGGACGAGCGAATTGAGTTGAATGGGGTGGATATTAGGAAGGAACTTGCTGAGACTGACTGTGATTACCTAGATGTTTGCCGGGAGGGGACAGGGTTCCCCCAGCAGAGGTTCTTCCGGTTGCCAGCCAAGGGGCATTACAAGTATGTTTTCCACGAGGAGTACCTGGGAGGGGGGCGGAGGGGGTTACTTCCCGTTTGCAGACTGAGGGAGCTGCCCCACCCAGATAATATGGAATTGCAGAAAAAGTACTTGAAGGGCATCCGGGAGCAGCATTTAGAGGAGCCAAATCGGTTCAGGTGGTTGTTTTACTTGGGACTTACTTGCAATACGCTAGGGAAGCACCAGGAAGCCCTGAAGTGGTTCCGCAGGTCATATAAGGTTATAAAGCAGGGAGATGTAGCTTTCCACATCTGTGAGCAGTTGTTCAAGTTGGGGAAGTTCCATGAGTGCTTGAAGGAGAGTGGCAAGTTCTTGGTGCTTTATCCAGACTTTGCGGAGTTTCATTTATTCGCTGGGGGGTGCTGTTTGAACCTAGGTAGGTTCCAGGATGCCGTTAGCTGGGGGCAGATGGGGATGGGTCTTACTTGGTCTGGTAGGCCAGAGGGAGACACCAGGGATGGGGAGAAGGACTTGAGGGCGTATTATGACGGCCCCTGGTGGGTTATAGCTAAGGCTTGTGAAATCCTTGGAGATGTAGAGAATCAAGGTAGGGCAGAAGATATGATGAACAAACTAAAGGAGATGCGTGAGAAAATCTGGGGAATTAGCAGACAGGGTTGGACGGCCAAAGAACTACAAGGAAGATGAACCAATGGACCCAGAGGCTTATGGGGTTCAGAAGAACCTTGTAGATGGTCTTTCCACTAACCTGAAGAACCTAGTGAAGTATGGTGGGGAACATTCCATGAGCAGTAGGCAGAAGCAGAAGCTTGCCAGCGAAGCTATGGTTAGCCTGATGATGCAGCCTGAGTACCGGATTCGGTTCGTGGACTGGGCGTTGAAGAACCCAGGGGATGCAGCTAAGTTGATGGCTACGCAGATTCCGAAGGAGATTCACATTGAGCAGACCACACAGCATAATATTGTCATTCTGCCTCCTTCTATTAGTGCGGAAGAGTGGTTGGCTGAGAATGACCGGACGGTGGATGCTGAGGTCATACCTTGGCTCGGAGATACTGGGACGGCTATTGAGGTAGAGAGATGACGGTTGTTGCCTGGAGTCCGCAGGAGCGTCAGCGAGTCTTTATTCAGTGTCCTTATCAGGAGATTCTATATGGTGGTGCTGCGGGAGGTGGGAAGACGGACGGCCTTCTGGGAGACTTCCTTAATCATGCCAACCTATTCGGTAAGAGCGCAGTTGGTGTTCTGTTCCGTAAGTCCTTCCCTGAATTTGAGGAAGTTCTCAGGCGGTCCCACGAGATTTACGGGGCCATTGGGGCCACCTATAAAGACAAGAGTAAGAGTTGGTCCTTCCCGAATGGTGCTTCTCTCCGTCTTGCTTATATTGAGAGTTATGAGGATGCCCTCCAGCACCGAGGCTTTCAGTACTCTTGGGCGGGATGGGACGAGTTGACCCTTTGGGGAACGGACGATGAGTACATTTTCATTCAGTCCCGCATGAGGAGTGCCTCTGGCGTTCCAACTAGGATCGTTGCCACCACAAACCCAGGTGGTCCTGGTCATGTTTGGGTGATGAAACGGTTCGCTGTAGACACCCACCCAGGGGGGATGAAGCCCTTCCACACCTACCTGGACATCAAAAAGAACCTCACTTTTGAGGACAAGGAGCTTGATAGGCTCAAAACCTCAGAATTGCATGAAGATATAAAGCGTCGCACTCGTATTTTCATCCCCGGTAGGCTTTCTGACAACGCTTTCCTGGATTCCGATGGCGAATACCGGGCCAGATTGCTCTCCATGCCCGAATCTCAGCGAAAAATGCTCCTGGAGGGCCGTTGGGATGTTGTTGAGGGGGCATTTTTTGAGGAATGGAGTCCTCATGTCCATGTTATCAAGGGATTTAAGCCCCCAAAGGACTGGAAACGGTGGATGGCAGGGGATTGGGGCAGTTCTAAGCCTTATGCCTTCCTCTGGGCGGCTACAAGTCCCTCTGGAGATGTCTATATCTACCGGGAACTCTACGGATCTGATGGGAAACCCAATGTAGGCAACCGAAAGGGAGCTTACGAGGTGGGGCAGTTGATCCGGAGCATAGAACTGGAGAATGACGAATGGATTACGGAACGCTATCTGGACGCTTCTTGCTTCGACGATCACGGCCTAGGCACAACCATTGCGGCACAGTTCGCATCTCCCTCTGGAGGGAGTGTTCACTTCCAGAAGTCGCAGAAGAAGAACAAGGCCGGGAGCATTTCGCTCCTTCGGGACTACTTAAAGACGGTAAATGGGCAGTCCAGACTGAAGGTAATGGATGTCTGCACGAGTCTGATTCGGACGCTCCCAAGCCTCCAGACGGACAAAAACAACCCCGAACAGTATGATACTGACGGTGAAGATCACGCCACTGATGCTCTTATCTATCTGATTAGAAAGAACATTAAGACATTTGAGGACCAAAAAGCGGAGAAGTCTGTAATGGTCAGAAACAAAAAACTTTTACAGCAGTTTGGCGAGTTTGGTTGCCAGTAGTATAGTGTATAGATTGGAGGGCATATATGAACTCGATGCTTGATTTCCTAAAGACTGGTAAGGGCAAGAAGAAGAAGAAAGAACCCGAAAAGGGCGAGACTATGAAGCACGAGAAGGGCGAAAGCAAGCCCTTCGAGAAGAAGGAAGCCAAGATGAAGGAGGAGTACTAATGTTCCGTAACTGGATGCGTAACCGCCTTGGTCTTGACTCTGCTCCCGTATCTAATCCCATGAGCCCAATGGGAGGGATGAAGGGTGGTCTTATTCCCCAGGAGAATCCAATGTTCCCTATGGATGGAGTGAAATCTGCCGGAGCGTGGCTACCCCAGGAAAATCCCATGAGTCCGATTGGATTTGAGAATCGTCCCCAAGGTGGTGGCGAAAGTGCGCCATTTGGTTATCAGCCAATGGGACAGTTTACTCCACAGCCTTCCAATACTCCTCCTATGGAACAAAAGTTCGGGGCAAGAAGTCTTCACGCCTCTAGCCCTTTCATGTGGTAGCCAATGATTACTCCTGGTGTTGATGTAGCGGCTTTTGCAAACTGGGGCGCTGACTGGTGGCGCAAGCGCAAGTCTGAGCGTCTAGAGAAGGAACGCATCTGGCAGGAGTGCTGGCTGGCTTATGTCTCTAAGTTTGGCAAAACCTGGGATAACATCCAGGATTTTAGGTCTAAGCGTTACATCCCCATCACCCAACAGGCGGTTGAGGCAGTAGCTGCTCATCTCACCCAGGGGGTCATGCCATACGATGAGTTCTTCGACATTTATGGCAGAACGCCAGATGATGACCCCAAGGCTAAGGCAAACAAGTCCCTACTCCAGTGGCAGCACCACAAGACTGGTTTCCGCACCAAGATGAACCAAGTCATCAAATACTCCACCATCTTTGGGAATGTCCCCTACTGCGTGAACTGGACCACCCGCACCCAAGTGGTTCCAGACGAAGCAGCTTTCATGCAGAACATGATGATGGCCCAGCAGCAGGTTCAGATGGGGATGGAACCCGAGATTGCGGACTCTGCCCCCACGATGGAACAGCGTGTCTATGACGGTCCTACTCTGGAAGTGGGCAATATCTTTGACTTCTGCATTGAGCGCCACTCCAACAACCCTGACTATGCCCCCAGATGTATGCGAACCTTCAAGAGCAAAGCATACCTCTTGTCCATGCAGTCCTCTGATGGGTACTCCGTCTATGAGAACTTAGATGAAGTCCATGAGTCTGATGGGCAAAACGATCCCAGTGACGGCCTTAAGCGTGAAGTATATAGGCTTGAGGGCTTCATTGACCCTCCCAAGAGCATGGTGGAGTTGCTTCAGTTTGAGGGCGATCTTGAGTTACCCGGTCCTGATGGTCCGGTCATCTATAAGAACCACATCTTGGTGATTGCCAACCGAAGTAAGGTGATTCGGTTTGAACCCAACCCCTTCGCTCATGGCAAATGCTCCTGGAATATGTTTGTCCTCTACCCCGAACCCGGTGAGGTTTATGGCCGAGGGATTGTGGAACCTGCCCTTGGCTTGCAGGATGTGATCAATGTCCGGGCTAATCAGGTGATTGAGGCTAACTCCCTCATTATCAATCCAGTCTTCACCCACGTTCAGGACGGCGTGTTTGATGCCGATGAGTTCCTCTCTGCTCCCGGCGCTCTTTACCCAGTAGCGGCTCAGGGCAACATTCAGCCTCTCCATGTGATCCCACAGGCTTCCTTGGGATTCCAGGAAATCGGCTTTATGATGGCCCAGCACAACCAGTCCACTGGGGCGCAAGCCTCCTTCACCACCCAGGACTACAAGAAGAGCGCCACTGAGGTTGCCGCAAGCGCCGGGATGAGTTCTGGGCGTGATGCCGAGACGCTCAAGCATATTGAGTACAACCTACTCAATCCGATCCTGGGTATGCAGATGCAACTAAACCAGCAGTTGATGGACGAAGCGGTCTGGATCCGGGTTGCTGGCGATCCCAATACGGGAACAATGTTTGACCCTAATACCGGGATGCAGTTGAATGTCCCCGGCCCTGCGGTGATGAAAGTTGCCCCAATGGACATTGAGGGGGACTTTGATTGCTTTGCGGTTGGTGCTGTCAATGTTGCTAACGCCCAGCAGCAGATTGGGCAGACGATTCAGTTGATTAGCGTCCTAGCCCAGAGTCCTGCGGCTCAGGTGATTAAATGGAACGAACTGGCGAAGGATCTATTTAACCTTGCCAGGATTAGGGATAGTTGGAAGTTCATCAAGACGGACCAGGAGATCCAAATTGAGCAACAGCAACTCTTCGCTCAGCAACTTGCTATGCAACAGGCTCAGCAAGGACCCCAGCAAGGACCTGGAAAATCAGGAGGCGCTAACTCGGCTGGGAGCCAACCCGGACCTTCAGGCGTTTCTTCTTTGGCTGGAATGGCAGAACAGCACGGCGCTCCAACCAACGGACCCGACCCTGGACAACTGGCAGGTTCACGCCTCGCATAAGAACGGCATGAGAGAAATGATCAAGCGTATTGCATTGTTATTTGAAAGATCGTAGTATAACCCTGTCAGAGATGACGTTAAACATCGGTTAAAGGAGGGGACTTTGAGCCCAGAAGAACTTGACAATCAGGTTGGTGAACAAGAGGTTGAACCCGAAGTTCAGCCGGAACCCGAAAAGCCTAGGCGAATCGAGGTTGATCCGGATGAATTGAAGGAACTTCGAGACACCATCCGGCGACAGTCTGAAGAACTGCACCAGCAGAAGTTGTGGGCTATGCAGCAGATTCAGCAACAGCAGAAGTCCGAACCCGATCCCCAGGTTGATCCTGATGTGGAAAGAGTGCTTGCTCCTGTGATCCAGAAGAACCTGAAACCCATGTTGGAGGAAAACGAACGGCTTAGGGGCCAAGTTTCCTCTCTTGCAGAACAGGCACGGGTACAGGCGAACATTGATTACATTGAAAGAAACATCCCGAACTTTGAGGATATCCGGCAGGACTTGGCTAAAGAAATTGAGTCAATGTCTAAGCAGGATCAGGAAATCATCCTGAACTCCCCCTCGCTGATCGTGAAAATCGCCCAGGGGCTTAACAGCAATCGGGGTGTCTCATCCAAGCAGGTCTCTAGGCAGAGGGCCGTTTCGGAATCCTCTACCGCAACTTCCGCAACCAAAAACTCTTCTGGTCTTGGCAATGTCGATTGGAACAACCTGTCTCCCGCTGAATTTGCGGCCCAGGAAATCAAAATCGAGCAAATGCGCCGGAACAGAAACTACTAAAAGGAGCCAGAAATGGCCGTTACTACCTCTAGCACCCTCTCAGCCCTTACCCAGTACATTCAGCGCAAGGGCCTTGCTGTCGCAGACCCTAACCTCGTTATTGGCGAGTACGGCCTGAAGAACAGCATCCCCCAGAAGAACAGCAAGACGATGGCCTTCCGGCGCTACGAGCGTATTAGCCCCACTACGGGTAAGGACGCTTCCACCATCAAGAGCCTCGTTGAAGGCACGATCCCCACCGACACCCAGCCCACCATCACCACCGTCACGCTCACCCTGAGCCAGTACGGTAACCTCTTCCGGGTTTCGGATCAGGTTGAGTGGATCAATGAAGTGAGCGTGGACACCGAACTGATGGCCCGTAACTCCGAGAACATGGCTCAGACCATTGAGACCGTGTACCGGGATGGCATCATGGCGGGTTCTGCTTTTGGCCGTCTGACTGATAGCATCGGCACTATCGGTGCTGGCGCTCGTACCACCGTGGCTGGCAAGATCAATGCCGTGGCGCTTGACAAGGTTGCTCGTATCCTGAAGGGTGCTGACGCTAAGTTCTACACTGAGCAGGTTGATGCCACCACCAAGATTGCGACCCAGGCCGTCCGTAAGTCTTACATCGCCGTCACCCACCCTGACGTTGAGTTTGACCTTGAGAGCGTCCCTGATTACGTCCCTGCCGCCAACTACAGCAGCAACTCCGGTCTGCTGAAGGGCGAAGTGGGCTCCTACCGTAACATTCGCTTCGTCACCTCCACCCTGTCCAAGATTTTCGCTGACGGTGGTGCTACCAAGGCCGGTACGAAGTCCACGACTGGTACTGACTCGGACGTTTACGCTACCCTGATCTTTGGCAAGGAAGCCTACACCGTGGTTGATCTGGCCTCTGCTGCCAACATCTTCTACACTCCTGCTTCCAGCCAGGATCACGCCAATCCTCTTGGGCAGTGGTTCAGCCTGGGGTGGAAGGCCATGTGCGGTTCGGTCATCCTCAACGATGCCTGGATCTATCGTCTTGAGACTGTTGCCACCGCTTAGTAACTAAACGGGGAAGGGGGCGAAAGCCCCCGCCCCTCCTCTAACCTTTTAAGGAGATTTCACATGGCCGTTGGTGTTCTCACTAACATTAAGGTGGATGCCGTTAATGGCATTTTCACTGCTGTCCTCACCGCAGATGGTTCTCCCTCTGCTTGCTCTGTTTTCCCTGGCTTTAAGCCCCGTGTTGTCAAGTCCACCCAGATCACCGGCACTGTTGGTACTGGCGCTATGACGATGGGCAATGAGAATATGACTGCTGCTTACCTCGTTCAGCTTACGAGCGTTGGCACTGTCACGATTCCCACCAGCAACGGTTTCACGTTTCTGGACGGCACGGAGGCTTCTCCTGCTTCCAAGGCCACCAATAGCCCTGGCGCTTCTGGTCAGGGTGTTACGCTGGGCACGGCTGTTCAGGCTACCGCCTCTGCCGCTTACCTTATCGAGATGTACCGCTAGTCAACCTAAACCGGGGAGGGGGCTTCGGCCCCCTTCCTCCCTGCGGGGAAAAAGGAGATCGCCTATGAGCGAAGTGAGCAGTAAACCCGGACGCAAGCCTATGAACAAGGAAAGCCGTCCTGCCAATCCGAAGTTCTACGATGAAGCCCCCCAGGAGGAGCATCGTGCAGTAGCTGAAATGCCCCGCCCCGTGCGGGATAGTCGCTTCTCCGGCAAGTGCCGCAGATTTATGCTCCATAAGGTTCCCAACTGTTCTGAGTGGGCCTACGCTTGCCCCGGAACTTTGAATCCAGTTCACGTTCAGCGTGGCAAGATGGTTGTTTTGCCCGAAGAGTACTTTGAGGCATTCAAGTCTGCTGGCGTAGATATGCTGAAGTGCGACATGGATTTCCCGTCTGGTGGATCTCCGACCTACTACACCGAATACATTACCAACTACCCTTACCAGGATATGGGAGAGGCAAGTTGGGAAGAGTACTTGGAATGGAAGTCCGAAGACTCTAAGAAGGTCCATCCAAACCAGGCAAAGAAGCGGTAAGATTTATGGGGAGGGAATATGCAGAGATTCTTTGGGGAAAAGCGGGATGAGTATGGTCGGGCAGAAGCGGGAGCATCCGTTTCTGTTTACGACACTGGCACTAGCAACCTTTCGGTTATCTACGCTGCCTCCGATCCGCTAACAACTCCATTCTCTGCTATTCCCAATCCCCTTACAACTGATGCCAATGGGCGTTATGGTTTTGCTGCCCCTACTGGCGTGTATGACATTGTGATTCATGGCTCTGGGGCCGCTGAGTATAAGAACAAAGTGGCGATGTTTGACCAAACTACCTCAGGCACCACTGGTGCGGGTGGATCAAGCACTCAGATTCAGTACAACACTGGTGGAGTGCTGACGGGTTCTGCCTCTTTAACTACCGATGGTACGAACCTAACGGTAAGTGGATACGAGAGCGTTGAGGCAGTAAGATTCAACACCTCTACCCCGGATACATCAAATGTCACTGGCAACACCTACTGGGACTCTACCAATAAAACTTTAACTACAGTAATCGACTCAACGCTTGGTATTAATCTTCAACACGGGCAAGAACAGTATGTACATTGCATTAATGACGATGCTGTAAAAATACTTAACGGCAAAGTAGTCTATATTAATGGGTCTTACCTTGGAGAACCAACCGTTGTTCTTGCGAAAGCCAACACGCTAGCAGATTCCTGGAGAACCATTGGTATTGCCACCCAGGATATTGAGGTTGGCGCAATTGGGTTAATCACTACCTTTGGGGTTGTACATAATCTAGACACATCGGGTTATTATGCCGATGGTGCACCGCTTTTCCTTTCTGCTACCACCGCTGGGAATCTAACCGATGCGGCTCCTTCTTCGCCAAACTATGTAGTTCAGGTTGGTCTTGTTGTTGGTAAGGGTGTAGCGGGTGCAATTTTTGTTTCCCCATCAAGGATTGTCGCAAATGATGATTCTCTAACCGACAATAGCAAGATAGTCGCTCCGTCCCAGAGGGCCGTGAAAGCGTACTCGGACGCTTTCGCTTCTTCCCTCGCCAGCACGGCCTCGGCTGCGCTGGGGGATGCGCTGGTGGGGGTCAAAAATGGGACCGCTGCCACCACACAGCACGAATTCAACAGCAGACACCTGGATGCCAAGGACTACGGAACGGACCTCGGCTCTGCCGTAGGGAGTATCGGCGCAACCGTGGCGACACTTACTGTTTCGTCTGCTATCACCCTGAACGCTGATGCCACCGTCCCGTCTACGCTCACCTTACGCTTTGAGCGGCCTGGAACCCTTACCATCGCATCGGGCAAAGTCCTCACCTACAACGGAGACACCAGCGGCTGGGGCATCTACAACATGTTCCTGGGTGCTGGAACAGTCACCGGACCCAAGAAGGTCTACCCGGAGTGGTTTGGTGAGGTGGTAACGGATGCCGGAGCCACGATAAACAAGGCGTTTGCCTGTGTGGGTAGCAGTTCAAGCGTTGAACTGACTGCCAGCAATTACCCCATCACCACGACCATCACCTTCCCGCCTGACAAGGAAAAAATCAAACTGTTCAGCACTCATCGCTCCACGATCAGCGTCCCGGCTGGTTCGCTGAATGCTATCGACTGCACAGCCACGAACGAAGGTAGCTCTGCCCATATCGTCGAGGGGTTGTATATCCTCGGCACGAATGTCTACTATGTCGGGGCTAGTGGCTATACCCAGAACAACACCGGGGCCGGGATCAGGATGCAACGCCCTGCTGGTGATACCACGAACACAGCCACGGCCTACAACGTGGTCGTTCGGGATTGTGTAATCTATAAAATGAAATATGGGATTAGGCTACGTTGCGTGATCAACTGTCACTTCGAGGATCTGGACATCCGGTTCAACAATTACGGGGTCTATTTCGATGGTGGGATGAGCAATGCTAACGACTTCTCCGGGTGCATGATCACCACCAATGCGACAGCTGGAGTCTACTCCGCTGGAACTACAGGCGGGGCGCTCACGGAATCGACGAATAATGTTTTCCACAACTGCATCATGGAATCAAACCACCCCTATCAGGCTGGGACTATCGGAGATCCTGCCGTCGTGGGTGGGTTCGCCATTTACCTGAACAACTCATTCGATTGGGTCTTTGACAACTGCTACACAGAGGACCACGAGTGGAGCGTCTACCTTACCGGCGGGTCAAAAGGCAACCAGTTCAAGAACAACCGGTCTGGGCCTGGAGGTGGTGGGCTGGATGCCATCATGCTTTCAGGCGCTACCACCTGGAACAACATCTTCAGCCAGTGTAAATCGACGGTTGTGGCCCTGACCAATGCTAACTTCTGCTCTGACAATGCCAATCAGATCGGGAATCAGGTGCTTGACTGTGAGGGTATCAACTTTATCAGCGGGTCCGTGCTGACCATGCCTTACATCAGGAACATCCGTGGGAACCTGAATGTCGGTTCGGATAAGGGCTACGGACAGATCGGCAGCAACCCCTCTAGCCAACGACAGGCATCAGAAGGCACGACACCTGGGGACATCACCGGGCTTGCCACAGCCACGGCCACACTTCATGTTCGCGGCATCTCTGAAGTGCTGTTGGGTTCTGGTGTTGCTGCTGCCGCAGGTAATACCACCATCACGACCATCGACGGCAAGACTCCCGGGCAGTTCCTTGCGGTCTACAACTACCAAGCCACCAGGACAGTGACGATCAAGGCCGACAGCGGCATGACTGGTCAGATCGTCCCCAAGGGTGGGGTGGATGTGGTATTCAACAACTACGGCCAGTTTGTTCTCTTCTACATCACTGGAGGGGATAGCACCGGTGTCCCAGGCAGGGCATACGAGGTTGGGAGGAACTTCTAATGGCGCAGAAAGTTCTGACGCTTTCAGCGGGTGGTCTCATCACTGAAATAAATGACGCCTACCAAGGGACGGTGACCTCCGTTGCGGCTATCACCCTTGGGACAACTGGGACAGACCTATCCTCCACGGTAGCGACAGGGACCAGCACCCCTGTCATTACGCTTCAGGTTCCTACGGCATCTGCCGCAAACAGGGGGGTGCTGTCCTCTGCCGACTGGTCTACCTTCAACGGGAAATACACACCTGGGACAGCCTTATCCGCAACGAGTGGGACATTTTCGGGTGGTGTGGGGTCTGCGGGGACGCTGCGAACTACTTCTGGCGGTAGCTTTTCATCTGGGGTTGGTGTTGAGATCGACTACAACCAAGGGGGGGCTAACACTGGTCGTATTTTAGCCTATGACCGAGATGGCGGGGCAAGGAAAGACCTGATCATTGATGGGTTGAACCTTATTTTTAAGGTTAACGCAGGAACAACCACGCTAACTCTGGCCTCTGCTGGAACAGCTGCCTTCGCTGGGGCGGTCCAGTCCACCACCCACAAAGTAACCTCCGCAGGAGGCTACATCTCCTCTGACGGCTCCACCGGCTACACCGGGACCGTCACCACGGCCTCCCTGGTGGGCAAGACCCTGACCATCAAGGATGGGATTATCACAGGCTTCGCCTGACATTACCGGGTTTGTTTAGGAGAACTAAGTGGTTACATTCAAATCAGATAGGTACAACATTCTGACGAATGATGACTTTGTTGTTTTTGATGGGGCCGCTACTACTTCGTTTATCCTTCCACTAGCAACTGGATCTGGACTCCGTAAGACAATTAAGAACACAGGAACCGGGGATCTGGTTGTTGCCGTGAATAAGACGGACACCATTGATGGACTAACCTCTAGAACCATTGCCCCACAGGAATCAGTTGATTTCTGCGATTCGGCTACTGGCAAGTGGATTGTTGCCACCACAAGCAGTACCGGTATGGTTACTAGTGTCAGTGTGGTGACGGCAAATGGTATAAGTGGGACGGTTGCAAATCCCACTTCTAATGCGGCAATTACACTGTCTTTGGGGGCTATCACGCCTTCGTCGGTCAATTCAGTAGTGTTGAGTGGTTCTTCCGCTCCTACTTTGGCGGTTACAGGGACTGCTTCCGTCAGCAACGCCAATACAGGGGACCAAACCCTGGTGGGATTAGGGGGTGTTCCTACTTCCCGAACCATCAGCACAACTGCCCCCATTACCGGAGGAGGTAACCTTTCCGCAGATCGAACCCTGGCTATGGCTGCCGCTGCTTCTGGAGTCAATGGCTACCTGACCTCAACAGATTGGGCCTCCTTCACGGCAAAGGCAGAACTTCCAACCACAACGGCGGTTGCCTCTGCCATTTTAACCGCTGGTCAGTGGGTGAGCTTCCATGATGTGGCTGGAGTGAAGAATGTGCGTCCAGCAGACTCAACTGATGCAACTAAACCAGTTCACGGATTTGTGTTAAGCGGGTTCTCATCTAGTGCAACCGCAACCATTTACCTTTTTGGTATCAACAACGCCATCCCTTTCGGGTCGTTTGTAGCAGCAGATGCTGGTAAACCAGTGTTCCTATCCACCGCCGGAGGCACTACCCTAGCCCCTCCTTCCACTACTGGAAACTTACTTCAGCAGGTAGGTTGGGTAGACGGGGTTGGGGCGACCTTGACTGTGAATCTCATCAATTCGCCGGGTATTGTACGGGCATAGTGTATATTTATAGCGAGGTGACAAATGGCTTATGGGATTCATTCTGATGTAGCACAAGACCAGTTTGGTAATGTGGTGACCAGCGCCACGGTGACTGTCTACACCGTCACGGCTGGAAGTGTCGTTACTAACCCGCTTCCATCCATCTACACAGCGGCTTCTAGCATCACGGCAACGCCTGTTACCCAGTCCAACCCAATGACCACCGACTCCCTTGGTAGGTATTCTTTTGGCGCTCCAGATGGCTTCTACGCAATAGACATTAGTGGGTCGAATTTTGCTACTTATCGGGTATATAGGAACATCGTTGCTGCTTACCTCCCAGGTGCGGGCGGGGTTGCTTCGGTTTCCCTCGGTCTTCCCGCTCAGTTTGCCATCTCTGGAAGCCCTGTTACTGGGACTGGGACTCTAACTGGTAGTTGGAATACTCAGACTGCTAACTACGTCTTAGCGGGGCCTTCTAGCGGTGCTGCGACGGTTCCTACCTTCCGTGCCTTGGTGGCTGCTGATCTTCCAACTAGCGGAGCTTCTGCTGCCACCTATCAGAGCCTCTCTACTGTTACCGGGGCGTTGGTCCTAACCGCTCTTACTCTGGATGTTTATGGCCGGGTTACCGGAACCTCAAACACCTCCACCACTCTTGCGCTTCCGGGCGTGGCAAATACCTGGACCAAGAGCCAGAATGTTGCGGCAGTTACCCTAACCTTTGCTTCTCCTCTGGCAACGGACGCTTCTGCTGGAAATGCTTTTGAAGTTGTTTTGACCAATAACTTCACAATGAGTTTCCCAACTAACCTTGTTGCTGGTGGTACTTACCTATGGAAATTAACCCAGGATGTTACTGGAAGCAGATTGGTAACTTGGTCTGGAAACTGGAAGTGGCCTGGGGGAACTCCTGGGACTCTTTCTACTACGGGCGGTTCCATCGACCTGTTAACTGCCTACTACGATGGTACAAATCTGCTCTGCACCTTGCAAAAGGCATACGCCTAATGTTCACCGTTCCTGTTGGCAATTTTAGCCAAACATCTACATACATTAGGCCTACATCTTGTACGGCTGTTGCTACGGGTACAGGTGCAATTGCAAACCCAGGGAGTTCGTACGACTTAGACACTAATACCTATTGCGAAGTAACCTCGTCCGATAACGGGACTGCTTCATTAACCTGGGATGTGTTTCCGCTTTCGGCAATAACAAACCCAACCATCAATATCCTATGCTCTGGTGAAGGAGTATGGGCTCTTCCTACAATTACTGTATCTGTTGATGGTGGTACATCTTACCCTTACACAATGGATCTTAGCGTAACATCAACAAAACTTAAAACACCGTTGTCTTACATCGATTATAGGTTTGTATGCCCCAATGGTGAAGCCGTACAAACAAAAAATTGGGCATCACTAAAAATAACTGGTGTATTTGTTACTTCTTCGTTGCGGGTTAAGTTGTACACAGCCACTTCATATAATGGAATCCCAACCGTGCCGGAATTGACCGACACTAAGGTTTATGATATTTATATTTCCAGGTAGGGGGATGGATGACAACCGTTTCATATAGTCCGAACCAGACTCCAATCCTCAAGGACTTGGTGAATCGTATTCTCAATGAGTGCGGTATTGAGTCACAGAACGATCTCCCCACCAGCAACTTCTTGGGGACTGTAACGGCTATGAACGCCGTGAATGATGTCGTTAATGATATTAAATGCCGAAACCGCTGGGAGTGGCTCAAGGCCAGTGCAGTGGTGAACCTTCAGGCTGGAATTGGTTCTTATGCCCTCCCTGCTGATTTCTCTCGGATGTGCTATCCGTTTGTTCCTTTCACGGGTTCTTCCTACTCAATGCAGTTGCGGGAACTAACTCCTGATGAATGGAACCAGATTGTCCCCACCCTAGTCATTAGCCAGCCTGGTACTCCTCAGTACTACTCTGTGGACTCCAATGTTGTCACCTTTGGCCCTGCCCCTAACAGCGAGTACATCTCTACCTATCCTCAGTTGACCTTTTCTTACTTTAAGGGGCCTTCCGCTCCGCTAGGGGCTTCCGATCAGCTTCTGGCCGTTGATGTTCCTCCTGAGTTTGTAGAAGCAGTTGTGGCCTTTGGTAAGTGGAAAATGAAGTTGTTCCTTGAGTATCCTGACTGGCAAGCAGAGCAGATGCGGTACGAACAGGCTCTCCGTATCCAGATGAACCGTAATAACGCCGGAAGGCGCACTCCCCGAATGAGACTAACTTACAACTCTAATACGGTGTGGTAATGGCTTACGCCGGAAGGACCAACCAGGAACCTGAGATTTTGAACATGGGGGGCCTCAATCTAAAGGCTACCCAGGTCAATATCAAGGACGGGGAAGCCCAGGATATCGACAATGTGGACATTGATCTGTCTGGCGCTTTGACTGTCCGGAAGGGATACGAGTCACTCTCCTCTATCTCGGGAACCGTGGAATACTTCAACAACTACTTCACTTCCACTGGGCAGGAAGTCTTTGTTGCTATTGTCTCGCATAAATTTTATGAGTCTACTTCTATCAATGGTCCCTGGACTGACCGTACGGGGAGTTTTTCTCTAACTGGAACGAACTGGAACGGGACCTACTGTGCCAATGCGTTCATCTTCTCCAATGGGGTAGATCAGCCGATGATCTCCCAGTATGGATGGGATCTCCAGTCGCTTGAGACTGCTTCTCTGGTCATCCCCCCAACTGCCCTGAATGTGATCGGGGTTGGAGGAACGGGGGCCACCACTTACTACTATGTTGTGACCTCTATCTCTGGGCGAGGAGAAAGCCTTGGCTCGGTTCCGGTAGCCCTGACAACTGGAGCAGCCACTCTATCCAGTACCGATTACAACCAAATCTCCTGGACTCCTTCAGATGGCGCTCAGTCCTTCTATATCTATCGGTATGAAGCTGGGGCCTACAACTTCGTTGCAGAAACCACCTCATCTTCGTACTCGGACCATGGGGCCACTTCAGACACCGCTATTCACCCCCCAGCGGCCACAGGAGCCTACAACACCCCTAATGACTGGAACACCAACGGATCTCCAGATGGGTTTGCAGTTCTTGCCAGGGGAAGGAATCAGCATCTAATCGCTTGGAGAAAGTCCGACATCTGGGTTGCTGCTTACGGTTCTTACTCGGATTGGTTTACTCCCAACGATGCCTTTGCCTTCCAGATTCTTGGCGGGGAGGATAACTCAGTAAAGGCCGTTGTAACTTTATACGACTTCACGGTTTTCTTCTCAGCGACAAACACTTTCGTCTACACTGGATCTAGTTCGGCTGATATTACGCAGAACAAGCTTCTTCATACTGGATGTGTAAGCCCCTATTCTATTGTACCTGTGGGGGATGACATTTACATCTGGACCCAGTTTGGACCTACAACTCTAAGTCGTATACTTCAGGGTGCAGACATCCAGCTAGTTCCCATGTCTGTAAAGGTGGCTCCCCTTGTCTTCGACCAAACAAACCGCTCTAACTGGTCTCTTATCTCCGGATGGCACGATATACGCTCTCAGCGTGTTTGTTGGGCTTACCCTAATAGTGGTTCTGACTCTAATGATGGAGTTCTCATATTCAATTATTCGGTCCCTCAGCCGGACGGTACGAAGGGGGCGTGGACTAAGTATTCCGACTGGAATGTAGTCAACGCTATCCTTTCTTCCTCCACATCCAATGTGTATGGGGCCTTGTCCTCCGGAACGATTGCCCATCTTCATACTTCCGACACTGACAATGGAACGGATATTGCCTGGTCCTATAAGAGTGCTTGGTTTGATTTGAGAACCTGGATCAAGAAGCGTCTTCTCTGGCTTGATTTGCTTATGGACTCCACATTCGATTACTTGGTTAATGTGAAGCTGTCCTGGGAATTCAACCGGGTAGGTTGGAACGAAACCCATCAAGTTACTAACTCTGCTACGGATAATTATGACATCCAGACTAGCGGGGACTTGAACCAGCACCGAGTTTATGTTGCAGGTAACGCACGGTACTTCCAGTTTGTCTTCTCCGGTGTTGGCCCTGCCAAGATCGTTGGATTTAGGCCCGATGCACGGGTAAAGGGAATTCGATGATCGAGGTTACCTTCATTCCCCGCCGCATGGAAGGAGTTGAGCTATATGAACTTCTCAGCAAGCATCGCCTCCTTCCCCGAACCCTGGAAGATCCCAACGTATGTATCTCCCTGGCAGAATCCTCTGATGTTGGCTTCTTGCACGAGGGGGAAAGAGTTCTTGCAGTCATTCTTGAAACTCACCCATCTAAAGACGTTGTGGAGTTGATCTGGGTGAATGAGGTGGGGAGACTCCACCAGCGAAGGGATGAACTTTGCCGGGTTGCGATGGATCTCCGTAATCGCTGGTTCATGGAAGGGGACAAGGCAAGAGTGGGGGTTCATATCCCTATTGCCCGTACCCAGACCATCCGAACCCTTAAAAACCTTGGGTTTAGGCTTGAAACTCTCCCCTGGGGGATTCGGTCCTGCCAAACTTATGGGAACCACATGGAGTCTATGGCGGTTCTTAGTCTTCTTCCTGCCGATCCTATTAAGGTTCCGTTGAATGTAATGCCACAAGATACTACACTTTCAGAAGCGGGGTGATGGATGCTATTAACAGGTTCTTCGGTTGGTTCTGGTTTGGGTACTGCCGCTGGGGCCTTCTTTGGCCCTGTTGGCGCTGGTGTGGGTGGCGCTCTTGGTGGCATGGTTGGGAGTGCTTTTGATAAAGCACCTTCTGCCCCTCTTCCTCCTCAGTTGGGCGCTCCCGCAACTCCCGGCGCAGTGTCGGGCACTTATGGCGGTTCTTACATCAACCCCGTTACAGGGCAGATTGTCTATGCCTCTAACGCCAATATGCCTTCTTCCACCCAGATGTATAACCAGGATCTGATGTCCCGGTTGATGGGGTATGGCGGTGGTGGACAGGACTTGACCCGTCAGATTGCCGCCCAGCAGGGGACTCTTGATCGTCTAAAGTCGCAGGGTGCAGGAGCTGTGAAACTCACTGACTATGTTGATCCGGCATGGGTCAGCAAGGATGATCCCAATAAGGTGATCAACTGGCAGGACTACATTAATAAGCGTGGGGCAGATAATCCGTTGTGGGATCTGTTCATGGGTTCAACCAACGGCAACTATGGCTCTAAGAACCCCGATATCTCTTTCTCGAATTGGGCCAAGGACACTTACAACAAGTTCCTTGCCCCCAAGTTGGAGTCCTACAAAAAGGCCGCTGATGTTGCCAAGGGCAATGAGGCCGTTTATAACCAGCAGTATGCAGATGAGCAGCAGAAACTTGCCACTCTTCAGGATTACCAGACTCAGATGGGAAGTGCTTCTGAAGCAGCTTCCAAGAACCCCATTCTGTCCTACCTAAACAATGGTCCTGATCAGTCTAACTATCTACAGCACCAGATGACCCAGCAATACAAGAACGCTGAACTTGCCAACCAGCAGAGCATGGCGAAGCGGGGCATGGGAAGTAGTGCCATGAGTGAGATTGGTGGTGCTGGGAATCGTCTTGGGCTTGCTCAGGGAATTGCTGGAGCGCAGATCCAGGCTGGTCAGCAGAACTACAACAACCGCCTCTCCATGCTTGGTTATTTGAGTGGTCAAAACGCCCAGAATGTTCAGACTGAACTTGGTCGTGGTGGACTTAATAACTCACAGATGGGTATGGGTCAGGGCGTGGGTCAGAACATGGCAAGTGCTACCACTAACCAGCAAGCCGCTAATCAGGGCATGGGCTGGCAGGGGCAGATGGCCGGGTTCAATGCTAATCAGGCTCAGGGAATTGCTAACCAGAACGTCTGGGGGAGTGCGGCTAACGCTCTTGGGGCGAATGCTAATAACATCTCTAACTGGCTTAAAAACCAGCGGGGCATCGCATGAACGCCAATGAATGGTCATACAACGTACAGAATCCTTTTGCGGCTATGGGGGAATAGATGAGCATCTATGACACTCTCCTAGGCACTGTGGGGCAGGGATATGCCCAGGCTAACCAGAACGCAATGGCTCAGGCTCAGATGCCCACCTTTGCAGATAGGTTCCTAGCAGGGCTTCGTCAGAGCCAGGAGGATGAACTTAAGCGGAAGGTGGCAGAGGGAACTCTGTCCATGAACCAGGCTTACAAACTGTCTCAAGAGCAGAATATGAGGGAGGGCCAGCAGAATAATCTACTTGGACGGCAAACGGCCCTCGTTAATGCTGCCTCTAATGATTTGGACCCTAAGAACCGTCCTGGATGGGTTAAATTATTTGCAGCTCATGGGTTGCCAGAAGAATTGCTCCCGAAGCAGGAGTTCAATACAACCTTAATGCCGGGTGAGGAGGCTATCAACCCAATGACTGGTATGCCCGAAGTCTCTTCTGGGTACGGACAAACAACCGCTATCCCAGGGACTGGATATGGAAGTAGATACCAGCAGAGAAATGATATTAATGATTTGAAGTGGGATATTGCCAATCTAAATGCAGAACAAAAGTTCTATTTGGCCCAACTAAAGTCTATGGACCCCAAATCTGCTGCTGGCAAACTACAGGCGGATCTTGAAAGTGGTAGGCTTGACCCGACATTTGCTAACGCAGTAGCTAGGCACATGACTGCGATTATTGATCCTAAGGCTGCTGCCGCTGCTTCTGCTGGTGATATGCGGTGGCCCTCTGTTACTAACGCGCCAACCATTTTTGGGCAACAGCCTAGGCCGCCCTACCAACAGACAGATGTTGCCCCGTCAGCACCCGGTGGAAGTCCTGGGCTTAGGACAGTTGAGAGGGCCGCTAATGTTCCGCCCGGTACGCTTACAACGCCTCCACGCCCTAGTGGTTCTCAGTTACAGCTTGACCCACTTAGCCCCAAGGGGCTTCAGAACCAGTTAGACGCCCAGGCCGATCTAGCAAAAACCCAAGGCGCAATGATCCAACTGGGTGCAGTGGAGCAGAATCTCAATAAGGCAATGGCTCTACTTGATAAAGGCACTGGTGGGGCGTTTGTCCCCGGTGTTGGCATTGTTGGCAGAACCGGTACACCAGAGGGCGTTGCTCTTCGCTCGCTGGTTAAGTCAATCCAGTCTGGCGAAGTCATTAACCAGATTACCGCAATGAAGGATAGTGGAGTCGGTCTTGGGCGTGTAACCCAGATGGAATGGATCGGACTTGGTAATTTGATCTCCTCTCTTGATCTTGAGCAGGATGACGCTACGCTCAAGCAAAACATTAAGCAGATCTATGGCACGCTGACTGCCCTTAAGGCCAAACTAGTATCTGGTTCTGAGGCCGTACAGGATATCCGTGCCGGGGTTCCTCCAACCCGTGGCGGTCTTGGAAAGCCAGTCGCAACCGATAGGGAAGGAAAGGAAGTCTATAAATCTGGTGGCAAGTATGTCTATGTAGATGGGACGGAGTATAAATACTAATGGATTCCTTCGATGATCTTCCCCCAGGATTAACGCCCATCGGAAGCCTTCCTCCTGGGTTAACTCCGATTGGTCAAGGTCAGAAACTTAAGCCCAAATCAGGGGCTCCGCTAGCCGAGAATGCTACACCAAGTGCAGAGGACTATGGGGAGTTCTTTAAAACTGGCACTATGCCCAAGAGGGCAAGTGTTAGAACGATGGATCAGTCTACCGGGTATCGGAACCTGATCCGTACCCCAGAGGATCTTGCATCTGCGTATGGGTTCAAGGCCACAGACTTTGATCCCAAGAATCTCGCAGATGAGTTTGAGAAATACAAGTCAGAAACGGGCGAAAGGACCGGAACCCTTGGTTCTTTTGGTCTTGGCGCAAGGCAAGGCATCCAGTCTCCGGTAACTGGTGGTCGGCAGTTGCTGGCCCGTGCCGCAGGGAATGAAGGTTGGAAGAACATCGCTGATCTTCGGGCTAGATATTCTCAGGACATTCTTGCCAACCGTACTCAGGGGCATGGTCTAGCGGCAGGTCTTGGTGAGGTTGCTGGTCTCGCTCCCTGGGCCGCCCCTACTGCCCTCATGGGTGAAGGTCTAGTCGCCGCTGCTGTTGCTGGTGCGTTGTTTGGCGCTACGGCCCCGGTATCTGCCCCCAACTTTTGGTCGCAAAAAATAGCCAATACAGCCATATCTACTGTTGCTGCTCCCCTTGCTCAGTTGGGCATTAAGGGTCTTATTGCTGGTGGAACCAAGGGCATTGCTGGTGGTAAGGCTGCTCTTGGAATTGAGGGCGCTCTCCCCCGTGAGTCTCAAGCCGCACAACAGTCGATCATTGATGCTCTTGGTATCCCCAGGGAGAATGTGACTGCGGCAGACATTCTTTTCCGCAATGGAGTCCGATCCAACCAGTCAAGAATCACCCAGTTTAGAAACCTTGCTCAGCAAGGGCCTTCCAGACTTTCTAATATTAATGAACAGAATCTAATTTCCGCTGACCGTGCAGCGGCTAACCTTGGTCTGAATGTTGGCAGAGAACTTGAGACAACCCCATTTTCGGGTATGAGCCAGTTGCAGGTTGCCGCACAGAACGGGGATAAAAATGCGGCCCGAATCCTTGCTGAACTTCCAAGTGGTAATGCTCCTATCCAGCGTGGTGCAACTGAACAGTCAAGTCTTGAACTAGAGAAATGGCTAAGGGAGCAGAACGTCACTGGTCCTGCCTATGCTGCCATTCCACCCGAACCTTCTACTAGCACAATCAATTCATCTAACTTCGCCAGTTATCTTCAAAACACAATTGCTACTCTTGAGTCTAAGGGCAAATCACATGGTCTCAATAAGCCCGGTGGTCCACTCGAAGCTTTGAGGGTCTACCTAGAAGATTATACCGGTAAACCTGGAACTCCGGCAGTCACGGCACAACCTACATACACCTCTGCCCAGCAGAAGTTCATTGATGAGATGCTCACCAATGGAGTCCCCAAGGCAAAGATTGATGAAATCCTTATCTCCAATGGCATCACCCCCTCAGTTGCCCCCACAAGTGCCGGTACTTCCGGTGTGCAGGGTATGAATGATCTGAAGGGCCTGACGACGCTAAGAGAGAATATCGCTGATGATATTAAACTCCTAGCGAGCCAGGGTGGCGGCAATAAGATGACTAGGCCACTAACAGATGCGGCAAAAATACTTGATGAAATACTAGAGGGAGGTCATCAAACCCCCGAATGGCAAGCCTTCCTAACTGCTGATGCTAAAGCAAAGGGACTTCATGCAACACGAGTAGCCAAATACAATGATAGTCTACTGGGTGGACTCCAGAGAAAAGCTGCGAACATGGAGGAGGTTCTTCCAGATGTTGCCGCTAACAAAATGCTTGGCATGACTCCCAATCAGGCTAGTGAGGTCATGGGGGCGATGGAACCTCGTGGGCAAGCAGCCATGCGATCTAACTTTATCAATGATCTTCTTGCTGGGTCTAGAAACAAGACTGCTCCCGAAGGACTTCAGTTCAACCGTGAGAACTTCTTAAGTCGTGGAGAGAACCCAACTCTTGAGTCTGTCCTAACTCCTGATCAATTAAATATTAAGGGTAGGCTTGATGAGGCCCTTCGGTTACTTGATCAAATGGGTAGCCCCCAGCCTTCATCTTCTGGGGCGGTTGACCTTGGGACTTCGGGGGCTTCTAAATATAAAATGGCAAAGACTATATTCTCAAAATTTGCGTCTGGAGCAGATAAGTTTCTGACCACAGACATCGGTAAGTCTATGCTTCTTACCTTGTCGGCATCTAAAGACCCTGCACTTAGAGATACCCTCATACAGAAGATCCTAATGAGTTCTGAACAGGTTTTGCCCAAACAGGTTGGTTCGATCTTCCAGAAAAACGTCTTGAACCCAGTCAACTCTCCAGAATAAGTATTTTTACTTAGTCATCGTTTTAGGCAATAATTACCAAGAAGGGGATTATCCGATGACTGAGGAAAAGCGTTTGAACTTCGGCGTGGCCGTGGACCGTGCTATTGCCTGGATGGTGGTTGGGCTTCTTACTTGGTTGTGTTATTCCACAATGGCCTTGCGGGAACAGATGGCAGTTATGATTGCTCGTTCTGAGGCCAGGGACTCCATACTTTCGGTCCTTCAGACTCGCCTTGATGCTCATGTTGATGAGGATGCCAAGAGATGGCAGAAACGCTGACTGATCACTTCTCTCTAGACGAAGTTTGCACCACCAGCACTGAGTTTGATAACGCCATCCCCGATGCTCTCATTCCCAATGCTATTCGGCTTGCAGAACAGGTGCTAGAACCCTGGAGAATCCTCGTAGGACCGCTTCAGATCAACTCTTGGTACAGGTCAAGGGCAGTGAACAAAGCAGTCGGTGGAGAGGCGTTCTCAGCCCACCTAGAGGCAAGAGCGGCTGATTGCGTCCCCAGGGGCAACATCGTCAATGCCTTCAAGATGCTCATTGCTGGAGAAATTCCTTTCGACAAAGCCATCCTGGAGGACAACCGCTGGATTCATGTTCAGGTTGCACCGGAAGGTCAGGCCCCCAAAGGCCATATGCTAGAAGGAATCAAAGAAGGAAACCGCATGGTGTATAGGAGTTACAGTGTTTGAGTATCTCAAGAAGTTCCTAAACTCCACCGATCCAGAGGCTTCCCTTAAACACGCTGCATATGCAACGGTTATATGCGCTTCAGTAGGTTGGTTGACATGGGACATGATCAGAGGACCGATCACCACTGAGTGGAATGTCGCCTTTGGCTTGCTTCTTGGGGCAGTTACAACTGCTAAAGTGGTTAAGTCTTAGCTTTTATCTCACTCGGGTGGAAGATGTTTGTCCGGGCAGACTAACCCCTTGAGGAGTTAGCCTGTCACTCGGTATGGAGCCATGCCCCGCCGAACAGCCACCCCCGCACCTCAAACGACTCACCGGTCAAGCTGTAGAGTCTCGATGCGCTAACCCACCTTGACGGTTTCCTCTCTGCCGGGATGGTGACTCGGAGGATTCTGTTCACTTTCATTCACGGTTCACGAATCGTAAACAGTTACATTAAGTGAACAGGGAAAGCGGATCTGCCTTCCAATCGGTTAACTTGACTCAACACGCCCCGGACATCCTTTTGAGTGGGCCTGACGCTTGAGAGTGTCCGAAAATACTAGTTGCTGTGTCCTCAACTTCATAACCTCGACTCCACCAAGATAACACTATGTGTCAACAAGTCAACCCCCCAGGAATCCAGCATTGAGGCGCTGGCCGCTTGGGGGGTTGCGTGGTCACAACTTGTCGAGGGTATGACACACACTCGCTGATAGGACTATTATAGACCATGTTCGATGTGATGCAAGTCCCCTTGCTAAGATTCCATTGATGCCCTATATTAGTCCGTAGGAGGACACTGTTGAGTTCAAAAAAGCGGCGTGGACAAGCAATCCAAGAGTTCCGTTCCAACAACAAAGAGGCTGAGATTAGCCTTCTCTCTGAGGAACCCAAAAAGTATGACCCTCTCGCCTCAACTGAGGATCTCATTGCCGATCTGCGTAGGGTGCAAGAACGGAATCCCGGTGCTTATATTACCCGGAGATTCTACCGGAAGTACGGAACCTATTCTGATTCCACTTGGGACTCAAAATTTGGAACATTTGCAGAGTTTCGTAGGCAAGCTCGTCTTGAGCTTAGCCGAGGCCAGTCTCAACTCGAAAAGCAAGTTGCCAAACACGCCTCGCTAGATATTCGCCGGGGGTTCATGGAGGAGGAAGTTCTGCCGTGGAATGGCAGATTTTCACATGACCACACTGGCCGCTGGCAGACAATGGTAGTGGCAAGTGACTTCCACGATAAAGAGACAGATCCCTTTGCCCTTGAGGTGTTCCTTGAAACCTGTAAACGCATTCAGCCCTCCATCATTTGCTTGGCGGGTGATGTATATGACCACTACGAGTTCTCCAGGTTCGACAAAGACCCTCGTGGTTGGGATGCCGCTGGTAGGCTCCATTGGGTGCGGGACAATATCTTCAAGCCCCTGCGTAGCGTGTGTCCCCATTCCCAGGTGGACCTCTTGGCCGGAAACCACGAACATCATCTACTAAGGCACATGGCAGAACGCACCCCTGAAATGAGAACCATTCTCAGTGACTTCATGGGGCTATCGTTTGCCGATCTTCTAGGATTAAGAGAGTTTGAAATCAATTTAGTCTGCCAGCACGACCTATCTGCCTTCAAAGTTTCTGACATTCGCTCTCAGATGGCGAAGAACCGGAAGACTTACTTTAATTGTCTTACAATTGATCACTACCCTGACCCTAAATTCACCTTCGGAACTAACTGGGTTGCCGGTCACACACACAAGCCCGGTCTCCTCACCCACTGCAATGAAGTGATTGGGAGCGTCTGGGGGGTGACGAATGGGTGTATGGCTAAGGTTGACAACTCTTACACCGATAGAAACCGTAACCAGAATGGATTCAGTATCATTCATATTGATACCAAGAACAAGATGGCCCAGGTAGAGCCCGTGGTATTCTCTGATGGGTTCGTCATTGTTTCAGGAGTTCGATATGAGCGCATACCGAATTGAGACCATTTGGACAGATGAGGACACAGCTACCTATTTCGTCCATGAGATTACCGATGAGACAACGGAGGTTGTGGCCTCCTGTGATGACCATGCCAAGGCTTGTAGAGTATTGGAAGGGCTTGCCTGGATGAGCGCATGGGAAAACGGAAGTATAAGTCTTCCAAAGAAAAAGGAACGTCCTGCAAGGATCATCTTCACCCCAGCTAAAAAGGTGAAAAAGTGATACCTCGCTACCTAATTTACACAATTCTGTGTTTTTCTAGCGCAAGTATTGGGTATTACGCAGGTTATAGGGTAACAAAGCCAATCCAGGTTCAAGAGACATATAAGCCATCTATCGTTCAAAGCGATGGTAGTGTTGTGCTTGAGAGGAAGCCTGATGCGAAAGCGAAACCCAAACAGATCATCCCGCCCGGTAGTAAGGTGGAGAGGATCGTGTCTGTTGAGGTGGAAACAGAAAAGCCTACAACGCACGTTGCAGTCGATCTCACTATCGTATCGGAGCCAGACGGAGGAAAACGAGTCGTGGCGAGTAGTCCCGATGGGAGAATCATTGGTAGTACCGACATCCCTGTTGCACCTATTCTCATCCCAAGAGTCCAGAACTGGACCGTAGGGGGACTCTACTCCCCATCCACGAGAAGGTATGGCGGGTTCGTCCAATATAAAAAAGGTCCATATGTTGCTCAGGTTCTTGCAATGAGTGATAATGTCTATGTTGGTGTGGGTATAAACTTCTAAGGAGAACTCCATGCAAGCTGGAACGTTTGAATATGCCAATGGCGTGATCGGTCCCGATACCGTTACGGCGCTTGGCATTGTTACTGGTTGCCAGCGGTACAACCGCATGGCCTTCACCATTACTGGCCTAACCACTGAGACGATCTCGGTCAATGTTTCGTTTGACTATGATCCTAGTGGGAGTGGGACTTGGGCAGCCGCCGCAGTCCGTCCTATCGACATGGCTACTGGCACTCTTGTAGCCGCCTCTGCTCTCACCAATGGAACCTTCCTCCTGGTAAACACGCCTTGGAGGGCTATCCGCTTCGTCAAAACTGCTACCACCGATCCCGCAACGGTTCGCTGGGGCATCCTCAACGCTAACTAAGGAGATCTCCATGGCCCTTTTTGACAACAATCCCAATGTCTCCAACATGAACAAGGCTTTTGAGCCTACGCTCACCATGGCTGTGGTTGCCTCTGGCACGACTGCCATGCTGACCTACTACAACGGTGCTAAGCCTCACACCGGCACTGGTACGGATGTGCAGATTGCCAACCGGGCGATTGGTGACATTGTGTTCTCCACCAAGTCCACCACCGACACCATTGCGGTCACCCCCTCTATTGATGGGACGAACTTCGATGCGGCTCTGGTTGGTGTGATCTTCGATGAGTCCACTGGTCTGCCTGTCACTTCGTCTGCTCTGCCCACTGGCAACTACCGGATTCCCTATCGGTTCCATCAGGCGTTCCAGGCTTTCAAGTTCACTAAGTCTGGCACTACTGCCGTGGCTTCTCTCTCGGTAGCGCAGATCGTAACGGTTCACTAATGGGAGTGATTTACGCTTCCACTGTCCGTACCTCAAGGATGGATGCAGTTAAAACTGCCCTTGATGCTGGGGCAGGTGCTGCGTATCTGGAGATTGGGGACGCTGGCTTCGCCTCCGTCCTCGTCACCTTCACCCTCTCTGATCCTGCCGGGACTGTTAGCGGTGATGTTCTCACTGGCAACTCTATGCCAAAGAGTGCCACCGCTGGCAATTCAGGCACTGCCGCTGAGGCCCGCCTGAAGGACTCAACTGGGACTGTGGTGGCTAGTGGTCTCACGGTGGGGACGGTAACTGCCAACGTCATTATCTCTCCTAGCACTACCGTCACTTCGGGACAGTCCTGTTCTTTAACGGCCCTGACTCTCACGCATAACACTTCGGGGGTCTAATGCCAGTCACCGTAGGTCATGCCAAGTCCATCACGATTGCTGACGGAACGAACACCAACATTGTTCTTCCTAGCAACTGGAACTCAGTTCACGCAGTCACCCTGAGTCTTGCTGGGAACGAAGTGGTGAAGGTGTTCCAGGCTGGGACAAACACCATTTCGTCTGGCACTCTGTCCTTTGCTGATAGCAATGGCATTTCGTTTGGCATGGCTACCAACGGAGTGATTACCGGGACGGTGAAGACTGACTACCAGAGCGCAGGGGCATACCTCACAACCGCCCAGCCAGTCGGAGCCTACCTTACCACTGCCGCTCAGTCCAATCACTCGCATAACTTTGCCACCACCACTACAAATGGCTCAGTCATTGTTGTGGGAACCACCAACTCTGCCGGTGTGACGATTGGGGTTCCTCCCTACCTCACCACTACGGCGGCTCAGAGTGTCCAGCCCGTTGCTTATGCTGCTGGGGGGACCACCAACAACTTCTCCACTTTGGCCTTTGGCAACTCCAACGGATTGTCTTGGTCCACCGGCACTCAGGGCGTGTTTCCAAGCGTTGCTGTTCTCACTACGGCAATGGCAAGCAACGCTGGTTCCAACTTCATGTCCACTTCGGAACGAGCCAACTACTTTGCCACTAATGCCAATACATTCGCCAATAGCACCCATTCTCACGGCAATCCCACCTTGGCCCTTACAAACATCAATGGGACCACGGCTAGCGCTTCCAATGGGTTCACCCTGAGTCTGTCTGCCGCTGGCGGTGTGGTGAACCAGACTGGCCCCAACATTGCGGCTCCTGGTGTCACTGTGACCGATGGGACCGTTGTGTTCCAGACTTCTCCCACCGTCACTTTCGGAATGGCCGGTAGTGTTATGACGGCATCGGTTGCAGGTGGTGCGGCTGGGACCATCGGTGGGTGGGAACCCAACATGGCTGGCGATAACACCACATTCAGCACCCTTGGACAGAACTCTCTGTATCTCCAGAAAATTGTCCCTGGGAATAATATCAGCTTCAATTACATTGAACTGAGAGCCTCTGGCTCTACAGCATCCTCAGCCGTCTCTGCGAATGCTCCGCATACTATCCAGTACGGACTTTACTCGCTGAACACGGCAAACAATTCGTATGGGTCCATCGCTACTTCGCAGATGTACGTAAACGCAAGCTACTCCAGTAACGCAAGCATGGGCCTGACGATATCGCAGGGTGCGGCTAGTTACACTGATTCGTCCGCAGGTACGGTGATCGGATCTCAGTTGTCTGGGTTCAAGCACTTCTATATGCCATTCACAAACACCATGAGCGCTGGGATCAACTATGCCGTTGGCATTCTGGTATCTAGCACCACCGCTGGCAACACCGGCCCCCTGCGTCTTGCCTTCCTAGAGCAATCAATTATCAACAATGTGGTTATCGGGAAGATTTATGCTTCTACAGTGCTTGGCTCCAATTCGACCTATGTCGGTGACTATGCCCAGGGCGTGTACGCCACAACCACCGGTGCGATGCCAGCTTCTATCGCTAAGTCTCAGATGACGAATGCTATCTCACAGATGCGGCTCTATCTACAGTTTGAGGTCTAAGTGAGCGATGCCGGACTCAGGAACGATAACCTTGAGTTGTCCACTACCACCTACCTAGAAGGTGCTACATGGAAGAAGCAGCGGGGAATCTGCCTTCTCCCTGCTGGTAAGTCCATTGCAACTAGGGTTGCCCTGGCTTGGAGAGGCATGATCCTTCCCCCCAACCAACCTTGGCACTTCATTGCGATTGAGGGGGAGGAGGTTGGAGTGGCCTACAACCGGGCCATTGAGCAGATCCTTGCCCACCCTGACCTAAGTCAGTGGGAATACATCCTGACGGTTGAGCATGACAACCTGATGCCTTCAGATGGAGTGATCAAACTCATTAAGCGCATGGACGAACACCCTGAACTGTCCTGCGTGGGGGGACTCTACTGGACGAAAGGCGAAGGGGGTGTCCCTCAGATATGGGGAGATCCTTCTGACCCAGTTGTGAACTTCCGGCCCCAGGCCCCAAAGGCAGGGGAGTTGGTTGAGTGCGTGGGGACTGGGATGGGGTTTAACCTCTGGCGCTTGGATATGTTCAAGACTCTGCCGAAGCCTTGGTTTGAAACTAAGTGCAGTGCAGCAGGAGTTGGGACTCAGGATCTGGCGTTCTGGGGAGAGGCAAGAAAACATGGTCATCGTTGTGCTATCGACTGCGGAGTGCTTGTGGGCCATCTTGACGTTGGGAGCGGAATCGTATGGTAGTCCTAGTGCCAGCAGAACAGTCATGGGATATGAGTGAAGGGCGAGGCGTACATACCTGCCCTATCTGCCGCAAAGGAACATTCTCCTCACCACTGGATGGCCCATTCAGCGCCCATCCCGAGTGCATAAAGGCTAAAGAAAATGACTAAATTGGATCTTGGATGCGGCAAAAACAAGAAAGAAGGCTTTGAGGGCGTGGATTCCATTGCCTTTGAGGGAGTGGATCATGTAGTTGATCTGTCCGTTCTGCCTTGGCCCTGGGAAGACGGTTCGGTGGATGAACTGCACTCCTCCCATGTAATTGAGCATATTCCCGCTCGGGAACGAATTGCCTTTATGAACGAGTGTTACCGCATTTTAGTACCGGGCGGGAAGATGACTCTCATCGCCCCCCATTGGGCTTCCTGCCGGGCTTATGGGGACATGACTCACGTTTGGCCTCCAGTTAGCGAGTTTTGGTTCTATTATTTGAGCAAAGAGTGGCGCTCGGCGAACTGCCCCCATGACGATGTAGAACATAATCCTACAGGTTACTCTTGTGATTTTGGGGCTACCTGGGGCTATGGCGTGAACCCCGCCCTTCAGACTCGCAATCAGGAGTTCCAGCAGTTTGCCCTTGCCAACTACAAGGAAGCCATTACGGACCTTTACGCTACCTTGGTTAAGAAATGAGTACAGCCTTTCAAGCGGACTCGTTCCAAGTTGATGCCTTCCAGATTGATGCTTCTGGGGTTAGCTTGGCGCTGTCTGCTGTGGAAGGCGCTGACGCTTGTGCAGCTTCCATCACTGTTTCGGCCCTAACGGCCAGCTTCGCTCTCATGGCTACTGAGGGGGCAGACTCTTGCTCCGCTCTCATTTCCTTGACCGTTAGCGTAGGGAAGCCTATGTCTTGGGTGATATTACCAAGTAGGAGTTATACTCAACGGATAGCGGCTAAGGGGATTGTCTCTTGCTCCGGTAAAAACAGACTTGTTAGGGGGGACGCATGAAATCCTGGAGCCAGAAAGATCCTGCTGAAACCTATGCGGTAGCCTTTGACTTCTCTGCCGTTCTCCCCGCTGGGGAAACCATTAGTTCGTCCACCTGGACCGCTTCAACCTATTCGGGGAACGATGCAAGCCCTTCATCTGTCCTCTACGGATCACCCTTGACTTCGGGGGGGACAGTGAAGCAAACCGTTACGGGGGGCAATTCGGGAGTAAGTTACTTGGTAACAGCCACCGTCCTTACCTCTGGTGGGTCCACCTTCCTGGGTAGGGCTATTCTCCCGGTTCTGACCCAGGCTCCCTAGGCCCCTTCTCCCACCTAGCAAGTAACTCCACCTTGTTCACCAGCAAGGCGGGGTTGCCCTGGACTTTGTTCATAATTCCAGAAACACGAACAACATCATTGGTAATGAGTAGAAGGTCTGGATCGAACCACCGACACCTCCAGTAGATGATGGGATTCACTTCCTCAACCCTGTTGTCCCAAGGTCTACCGGAGGGGATGATAACCGTGAACTGGAGGGAGGTGCGGCCATTGCCATGGACGATTGGCTTGCTTCCTGGCTTACCCACTTTCCCTAAAAGGGTAACGCCCACCCTCCAGGTGGTCTCTTCAGTTAGATGGCGATAAGGCACGTTGTATCCAGATGAGGGCCTGACCGGAACGGATGTGTTCGCCAGTTACCGGGAACACTCTCCAGCCCTGTAGCTGGGCCAGTATGGTCTTCTCGCAGTCCCTGGTAATCCCTACCCCAGAGGAATGCCCCCCATACTGGAAGATGCCTCCCTGGACTTCTACCAGCAGGTTCTTAAGGGCAAAGTCAAACCGGAACTTCCGCCCAGGGATGGGGGAGAGTTCCTGAATGAAAGGGATTCCAGCCAGCTTCAACTGCCGGGCCAGTTCAACCTCTAATTTGGAGAATTTGCCCAAGTTTGAGGGTGCGGAAGGCTTTGATGCCGTCTTCGATTTCGTTTCGCATTCCGGCGAGGCGGGAGATTTTCTCCGTCCGGCCTGAGACTTCACTTCTGGAGCAATAGACTCTCTTGAGTTCATTATCAACCCTAGTCTTTTCTGCTTCTAGTTGAGTGAGTGACAGATTCTCTAACACGGTTTCTCCTATGACGGGATTGGAGTTTCCGCTTGTCCAGACATACTGAGCAGCGAGTCTTAGGATACTCCCTTTCCCTACTACAATCCATGCAGAGTCCAAGTTCTTTGTGCTTCATCCGGTAGCGTCTTTGCCTTGAGTCCCCCCCCGCCCCTTGCCTTGACTCGGGGCAGGAACCAGCAGTTTCGGCACACCTAAAAACCAGGCCCTCATTGCCATACTCAAAACAAGGGTTAGGGGAAAGTGTCTGCTGGTGGGAGGGTTTCAAGACAGTCTCTTAGGAGAAGTATTCGTCATACAGGGCAAACAGAATGATAACTAGCAGGACCAGCAGTACCTCTAGCATCAGAAGGGAATGTCCTCGCCGTGCTTGGCCTTGCCAGACTCGGGGGACTTCTCAATGATGGCCTGAATCCACTTGGGGATCATGTCATACACTGTCTGGTCAAAGGCATCGAATCCAAAGTTGATCAAGTGGTTCTGGCTGGACTCAGCCTCAATTTTCTTGCCCTTGATAGTGGGAAGGGGACTGACATTTACAATGTTTGCGTAGGTCTTATCGCCCTTAGTCTCGTGCTTGATCGTTACCATGCAAGCAAAGTCCATCAGGGAAGCCATGTTGAAGCTGCCGTCAGGCTCAAACTCAATGCCCTTCCCGGTCATGCTCTCAATCGTGTTCAGGAGGCCGCTCTTGTAGAGGGAAGCGTTGAAGGTTTTTCCCACAACAAAGGGACGCTCATCTGCCATCTTGGTATCAACCAGTTCCCAGGTGAGTCGGACTTGCCGCTTATCCTTTGCAACTCCCTGGAACTCGGTGTGCTGAGTGCCAAGGTCAATGATGTGGATGAGGCGGGCGCACTGAGTCCCTTCGGGGGGGTTCTCTCGGGGGCCGAAGTCCTTGTTGTCGTTCTTCTTGATGAACATTGTTGCTCCTTTGAATGCCCCTAAAGAGGGGACTTGGTGAAAGTGGGAATACCCACCTACTTGTTCTTGGCTGACCAGCGATCAGTCGCTAGGGCCATGTTGTTGATTACATTACTTGGGGGGACCTCCCCGCTTCGCTTCTGCTGCCAGTACCGGGAGAGGACCAAATCGGCGTCTCCACCTGCCTTTTCCACCACTTCGTAGAGGATTTCCAAGGCCGTGTAGAAATTAGCAACATCTTCTTCAAGCCACTCAAAGCGTTCAATCAAAGCTCGCTCCTTAATGCCTGTACTTCCTGGCGAAGCTGCTGAAGTTCTGCCAGCAGAGCATCGTTCTCAAACACCAGCTTGTGGTACTCATTCTGTAGGTTGTTGGTATCCAGTTCCATCGCATGAAGCATGGCCCGAATCTCTCGCCAAGCATTACTAAGCATCATGTCCTCCCACTATTCAGTATCGGTTGTAGGGGGACGCTTGTCAAGGGACTCGTAAACCTTTTCTAAGAGGGAGTCTTCGGTTCCGAATCGCTTTTGGAACTCTCGGGTTCCTCCATGTACCGCCACTCCAAAACCACCGGTTCTGTGATGGACGCTGCATAGCGGCAAAACTCTAAAATGGCTGGATCGTTGGCCCAGTCCGCACCCTGTTCTAAGGTGATGGATCTCAACACCGAATAGTCCGCAGATACAGCACGGTAATGAAGCGACCTCATTTAGCCACTCTCTTTCTTTTTTGCTTGCGGCCACGATCCCTTTCCAGGCAGAGGATGCAGGAGGATCTCCCTGGTTCTGCCTTCACTTTAGAGTGCCTGACGCACATTCCGTTGGCTTTGTTGCGGCTGTAGATCCTTTGGTTCTTCTCGTTGATGAATTCGTTGCAGTACCCACAGGTTGTATGATCTTTCATTGCTTCTGCCTTGCCGCACTGGACACAAAGCCCTTTGGCCAGTAGGACATTCCGGTATTCGGTGAACCAGATTGGAGTACTCACAAGTCCCCTTCCTCAATTATAACCTTATAAAACACCCAGCCCCATCCCAGGCAAACAACCCATAGTGTAAGCGTGATTAGCATGGGGGCTCCTGGACAGTTGCATCAAATGTACGGAAGGCTTAATTTACTTAGGCTTTCTGACTGGATTCATTCACAGAATCCAAAGTGTGTAGGTTCTGATCCTCTCAATCCTCAGACTCTTCTTCTAGCCGCTGATCATCAAGGGCTTCTTCTGCACTGTCCACCAAGTTCCCAAGCACTTCCCGCAACTGGAAGATGCGCTCGTTCCGGTTCTTCAGTTGAGCCTGGGACATTCCAAGGGCCTGATTCAACCAAGCAATCTTGGCGTAGAGGTGGATGATCTTCATGTTTGCTGAGATCAGTTCCTGGTTCAGTTGAAACAGATCAAAGATGGGCTTAGTCATTTCCGCTTTCTCCCCTCAAGCAGTCCTTCAAGATACGCCCTTGCAACTCTAGGATCAGCATTCAACAAACTGTCTGGGTAACCTTCGTCCTTGGCCGCAGACAGAATGCGCTCCCTGGCTTCCTTCAGTTCCTGCTGGCAGTCCTTGAAGTATTCGATTGCCCGTTGAGGTTCTGTTTTCACTTGGTTCTCCTAGGTGCGATCTGCACTAGTTCTATTATGGGCGTGGGGGGACATTCGTCAAGGGGCTAGTAGCGATAATTTGAGGGGGCAGTTTCCCGCTGGGAGTGGCCCTCGTTGATTCTCTGTCTGGCATGGTCGAAAGTAATCGGGATCTTTGACACTCCAGGCCCCATTCGGTTCTTGTCCAGGGAGGCCCAGGCATTCTTCTCGGCATCCTCCCACATGATCAGCACCCAGGACGCATCCTGCTCCAACTGGCTAGTCTCCTTCAGGTTGTACATTGTGGGCTTCTGCCCTGCCCCCTGGAAGGACCGATTGAACTGAGCCAGCATGACCACAGAAATGTCCAACTTCTGGGCCATGCGCTTGAACGCTTTGGACAGGTCGGCATAAATCTGTGCGCTTCCAGACTGCCGCTTTAGGTCTGGAGGTTGAACCAATGTGAAGTAATCAATCCAAACACTTGATAAACCTTGGGTTTTGACTGCATTTTCAATCGAGTTATACATATCATCGAAGTTAAATCCACTCATGCCGCAGAGGAAAAATATATTCTCCAGCAGTCCCTCATCCACTGTGGAGGGCAGCACTCCCTTGCCCCCCTCTTCAAACAGTTCTGTGTGGTTGATCCCGGTAATGTGGGAACCGATTCGGGCCATGACCTGGGGCTCAATCATTTCCAGACTAACCAACCCAGTCTTGTGGCCCCATCGTGCAGTAGAGAACAGTCCCTGAGTTGCCAGCGTGGACTTACCGATGCCAGTCCCGGCGGCAATAATGCCCAACTCCCCCCTTGCGGTGGGGCAAACAGCGTCCATTGAGGGGAGCCCAAACTTGACGAACCTCCCCTGCCTGTGGCGGGGCATGAAGGGATCGCCGGACTTCAGAAGTTCGGTTACGGCAGTCCCACGCTTGAACTCCAGGACTGGCTTCGTTTCCTCAATGGGCATTTCCTTGAGTTCTAAGGGGTGTACAAAGCGTTCCGCAACCGCCTTGCTACCCTGGGGGGCACTTCCGTACTTGGCTCCGTTTACGAGGCATTGCTGGAGTTCTTCGGCATCCATCTGAGGATCGCAAGTGGTTGCCCAGTTGGTGAGGATGGCCCAGGATTCGTCAGGGAAGAGGGAGAAATCCTTCTGGAGCAAGGCAGAGATGCGGAAGGCTTCTGCGTTGCGGGTTCCCTTCCCTGCCCCTGGGATCTTGGCAACATAAGCACTGGCACGATCAAAAGACAGACTCAAAATGCACCTCTCATTTCGTTGAACCAATAGCGGCGGGTAGGATGGGCTTCCAGCAGCTTCACCAAGAAGGGTTCTGACTTGTTGTGGAAGAACCCAGGAACCCTAAGCACTCTTGAGGGATCAATGACAGAAGGGTCAGAACCCAGACCATGAGCAATTCGGAGTTGCATCTTGCGGTGGTCCTCTCGGGTTATGTCCCCGTAGGACAACCAGTAGAGGTGTTGCCCCGCCTTAGACTGCACAACCATTGAGGGGGGGATGGGGAGGGAGGCAAGATCCACTTCCACGCCATCCAGGTCTGCCCAGTAGGCCCGAATGCCCTCGATATTCTCGATCTTGCGTCCTTCCCCATCAGTTTCATTGACCGTGATGTAGATGCCAGCGCCAGACTCATTTGCCTTCAGCAACTGCCCACTGATCTCATTGAATCCGGCATACTTCCCCCAAGCCTTGAGGCTTTTGGTATCCCGGTCATCGAAGGTCTGCCAGTGAACCCGGACAGAGTGGGCATGGTCATCAGTCAGGCAAGCCAAGAAAGGCAGGGTATGGGTTTCCCAAGTATCAGCCCAGTTCATTTCTCACCTCGCACGATGGTCAGCATCTGGAACCAATGGCCATTCTCGCCCCAGAACACCTCAAAGTTCTGGGCATAGCCCTCCTTTACCTTGGGGTAATTTTGGTATTCCCTCGCCACCTTCGGCACTTCATCCCAGGTGACTCCCTCCTTGAACCGTTCCAACAGCACGGCGATGGACTTGGCTTGATTACCGGGGGGGCATAAGCCGCCAGAGGAGTCCTTTCGGCGGGGGTGGAGTTGCCATGCCTCTTTGAATGTTGCCAGGGCATGTGGGTCATTCAATACCATTGCGGCGGCACTTCCTTTCTTCTGCCTCTTCTTTGTCTCTGTCTCTGTCTCTGGGGATCCAACCTGATATCGCTCTGATATCACGCCGATATCATCCCGTACCAACCAATGATTAAGTCTGGTAAGTGCTTTCTCAATTCGGCTTACATCTGCCCTCATTCGGAAGGCAAGTGTTCGGGCATCCGGTAGTGCCCCAGAACGGTCCTCGTCCTCGCTGGCGATGAGCCAGAGGCCGATGAGTAACTTGGCAGTCTCCCCATCTAGTTCGTGCCAGTCTGGGTCATCCAGAAGGTCACGATAGAGTTTGATCCAGGGGGGGGTGCGGTCCTTGAAGTGCTGTAGTTTGGACCAGTTCTTAATTCTTATCATGGTTTCACCAATGAATCGACCAGCCCCCCTGGTTGCACCCCATTACATGGGCAAAGGAACTGGTCGAACTTAGGTTGGGAATGATTCGGATGGGTGCAACGCCGTCCGTCCCAACTAGAATACCTCAATCGTCAATAGATTTCTGCTCATTCCCACTCTCAAAAGTAACCTTGGCAATTCCAACCATTTCCCATTGTCCCAGCATCCCGCCCTGGGCAATGTATGCCTTGAAGTGCTTCTTTAAGTCTCCAAGTTGGGTGTCGTCTGGTACGTCACGAAGCAATATCTGGATTTCCTCTCCGCTCTGATTCTTGGCACTGATCTCTAGGTCCATTCTACTTTCCTCCCTTGATGCGCCTATTGCGCCAAACTGAAAGCGGTTCTGCCCAAGCACTCTCAACGCATGACAGACTATTGAGCCAGCGCCAGACTCCTTGCTGCTCATCCGGTGCTACTAGATAGGCTACTAGCGAGCCCTGGAGGCATCTTCCTACGATCACTTCCTGCTCTGCCATTGTGCCTCCAGTTTAGCGATTCGATATTCCATTGCGTCCAGTTCTGCTTTCATGCGCCAAACTATCAGAGCCCATTCTGGGATTTGCTTATCATCATCCGGCACTGTTAAACTCCTCAAGTTTATATACTGCTATTGATAGGATTAAAATGAGTATAACCATAAGGCTAATTAGCACGATCTTTCCTCCAATAATAGTTCCCGTAACGAATAACCTTGCCGTCACTCTCAGCCCAGCGCAAGGCTTCTTTAACGTCCGCCAGCGTAGTGGAACGGTCTGTGATTCGGTCGATTATCTGGATTATGGTGGCTCCAGGGCCATCCCATGGAATGAGGGTTTCAATTCTCATCGTCTGGCTCCTCGTGATTGATCTCATCCTCGTTTGTTAAGTATTTATCGGGGTAGGTTTCCTCTGGCTCTACCACGGGATCTCACAGAGTTTGCGGTACTCATCCCGAATCAAATCAGTGGTGATCAATTCCCAGTCCCGCATTACCATTTCGGGGCTGACAACAAAATACCTATGTTCGCCAGGATCGGCTGCGCTTACATGGTAAAACCCATCTTCTGTAAGCGTAAGGGCTTCGCCTACGCCGATAGCCGTCATGCCATGCCCTAAGCAGGGCCGACACAGAATGCCAAGCCGGAGGGCCTCCCGAATGATAGTTTGGGCTGTTCCTGTTCCGGTCATGGCTTCCCCTTTAATGCTTTGCCTTGCAAGGCATCGGCTAGGTTGATCAGAATTTGTGCGTCTGCACTGTCCCCGTCATCGTTTGGGTCATTGGCTAGACCAGGCTGGATGGAGTCCAGGATGGATGCTAGATCACGATAAAGATTGAACAGTCTAGCCAATTTTATTAGCTCGATAGTGTAGGGTTTCATGGGATTCCTCTTGGGAAAGGCCCTCTTGGGGCTGGGTGAACTGCTATTATCCAACGCTTTCTCTGTGATATTGGTCACTTCATGGGTGCTAATTTCCAGGATGCCACCATTCTTCACCGGAACTGGTGGCAGAAGCTTTTCTGCATTCGGTCATCATGCCTAATCCTCCCAGGGTTGAGTGCAGCCCGCTAGGATCGCCCAAGCCTGCTGGCTGGCTAGTTCCTGTCTGATCTCAGCCCGATGCGTCCTGTCATCCTCCAGGGCTCTTGAATTGGCATAGTCGAGCATAGCCTGTAGCCTCTCAGTGTCGATTCGATTAAGCATGGCTATGCTCCCAAGCAAAAGATTAGGTACATGGAGGACAAGAAAACAAGGAAGGCCAGGAAGTCTCTAATTTTGGATGCCATGTATCACCTAATGGAGGAGGAAGTTAACATCAAAGGAGGAGGAGGAGAAGCAAATCTTGCAGTCTCCGCAAGTCTTAACCTTTTTAGCCTGTTCTGGGCAAACGATGCCAGATGAAACCTTAAGCGTACGCTTCACAGTCTTAGTCGTATCCTTGGTGAGCATTCGGGCGATTCTCCATCCTTTGGGCGATGTCCCATCGGATGTATAGTCTACGCTTGCCAAGATTCGGACATTCGGCAAGGCCTTTAGAGCATCCAGGGCCGGAAGTAAACCCGGTACGCTCCATGACCGGGTGAAAGCAAAAAAGACAGTCTGGGGGCAGTCTGAGGCGATAAGATGCCAGTCTAGGATGTACTCGGAACTAAAAAAGTCCCCGTTCGCATGGATTCGGACAGTCTTCACATTCTTTTTCTTAATCTGGGCCATGACCGAATCAGTCCAGTCCGATCCTCCCATGACAGCGTCAAGGTTACGAGCATAGGCTACCTTGGCATTTGGGTAGATCTTCTCTACCTTTGCGGCATAGCAGGAGGAACAAGCGACCGTCATTCCCGGGCAAGTGATACCGGCTGGCAGATTGAAGACTCCGATAGTCTTCCCAAGCTTAGAATTAGAGAAGGTTAGCATGATTCGCTCCGAGAAGCGCCATTCGGCGCAGGCCCCATCCAATGGGGAAGGTTAGAAAAACAGGATGGAAGAAACAGAACGAGGATTAATGGAAAGTCTTACAGAGCGGCGATAGGCCACAGCCAGCCAGGAAGAGAGAGAGAGGCGGCTAAACATTGCGGTCATCCGATTTAATGATGCCCTCACGATTACAAACAAACCTTCTCCCATCTTCCTCTAGGCATCCGATGAAGAGGGAGCAAAAGACCCTCCGTTCTACACCTGTCAGACCATAATCATCGGCCCATTGGAATGCGCCACGGAATGGCTGCCCAGGCTGTAGGCAAGCTACGGCTACCTTCGCTAGATCGTACATTGCTTCAAGCCTGAGATTGTCCACTGTGTTCTCCAGTGCCCATTGTGAGCAATAACAATGATGCACCAATGATGCCAAACAGTAAAACACTGTAAACAATAGGCTAATAAGTTATTAGCATGACCGAATAATGACGCATTGGGGCGCAAGATTAGCACAAGACGGGAAGGTTTAGAGTGTAACCACACGCAATGCACAAGATAATCTAGTGACGTACCACGACTACCAAGTGACGCAATGCGGCACAAGGCCCCATCCATCCATTGCGTTTCTTATAAGAGAGAGAAGAGAGAGAGCCTACTGCCACCATTCTCCACCGGAACTGGTGGCAGGAGAGACAGGACACTGATAGATGGTAGGAGCATGCCCACCTGGAGACCTCCACGCTCCCCCTCCTCCCTCTTCGCTTTAATTTCGCCTTCGCTTATTCTTCGCTAAATGGTGTTGTGATTCACGTTGGCATC
>SESG01021575.1_pt1 | contig 40228 bp, 29 predicted proteins | sample 3171421 | NCBI WGS metagenome assembly SESG01 (sample SAMN10866946, study PRJNA518727) | freshwater metagenome | biome: subpolar coniferous forest; feature: holomictic lake; material: water; isolation source: holomictic Lake 227, 6 m and 8 m depth | place: Canada: near Kenora, Ontario | collected...
GAATCGCCCGCGGAGCGGCCGATCCACCACACAGCGGTGCTTGGGGATTCGGAAATTCTTTTCGAGTCAGAACGTCTCTAAAAAGTACGCCCGGGGAGACTCGAACTCCCGACCCACGGATTAGAAATCCGTTGCTCTATCCAGCTGAGCTACGGGCGCATCTATCTGTTGGGAACCACTTGCGACAGATTTTTCAGCGGCGTTTTTTCCGCTTATAAACCGTTTTAGCAACCCGCTAGAGTCTGCGGCGTGGAACCCACTTTGCACTCCTAATGGTTCAGGGGACGCAAATCAAGCGTTCTCTGGAAAACAAAGAGGCCGCTTTGGCTGGGTTGCCGCAGTCACCAGCTCAGAAAGTGAGCGTGTTTCTCTCAAACAACACTTTACTGGTAGGGAGACCAAAAGGTGTCGTCCGCAACGGTTGCCGTGGCCGTCTTGGTGGCGGCAGGAACCCTCACATTGGCGGCGATGGTGGTCAGGCCGATCGTGTTGCCCAGCAAATCCGTGCCTCCATTATAATAGAGCGGGCTGCTGTCCTTGATGTAGCACTTGAGATCGGTGAAGGCGACCGCATCTGTCGGCTTCTTGTTGTTCTCAATGGCGTACTGGCCGATGGCTTCATCCAGCATCTTCAAATCCAGCTTGCAAGAAGTGGCTTGCGAGCGCAGACGGGCGCGCAGGAAGTTGGGAAGGGCGATGACAGCGAGCAAGCCAATGATGGCGACCACAATCATGATTTCCACGAGGGTGAAGCCCCCGCGCCGGGAATGCATTTTCTGGAGCATAGTTTTGAGTGGGTTGATGGGGGCTTCTGAAAGTCCGTCTTGAACTTCCCCCCCGTAAATCGAAAAGAAACCGGGCAAGGGTCGCATGGCATTGAGGGGAGGAAGAATCGTCCCCTCCCATTCGGTCTCTTTCCCCCTCTCGCCTTGCTGCTTGCACCGGAGCGGCTTCTCGTTGAGAATACACGGTTTCCTTACCCGTGGGCACCCAAACTAAATTCTCTCTTTTCCGACGTATCCGAATCGCAGGCCTTTGCATGATCAGCCTGCTTTTACTTGCGCTGGTCGAGCCGCACTCCTTCCGCATTCTGGTGCGCGAGGGGGTGGCTTTCCAGGCGGCACGCCAGGGTCTGCAACTGGAGATTGGCGAAGTGCAGGGAAGCCTCTTTAAACCAATCCTTTTTCGAGACATCTGGCTCGCTTCTTCCCGCGCGGCGGTGCTTTCCAAGGTGAGCGTGCGCTCGGCGCAGGTGGCTTTTTCCTGGAGCGCGCTGGTCAAGCAGAAGGGGAAAGGTTTTTTTGATCGCCTGACGCTCGAAGGCGTCCATGCGGACATCACCTTCCAGCCTTACGCGAAAGCGCAGGGCCCGGAGCCGACGCCCGCTCAAATCGCATTGGATTTCGAGCCATGGCTGCCCGCGCCAACTCTTACGGAGGTTTCCAACTCGACCTTCCTCTTCCACATGGGCGAGCGCACGGTGACTTTTGCCGATGCCCGTTTCACGGTCAGCTCGTTGAAGCCCGGCGTCATCGCCGTGGAAAAACTCACGCTGGAACAAGGCCGCATGAGCCGCAGTTTCAACCTCCTGCGCGGCACCACCGCGCTGCAAGGGACGCGCCTGCGGGTGGCGGATATTACTTTGAGTGACGGTGTGCTCTTAAAAAGCCTCTCCTGCGATCTCGGCGACATGGCGCACGGGCGGCTGCAAGTGGATTTCGATTTCGCGGCGTTCGGCGGCTCCCTGGGCGGCGAGCTGCTCAACACCTCGCTCGGGCGGCTGCCGACCTATGACATCGTCGGCTACTTCTCGAACATTTCCGTGGAAGCGCTGGGCCAGTTCCTGAGCGCGCCGGAGAAAACCGGGGGGGTCATTAAAGAAGGGCGGTTCACGTTCCGGGGTTCCCCGCATGAACTGGAAAACGCAACCCTCTCCACGCGGTTTGAGGCCCATGATTTCCGCTGGGGCGACAGGCAGTGGAACTCGCTGGTGCTTGGCGCGACGGTGGTCAACCACCGGATGCAGATCCCCGAGCTGGAGCTTCAGCAGGCCCACAATACCCTGCATCTGAAGGGCGAACTGGCGCTGCCGGGCGAACAAACGCCGTGGTGGCTCTCGGACTTCAGCTTCGACATCAACGCCCGCCTCGACAACCTCACCGAACTCTCCGCGCTCTTCGGCCCGCAGTTCGCCGACACCGCCGGGAAGATGACCGTGGACGGCTCGATCCGCGGCTACCAAAAATCCTACGCAGGCCAGCTGCTCGTGGCCGGCTCCAAGCTCTCCTGGCGCGGCGTCCCCTTCGACCTCTTCAACGCCGGGATTAAACTCGACGGCAACGAACTGCAAATCCTGACTCTGGAAGCCACCCGCGGCGCGGACTTCGTGCGCGGAAAAGGATCGGTGAACATCCTTGGCGAACGGCGCTACCAGGGCGAACTCAACGCCTCCATCGAAGAGCTTTCCGTCTACAGCGCGCTGCTTCAAAAACCGATCGTTCCCGCGCCTCCCGGCGGCGGGCTCGTGGTCAAGTGGTCTGGCGATGGCACCTCCGAGACGCATTCCGGCGCGTTTAGCGCCCACTTCCGCAAGCTGCACACCCTGCGCACCGCAGAAATTTCCGCCACGCTGCCCATCGACGCCGACCTGGAGGGAACCTACGCGCCGGGCGGCCTCTCGCTCAGCAAGTGTGTGCTCGCCAATGACGAAACGCGCCTGGAAGGACGGCTCGCGGCGTATGAAAAGACGCTCAAGCTCGAAGCGCTCAAGCTCACGCAAAAGAAAGTCCCGTGGCTGGAAGGCGACGCCACGCTGCCCTTCAACCTCTTCCAATGGTGGGTAAACCCCAGCCTGGCCACCCTCGACCCGGACGCCCCTCTCGTGGCGAGCCTCACCGCAAAGGGCGTGCAACTTGAAGACGCCGCCCACCTCACCGGTCGCCAAATTCCCGTGCGCGGCCTGCTCACCGGCACACTCAAAACCGAGAGCACCCTGCGCAACCTCCACATCACCGGCGCAATCAAACTCACCAAAGGCCAACTCCCCGCCACAGAATGGCTGCCCGCGCTGGAGAAACTGGAGGCGGAAGCCGAGATCGACGGCAACGTCCTGCGCTTCACCAAATGCGCCGCCAGCCATCCCTTGGGCGACTTCTCCGGCACCGGCTCGCTGGATTTCTCCAAGTTCGACGCCCCCGCCTTTGATCTCCTCGTCCACGGGGAGAAAGTCCATTTCAACGCCGGGGCAGACTGGGCCGGGAGCGCGAATCTCGATGTCACCGTCACCGGCACGCGCGAGGCGGCCAGCGTCACCGGTGCCGCCGAAATCGTCGCCCTGGAAACCACGCCCCAGCCCCACTTCGGTGCGCTCATCAACAGCGGCAACCCCGAAACAATCCGTGTGCCGGCACCCGCAATCAGCCTGAAAACGCCCTTCGACCGCTGGAGCTACCGCGTGAGCGCCGCCACCGCCGAGCCGCTTGCGATCAAGGACGGCACGGTGGCCGCCGCCCTCCTTTTTGTCGGCACGGGTTCACCCCTGGCCGCCACGGGCAGCGTCACCTTCACCGGGCTCCCTGCGGGAACCTCCTACGCCATCGGGAAACTGGAAAGCGGCACCTGGCAAATCGGCCCGGAGCCCTATGTGGTGGCGCACCTTTCCGGGAAATTCCTCGGCGAGAACTCGATCCAGAAATTTGACGGCTATTTCCTCGGCGCGCCCGACCATCTCTCCTCCACCTTTACCGGGCAACGGCCGGAGGACGCGGAGTTGATCCGCATCGCCTTCACCCCCGGCGCAAAGCCGCTTCCTGCGGATACCGCCACCCTTTCCACCACAAGAAAACCGCTGGCTGGCACTCCGTGGCTGCCGGTCGATCTGACTCCGAAATCCTCTCTGCCACCGCCTCCCCCGCCACCCAAACCGATCCCATGAACCCAGGAAACATGCGATCCCCTGAACCGCCAGAGGCACCCCCTCCCGGCCAACAGGAAGATCGCACGCGCTCGGGCATTCTGTTGGGCACCTTCCTTGGGATTCGGTTTTACCTGGACTACTCCTGGTTCTTCATCGTCGCGCTGGTCATCTACACCCTCTCCAGCTTCTTTTTTCCCCACCAACTGGCCGGGCGCGACCCGGCGGTTTACATCGCGATGGGCGTGCTCGCGGCCCTGCTTTTTTTTCTCTCCATCCTTTTGCATGAGCTGGGCCACAGCGTCGTGAGCCAGCGCTGCGGCATCCCCGTTCCCAGCATCACCCTGCTCTTCATCGGCGGCCTGGCGGAAATCTCCCGCGAGCCGGACGATCCCAAGAGCGAACTCAAAATCGCCGTCGCCGGGCCTGCCGTGTCGCTCGTTCTCGTAGTCGTCTATCACGCCATCTCCTGGGCTTGCACCATGGCGAGCTTTCCCGAGGGAGCCGTCGTTTTCAACTGGCTCGCGGCGGTCAACCTGCTTTTGGTGATTTTCAACGCCATCCCGGGGTATCCGCTCGACGGCGGACGCATCCTGCGCGCGCTCATCTGGCTGCACACCGGCAAATTTCGCCACGCCACCTTCGTCACCTCGCGCATTGGCGTGGCCTTCAGTTGGTTTCTCATGGCGCTGGGGGTGATTGTCGTCTTTGGCGGCGAATGGGGGCAGGGGCTTCTTTTTCTGATCATCGGCAGCTTTCTCAAAAGCGCGGCGGAAAGCGGCTATGCACAGGCCCTCTCCAAGGAAATCCTCGATGGCATCCTGGTGCGCGACTTGATGACGCACGATCCCGTATGCGTTCCCTCGCACCTGCCGCTCAACCTCGCCGTGGACGACTATTTTCTCACCAACCACCACATCGCCTTCCCGGTCATCGACGACGACCGGCGCTTCCGGGGACTGCTGCGGCTGGACTCCCTCAAAGATGTCCCGCGCGAAAAATGGCCCTACACCCTCGCGGGCGAAGTGGCGGAGGCGCACGACGCGCACCTGGGCATCCCCGCCGAAACCAGCGCCGCCAACGCCCTGCGGCTGCTGCTCATCCCCGGCCAAGGCAGCCTGGGAGTGCTCGACGAAGCCCAACGGCTCATCGGCATCATCACCCGCCACGACCTGCTCCACTTCATCCACATCCACACGGAACTGGAGGACTGAAGAGATAAATTAGGAAGCCAAGAAGCCAGGAAAAATACAGAGGCGAGAAAATTTTTGTTTTTTCCTGCTTTCCTGGCTTCCTAATTTTTTCATTCTTAAGAAAACCGCACGAAATCCCGCAAAAACTGCATCCAGACGAAGAGCAGCCCCCGCCAGGAATAGCGCACCCTCCCCTCCTCCACCGGCAGCAGGAGGCCCACGGAGATGTTGTGAGCAATTTGAAGTTCCATGTCCTGCTGCATGGAAAGCTGCATCTCTTCCGGGGTCGACAGGGAGAGCCCCTCTGCCAGCACCCCCGATTTTTTCAAAAACTCCCGGTGGCTGGCCACCATCTCCAGGATGCTGCGATCCCCCCAAATCCGGTTTGTCCGGAATTGCGGCGCGAACTTCATCGCGTACGAAAACGGATAATTCCACGTCGTCCACGAGGTTCCGTCCTTGCTCCGCGAAGAAAAGCTCAGGTAGTAGAACGCGACATCCTCCTGGTTCATCAGGCAAATGGAGGCCTGCAAGCGTTCGTCGCTCTTGTAAAAGAGGCGGAAGAACTGCCGGTGCTCCTCCCAGTCCCAGCCCGCGTCATCGACTTGCTCAAAGCCCTCCTCCTCCATTTCCTGCGTGAGCGCGCCCAAGTCCGGGAAAAGATCGCGCGAAGGCGGGTATTGGTGGTGCAGCGGTTTGACCCTTGGGAGCCGGGCCTTGCGCACGCGCGTCAAAATCTCCAGCCACGGGAGCATCAGCCAACTCGCGGCGCACAGCGCCCCCACCTCCCAGCGGCCCGTGGCAAAATACCCGACCAAAAACGAGGTGCCCAAAATGCAAAATGAACCGAGCTTAAATAAGACCGGGTGGACAAAGCTCCGCAACCCCATGCTCAAAAGCGCCGCGGCAAAAATGAAGAGAAGTTCTGACATCAGTGGTTCCTCCATTGAGAGAAAAGGGGAAAACTGGAGAAAATCCAGCAGAACTTGCAGGAAAAATATGCCGAAATGAACAATTTGCGGGCCGGACTCGGCAAAACTCGGTCTTGCCGATCCGACAATTTCCAGTCAAATTGGATGGCTCATGACTGACGATGCGCTCAGATCGGAATTAGAAAAACGCGGCATTTTTATCGCCTCGTTTGAGGATTTGTACAACTGGGGCCGGAAAAACTCCCTCTGGCCGCTCCAGTTCGGCCTTGCCTGCTGCGCCATCGAGATGATCGCCGCCGCAGCCGCCCGCTTTGACATGGCCCGGTTTGGAGCGGAAGTCTTCCGCCCCTCCCCCCGTCAGGCGGATCTCATGATTATCGCCGGGACGGTGACCAAGAAGATGGCCCCGCTGGTGGTGCGTCTCTACAACCAGATGCCCGAGCCGAAGTATGTGATCGCCATGGGCGCGTGCGCCATTTCGGGCGGTCCCTTCAAGGAAGGCTACAATGTCCTGAAGGGAATCGACCGCTACATCCCCGTGGATGTCTACATCCCCGGCTGCCCGCCGCGCCCGGAAGCCCTGCTCCAGGGGCTCATCACCTTGCAGGAGAAGATTGAAAAACAACGCCTTTTCGGGGAAAGCCTTCCCCGCCATGCTGACCCGGATGCTCCCGCTGAGTATCCCGTGCCCGTCTACGGGGCGCACGATTTGATTCCCCCGGCCAACCCGGACGTTTTCTGTCCCCAACGCACCGCCGTTTCCGCCGAATGATCTCACCCGAAACCGTTCTCGCACGCATCCAAGCGGCGCTGCCCCAAGCCCGCGTCGAACTGCTCAACAACCCGAGCCCCTCGGGGCAACACTCGCTGGTGGTGCATCGCGAAGACGCGCTCCAAGTGGCGGAATTCCTCAAGACCGACCCGGAGTTGCTGCTGGACTACGCCTCCAACGTCAGCGGCGTCGATTGCGCCGACCACCTGGAAGCCGTCTACCACCTCTTTTCCATCGCCAAAAAGCACGGGCCCATCACCCTGCGCATGCGCACGGGCGACCGGGACAAGGATTCTGTCGTGCCTTCGCTTACACGTGTTTGGAAAAGCGCCGACTTCCAGGAACGCGAAGCCTTTGACCTCTTCGGCATCCGTTTCGAGGGCCACCCCGATCTGCGCCGCCTGCTCATGTGGGAGGAATTCGCCGATCATCCCCTGCGCAAAGACTACGTCGCACCCGACGACTACGAATACGAGCCGACCCCGCACGGCGACCTTGTCCAGAAATCCGCCGCCACCCACGCATGAGTTTCCAACCGCACACCTCTTCGCTTAGTCAAGCCAACGGAGCCGGGACGAGCACCCTGGACGTTTCGCTCGGGCCGCAGCATCCCTCCACGCACGGCGTCTTCCGCATGAACGTGCGGATGGAAGGCGAGACCATCACCAAACTCCAGCCGGTCTTCGGCTACCTGCACCGCAACCACGAGAAGCTTGCGGAAAAAATGAGCTGGTTGGCCTGCATGCCTTACACGGATCGGCTCGATTACATCTGCCCGATCACCAACAACTGGGCCTACGCCCGGGCGGTGGAAACCCTCGCGGGCATTGAAGTCCCGGAGCGCGCGGAATACATCCGCGTGATCGTGGGCGAACTGACCCGCCTCCAGAATCACACCGCGTTCCTTGGGTTCATCCTCGGCGACATGGGCGCGTGGGGTTCTGCCCTCATGTATGCGTTCCGCGAACGCGAAAAAATCCTCGACCTCTTTGAATGGCTCACCGGCGCGCGCATGATGGTCAACTACATGCGGTTCGGCGGCGTGCGCTGCGATCTCCCGGCGGGCTGGCTGGAAAAAGCGCGCGCCTATGTGGAAACCTACCCGGCGTTCCTCGACGAAATGGAAGCGCTGCTCACCGGCAACGAAATCCTCCTGGCCCGCTTGCAAGGCGTGGGCGTGTTGAGCGCGGAACGGGCGATCAATGGCGGCCTCTCCGGCCCGGTGCTCCGCGCGAGCGGCGTGGATTACGACATCCGCAAGGTGGACGGCTACGGCGTCTATCCCCGCCTCAAATTCCGCGTCCCGCGCGGCACGGTGGGCGACTGCTTTGACCGCTTCATGATGCGCATTCTCGAAGCGCGCGAGTCCATCGAGATTCTCCGGCAAGCCTTCGCGCAAATCCCCGAAGGCCCCATCGTCAACCCCGCCGCCAAACAGCGCGGCTTCAAGCCTCCGGTGGGCGAAGCCTACGGGCGCATCGAAGGCCCCAAGGGCGAACTCGGCTTCCACCTCATCAGCGATGGCGGGGAAAAGCCCGCGCGCTACCACATCCGGCCCCCAAGCCTCATCAACCTCACCCTGCTCGAAGAAATGTGCGTGGGAACCAAGATCGCCGACGTCATGGTGATCCTCGGCTCCATCGACATCGTCTTGGGCGAAGTGGACCGTTAAACATCCATGAACTTACCCGGCTCAGGCATCTTTAAAGGCATGGCGGTCACGGCCCTCAACTTCGTGGGCAGCTTCTTCGACCCCAAACGCGAAAAACGCCTTATTACGGAACAATACCCGGAAGAGCGGCCCACGCTCGTCGAGACCTCGCGCAGCTTCCCCTTCCTGATTTTTGACAACGATCCCGAAACGGGCATCCGCTGCGTGGCGTGCAAGATTTGCGAGAAGGAATGCCCGCCGCAGTGCATCTACATCGTGCAAGACAAGGACGCCAACGGCAAAGCCATCCGGCGGCCCGCGATCTTCGACATCGACATCTCTGTCTGCATGGGCTGCCAGATTTGCGTGGAGGTCTGCCCCTTCGAGTCCATCCGCATGGATAACATCTACGAAGTAAGCTCCTATGGCCGGTTCGGGGATCTGGTGATCCACAAGAATCAGCTTCTGAAGTCGAACGAATACTATCGCCAGATTCACCCGACGGAAGCGGCGGAAACCGACGCCCGGATCGAAGCCGCCCGCATCAAGAAGGCCGCCGCAGCCAAAGCCGCAGCGGAAAAGGCGGCAGCCGCTAAAGCCGCGAAGGAAGCGGAAGCCAAGGCCGCCGCAACCACGACTCAACCGGAGCAACCCGCGCAATGAACTTCCTAGAGAACCTTCCCCTGGCAGCCAAGCAGCTCGTCCTCGACCTCGTCGAGTGGATTTGCAAATGGCTCTGCGCAAAAACGGGCGTGACGCCGCCCGACTGGCTCATCCCCGCGCTGCTCACCCTCGTTTCCATTTTGATCGTCATCGTCGCCATCCTCGGCGTCTACCTGGCGATGTTCGCCCTCATGTCGGTGGCCGAGCGGAAAATCCTCGCCCGCATGCAGAACCGCTACGGCCCCAACCGCGTGGGCTTCTTCAAATGGCGGCTCTGCGGCCTCTTCCAACCGGTGGCAGACGGCATCAAGATGCTCACCAAGGAAGACATCGTGCCGCGTGGCGCGGACAAGATCGTCCACTTCCTCGCCCCCGTCGTGATGGTCGCCCCGGCCCTCATGCTGCCTGCCATCATTCCTTACGGGCGCGGCATGATCCCGGTGGAACTCTCGTCGGGCATCCTCTATTTCTTTGCGCTTGGCGCGGGCACGGAACTGGCCGTCTTCATGGCCGGGTGGTCGAGCAACAACAAATATTCCGTGATGGGCGCCATGCGCGCCATCGCCCAGATGATCAGCTACGAACTGCCGCTGGTCATGTCCGCAGTCATCGCGGCGCTGGTCGCGGGAACACTTTCGCCCGTGGGGATTGTGGAAGCGCAGGGCGGCTACGCCTTCGGGCTCCTCCCGAAATGGTTCGTCTTCACCCCGTGGGGCTTCGCGGCATGCGTGCTCTTTTACATCGGCGCGCTGGCTGAGTCCAACCGCTGCCCGTTCGATCTTCCCGAGGGCGAGAGCGAACTGGTCGCGGGCCATCTTACCGAGTATTCCGGCTTCAAATACGCGATTTTCTTCATGGCGGAATACGTCGGCATGTTCGCCATCAACGGCATGCTGGTAACGCTCTTCCTCGGCGGCTACAACGCCCCCTGCCCGTTCCTGGAGTGGATTCCCTCCTGGTGCTGGTTCTTCGGCAAGCTGGCGTTCCTGGCCTTCACGATGGTCTGGGTGCGCGCCACGCTCCCCCGCTTCCGCATTGACCAGATGATGGAGTTCGCATGGAAATTCATGCTCCCGATGAGCTTCGCTGCGCTGATCTCCGCCGCCGCGTGGCACTACGCCGGACGCGGCGCGCAAGCGTGGGGCATCTCCGCGCTGCTTGTCGGCGTGCCCTACCTCCTGCTGGGTTACTTCTGCTTCACACGGCGTCACTCCGCCAACAACCGCCCCTACCTCTTCTCCGAGTAACATGCACGATTTGATTCAAAAACTGACCGCGCTGCCTTGGGATCAAGCCCCGCAGTGGCTCTTCCTCCTCCCCGCGCTGCTCATGCTGCTGGCCGCAGCGGCGGCGGTGATGCTGCGCAACCTCATCCATTGCGCCCTCTGTCTCACGCTCTCCTTCATCGCGCTGGGCGTGCTCTTCATCGCGCTGGGCGCGGAATTCGTCGGCTTTGTGCAGTTGCTCGTCTATGTGGGCGCGGTGACGATGCTGATTCTCTTCGCCATCCTGCTCACCCCGGCGAGCGAAGTCGCCGCCAGCAACAACCCGTTCCGGGCGTTCCAACTCTCCAAGGCGATCAACGCTGCCCTCGGCGGAGGCGTTGCCCTGCTCGTGCTCGCCGGATTGCTCGCCGCGATCTTCTTCAGCCCGCATGCCCGCGAGGCCGTGCCGCCCGCAGTGGCCGCTACCGCGCCCGCCAAAGCTATTGGCGAGAATCTCTTGAACCACACCCTGCTTCCGCTCCAAGGCACGGCCATTCTCCTGACCGCCGCCCTCATCGGAGCCGCCCTGCTCGCCAAGGAGGAACGCCCATCATGATGCTCCAAGTCCTGCTCGCCATCTCCGCCGTGCTCTTCTGCTTCGGCCTGCTCGCCGCGCTCACGCGCAGCAACGCCATCATGGTCTTGATCGGCATCGAAATGATGCTCGGCGCGGGCAATTTGAATTTCATCGCGTTCTGGAAATTCAGCGCGCACCCCGAAGCGCTCACCGGCGTCCTATTCGCCATCTTCTCCATCGCGCTCGCCGCCGCCGAAGCCGCCGTCGGGCTCGCCATCATCATCCAAGTCCACCGCCGCCTGCGCAGCGTTGACGTGAACGCCGCCCACCAACTCAAAGGCTAACGAAAATGCATACTGGTATACTCATGGCTCTGGTTCCCTTGCTGCCTTTGCTCGCAGCAGGAATGACCGCGCTTTTAAAACGCGAACAGCGGGGCACCTCCATCGCGCTCGTGATTGGGGCACAGGCGATCGCCACCGGAATCAGTCTGCTACTGCTCTTTGCCTCGCTGAAGTTCTGCGTCGAGCAGCACTCCAATTTCGCCTGGCTCACCTTCGGCCACGAAACCCTGCGGCTCGGCTTTTTGCTCGATCCCTTAAGCGCCACAATGGCCGCGATGGTCTCCTTTGTCACGCTGCTGATCTTCATCTACAGCGTCGGCTACATGGCGCACGATCGGAACGCCACCCGCTTTTTCACGTTCCTCTCCCTCTTCTCCGGCGCGATGCTCGGCGTGGTGCTCTCCAACAGCCTGCTGCTGACCTTCATCTGCTGGGAACTGGTCGGCCTCGCCTCTTATCTCTTGATCGGCTTCTGGTTCCACAAACCCGAGGCCGCCGCCGCTGCCAAGAAAGCCTTCCTCACCACGCGCGTCGGCGACATGGGGTTCCTCATCGGCATGCTCTGGCTCTACCAGGCCGCGGGCACGCTCCTTTTCTACGACAACGGTCACGGCTGCCTGGAGCAAGCCGCCCTCGCCACAATGGCGAAAACGATGGTGGGCGGGCTCGCTCTTTCCAACGTCATTGCGCTCCTGATCTTCTGCGGCGCGGCCGGCAAGTCGGGCCAGTTCCCGCTGCACGTCTGGCTGCCGGACGCGATGGAAGGCCCGACCCCGGTCAGCGCCTTGATCCACGCCGCCACGATGGTCGCGGCGGGCGTCTATCTCGTCGCGCGCGTCTTCCCGATCTTCACAGCCACCGGCGCGCACTCTGTCTCGTTGCTCGTTGTCGCGGGCATCGGCGCATTCACCGCGCTCTTCGCCGCCTTCATCGCCGTGGCGCAAACGGACATCAAGCGCATCCTCGCCTACTCCACCGTCTCGCAACTCGGCTTCATGATGCTCGCGCTCGGCGTCGGCAGCGTGGGGGCCGCGATGCTCCACTTGATCGCCCACGCTTTCTTCAAAGCGCTGCTCTTCCTCGGCGCGGGCTCCGTGATCCACGGCGTCCACGAAGAACAGGACATCCGCAAGATGGGCGGACTGGGTCGGCACATGCCGGTGACGTTCCTCACCTACACCGTTGGCATGCTGGCGCTGGCCGGGTTCCCCGTTTTCTTCTGCGGATTCTGGAGCAAGGATGCCATCCTGCACGCCGCGCACGCGTGGCCCGTCTCGCAGCTTCCGTTTTACATGGCGGTTTGCGCCGCGTTCCTCACCGCGTTCTACATGACGCGCCAGATGTTCTACGTCTTCGTCGGGAACTATCGCGGCCACGCGCACCCTCACGAAAGCCCCGCCGTGATGACCGTCCCGCTGGCGATCCTTGCTACCGCCGCCGTCCTCTTCTCCCTTCCCGCCACGCCCGCCTGGCCTTGGTTCGAGGGGTTCCTCACCGGCGAACACGTGGCCTTCCACTTCGCCGCGCTCTTTGAACCCGGCTTCCTGCACATCGCCGCGATCTCTATCGGTATCGTCGCGTGCGGCCTCGGCTTTGGCTGGCTCGTTTATGGACGCCGCCCGCTTTCAAATATTGATCCCCTCGAAGCCGCTCTCGCGCCCATCTACAACGCCCTGGCAAATCGCCTCTACGTGGACGAGCTCTACAACGCCACGCTCGTGCGCGCGCTGGCGTTCCTGGGCGGCATCTCCGCATGGATCGACCGCCGGATTCTCACGGCGGCGGTCAGCGGCGCCGCAGGGCTCTCCGTCTTGATCTCGCACCTGAGCGACCGCATCGACCGCTTTCTCTTGAACCTCGGCTTCGACAACTCCTGCAACGCCCTGCGCGAATACGGCGGCGGCATCGCTTCCTGCGAAGGCGGGCGCGTGCAGGGTTACCTGCGCGTCATCGGCGTGGGCATGGTCGTTCTCCTCGCCCTTATTGGATGGCTTTTAGTGTAGCACCGGCATGAGCAATTCCCTTCTTTCCCTACTCACCTTCCTTCCGCTTTTGGGCGCGATCTTCGTCGCGATCCTCCCCGCCCACCGACCGCTCATCCGCGCTGCGGGGCTCGGGTTCGCTTTCGCCGCGCTCGGAGCAGCCCTGACGCTGGCGTTCAACTACGACAGCGCCGCGGGCGGGCTGCAATTCGTCGAAAAATGGGAATGGATTCCCTCGCTGCACATCCAATACCACCTTGGCGCGGATGGCCTGAGCCTGATGCTTTTGCTGCTCACCGCGATCATCACCCCGTTCGCGCTGCTCGCCTTGGGAGACCGCGTCACCAAGCTCAACACCAGCCTCATCCTGCTTTTGCAGACGACGCTTTTTGGCACCTTCACCGCGCTCAATTTCATCCACTGGTTCCTCTTCTATGAATTGAGCCTCGTCCCCGTCTTCCTCTTGATTCGCATGGGGGGAAGCGTGAAAGCCACCGCCGCCGCCACGCAGTTCTTCATCTACACGCTCTTTGGCGGCTTTGCGATGCTGCTCGGATTTTTGGCGATCCACCAGGCCACGGGAACCTTCAACCTCGTGGATCTCGCCACGCTCGCGCAGCATCACAAGCTCAGCAAAGCGCTCACGGCGGCTTTTCACTGGCATCCCGACTGCATCAACTTGCTCGTCTTCGGCGGCATTTTCCTCGGCCTCGCGGTCAAGGTGCCCGTCGTCCCGTTCCATACCTGGCTGCCCGACGCTTACTCCGAAGCCCCGGCCCCGGTCTCCATGCTCCTCACAGGCGTCCTTTCCAAAATGGGCGTCTACGGGTTCCTGCGCTTGCTGATGCCGCTTTTCCCGGGGTTGATGGAGCATTTGGCAACACCGCTGCTTGCGTTCGCCATTGTCACCATCGTCTTCTCCGCGCTAGCGGCGCTTGCGCAGAAGGATTTGAAGCGCATCGTCGCCTACTCCTCCATCAACCACTTGGGCTACTGCCTGCTGGGCATCTTCGCCGTCACCGCGGCACTCCACGGCGCGGCCAACGAGCGCGCCGCAGCGCTAAACGGCGTCCTGCTCCAGGTCTTCAACCATGGCATCACCGCCGCCGCGCTCTTCTGCTTCATCGGCTTCCTCGAACGCCGTAGCGACGGCCTGCGCGGCCTCAACGACTTCGGCGGCCTGCGCACAGTCGCCCCGGTGCTCACCGGCCTCATGGGCATCAGCATTTTCTCCTCGCTCGGCCTGCCCGGCCTGAACGGTTTCGTGGGCGAATTCCTCATCTTCAAAGGCTCCTTTGCGCTCGCTCCGCTGGCCTCCACGCTTGCCGCCATCGGCCTTTTCGTCACAGCGGTCTTCCTGCTCACGCTCATCCAGCGCGTCTTCAACGGCCCGCTCAGTGAACGCTGGGCCGGCTTCCGCGATCTCACCCTCAGCGAACGCTTCATCGTCGCGCCGATCATCGCGCTGATGTTCGCGCTGGGCATCTACCCGCAACTCCTCATCTCCCTCTTCAACAACACGGCCCTCAAACTCCTGCCATAATGCCGACCGAATTTCTCCTCACCGCCACATTCCTGTCCGCCTTTCTCGGCGTTCTCCTGATTCTGCTGCTGCCCGTGCGATTCGGTGCCGCTGCAAAATGGATCGCCCTCGCCGCCGCGCTCGCCGGGTTCGGCTTCGCCATCGCCGCGTTCCAACGCTACGACATGACGCCCGGCGCGTATCCCATCCAGTCGGTTCTCAACCTCCCGTGGGTGCAACATCCCAACATCGGCTTCACCACCGGCGCGGATGGCATCAGCCTGGTGCTCCTGCTGCTCACCGGCATCATCGCCATCACGGGCGTCCTTTTCTCCTGGAACGTCACCCAGCAGCCCCGCGCCTTCTTCGCGCTCTTCCTCACCATCATCGGCGGCGTCTACGGCGTCTTCCAGAGCCTCGATCTCTTCCTGCTCTTCGTCTTTTACGAGATCGTCATCGTCCCGAAATACTTCCTCATCTCCAACTGGGGCTCCACCAACCGCGAATACGGCGCGATGAAGCTCACCATCTACTCCGTGGTGGGCAGCGCGCTCATCCTTCTGGCGCTGCTGGGCGTCTACGTCCTCGCGCCGGATCACTCCCTCAACCTCCTCTCGCTGGCGAAGGTCAAATATCCGTCCGCCTTCCAACTCTGGGCGTTCCCGGTGCTATTCCTCGGCTTTGGCATCCTTGCGGGCATCTGGCCCTTCCACACCTGGGCGCCCACCGGCCATGTCGCCGCGCCCACCGCCGTTTCCATGCTGCTCGCGGGCGTCGTGATGAAGCTGGGCAGCTACGGCGCATTGCGCGTGGCGATGACCCTTTTCCCGCTGGGCCTGGAATACTGGCGCATCCCCATCGCGCTCCTCGCCACAGCGGGCATCCTCTACGGCGCACTCGTCGCGCTGGCGCAAAAGGATCTCAAATTCGTCGTCGGCTATTCGAGCATCAACCACATGGGTTTCGTCCTGCTCGGCCTGGTCACATTAAACACCATCGGCCTGAGCGGCGCGGTGCTGCAAATGTTCTCCCACGGCATCATCGGCGGCCTGCTCTTCGCCGTGGTGGGGCGCATGATCTACGACCGGACACACACCCGCGAAATCGCCCTTCTTGGCGGCATGAACCTTGCCAAGGCGATGCCCTTCGCCGCGTTCACCTTCGTCGTCGCCTCGCTCGCCTCCATGGGGCTTCCCGGCTTCAGCGGCTTCATTGCGGAAATCTCCATCCTCCTCGGCGCGTGGAAAGCCTTCCCAATCCTCCTCGTCTTTGCGGGCCTCGGCGTCATCATCACCGTCGCATTCACCCTTCGCGCCCTGCAACGCACCTTCTTCCCGGCGCACGGAGCCGCAGCCGTGCCGCATGAAGATGCGGCGCACGAGTTCGAGCCGATCACCCTGCCGGAGCGGCTCGGCGCAATCCTCCTCATGGCCGCAACCCTCGGCATCGGGCTTTTCCCAAAAATCCTTTTGGCTCCCATCCAGTGGAGCTTTGAAAATCCGCACTCACTTATGCATCACTTGATCCAGGAGGTGGCAAAATGAGCTTCGCTTCACTGCTCTTCCAATTCCTCACCCCGGAATTCATGCTGGCGGATACCGCCCTCCTCGTTCTCCTCGCGGGGCTGTTCAAATCCACCGCGCAAAAGCGGGGCATGCTCCTGAGCCTGACCCTGCTGGGCGGCATCATCGCCGCAGCCATGCTCGTTCTCCACCCCCATTACGGCAACCTCTCCAACGGCATGGTCGTGGGCGATCCGCTCACGCAACTCGTCAAACTCACCCTCCTCACCCTGAGCCTCATCACCGCGATCTTCGCCGCCGGATCCACCGTGCGCGAACACTTCGCCGAATACCTCGGGCTCATCCTCTTCTCCACCATCGGCATGATGCTGCTGGCGGGCACGGAGGATTTGTTGATGATCTTCATCGGCCTGGAGATGACCAGCATCCCCCTCTACATCCTCACCGGCTACCTCAAGCGCAGCAGCGCCTCTGCGGAGGCCGCGTTGAAATACTTCCTCGTCGGCGGCGTCTCGGCTGCCTTCCTCCTCTTCGGCCTGAGCCTCATCTACGGCGTCACCGGCTCCACCTCCCTTGCGGATCTCGCGCGCACCCCGCGCGCCGCCCTCCTCGACCCGCTCCTGCTCGCCGGGGTCGTCATGGCCATGGTCGGCTTCGGGTTCAAAGTCGCCGCCGTTCCCTTCCACCTTTGGGCTCCCGACGTCTATGAAGGCGCGCCCACCCCGTCGGCAGCGCTCATCGCCTCCGGCTCCAAGGTCGCCGGATTCCTCATCCTGGCAAAGCTCCTCACCATCGGCTTCGCCAAAGGCACTGGCAGCGCCGCGTGGGGATTATTCCAGCCCGGCTGGCTGCCATTGCTCGCCATTGCCGGAGCGGCCTCCGTCGTCGTGGGCAACCTCGCCGCCCTGAGCCAGTCCAACGTCAAGCGCATCCTCGCCTACTCCGCCATCGCGCAATCCGGCTACATGCTCCTGGGCCTCATGGCGACAGGCACCACCGGCATCTCCTCGGTGATCTTCTACGTCATCGTCTATGCGCTCACCACCCTCGGCGCATTCGGCGTCGTCTCGCTGGTCGAACAGCGGCGGGGCGGCTCGCAACTCCACCACTTCCAGGGACTGCACCAAAGCGCCCCCGGCCTCGCTCTTTGCATGGGCGTCTTCATGGTCTCGCTGGCGGGCATCCCGCCGCTCGCCGGTTTCTTCGGCAAATTCTATCTCTTCGCGGGAGCGCTCGGCTCCGTCAGTTCCCTCTACGATGGCAACCTCGGCCTGCTCTGGCTCATCATCGTCGCCGTCGCCTTCAACGCCGTCTCCCTCTACTACTACCTCATCGTGCTCAAGCACATCTTCGTCATCCCCACTGGCGCAGAACCCGCCCAGCCCAGCCCGCGTTGCGCTACATCGGTTTTTGTCGGCTTTCTGGCGTTGGCCGTTTTCGCCCTCGGCCTTTACCCCGCCGCACTGCTGGAGCCCATCCAAAACGCCGTCACCTCCGCAGCAACCTTCGCCGCAAAAACCGCCGCGCTGCACTGATTTTACACCACAGAACTTCTCCAAGCCATGTCCCACGATTACCTGCTCCTGACGATCTTCCTGGCCATCGCGCTCGTCTTCCCGCTCGTCCCTCTCGCCATGGCGTGGCTCTTTGCGCGCTGCCTCACCCCCGCCAAACCGGGCAACGACAAGCAAGCCAGCTACGAATGCGGCATCGAATCCACCGGCGCAGCCCGCATCCAATTCCAGTCCCACTACTACCTTTACGCGCTCGTCTTCCTGATCTTCGACGTGGAAACCGTCTTCCTGCTTCCCTTCGCCGCGATGGGCTTTGTGAACATCTCTGTCCCCAACTTCCTCGCCATCATGGTCTTCCTGCTGCTCCTGCTGGAGAGCCTTGTCTGGGCCTGGGCCAAGGGCATTTTCAAGTGGAAGTGAGACGGAGAAACGTTCGTTTTCTTCCGATCAACCTGCCCCTGCACGGGCAAAGGAAATCCGCCCGGGGCAACGCCCTGGGTTAAGACAAAAATGCGTCGTTCCCGGCAAGGGCGCTTGGAAACATTTAGTAACACCAAGCCTGGTTGAATAAGAGCATTTAACCCGGAGGGTTTACAGACAACAGCCGGGGGTTGAGCGCAGCGACACCCCCGGAAGAAAGAATAGCGGATTCACCCCGGCAGGGGTGGCGGATCGGCTGGGTGGATCGTCCGCTCCGCGGGCGATTTTCCAAAGCACATTGAGCGCAGCGAGCTGATTTTGTTTGCGACGCCCACTCCCCCGGAATCGCGCGCGGAGCGCACGATCCACCTTCTGCGTTTCGGAAATTCTTTCCGAGAAACGCTCTCTATGCTCTTTCTCCAATGGAAATGGTTTAGCAATCCATCGTTTCCATCCCTTACCAGCGCCCTTTCAGGGCGCACCCGTTTGTGCACAGCACCCAGGGCGGCGCTGCGCTTGCCCTGGGCTTATTTCCTCTGCGCTTTCAGCGCGCCAGACATCGGCGCAAGGCGCGACCTGCCCTCACTTTCCAGATGAACCGGAAGTGATGCCGTTTTTCCCGCGCCGCAATCGCCTGCCGACTACAGGATGTAGCCTTCTTCGCCGTGTTCGGAGAGATCGAGGCCGGAGTGTTCCTCTTCCGGCGTGATCCGCACAGGCATCATTGCCCGCACAGCATAGGCAACCACTGTGGTGCCTGCGGTGGCCACCACAAGGGTCAGCCCCATCGCCTTGAGTTGCTCCAGCCAGAGACCATTGTGCAGCACCAAACCGGCCAGCCCGTTTTTGAGGGCAGCGCCATTGGTGAGATTCGAGTTCACCGCCGGATCGGCCAGCAATCCGGTCAGCAACATCCCCAGCGTCCCGGCAACGCCGTGCACGCCGAAGACGTCCAGCGAATCATCATATTTGAACCAAGCCTTCAATTTATACACCGCGAAAAACGGAATGATCCCGCCGAGGAGGCCAATGACGATCGCGCCGGAGGCATTGACGAACCCGCACGCGGGGGTGATCGCCACCAACCCGGCAACGATGCCCGAGCAGAAGCCGAGCACGCTCGCCTTGCCGCGCACAATGTATTCCGCAAACGCCCACGTGCCGCTGGCCACGGCGCCTGCGAGCGTGGTGGTCAGAAAAGCGTTCGCCGCAATGCCGTCAGCGGCCACCGCGCTCCCGGCGTTGAACCCATACCAGCCCACCCACAGCATCCCGGCCCCAACCATACAAAAGACCATGCTGTGCGGCGCAAAGAGTTCCTTCCCGTAGTTCATCCGCTTGCCCACGATCAAGCAGAGAATGAGCGAGCTCCACCCCGAGGCCATCTCCACCACCGTGCCGCCCGCGAAGTCAATCGCGCGGATCGCCGCGTTCGGGTTGAAAACCCCGTTCATGAGCCCGTCCGCGCCCCACGCCATGTGCGTGATGGGAAGGTACACCACAAACATCCAGAGCCCCACAAACGTGAGGATCGCCTGGAAGCGCATCCGCTCCGCCACCGCGCCGACAATCAGCGCCGGGGTGATGATGGCAAACATCATCTGGAACATCGCATACACGTTATGCGAGACCCACGGGGAATAGGTGACATTGGGAACCGAAGTCACCCCGCGCAAAAACGCATAATCGAGCCCGCCGAAAATCCTTCCAAACGTCCCGCCGCCCGGCGCGAACGCCAGCGAGTAGCCGACCGCCCACCAGATCACCGTCACCAGCGTCGTCACGCCCATGCACTGGGCGAGAACGGAGAGGACGTTCTTGCGGCGCACCAAGCCGCCATAGAAAATCGCCAACCCCGGCAGCGTCATAAAAAGCACGGCGGCGGCGGAGAGCATCATCCACGTATTGTGACCGGGGCCGGGCACGCCCACGGCAAGGGTCGTCAAGCCCGGCTGCGTTTTCCCGTTGGCATCCGCCAAGGCCGCCGCAGGATCGGTGTTTTGGAAATACGCCTCCATGGCCGCAAGCCGCTGCTCCACGGTGGGGGTCGGCTTGGGCTCAACAGCGGACGCGGGAACGACCGAACTGGCCGAAAAAACGACAAATGCGCCTACGCAAGCGAGGCGCGAAAAGAGATTACTCATTCGCTACAGGGTGTGGTTTGGGATGTGGTTTGATCGCCGCGCTCAAACGTGGTTTTCCAGAAGCGTGGCGAAAGCAGGGATTTAGCAACCCCTATGCCAGCCCCCGGCATTTCCCGAGAAAATGAACGGCTTTCTCTGTAAAAAAGTGCATAAATCTCCGCACATCGCCCGCTTTCACAGAAAGCAGATGGATAAAATAAACCACTTTTATGGAAATTGGCTCATTTTATACATAACCCTTGAAGAGAGTGGCTATTGATGATCACGCTTGGCCGCCAGCACCGCCTCGATTTTCCCCAGCGGGAGAGTGTTCACCACGTCGGCGCGCGTCAGCCAGCCTTTGCGGGCCGCTTGGACACCAAACCAGAGGTGTTTGAAGCCGTCGATGCTGTGCGCGTCGGGGTTGATACAGCAACGCACGCCCTTCTCCTTGGCGAGCGGCCACCAACGCCAATCCATGTCGAGGCGCTGCGGATTGCCGTTGAGTTCGATGAGCGTGCCTGTCTGCGCCGCTGCGTCAAGGACGGCGGGGATGTCCAGCGCATACGGCTTGCGGGTAAGCAGGAGCCGGCCGGTCATGTGCCCGAGCATGGTGACATGGGGATGGGAGATCGCCCGGATGATGCGCCGGGTCATCTCCGCCTCCGGCAGATTGAAGACGGAATGGACGCTGGCCACCACGTAGTCGAGCCGGGAGAGGATTTCGTCCGAAAAATCGAGGGTGCCGTCCTTGAGGATGTCGCATTCCACCCCGGCGAAGAGGCGGAATCCGTCGTCATAGGTGGCGTTGAGCCGTTCGATGGCTTCGACTTGCTCCAGCAACCGCGCCTCGTCCAGGCCGTGCGCCTGGAAAGAGCTTTTGGAGTGGTCGGCGATGCCCAGGTATTGCAACCCAAGCGCACGCGCGGCGTTGGCCATCTCCTCCAGCGCATTGCGCCCGTCGCTGGCCGTGGTGTGGCAATGGAAGGTGCCGCGCAGGTTCGACAATTCGATCAAATCCGGCAGCGTGTGCGTCTCGGCCGCGGCGATCTCGCCCAGGTTCTCGCGGAGTTCCGGCGGAACCCAGTCCAACCCGAGCGCCCGGTAGAGGTCGCGTTCTTCGGCGATCTCGGGGATCGGCTCCGGCGTCACGCGCCCGCCTTCCACGGGCGAGAAGCGGTATTCGTTGAGGGACCAGCCGTGCGAGAGAGCGCGGCTGCGCAGGACGATGTTGTGCTCCTTGCTGCCGGTGAAATAATTGAGCGCGAACGGGTATTGCGCGTTGCTCACCACACGCAGATCCGCCTGCACGCCGTCCTTGAGCCGCACGCTCGATTTGGTTGCGCCGCTGACGATCACGCTCTCCACCAGCGGATGCGTGGTAAAAAACGCGGTCACGTTTTCCGGGTGCGCCGAGGCGACGACAAAATCGAGATCATGCACCACCTCCTTGCGCCGCCGGTAGCTGCCGCCGATGGCCGCCTGCGAGACATCCGGGTGCGAGCGCAGATCCTCGTAAATCTCCTCCGCCGCATCCGCCACCGCGCCGAGGAGAAAGCTCCCCGCCACGCTCTTGCGCTGCTCGATGGATTGCAAAATATTGTGCGCGGTCTTTTCCCCGAATCCCGCCAGACCGGCCACGCGCCCGTCCTTGCACGCCGCTTCGAGCGCGTCCAGCGAGTCGATCCCGAGCTTGTCGTAAAGCGCGCGGATTTTCTTCGGCCCCAGCCCCATCAGTTCAAACATCTCGAAAATCCCCGGCGGGAACTCCGCCTTCAGTTCCTCATAATACGGGAGACTCCCCGTCTGCACGAGCGTGGCGATTTTCTCCGCAATCGCCGCGCCGATGCCGGGGATTTCCGTGAGCCGCCCCTCGCGGGCATCGGCCTCCAGATTACCCGTGTAGGTTTCAATCACGCGCACGGCGTTTTGGTACGCGCGGATCTTGAAAGGGTTCTCCCCTTTCAACTCCAAAAGCTGCGTGATCGCTTCGAGAACCGCCCCCACCTCGTCCTTCGTCATGCTCATGAGTGGAAGCGTAGCCACCCGTCGGGCGCGGCGCAAGCCGGGTGTAACCACACTCAAAAGACAAAGCGAATCAGGAAGGGAATCATTCTCGCGCAAAGAGACGCAAAGGACGCAAAGACATAATCTTGGAAAGACAGAACAAAAACGGAGTCACCTTGGAGGAGGGGAACACAAAATCCCCAAGTTTTTCCCTTTGCGTCCTTTGCGTCCCTTTGCGCGAATCCGTTCACCGCTTCCAGGCTTATTCCGATCCCACCAGCGGCAACCGCAGGGCGCTTGCATCGGGCGAGGCGAGACGAAACACGCCGGAATCCCCTTCCACCATGCCGAGGCAGCTTCCATCCTCAGCAGACGCACCGAGGATCAGCTTGTGGGATTTGCCGTCGGCGGTCTTGAAAACGAGCGTCGTAGCGGGCGCCAGCGGCCCGGGTTCCGCCGTCCATTGCATCGCTTTGAGAGACGCCAAGGTGTTGACGAGGCTCTGGATATTCACGGCGTTGAGCGTTCCGGGAGCGGAGCCTTCCTCGGCAACCCATTGGTTCTCCTTGAAAACCAGCGCAACCCCCGGGCGCGGGACGCCGTCCGTGAAATGCGTCACCTCCAGCGCATGGATTTCCGAAGGCTTGAAGCCCAATACAGGAAGCGCGCGCCATTCCGCCGCGTTGAGCCTGATGTCCGCAAGCGCCGCCTTGTTCACCGAGACGATAAACGGCTCCTCCTCCAACCGCGCATAGACAATCTCCCCATCGGTTTTGCCGAAGGCGAGGGTAAAGAGCGGCATCTCCCCCGCGTTGGTGTCGGCGGTGTTTTCCGACGCATACGCGGAGAATACCACGCGCAGTTGCGGCTGGTCGAAGCCGTATTTCGCGAGATCCGAAGCGACATCCGTAACGAACGCCTCCACTTTGCGCGTTTGCAGTTCCTTGGCGAACCGCAAAACCTTGGCCTTGTTGGCGGGCGCATTCTCGGGACGCAGCATCCATTCCTCCTGGTTGCGTTGCAAGAGGATCGGCGCCTGCCCGGCGGGCCGCAGCGTGATCCGGTCCACAAAATCGAGATCCAGACGCAGGAGTTGCCGGTCGCGCAGATCGTTGGGGCGGAGCGCCAGGATGTTTTCGGACTCCTTGGGCAGCAGGCAGACCGCGCGGCGGTTGGTGAACCGGGCATAAACGCCCCCGGTTTTTTCGTCGTGCGCGCCCAGTTCCAACACCACGGGTTCCTTGCTGCGCGAGGTGGTGAAGGTGAGGACGCCGCGCGGCTCGCTCAATCCATAGCTGTTTAAATTGGAGCCGTTCTCCGGCAAAAACGCCGCGATTTTCGTGTGCAGCACGCTGTTGAGAAAAGCGATCACCCGGCGGTCGTCCGCACGCGCGTGGAGCGGTTTGACCACCTCCCAGCGGCCCGCTTGCGAAGCCACGTCGATCTCACCCTCCCCGGTTTTGACAGAGACCCGGGTCACGCTCTCGGAATCAAAATCCGCCAACTGGTGATCCCGGAATTCGTCCGGCTTGCGCACGATCATGCTGCGCAGATCCGTGCCCGTGACGGAGACCGTGTTCGAGCCTTCCAGCCGCACATACATCTTCCCTTCCACGGCGGTCTCCTTGCCAAAAAGCAGCTCGGGCGGCATCTCCGGGCCCAGGAGCTTGAGCCGCACGGAGGGCTTGTTGACTCCGTAGGCTTTCCACTGCTTTTTGTCGGCCTCAATGCTTCCAGCTCCTCTCTGCAATGTTTCGCAGAGCGTCAGGATTTCCTGAACCGCCTCCGTGCTGGCGCGGTCTTTGACGGGGGTTTCCATCACCCACTGGGCGCCGTGTTTGCGCAGCTCCACCTTGTCTTCATTGCTGAAGATGTCGATGCCCTCGACGCTGTTGCGGTCGAACAGAAGCACGTAACGCTCCCGGTCGGCAGCCTGCCAGCTCCGCGGCTGTTTGCGCTCGTAAAGGGCAATGAACCCGAGCAACAGCCCCGCCACAGCCAGCAAAAGAAGCGTCGTTTTGGTGCTCATTTTAAGAAGAGGATAGAGGGGTGAGAGGATGGACTATAGACGCTGTGGGCAGCAGAAAGCGGGCCGACGATAGGCGAACGCTGGAAAAATAAACGGCGCTGAAGCTTCCTCTCTATCATCTCTCATATTCTATAATCTATAGTCTCTCCGCAATTACCGCCTGCGCTTGAGCCACACGATGATCCCCAGCACGCCCGCGCCTGCGGGAATGGCGCCCATCACCAGCAGGGCCATCAGGCTGAGCTGGGCCTGCGTTAAATTCAGGGAAAGATTGTGGGCTGTCTTGGGAGCGATGCCGATGACTTCTTCCCGATCCAACAGCCAGTTGAGGCTGTTGAGGACGAAATCCATGTCGGCTTCCGTGATGGTTTGGTTGGAGAGAAACGCGGAGGAACCGACGGCGATCAGGCGGGAGGAATCGAGCCGCACCCGGTCATCAACGGGGGCTCCTTTTTCGGCGGAAGCGGCGACGATGGGGTCGATGTGATCTTCCTTGGGATCGAAGAATACCTCGTTCTCTGTATAGCGAGTCTCACCCCAAAAACCTTTGGAGGCCTGAATGAGCGGCTTCAACTTGATGCCGCCCTCTTTGCCGCGCTCGGTGTCGAGGGTCAGGGATTGTGTCACGCCTCCCGTGAAACTCGCGTTGACGTTGGTCAGCCGCTTGGTGATGGGCGAACCGGCCACGAAATCGCCGGTGATCTCCTTGAGAACCCCCCGGACAATGCCGCTTGCCAACCGCACCGGCATGGTGCGCAACACCCGGTCATCATTGACCACGATGCCCGCCTCCCGCAGGAAGGCACACAAGTTCGGTGTGGGCGAACCGGGTTCAAGGAACACAAAAATCCGCCCCGGCTTCTCCCGATTGCTCCAGTAGGCGCGCAACGCCAAGAGATCGAGCTCGGAAAAATCGTATTTGGGCGCGATGATGAAAAGCGCCTTGGCGTCGGGCGGGATCATCTCCACGTCCGTGAGCTTGAGCGGGTTGACCTTGATGTTCTGGCGCTCGATGTAGTCCTTGAGCCCGCTCAGGGAAGGGTCGGCATTCAGAGGGGTTTCCCCATGTCCCGCGAGGGCATAGACTTGGTTTGTCCCCTCCTCGGTGATCTCGATCAGCGCGCCCGTGAGCGCCGCTTCGCCCTTGAAGGCTTTCATCCGGGGCTTGTCCAGGAGATTGAGCGAGGGCTCGAACTCCGCCATCTGCGAGGCGCTTACGAATTTGGTGCGCCCCTCGTAATCGAGGATGATGACGTTGTCGTTGTCGCGCAGTTTGTATTGGGTGGCGATCTCCCGCGCACGCGCCAGGGTCAGCGAGTGGAAGGGATCGACCACTTCCACGTCCACCATCTTTTTGGACGCATAGGCGTATTCCTGGAGCAGGTTCGTCGCATCCCGGGCAACGGGCGAGCTGCCGGCAAAGAAGACCACGAGATGCACCGGCTTTTTCAGGTTCGCCAGCACCCGCTTGGTTTGCGAGGAGAGGGTGTACTTTTGGTCGCGGGAAAAATCCCACCGCTTGTAGTGGTTGAACCCAAGGTAGTTCGCGATGGCGAAGAGCAGCAGGTAGAGCGCGGATTGAATAAGGACGTTCAAGCCGATCTGGACGCGGGAAAGGGAAGAGTTTTTGGCCATGAAAAGGTGGGGGTTACGATTTCCAGCGGCGGAATTGGAAAACTTGGTGCGTCAAAAGGAGCATGAGCGCCGTGCCGGAGCCGTAAAAGACGAAGCGCCGCGAGTCGATCATCCCCTTGGAAAACTCGCCCATGTGTTCCAGCACCGAGCAGTAGCTGGCGAGCATCCGCAACTCCGGCGCAATGTTTGGGGTGAAAAACGAGAGCAGCCCGCCCAGGAAAAAAAACGTGATGACGCAAAAGGAGATCACGGCGGCGACCACCTGATTTTGTGTCAACACGGAAGCGAAACAGCCGATGGAAATAAAGAGCATCCCCGCCATCAAAATCTCCAGGTAACTCCCCCAATACGCCCCCATCGCATTGGCCGCTTCCGCTTTTGCCACCTGCTGGAAGATCACAAAGTAGAGGAGCGTTGGCAACCAAAGCGCAATGTAGAAAACCAGCACGCCGCCAAACTTGGAGAGCGCCACCTGCCAGTCGCGAACCGGCGCCGTCATGAGCGTCTCGATGGTGCCCATTTTGAACTCCTCGGCGAAAACGCGCATGGTGATGGGCGGAAAAATCAGGATGAACCCAATCCAGAACGGGACGGAGTCAAAGAACGCCTCGATGATCGTGCGCTCCGTGGCGCCCCGGGAGAGGAAGCCCACGCCGCTGTAAAAACAAAGTCCGGTGAGCCCCAGGAAAAAGCAGATTACGACATACGCGATGGGCGAATAGAAGGAGGACTTCACTTCGCGGGAGAGGAGGGTGAGAAATTTCGTCATTGCGGTAGTTGCGGAAAATTAAACTTCATCGCCATGGGTTAGCTCCACGAACACATCTTCCAGCGTGGCGCGGCGGCGGGAAAGCTCGCGCACGCTCCAGCGGCGGTCATTGGCGAGCCGCCAGAGTTCTTCGCGGGGATCGGTGCGCGAATCGGTGCGCAGGGTAAAGACGCTCCAGCCCTCCTCGTTCTCCACGGTCACTTCCTTCACGCCCGTGAGCTTGCAAATCTCCGCCACGCCGTCGTCACTGCCGACTTTGGCTTCAAGGCGGATGCCCCCCGCCGCGCGCAGGGCGCTGACGAGGTTCTCCGGGGTATCCGCCGCTTCGATCTTGCCCCGGTTGATGATCACCACGCGCGAACAGGTCATCTCCACCTCGGGCAGGATGTGGGTGGAAAGAAGGATGGTGTGGTGCTTGCCGAGGTTGCGGATCAAGTCGCGCACCTGGCGGATCTGGTTCGGGTCAAGGCCGATGGTCGGCTCGTCGAGGATAAGCAGATCAGGCGAATGCAGCAGGGCATCGGCCAGGCCCACCCGCTGGCGGTAGCCCTTGGAAAGCGTGCCAATGATCCGGTTCTCCACATCCTTGAGAGCACAAAGTTCCTTCACGTCCCCCACCCGCTCGCGCTGGCGCGCGCCGGTGATCTCTTTGAGGGTGGCCCGGTAGTTCAAGTATTCCGTCACCCGCATGTCGGGGTAGAGCGGGACGTTCTCCGGCATGTAGCCGAGGTGCTGGCGGGCCTGCATCGACTGGCTGAACACGTCAAACCCGGCGATGGAAACGCGCCCCGAAGTGGCCGGCATGTAGCTGGAAAGAATGCGCATCGTCGTCGATTTTCCCGCGCCGTTGGGCCCCAGGAAGCCGACAATCTCGCCTTTTTCAACCTCAAAGCTCAGATCGTGGATCGCGGTCACGCCCGCGTAGCGTTTCGTCAGGTTCTCGACTTTAATCATGTGGGTGGGCACATTTACTAAACCGGAATGCGCCCGGTTGCATGGAAAATTTTGCGCAATACGAGGATTGGTCGCTCAGATCATGGGACTTATAAGTCGTATAGGTCTTATAAGACCCATGTGTAGAGCCTACCTTGCGGTAACACTCACCGTCTGAATCTGTTGCAGCACCCGCCCGCCGATGCGCTGCACCACGCCCACCCCGAGATCCACCTCCGCGCCGCGCTTCGCCTGCCGCAGCAGGGTTTCCACTTCCTCCGGGCTGTTGACTTCGTAGCGGCCTACTTTGTACAGCACCAGTCCGCGCCGCAATCCGCCTTTGGCCGCCGGGCTTTGCGGCTCCACGTCGGAAATAAGAACGCCGGCGCCGTCGGGGATGCCGAGCGCATCGCTGAGTGCGGAGGTAAGCTCCTGAAGCGATATCCCCAATCGACGCCGGGCGGCTTGCGCTGAATCGGAGGCTTTCACGGGATTCTGCGCATCCCGTTTGAACTGCTCGATCTTTTCCGCCACGGTGCGAGCCGGAATGGCAAAGCCGATTCCCTGCGTGGGCACCCCTTGCGGCGTATAGGCCATCTTGGCGGAGGCAACGCCGACGAGTTTGCCCGCAATGTCGATGATTGGGCCGCCGCTGTTGCCGGGATTGATGGCGGCGTCGGTTTGCAGCAGCCCGGCATATTCGATCTCCTCGACGGAGAGGGTGCGGTTGGTGGCGCTCAGGATGCCGCGCGCCACGGAATGCCCGTAGCCGAGCGGGTTCCCCACAACCAGCACGCTCTGGCCCAGCAGATTGGGCGAAATATCCTTGAGCGAGAGGAACGGCAGCGGCGTTTTGCTTTCGATCTTGAGCAGGGCGAGGTCGGCGGAGGGGTCTCCGGTGATGTAGCGGGCGGTGTAGGTTTTGCCGTCCGGCGTGGTCACGGAAATTTTGAGATCCTCGGCCCGCTCCACCACATGCTCATTGGTGACGATGTAACCGGCGGGATCAACAATGAACCCGGAGCCGAGGCTTTGCACTTTCTGGCGCAGTTCCCGCCCCGGAGGCCGCATCTGCCCCCCGAAGAATTGGGTGATGAAGTCGTCATACGGGTCGCGAACAGCACGGCGGACAATCCGCTCGGTATTCACGTTCACCACGGCAGGCATCGCTTTGGCCACGGCGAGCACGGAGGGCTCGGAAGCCGGTTCAATCGACTCAGCGCGCATGGTCACAGCCAGAGCACAAAAAAGGGCGGCAGACAGAAGCAACCGGGAGTGAAAAAAGAGGCGATTCATGGGATTGGATACTGGCTATGACACGCAAACGCCCGGTTTGCTCAAAATTTGTGAGTGGAGACGAAAGCGACATCCCCACCTCGTTCCCAATCTCCGGATTGGGAATGCAAGTGTCCCGGAAACTCCGTTTCCCTTGAGCAGGCCATGGCCTTCGGTGAGGTTTGCGAAACAGTTTCGCAGACAAAAGGCGTTCCCAATCAGGAGATTGGGAACGAGAAAAAATCAGGGAAATCCGCGCATCATTTCGCTTCGCTTGGGAAGGCGGAGGGCTATACTGGCGCGGTAATCCCATCCGTTTGCATCATGAGGACATCGCTCGTTAACGCTTTCAACGCCGGGCTTTTGGACGAAACCTACCAGCAATGGAAGCGCGATCCGGCTTCCGTGGAAGCCAACTGGTCCGCCTTTTTTGAGGGCTTTGAACTGGGCGCTGCCCCTGTCTCCAAGCGGGAAGCCGCCGCCACCCCCCTTCAGGCCGCGCCCGTGGAGGGCGGCGAACCTCCCATCCCGGCCATTCCCGCAGGGATGAGCGCGGATCTCCCGCTCCAGACCCGCGTGGACGGCCTGGTCTACGCCTACCGCACGCTGGGCCACACCATCGCCCGGCTCGACCCTCTCTCCGAGGCCCGGCCCGAACAACCGCTCCTGGGCTTGCGGGAACTTGGCTTCAGCGAGAAAGACCTCGACCTCGTGGTGGCCTCCCGCTTCTTCCGGGGCGGCGAAAAGATGACGCTGCGCGAGATGGTTGCCACGCTCCAGGGAATTTATTGCGGTTCCATTGGCGTGGAGTTCATGCACATCCAAAACCCCCGGGTGCGCAACTGGATTCGCGACCGGCTGGAAACGCGCCCGCTGGAGAAAACCGTTCCCGCCGCCACCCAAAAGGCCGTCCTGCGGGAATTGCTGGAGGCGGAGAGCTTTGAGCATTTCCTGCACACCCGCTACGTCGGCCAGAAACGGTTTTCGCTCCAGGGCGGCGAATCGCTGATGGTCATTCTGCAAACGCTGCTGGAGGACGCCCCCCGGCACGGCGTGGAGGAGATCGTGATGGGGATGGCCCACCGGGGCCGCTTGACGGTGCTGGCCAATTTCCTGCGCAAATCCCTGCGCGTGCTCTTCAGCGAGTTTTCCGAAAACTACATCCCGGAGATGATCGGGGGCGACGGCGACGTGAAATACCACCTCGGCTACCAGTCCACGCGGACGACGAGCAGCGGGGCGGAGGTGGAAATCCGGCTCGCCTCCAACCCAAGTCACCTGGAAGCCGCCGACCCGGTGGTGGCGGGCACAGCCCGGGCTCGCCAGCGCGTCCGGGGGGACATGGTGGAGCGCACCAAAGTGCTGCCACTCTTGATCCACGGGGACGCCGCCTTCGCCGGGCAGGGTATTGTGGCCGAAGTGCTCAACTGCTCGCAACTCCCCGGCTACCGGGTGGGCGGCACGGTGCATGTGATCGTCAACAACCAGATCGGCTTCACCACGCTGCCCGCCGAGGCCCGCTCCTCCTTCTACGCCACCGATGTCGCCAAGATGATCGAAGCCCCTATTTTCCACGTGAACGGCGACGATCCCCTGGCGGTTCTTTTCCTCACCCAGTTGGCGTTCGCCTTCCGCCAGCAGTTCCACCGGGACGCCGTGATCGACATGCTCTGCTACCGCCGCTACGGGCACAACGAGGGGGACGAGCCGAACTTCACCCAGCCCGATCTCTACGCCCGCATCGACAAGCACCCCTCCGTGGGCAAAATCTTTGCCAAAAAACTCGTCGATTCCGCCATCCTGACCGCAGAGGAAGCCGCCGCGCTGGATGACGAATACGAGAAGAAGCTCGAAACCACGCTGGAGGAAGTCCGCAAAGCCGCCACGGAGCCGGTGGATCGCCTGAGCGAATCGACGGCGGTTTTCCAGCCCCCCTACTCCCATGAACCGGTGGAGACTGCCGTGCCGAAGGAGATGCTCGACCGGATCGTTCGCACGCTCACCAGCGTCCCCGAAGGGTTCCACGTGCTGCCCAAGTTGCAACGGCTCTTGCTGGATCGCCGCGCCAAGGCGCACGCCGCAGGCGGGCCGTACGATTGGGCATTTGCCGAGGCGCTTGCCTTCGGTTCGCTGCTCCTGGAAGGCGTCCCCGTGCGGCTCTCCGGCCAGGACAGCCAGCGCGGCACCTTCAGCCAGCGCCATGCGACGCTGTATGATTTCGAGACGCGCGCGCCGTATGTTCCCCTCAAACACCTGAGCGAAGGCCAAGCCCAGTTCTGCAACTACAACTCGCTCCTGAGCGAAGCCGCCGTGCTCGGGTTTGACTACGGCTATTCGCTCAACTTCCCCACCCTGCTTTGCATTTGGGAGGCGCAATTTGGGGACTTTGCCAACGGCGCGCAGGTCATCATCGACCAGTTCATTGCCGCGGCGGAATCCAAATGGCAACGGCCCAGCGGCATTGTGCTCCTCCTTCCGCACGGCTACGAAGGCCAGGGGCCGGAGCACTCCAGTGGACGCGTGGAACGGTATTTGCAGCTTTGCGCGGAAGAGAATATCCAAGTCACCAACCTCACCACCCCGGCGCAGTATTTCCACCTGCTGCGCCGCCAGATGAAGCGCCCTTTCCGCAAACCGCTCATCGTGATGACCCCCAAGAGCCTCCTGCGCGCCGAGGTGTGCGTCTCCACGCTCGCGGATTTCACACAGGATCGCTTCCACGAAATCCTGCCCGGCCCGCTGCTGGGCAGTCCCGAGCAGGTCGAGCGCGTGATTTTCTGCACCGGGAAGGTTTACTACGATCTGCTCGCCCACCGGCAGGCGCAGAACCGCTCCGACACCGCGCTCATCCGCATCGAGCAGCTTTACCCCTTGAACGAAGCAGCCCTCCGGGAAGCGCTCGCGCCGTTCGTGAACGCAAAGGAATTCGTCTGGTGCCAGGAAGAGCCGCGCAACATGGGGCCGTGGACCTTCATTTCGCCCCGCCTCGCCTCCCCGCTTCACAAACACCTCACGTATGCCGGACGCGGAGAAGCCGCCAGCACCGCCGTCGGTGCCCTCGCCCTCCACAAAATCGAACAGCGCCAACTGGTCGAAGAAGCGTTTACCAATTAGCCTTTTCACACATCAGCGTTATGAGCCTCCAAATCAAAATTCCTTCCGTTGGCGAATCCATTGAGAGCGGCCTCCTCTCCGTCTGGCACAAGCAGGATGGCGAAGCCGTCGCCGCCGGGGATGTCCTCTTCACGCTGGAAACCGACAAGGTCTCCACGGAGATCACCGCAGAGAAAGCGGGCGTGCTCCACATCCTTGTGCCCCAAGGCGAGGAAGTGAAAATCGGCACGGTGGTTGGCACCCTCGAAGAAGGCACCGGCGCAGCGGCTGCCCCCGCACCCACGCCGGAGGCGAAGCCCGCTCCTGTTGCCCCGGTTGCGCCGAAGGAGGAACGCTTCACGCGGCAGAAAATGTCGCCGCTGCGCCGCAAGATCGCCGCGCAACTCGTCATGGCCCAGCAGACAGCGGCCATCCTCACCACCTTCAACGAGTGCGACATGAGCGCGGTGATGGAACTGCGCGCGCGCCACCAGGAAGCCTTCACGAAGGAGCATGGCGTGAAGCTCGGCTTCATGTCCTTCTTCATCAAGGCCACCGTCGCCGCCCTCAAGGCCGTGCCCGCCATCAACAGCCGCATTGACGGCGAGGAACTCATCCTCAACCACTACTTCGACATCGGCGTGGCCGTCGGCACCGAGCGCGGGCTGGTCGTCCCGGTCATCCGCGACGCCGACCAGAAAGGGTTTGCCGCGCTGGAAAAGGACCTTGTCGCCTACGCCCAGAGCGCTCGCGAGGGCAAGCTGCGCGTGGAAGATCTGCAAGGCGGCGTCTTCACCATCTCCAACGGCGGCGTCTACGGCTCGCTCTTGAGCACCCCCATCCTCAACCCGCCCCAGAGCGGCATCCTCGGCCTCCACAAAATCATGGAGCGGCCCATCGGAGTGAAAGGGCAAATCGCCCTCCGCCCGATGATGAACCTGGCCCTGAGCTACGACCACCGCGTCGTGGACGGCAAAGAGGCCGTGACGTTCCTCATCAAGGTGAAGGAAGCCATCGAAGACCCGGCACGGCTCTTACTGGATATGTAAGGGTTGCGCTTGGTTTCCAAGTCTTCCCCTACGCCGCGCGCGCCGGGCTGAAGTGCGCCAACACTTCCGGCGCAGGCGTTTTCGTCAAGTCCGCATGGACGTGGCGCACGACCCGTTCGCGGAGTTCCACGGGAAGCTCGTTCAAGATGGCTTGATGCACTTCCGGGTTGGCCGCGAAGTGCCAGTATTCCGGGCGTTCCTCTTGAAGGACGGCAGCAATCCGCTCGGCGATCAATTTGACAAGCCGCCGCTGGATTTCCAGTTCGGTGCGCAACGCTTCCCCGGTGGACAGCCCCTCCGCCCCTCCGCTGCCGGGGAATCGCCCCGCCATGTCGGTGACTTTGTCGATGAAATGCCCGTGCGCCTCCGGGAATTCCACTTCCTCAATCAAGTCCAGCTTCCGACCCCGCGTGGGAGTTTCCGCCACCCGGAAGGCTTTCAGGTGGCCCAGATTTGCGGCTACAACAACAGTGCTCATCCTATAAAAGGATTCGGATGCCGCGCGCTTGATGCACGCTTGCGAGACGAACCCTTCAAAACGCGAACCCAAAACTGAAATGGATCGCCCCGCTGGCCTGGCCGGGGCGGCGAACGGGGTTCCACCCGTAGTCGAGCCGGACAGGGCCGATGGGCAGGCGGTAGCGCAAGCCGGGCCCGAGGGCGAATCCCGTCTGCCCGAGGCCGGACTCAAGGCGGCGGCCCGTGGAACCGGCGTCACCAAAAAGCGCGAGGTCAAGGTTGTCACGGATGGGGGTGACAAATTCCACGTTGGCCACGGTGAAGGTCTCGCCGCCAACCGGGTGCCCCTTGGAGGGGTCGATGGGGCCGAGCATGCGCTCGTTGAAGCTCCGCACGGTGCGGCTGCCGCCGTTGAAGAAGCGTTCGTCGATGGGCAGATCAGCGCTGGTGCCGAGCGGATCAATCACGCCGCCGCGCATTCCAAATGCGAGCAGGGATTCCTGTCCCACCGGCTTGTAATAGGAGGCGCGGAAGGTGCTGCGCAGGAACTTCAGCGAACTGCCCAGGACGTTCGTTGCGTAGTCCTCCGTGGTATTGAATACAAACCCGCGCCGGGGATTGAGCACGCTGTCGCGCGTGTCGTAGGTGGCAGAGAAGCCCAAGCTGTCGGCCAGGTAATGCGTGGGCCCGACATCCACCGGATTGATCCCCTTGTTCGCAATCTGCACGTCGCGCGTGAGGACAAACGTGGTCGCTTCCCAGTGCGGGCCGAACTTGCGGGAGAGTTCGGGGCGCAATCCGGTCTCCGTCTTGGAATATCCGTCAAGATCCTGACTCAGCACGAAGAGGCGCGTGCGGAGGGTGTTTTCGCTCTCAAAAACCCAGGGGTCGGTATATGTCACCTCCCCCCGGAGGAGCCTCTGGGCAACTTCGGCGTCGATTTCCAACGGCCGCCCGTTGTCCAGGAAGTTGCGATCCACATAACGCGACCCGAGGATCAGCCCTTCGAGTTTCGCATAGCCGACAGAGAAGCCGAGTTCGCGCGGTTTGGCTTCTTCCACATCAAAGTGAAGCTCCACGGTATTGTCAGGCAGCGGTTTTTGGGTGAGCTTGAGATTGGCAAAGAGGCCGGTGCCCATCAGTTTGCGGTAGAGTTCCTCCAGCTTCTCCGGGTTGTAGACCTGGCCCTTGAGGGCTTTGAAACGGTGGGGCAGAAAACTCGCGCGCAGCTTTTTCAAGCCGGTCTGCACAACGCCGTCAAAGCGATAGACCTCCCCGGCTTGCACGATGAACTTGACCGGCACCAACCCGTTCACCGCCTGCGCGGGATCGCTCTCGCTGCTCACTTTCACGGTGAAATAGCCGCGGGTGCGGTAGAAATAGTCGATCTTTCGTTCCAGGTTCGTCAACGTGACCGGGGTATAAGGCTTGCGGGTAAAGACCTCCATCTCCTTGAGCAAGTCGCTCTGCGGATAAAAGATAATATCCCCCTCGAAGGTGATTTTTCCAAAGCGATACTGCGTGCCTTCGCGGATGGAGACGCTGACATCCGCCTGGGTTTTATCCGGCGAGAGCAGGATGGCGGGCGGCTCAACCACGGCGTCCAGAAAGCCTTCGGAACGGTAGAGGCCGCGCATGCGCTCCACGCCTCCGCGCACGTCGCTCTCGACATAGGGCAGCGGCTTTTTCTTGTCCGGGAAGCGTTCGCGGGTGCCGCCGGTGATGTAGTCCAGCAGCGTGGCGTTGGGCAGATGGGCGTTGCCGTGGAAGGTGACCGCTCCCAGCCGTGTGAAGGGCCCTTCGGCAATAATCAGCCGCAGGGTATTATCCGATACGATTTCCCATTTCACCTCCGCCTGCGAATAGCCGTTCTTGCGGTAATGCACGCCCAGGAAAAACGCGGCGTCATCGGCAAGCGCCGGGGAGAGGCCGGATTGCTCGATGGCGGTGAGGGAATCCGCCAGGGCGGCGCGAAGCTGATCCGCGCTGAAATGGAAGTTGCCCTCCAACTCCACCCGCAGCCGCTTGAGCACCGGCGGTTTCGGCGACGGTTCGGAAAGCGGCAAGGCGGGTTGATACGGTTCCACCGGAACCGGCGTTGGCGATGGAGACGGGGCGGCAGGCGTGGGGGGGGGCAAAATACCCGGCAGCGGAGTCGGCTCGGGAGGCGCAACCGGCATCTGCGCCTGGAGCGCAAACCCCAAAGCAAAGACCAGGGCAATCAGCAAAAGGAGTGTGGGCCGGGGGTGCATTGGGAAATCGCTGTCTCGTTTTATCGGAACCGGATCAGGTATTGCAATTGCATCCGCACATCTCCCTGCATATCGACGCCTGCGCCGATCTGATACTGGTCAGACAACTTGAACTTGCCCATCAACTCCTGCCGACCTGTGCGCGGATCGACCCCTCCGGCATCCAAGGAAAAGCGATCCATGGGATTGGCGTTGCTGTCCGACGGCGGGCGGCGGGGAAAAACTTTGCGGGAAAGATCCTGAAACAAGAGGACGGCGGCGCGCCCCGCAAGCGCCTGGTTGTTTTGCGCGAAATCGCGCGTTGTGGCCCCGGTGGCAAGCAGCGCGACAACTTCCTCCTGCGGCAGCGACGGCTCACTGGTGAAGAGCGTCTGCGGTTCAGACGCCGTGCCGTAGAGGTAGACGTTGACGTTGTAATCCCGGATGCGTGAGGAACCGTGGATGTCGAGCGTGGGGTTCAACGACGCGCTCCCATTAAAATAGAGCGTGCCATGATCCACCGTGAGTTGGCTGAACGGGAGCGAGGCCACAAAGTTCTCGACACGGGCAACCCCCTCCAGCTTGGGAGCAAGGCCGGTGCCGCCCAGGTGCAGATCGCCTGCGATGGAGCCGTTGGCCAAGTTCCCCTTCACGGCAAACGGTTCGACGGTCTGGATGGCGAGGTCGTAGGCCCAGTTGCGGAAGGGCGATGTGTCGATGGAAAGATGGAACCAGCCGTTGGCGGGTTTGGGCACCGGCCGACCGGGCAGGCCGATGGGCAGGATCTCGATCTCGCGGAAAAACCGGCTCTTGGTCACGCCGATCCTCCCGCTCAAGAGCGCCTTGGAGAAAGGCCCGGTGAGACGCAAGTCGGAGTCGGCGCGCAAGGTGAGGGTATCGTTGCGCGCCAGCAGGGTTCCTTGGGACTGGAGCCGCAGGTCAAACACCGGGTCGGTCAGCGGATCGAGCCGCAAGCGCCCTGTGACCGAGAACGGGCCGCCCGCCATGTCGCCCGCGCAACGCTGAAAGGTGAGTTCGGCCCCGGCAAACCGGAGGTCGCCCCGGAGATGATTGATGCCGGGCATGTCGGCGGTCTGGAAGCGAATGGCCGCAAGATCGAGCGCGACTCCACCGTGGAATACCGGCTTCGCCAGAGTTCCATTGACGCTGGCATCCACGCTCAGGCGGCCATCCAGCATCCGCACGCCGGGGATCAACGGCGCAAACAGCCCCGCCGAGGAGGGCGGGAGTTTCACGGAAAAAGCAATTGGCGTGGCGGGGTCGATCCGCCGTTCGGCCAGTGTCTTGCGCAGGTTAAGCGGCATTTCCCCCTTGAACCCGAGCGTGCTCAAGCCGGGCTGCGCCAGCGTTCCCGAAAGAGCAAGGCGATCCTGGTAAAACCGCAAGAGCGCATCCCCGGTCGCCGGGGTGAATTTCTCCGCCGCGCCGCTCTGGAGATTGCGCACCGCAAGGCGGGCCGTGAGATCCGGCGCAGCCAGGGTGCCGCCTGCGGTGAGCGAACCGCTGACGCTCCCGCGCACGGCAAGGCCGGGTCGCGAAGCGGGGAAGATCTGGGCCAAGTCGATCTGCTCCAAAACCAGCGACCCCGCGAGCGTTCCCGACGCCGGAAAGAGGGTCTCCCGACGGGTGGGCGTGCGCAAGTCCAACGGCAAACGGAAGCTGCCGGTCGCCACACCGGTCTTGCCCGCCGTGAGCCGGAGCCCCTCCACCTGGAGGCATTGATCCCGCAAGCGCACCCCGGCTTCCAGCGTTCCTTGCTCGCAGCGCAGCCGTAGCGCGGTGATGTCGATGCTCTCGGGCGAATACATCCCCGCCAGTTCGCCTTCCACCCCCGTCCACTCCGCAACGCGCCCGCGCTCAAGGCTGACCCGCCCCTCGCCGGTGTGCCGCATCCGTTGAATTTCCCCGGTTCCGTGCCAGTCGATCTCCAGCTTGCCCGCCAGCGGGATTTCAAAAAACGGTTGAAAAATGGAAATATCCTGCACGCTCCCGGCAAGACGGCCCTCGTAGGCAAACGGTTCGCGGAGCGTGACGCTCGCACTCCCCTCCAGCTTGTCCTTGCCGTTGATGTCGAGCGCAAACGTGGCGATGCGCGCCGTATCCCCCGTCACCGGCAGGTCGAGCGCCAGCCGCCGGGCTGCAAATTCCCGAAAACGCAGGTCGCTGGCTTCCACGCGGGCAAAACCGCTGAGCCCTTCCTGCCACGCCCCGGCGATCCGGCTCAAACTCTGCGTGCCTTGAAATGCCACCCTCCCCTGCGCAACCCCGAACGCTTTGCCTGCGACCCCGGAAGCCGTCAGCGCGCCCTCCACGGTTGCTTTTTGGTTCGCAACAAGCAGCTTGCCGCGGCCTTGAACCGTGCCGCCCGTGAACCCGGCGTTCAGAATGGAAAGCTCCGGGGCATCGAGGGTAAACGTGGTTTCCATGCCCGTGAACACCAGCCGGTCAAAGGTTTCCGGCAGCCGCTGTTCGCCCCGGAAAACAAGACGGTTTCTCCCGGTGGCAAACTGCAATTCCTCCAGCCGCGCCATCCCGTCCCCCAGCGAAAGTTTCGCAGACGCCTCTCCCAGTGGAATTCCACCCAGCCCCCCCTGCCCCACCTCGGCGCTCAACTGCCCCACCCACCCGGAGGGTGCCAGCGGATTCCCGCTCACTTGCACCCACGCTTGTTTGAGGTTGCCGGTGACAGGCGTTTTCCACCCGGCATACTGGCCCAGCATCTTCAACGGCATGCCGCTGAGGTAAGCGGTCAGTTGCGCCTTGATCGCCCCCGCAGCGTTCTCGCGCTGCCAAAGAAAGAGGCCCAGCGCGCCGCCAAACACCGTTCCTTCAAAAGAGAGATAGTGGATGCCCTTGTCCCGGTGCGAGGAATCCAGCTCCAGCCGCCCGACGCGGATCTCCTGGCCCAGGCTGAAATCGCGCATCACCAAGTGGCGGTTTACATACGTGGCGCTGGTATAAAGGTTGCGCCACGAGCCGAGATTGGGCACGGCGCATTCCCCCACCCGCACGTAGCCCGGCTGGATGGGGTCGAGCAGGGCATGGACATCCTTGAAAACGTAAACCCCCTCCGGTGCGCGCAGCGTCAGGTTGAGATTTTCGACCTGCGCCCTGTCACTGTACATGGCGGGCTGCTCCAGAATGTCCCGCAAGACGTGGAGAAGATGCCGCTTCTGATCTTCATCCCCTTTGCCGGGATCAAGCGCCAGGCTGGCATTGCGCAGGTTGTAGAAGGTGAGGAAATGGTTCGGGCCCTCCCGCAGCAGCGTCCACAAATTGTATTCCACCCGCAGCCGCTCGATGCGGATCGACTCCACCGGCGAAGGCCCCGTGGAAACCGCCCGCAAGTTCTTCAACGTGACATGGCCCCAAACGCTCCCCTCCACCTTCAGAGAAAGTCGCACATTTTCGCGGGCGGCAAGGTGAACAACTACGCGCCGCAACCCCGCCCGCAAAAGCGGCTGGTGAAAGAGCGCAAGGGTCAACACACAGAGCCCAAGCAGCCAGCGCAACCGCCGTCCTCCCCTGCGGGGAGCAAGCGGTGGGGTGGCCTCCGGTGGTGTTGCGTCGGACATATGCGGCGGAAAAGAAGATAACGGCGCGAACGCCATGAGCAAGCGCAGAGGTGCGGAGGGCTCTCGCTTTGGAAGGAAAACCTGTCGCCGAGATCGGGCAAGAATGCAAATGGGGATTGCACTTGCTGCCAATCCCCCTACGGCATAGCGTGTAAGCTCCCTCTTATGGCTTCCCCCACTCGCCCGGCCCAAGGTTTTACCCTCACGAAACTGCTTGTTGTCCTCGCAGTGATCGCCGTGCTGGGTTTCCTCCTGTCAACTTTTGCTGTTCCCTATGCTCTCGTTCGCTGTCGCCAAATTCAATGCAGGCAAAGTGCAGGATCAATTCACCTTGTAACCATGCAGATGGCTATGGATGGGGAAACCAATAAGGATCCCTCTCTTGGCTGGCCGGGTGACCTCAAGGCCAAGGGCATCATTACCAACCTCTCGGATTTTGTGACGCTCTTGGTGCGCAAGGGGTATTTAAAGGCCAATGATTTGAGGATTTTTGCCGGCCCCGGTTACAAACCCTACAAGGGCACTCTGAGCAATGGAGTGCTCGTCCCACCGTTTACCGAGGAGAACTGCGAGTATAAGGTGTATCTGGTAAAAGACAGCGACCCTGCAAATACCGTTTTTCTGGCAAGCAAAACCGGCGATAGAGGCTTTATCGTCACACACAAAGGAGGGGATGCGAGCGTTTACAAAAAAACGCAGCCCCCAACACTCCAGCTCCCCGGCGGCGGCACCGTGGAGAACGCGGAAAACTGCTTAAACCCAGCCCCAAGCGTTTTGCAGCGGAGATAACGAAGAAAAAGCAACCCAATACTCCCAAT